>Ga0256835_1000821_pt1 | contig 20577 bp, 16 predicted proteins | sample PIR30metaG_FD_185972 | JGI IMG/M metagenome (GOLD analysis project Ga0256835, IMG submission 185972) | Hydrothermal vent microbial communities from East Pacific Rise, Pacific Ocean - PIR-30 | ecosystem: Environmental > Aquatic > Marine > Hydrothermal vents | place: Pacific Ocean: East Pacific...
CATATATGCCTCCCGGCTTGACGCCGGGCAATACCTTTCGCGTGGGCGAATAACTCAGCTGGCTAGAGTGCCTGCCTTACAAGCAGGATGTCGGGGGTTCAAGTCCCTCTTCGCCCACCATTCCACGGAAAAACGTCTCATTCCTTCTCTTCCGCGGATTTCATTACCCCGACTTCGAATTCCCACGTAAAAACCGGTACGGAACCCGGAAACAACACCTCGACCCGGAACTTCCCCGCCTCGAGGGATTTGTCGGGGCGGAACTGGATGTAACCGTCCCCCACCACCCTGGGTTCCAGCATCCCGCACCGGGTACCCGCTTCGTCACGCAGTACCGCTACGGCGCTCCCCGGGTCTATGCCGGGAATCGCGTCCACCGATACCTGTACCACCGGGCGATGGTGGTACGTGATTCCGGAAGGATACGGATTCCTGAATATTACCGGCGGTCTTGGGGGCACTTCCATGACAGCCGTCGACTCGGACCGGTTGCCCGCGAAATCCGTAACCACGGCTTTCACCACGACCGCGCCGCTTTTCATGGGTTGCAGGTCGACGGTACTCCGCCAAAGGGAATCCGTCCCGGTCATAATCATCTCCGGGCCTTTACCGGCCGACAGGGTAACCCTTTCCACGCCGGAATCTTCGTCCCCGGTCCGAACCTCCACGTACGCCTGCATGCGCAGTACGTCCACTTCAATATCGAGCACGGGTACATCGGGAGATACGTCGTCCAGGCGGAGGTTCCATTCCAGAGTCTCCCGGTTCCCGGATTCATCCTCGAACACCACCCGCACATCTCCGCCGGAAAATCCGGGAGGCAGGGTGACTTCCAGGGAATCAACGCCCGAGGCGGCGGACGACAGGGTGTCTCCGTCGACTACTACGAACACCCTTTCATCTTCTTCACCCGCCGATACTCCGAACCTCAGGTTCCCGGGCATCTTCCTCACATAACCGGACGGCACCAGGGAATGCACGGGGAACGGCCTCGGCTCGAACGACGTGGAGATCCGGACTTCGGCCGAGTCTCCCGGAACGTTCCAGCCGTGAACGTATATCCAGAACGCATCGGAGGAACCGGAATACGGAAGAATCACCCTTTCCGAGGGAGTCGGAGAGGTAGAGGAAGCCTCGAGTTCCTCCATGCCGTCGACAAGCAGATCTCCATCGGAGTCATGAAAGATGAAAAGGTCCAGATCCAGCCCTTCCCCCTCTCCGTCTATTTCCACCACGGGGTTCCTTTCCTGCGGGGAAACGGCGAAAGGCCCCACCACGAGGCCGGAAGAAAGGGGATCACCCGGATCGTCCTGTCTCACTATCGCGTCACGGACAAAACCAGCACATCCGGATACGGGATCTCCGAAAAACGGCGGACCGGGACGGCATGCGGAAACGGGAATCCTCGTACCGGCATCACCCTCGAGCCACGTGGGAACTCCAGCGGATATATCATCGAAGAAACAGCGGGGACGAACGTCGTACTCCAACCAGGTGAACATGCCGTTCCTGTTGTCGAGAACCATGTAACACGTGTCACCTTCCGGGGGATCGAAAGGTTCAGTCACGGCCCTGCAGTCCAGGCCGGACACGTATCGCTGAAAATTATGGGAATCCATGTATACGGTGTTCCCGGGGAAAAAGTACTCGCTCCACCCGGTCCACCCCCCGGAGCTAACCCCGGCATCTTCATCGTTTTCCATGGAGTAAAGCGAACCGGAAAAATAGCTCACCGGATAGAAATCGGCTTTCAGCATGGATCCGCCGGCCGCTTCCGGAGGAAGCTCGATTGCCTGGGGCACGGGAACCGTGCACGGAACCACGTACTTCAGTAACACCCGGTCTCCCTCATCGAAAGCCACGTTACGGCTTCCGGCCGTCCCGAAAGGAGTAACCACATCGAAGGTATATCCTCCCAACGGTTCCCATCCCAGTTCGAACCGACACTTACCGTTGAGATCGGTGTATTGAAACTGCGAAACCGAGTTGTTCCCCTCCCAGTGAGACCTCGCAAGTACCATGGCTCCCTCCACCGGGATTCCGCACGGATCCGTCACGAGCACCCGGACCGTGGCGGTTGCCGTGTATCCGGAATCACCGGGCATGTATCCGGACCCCGGATCGGCCTTAGCATTCTTCGTGACGGGCCAGACCGTGTTGTCGGGGCCGAAGGCCGTAACCGAGGAGATCGTCTTGCCGGAATGGTTTATCCCTTCACCCGAAACCCATATCCCGCCGATTCCTTCAACTCCGTAATTCATATCCCAGTGCATCCAGCCGTTCCCGCCCGGATCGAAACAATGCGCCCACTGATGATCTTCGCCGCGGCAACCCACCACGAATGCCGGAATCAGGAAGGTCCTGCACAACGCCACCTGGAGTATCGACTGTTCGCCGCAGGAACCGTACGCCTTGGCATATATGACCATGGGTTGAAGGTCATTGGTGGAATAGCCGAAACTCATCATACCTTCGGGCTGGCTGTACGATTGGAAATTACAGAGCCGCAGGATAGCGTCTTCGTAGGTCTCCGCCACCGACATATCCGCCGACAGGGATTTTCTTCCCGAGGTATCGGAAGGGATGTACTCCCGCCAGAACACGTGACGGGAAGAAGAACCGTAAAGGTCTTCGGGTTCGAAGTTCAACCATTCCTCCATGGAAAGGGAGGTGTCACGCGGAGCTTTCCAGTAATCGATGTTCACCCCGGCGGGCGTTTCGAAAAGCACCCTGGGATGAACCACGAACCTGTAGTAATCCATCGGATCCACGGCCAGTCGGCCGGCATCGGTTTTCAGTTCGCACCAGCTCACCCCGGCCGAATCCCTGAGCCTTACGTACGGAAGCATGTCCGCCATGTTCCGTAGGATTTCCGCGTTCAGGCGAAAAAGATCGTCGTCACCCCGATCGAACATCTCTTCCAACACCTCCGTGGGAGTATAGGCTATGCAAAAGGCCACCTCGTCCCTCAGGCGGGGAAGCGTGGCGGATATCTCTTCGCAGTATCCCCGGAGCACCTCCCTTCCGTCGGGAACCCTGAGAACCGAATAAGGACGGAAGTACCTGGAGTAATAGTCTTCCGGGTTCCCGGCGGCACCGCCGGGAAGGAACCGCCAGGATGATTCCTCAAGGAAAACGGGGCGCGGGGCGCAATCGTCATGGAGTCTGAAAAGAGTCAATCCTCCTTCCCCGTCACCTGCCACAAGTTCCGGGGTCCCATCTTCATCCAGATCCGAAAACACCGGGGATGCGAAACCGTTCACGTAAAGATGCTCGAACGGAGATTCCTCCGTTACATCCCTCCAGGATTTCCCGTCATATCGTTCGAAGTAACGAAAATCGCCGTCCGCAAGACCGAAAACCAGTCCCCCGTTCCAGGGGGCCGGGGAGCAGGACGGCATGGACGGCAGTCCTTCCAGACGTATCCATTCACCCGCGAAACCGCCGTATTCCCCGGGCAGGAAATAGACATCCCCTTCAAATGTTCCGGCCACGAGGTCCGGAAGTCCGTCGTCATTTATGAAAGCCTCGCACAACTGCGGATACGTTCCCGGAACTCCGGGCAGGCCGGATGGCTCCATAATCCCGGCTTTTCCCCCGTAGACGTAAACGGTCCCGTCCCTCCCTACGCACAATATCCTGCCGTCCACGGCCACAGGCGAAACGTTCTCCGGAACCCCCCGGGTGACCGTGACAACGGAATCACTCCACGACACCGATATTGGTTTTTCCGAAACCGTACCCGCGTAGAGCTTCAGACCCTGCGAACCCGTTCCCGCCATAAGACGAAGAGAATCACCCCTGTTGACGATCTCCGGAGAACAGAATGCCCCGGGTCTCATGGGGAAGGCCACTGCGGATGAAGAAGAAAACGGCGGGAAACACGGTGTCACCGATGTGCCCCGGTTCCTGCAAATGAGAATTTCTCCGGTATCGGTACCAAGGACCAGATCCGCCAGGCCGTCCCCCTCTACATCCATGAGCGTGATTCCCGACAACGGTGGAAGACGCCACCCTCCGGAACTCAATACCGGCTTATCACCGGAGAGCAGAATCATGGTTTCATCGACAAAATAAACCGAATCGGGAAGAGCATCCCCGGTAACGTCGATGGGAACGGACCTCTTCCGGACGGGGTATTCCTTCCCCAACCTTCGCCATCCGTCACACGCCAGCACCTCCTGTATCGACCCGTCGGGAGCTGCGACCACCAAGGCCTCTTCCCCGTCGGACAGGACGGCGGGCACCGGAACCACCGCTTTTTCCGCGTGAAAATCCCCGTACAGCAGATCACCGAATCTTGACAGGAGCGGTCGACGCAGCCATCCGGGACATGAATCCAGGACAGCCGGAACAAATTCCGGCAGATCTTCCACCCCGACCATCCACGGTCCCGGAGCAAATACGTGAACCACGTGAAAATCACAGGTGGAATCGTCGTCGAAAACGGCCCAGGCATAGCCCCCGGGCGGTACCGTCACAATATCTTCCCGCGGATCTTCCTCCGGAAGCGCATCCCCGCATATCGCCAGAACGGCCGGGAGGAGCAATGCCATTACTTCCATCGAACGACCTCCGGGTGTTTTTTAACCGGCGGCTACCGGTTCAGCGGAAGCAGGATACGGAAACCCACGTGACGGGCCCGGTCTCCGGGAGAAAGACGCCTGCATGCATCAACGGTTATACCGCATGCCGCGGAAAGCCAAGCACCGCCGCAAACCCCGGCCATGGAATCACCGGGAATCACCGTCCACTCCGCCACGTTACCCGCCTGGCAAGCGAACCCGGCATCGGTCAGCGGAAAGGAATCCACCGGGGCGGTCCACAGGTAACCGTCCATGTACCTGGTCTCCCACTGATCGCCGGCGAGGTAGTTTGCCGGATACCCGGCCAGTTCCGGAGTCAGTTCCCCCCACGGATAACGTCCGACCACGTCGCCGTCCAGGCAAAGAGACGCCGCGTAACGCCACTCCGTGATGGTAGGCAGCCTGCCTCCCAGGATGGCCGCCGCCTTCTCCGCCTCGTTCATGCTTACGTTTACAACGGGATAATCCGGGTACTTGTAAAGGTAATCCTCCATTCCGGGAAATCCGGGATCCGGAGGAAGTGGAATATTCTCTTCCGCAGCAAGGTTCAGATAAAGCCTGTTCGTCACTTCGTACCGCCCGAGCCTGAACCCCGCGACCTGCACGGTGTCCCCTTCAGGGGTTACGAAAGTGCCGCCTCTTACGGTAACGAAAGAAGTGTCTTTCTCCTCCGGGGGAAGAAGCTTCCGGGGAAGAAGAACATCGTCTTCGCTTTCCCCGCAGGCAAGCGAAAAAAGGATCGCCGCAAGCGCGGCGGCCGGCAATCTACGCATCGCCCCGGCGTTTCCCCCTGTAGATTATCGCCATGGGAATAATTACACAGTAACCGAGAATGAGCATTATCGGAGCCGCGGTTATGTGTCCCCAGCGAAGAAAGAACCATCCGGCTATAATGTCCAGCAGACCGACGGCGAAAAGAATGTAATTCACCGCGGTGAACTGGTTCCCGTCATCTTCCGCTCCGCCGTCTTTCTCCGCACCGGTCACGGCCCTGTCCCTTTCAGTCATCGTATACCTCCGGCACGTAAAACCAGTAGATACTGCAAGGTTGCTTATATACCCCCGCTCCGCGGGGTGTCAACATCACCGCCATCCACGAACACCTGCCCCGCCTCATCGCCGGCACCCGGAAGTTCTATCCAACCCTGCCGCCAAGCCTGCAACATGGCCGCACCGGTTACGAAAAAGGAACCGGCCACCACCACCGGACCCCTCCCCGTTTTTCTCGCCTCCCCCAGGGCACCGCCTACATCATCCACGGCACACGCCTCTATCCCGTTCCCCGAAAGTTCCTCCCGGAGCACCTCCGCTTCCAGTTTCCTCTCATCCGTGGGCGTGGTCGCCACTACCGGCTGGAAGGTTCCCCGTAACACCCGTACCATCTCTTTCCATTGCTTGTCGGCCAAAAATCCGATAACGGCGGGCAGGGGCGTGTTCCACCTTTTTCGGACGTACCTGACAAGCTGTTCCATGGATCCCGGGTTGTGAGCTACGTCGAAAAGGATGGGAGGAGTTCCCGCTCTCAGGTCTATCCTTCCCGCCCATTTCATGGAAGGCCCGGGTTCGCGGAGCAATCGCATCGTCTTCCGGATCGGTACGCCGGCGTACAATCCCGCGGTAAAAGCCGCCAGTGCGGCATTCGCTTCCTGCCCGGCTCCCGGCAGCGGAGAAGGTACTGAAGGAGGCGGAATCAACCTTTCGAGGCCGTGCCGCATGATTACCTCACCTATGGACCGCTCTACGTCGGGAGACTGGACGTGCGCAACGAGAGTGCTTCCCGGTCGGGCAACGGCTACCTTCTCACCGGCTATAACGGCCTCGGTGGAACCCAGGATCCTGCTGTGCTCCAGTTCCACCCCGGTGAAAACCGTGATTTTCCCGCGGAAGAGCTTCGTGGCGTCCAGCCTTCCTCCGAGCCCCGCTTCCGCCGCAACCACGTCCACCCCGGCCTTCCTGAAATACCAGGCCGCCATTACCGTGGTTATCTCGAAGAAGGTGGCCCCGGTCTCTTCTATGTCGTCGCGGAACCTTTCCACGAACTCTACTACGGCTTCCCCGGGAATCCATCGTCCCTCCACCGCGATCCTCTCCCTGTAATCCAGGAGGTGGGGTGAAATCATTCTTCCCACCTTGAAACCCAATTCCTTCAGCAGAACGGACAACATCCACGTGGTGCTGCCTTTTCCGTTGGTTCCCACCACGTGGATGGTATCGAAAACCTTCTGGGGCTCCCCGACCCTGCGCATGAGGTTATCAACCCTTTCCAGGTCGAACCTCATGCCCATTCTGCGCCTGGAGAAGATATAGTTCTCGGCTTCCCGGTAATTCAAACCCGTGCCGCCCTTTCCAGGAACCTGCGCATGAACCTTCCCCGCTTTTCTCTCAGAATCGCCTGCGCCGACAGGACTTCTTCGTGGCTCACCGGTCCTCCCCCCGCCACGTGGTTGGTCACCATCGACAATGCGGCCACCCGGTAACCCAGCGCCGACAAGTACAGCGCTTCCTGGGCCGTGGACATGGAAACAGTCGAGATTCCCCGCCGCCGGAGGAAACCTGCTTCCGCCGGCGTTTCGTAAGCGGGACCGGTAACGCAGGCGAAGACCCCTTCCGTAAGCCCGGCGCCGGTTTCTTCCGCCGCCCTCTCCGCGGCCGATCGGAGTTCCCGGGAATACACGCCGCTCCCCACCCTCCACGGTCCGCACGAAGGAACGCATCCCGAGAGGTTCACGTGATCCGCAAGCAGCATTACGTCTCCGGGTCCGAGACCGTCCGCCAAGCCTCCGGAAGAAGTGGTGAGTATCCACCTCGTCACTCCAAGGTCGCCGAGAACGCCGGGGATCATCACCACTTCGTCGCCATCGTAACCCTGGTAACAGTGCCTCCTGCCCTGGAGAAACACGAATCTTCCGCACGAGCTGAAAACAAGCCTTCCCCTGTGACCGGGGATTCCAGGCGTATCGTCACCGGTCAAGTCGACGTAATCGATTGCTCCCGCTTCTCCGAAACCCTCGGCGAGCCAGCCCAGACCCGATCCCAGCACCACCCCCACCGGCGGAATCCTTTCGCATACTTCCCTTATTCTCGCGGCCATGGCGGCCGTTCCGCTCCGGGGGCGGAGCGTTTTTTTCATTCTCAGCCCATCCGCTCCGCCGGGGTAGTACCCTTCCAGGTGAGCCGTGGGAGCGTATCCCATTCCCCGGTACAGGTCTACAACCGCAGCGGAACCTACCTTCACTTCCAATACGGAATTTGCCGCACCGAGACGTTCTCCCCATTCCTCGGCGGCGGCCATGAGAGCCTGCGCAGCTCTCCTTCTCCCGGAGCCCGGAGGAATTGCGATATACAGAAAGTGGAGACGGGGAACAGTAGAATTTTCCTCCAAGCGGACGATGACGAAACCTGTTATCGCTCCTCCGGACATGGCCATCCACGTTCTGCAGCATTCCTCCCGCAGAAGTCCTTCCACGCGCTCCGCGTTCCAAGGATACCCGAAGGACAGGTTTCCGACCTGCAACAGCAGGTCCGTGTCGTCGGGCGATGCCAGGATCAGCCTAGGGTACACTCCGGAAAGCCTTCTGTCCGAATCTTCGCAGGTAGACCGGCGCCGGAAAATCGTCAAAACCTTCCAGGGCCGCGCGGTGCGCACCCAGCAAAGCCACTGTGGAGGGCCCGGGAACGTCGAATTCCGAACCGGCCCGTACCGCGTGTCCGGGAAGCATCATGAGCCGGGTACCATTACCCACGGCTACGAACCCGTCGATTCCGGCAACGTACTGCTCCAGGGCATCCGCGGTATAGACCCCCGGTTCCACCAGTACCGGCGAATCGGGATTCCTGTCGGCGTACACCGCCGCGTAAACCTCGTCTTTACGGGCCTTTACCGCCACCATGACGGGACCTTCTCCCGGAATGGGCCACGCCAATACCCGCAGGGTATCCACGGCCACCACGCCGGTCTTCCAACCGAAGGCCAGACCCATCGCCGTGCAGATACCTATCCTCAACCCGGTGTAGGAACCCGGACCCGCGGATACGGCCACTCCCCGGACATCACCCGGATCGACCCCGGATTTTATGAACAGCCGATGGAGCCCCGGGAGGAGCTTTTCCGAATGCGTGGCCATAACGGGAAAGAAATCTTCCCGCAAAACCTCGCCACCTTTCACCAGGGCGGCACCGCCGGTGGCACCGGTAGTCTCAATTCCCAGCCACAGGCTCGCCATTCAGCATCACCTCCCTCTCATCGGGATCGTCAGTGAAAGAAATATGCACCCTGGTACCTGTGCGGAGTACCTCCTCCGGCAACCTCTCCGCCCATTCCACCAAGACCAGCGCATCGGAAGTCAGCGCATCGCCTATACCGTAAAATTCCAACTCGCCGGGATCGCCCCGGAGCCGATAGAGATCGATATGATGAATTTCCAGATCACCGGTTACGTAAATCGCGTCGACTATGAAACTCGGGCTGGGAATCGGCCCCTCGACTCCCAGTGCCCGGAGGACCGCTCTCGCGAATACGGATTTCCCAACTCCCAGCTCTCCCGTAAGAAACAGCCCGTCACCCGGCCCCAATCCGACCGCGATTTTCCGGGCCAGGTTTTCCAGTTCCTCCCTGTTCATCACTTTACCGCCTTGGGCTTCATCACGACGCAGGGAACCAGCATTTCCTCCATTGATGTCCCACCGTGCTGGAAAGTATTCCGGAACTTGATCATCTCTTCCCTGGACATGCCGGGAAACATCATGAAGTAATCGGACCTGGCGAAAAGATACTTCTTGCCGGGTCTGTTGTTGGGTAGCCCCCATGCAGCGGGATCATCGGTGATTACCACCGCTTTCGGGTCGGCGGAGACGGTGACGCCGAACCTGAACCTGATGCTTCCCGAAACCCCCCTGCCGTGTATCCTCGTCTCTCTGGCGGTGCACACCGAACCGTGGTCACTGGTAACCACCACCGTGGTTCCCCTGGCCGCCAGAGTGTGAAACAATTCCCTGAGGAAGGAAGACCTGAACCAGGTTTCCGCCAGCTTCCTGAAGCTGGCGACGTCCGGAGCGAGGTCCCGAATAAGATCCAATTCCGACCGCCCATGGGTCAGGTGGTCAATATAATTGACCACAATCGCCAGGAACCCGTCTCTCAGGTACTTCGACAGGGAATGCAGCAGCATCTCTCCTTCGCGCCTGTTGCTCACCTTCACGTAATCCGGACGGACGTTCCTTTCGCACCCGAGCCTCTTCAGCGCTTCCCCCAGGAAAAATCCCTCGTGCCTGTTCAGGCCGGGATCGCCTATCTGCTCGTTCCACAGTCTCCTGTGGAACCGCCAGATATCCCTGGGAAGAAGACCGGAAAATATGGAATTCCTGCTGTAAGGCGTCGCGGAAGGCAGCACGGCCAGCATGAAGGAATTCTCCACGTAGAACCACTTCTCCAATATGGAGGACATGGTCAGCCACTGGTCGAACCTCATGCAGTCTATGACCATGAGCACCAATTCGCTGGAACGCCGAACAAGGGGAACGACAACCTTCTCCAGTAGGTTGTGAGACATGAGAGGCTGTTCCTCGGTACCCATCGCGATCCATTTCGGGTAATTTTCCTCGATGAATTTCGAAAAATCGTGCTCCATCTCGAGGAAGTGCTGCCTGTCCAGGCTCCGCATCTCATCGGCGACATCCCCGTCAAAGGCCACGTCCCTTTCCACCCAGGAACCGTAGAAATCCTTCCAGTCGTCCAGGTCCATCCCCTGGCTCTTCATCTCCATGAGCCGGGCGGCGCTGTTCACCATTTCCCTGACGGCCTTCCTGGTCTTGAGCCGCCTTCCCATCAGAAGTTTCTTCACTACCAGCAATATCTGACTGGGATTCACCGGTTTGGTAAGGAAATCATCGACCTGGCCGCTGATGGCGGTGTCCATCAACTCCTCTTCTTCGCTCTGTGTTACCATAACCACGGGTATGGCGTGATAATGGGCTCTCATCCTGGCAATGGTCTCCAGACCGTCCATGCCCACCATCATTTGGTCGACCAGAACAAGATCCACCCGGTTATCCCGCAGGATATCCAGTGCCTCCATCCCGCCCGAGGCCGTGAGAACCCTGAATCCCCTCTTCTCCAGGAAACGTATATGGCTCTTCAGGTGATGTATCTCGTCGTCCACCCAGAGTATGGTCATTGTTCCCCTTCACCTTCTCCCGCTGCGGGAAGATGGATAACGAAAGTCGTACCGCGGCCCGGCGAACTCGCTTCGAGCCTGAGCTTACCCCCGTGGTATTTTTCGATTATCCTTTTGCTCAGGGTGAGCCCCAGGCCCCACCCGCCGCGCCTGGTGGTGAAACCGGCGTCGAAAATCTTCTTCTGGTTGGAGAAGGGTATGCCCGCTCCATTGTCGGATATCTGGATTTCCACCGTTCCGGAAGCCTCCGGCAAGTCCCTGGTGGATATGCGAATGATGCCTCCCCTGTCCTTGAGCGCCGCCATGGCGTTCTTGAGCAGGTTTTCTATCACCCATCCGAAAAGAACCGGATTGAGCATAACGGGATAGTTCGACCGGAAGTCGGTCTCCAGTTCCACGTTGCCGGAAGCCATGGCGGGACGTCCCATGAAATAGTGAACGGTATCGAGTATAACCGGGTTAACCAGGGTCTTCTCCAGTTTCGGTTTCTTACCCATCTCGCCGTAGCGCTTCGCTATCTGCATCAGCATGCTTATGTCATCCTGCATGCAATCCACGGCTTCCGAGAATTCCTCGTCGTCAAACGTTTCTTTCTTTTCCTCCAGTATTTCCAACCATCCCAGCAATGATGATAAAGGGGTACCCAACTGGTGGGCGGTTTCCTTGGCGAAACCCGCCCAGGCGAGTTCTTTCTCCTTGCGTATCTCGCTGCTCACCAACAAGAAAAATATCACTACTATCACAACGAGCAATCCGAGTTCTATGTACGGAACCAGGAGCAGTTCCCGTTCCAGTTCATCGGAACCGTAATGCAGATACCCCACCACTTCGCCTTTCGAGCCCATTATCGGTATCGGTTCGTTCTCCCGGTCCATCTTCCTTATCATCATGCAGAGCGTCGCCAGGCTGTCGGCGGGAATCCGGTCATCCACCGCCGCTCCGTTCACGACCTGCGGCATCATATCGGCATCGGTAAGCACGGTGGGATATTCCAGTCTCTCCACCAGTTCGCTGAACAGTTTCTTTATGAAGTTCAGCATCCGCTGCCTCTCCTCGTAACCCTCGAGGGAAACGAAGTACCATTTGGTCACCTTACCGCATTTCTCGCAGTATCGCCTGGTGTAAGATCCCGAGTCGAATCCGTGCGCGGGACGGGTGGCCCCGCAACCGCTGCAAACGTATACCATCCCCATTTCCGAGAGGCAACTCAGGGGAACCTGGGAACCCGCCCAGAACCATGCTATCGTTTCATTCGCCTTAGCCCTCGCATCCTTAAGGCGGTTGACCAGGCTGAAACTGTAATAGAAGAAGAGCCACACGAAGACCAGCATGACCAGGAGGGTCAGGAACCTGGTTCTACTCAGCATTCTACGTTTCTTCCAGTACCGGAACCACGAAGCCGGCGGAGGGTATGAAAACGGTGGATCCGGTATCGTGCTTCCGTACCCACGAAGCCACGTCACGCACAGGTTCCATTCCCATCTCCTCCACGAGTTCGTCGGGAAGATCGCCGGCAAAAGCCGGCCGGAAACGTTTTCTCATCTCCTTCAATCTCAGTATCACGTGATCGCCAAGGGAATACTCCTCCCTTTTCGGGGGTTCCCACCGGGGGTCCATGGATGAGATGAAAGCCTTTCTGAGATGATCCGCTCCGAGTCCCTCCGGGCACGGGCTCACCAGCAGGAGCCTTCCGCCGTCACGAAGAACGTGACTGCAGTTGTAGATGGCCTTTTCGGACTGGTAGAGGCTGACGTGAAGAGGTTCTCCGGGATGAAGAACCAGCAGGTCGGGCCTGAAAGGGATGGGCAGCCTGGAAAGCCTCCACGACTCGGCTGCGGCCCTGGAGAAAGAATCACTGCAATCACCGGCGTAAAACGCCACCAGCCTGCCTTCCTGCAGTACACCGTTGCCCTGGAGTATCTCAACTCTTTCCTCCAGCATATCCAGAGCTTCCGACATGTCTCGGTGCACCGGGTTGCCTTCCAGCTTTCCGGGATCGGAGCCTCGCATACAGGCGAGGAAATGGTTATTCACTATGGTGCTTCTACCTGATAACCCGGGAATGAAGGATTTGCGTCCACCGGTAAATCCGGCGAAGTAGTGCGGTTCCACGGTGTTGATCGCTATGATCGGGAAACCGTCGAACAACCACGGATCCATGTACACCGGGGTGCCTTCGGACGTGATTCCCAAGTGAACCAGATCCCCGGCATCGCAATCGAAGCTCTTCCAGGGGGATTCCTCGAAGCAACCGCCCAGCAGCACTTCTTTTTCCTTCAAAGTAACCGGACGATGGGTGCCGGTTGCAAAAATCACCCTGGTGTCGCAATTCAGCATTTTCTCAAGGGGTTTGAGCATCGGGGCGGCCGGAAACCGCGTGGCGTCGTTCACTACGATGGTGACCAGACCCGCGGCGGAGAACCTTCGAATTACGTCCTCCAATTCCTCCCAGGCACCGGAAATATCTCCGGGGGACACCTCGGGAGCCTGGTCGCCTATACGCACCTCGCAGTTCCTGAACGCCCCGGGGAATTCCCTTAACGATCCTTCTTCCATCAGTCCATCCTCGTACCTTCCCAAATCACCTCGGAACCGGCTATGTTCTGGATGCCCTCGAATGTTGAAAAATCTTCCGAGAACTCGAAGTATCCGCTTCCCGTAAGGCCTCCCTCCCGGTACTCGTATTCGAGCCTGTGTCCATCCAGGGTGCCGATCAAGGTTCCCAACGGGTATTCACCGACAACCCGGCCATCCTCGTCGATTTCCAGGGTGAGAAAACCCAGGGTGGTATCCCATCGCCCCCAGGGCCCATCCGCTGAAACGATGCCTTCGGTCACGAACCCGGTCGTATCCACGGAAACGGTATCTTCATCGACACCACCCTGCGGTGGCGGCGGAGACTCATCGCCGGAACCCCCGCCGCAGGAAACCAATACGGCCGGCAAGAAAACCATTATCAAGTAAATTCCGTTGATTCTTACATCTTTCATTTTTTGACCATCCTCAAAATGGCGGGGTTTTATCGGGAGCATACCTTTCACGGATCGGCATGGACAAGGCAAACATAAGATTATACTGTATGCCATCCAAGCATTACGAGGAGGACATCGTGCCCGGAAAATCCGAAGCCCGCAACGGAAGAATATTGCTCCTGCTCCTTATGGCCGCCCTTTTCATAATCGTGTCCGTCGCAGCGGCAAGAGCCGGAGGAGGAAACAGGTACGGCGGAAGCGGAGGCTATGGGGGGGGAGGCAGTGGAGGAGGAGGACTCGGCTATCTTTTCTACTTCCTGATAAGGTTAGCGATAGTGAAACCGGTCGTAGGCGTTCCTCTGCTGATCGCAGGGGCGGTATTCGTCATAAAATTCGGCAAGGGCACCAAGAGCGGATACCAGGCCTATACCATCAACAAGGCGGAGAAGCTCAGAAAACGACAAAGCAGGGAGGAAATGCAAAAAGCCCTGGAAGCCCTCAAACGGAGGGATCCGGGGTTTACCGCGAATGATTTCCTGGCAAAGGTCGACAAGGCCTTCACGGCGGTCCAGGAAGCCTGGTCCAACCAGGACATGGAACCGGTGCGCCGCTTCATATCCGATGGTATAGACGAAAGGTTCAAGCTGCAGATAGAGATGCAGAAAGCCGAGGGCTACCGCAACAGGATGGAGAATGTCACCGTACTGGCTTCCAGGATAGTCGGGGTATATTCGGATCGTCATTTCGACACCATCCACGTGGAGATACGGGCAAGGGCGGACGACTCGGACGTGGACCTGAAAACCGGTAAGACGATCAGGAAAAACTCCTCGGATACCTTCACGGAGTACTGGAGTTTTCTACGCAAACCCGGGGCGCAGACCCTGGAGGGGAAGAGCCTGATAGAGGGCTTTTGTCCCAACTGCGGCGCGGCCCTGGAAATCACGGATACCGGCAGGTGCGGAAACTGCGGTTCTTACATCACCAGCGGCGAGTACGACTGGGTCCTGACCGAGATAACCCAGTCCATGGAGTGGAACGTGCTGGGAGACAAGTCGCTGATTCCCGGTTACCTGACCATGTCTTCGCTGGATCCCGGTTTCAACGTTCAACACGTGGAGGACAGGACCTCGGTGATATTCTGGCGACTGATGAAGTCGTGGTTCATCGGCGACGTCTCTCCCGCCGGAAAAGTGACGCTCCCCTCTTTTCTCGACGATTTACGAAAGCAGATCGACAACACCAGGGAGGATAATGGCCGGCTGTTTTTTAAGGACGCCGCCGTGGGAGCGGTCGAAGTGCAGAGGATAATCCCGGGCGCGGAGGGCGATTTCGACAGGATAGAAGTATTGGTAAAATGGTCCGGCATCAACGCCAGGCTGAACGAGGACGGTAAAATACGGGTCACCGGCGGGAAGATGATGAGACCCCAGGTCTACACGCTGGTGAGGAAACACGGCGTGACCACTCCCGCCGGCCAGAGTTTCAGGTCATCGCACTGTCCCGGATGCGGTGCCCCGTACGAGGGAGGAGACTCCGGCACATGCGACTACTGCGGCAGGCGCCTCAACGATGGAAGTCAGGACTGGGTACTGGAAAAAGTGGAAAGATTCTCGGCGTCCAGGATCACCGCGGATACCGTCAACGGAATTAAGCGGGCCTCACTGGTTCCGCCCGAAATCTTACTCTCCGCAATGGCGGCGGCCATGTACGCCGACGGAAAAGTGGACGACAGGGAAATGCGGGTACTCGAAACGTTCGCGGCGCGTCACGGCATTTCCGGGCGGCAGCTTGCCGAGACGATGGAAGCGGTGAAAAACGGTTCCGATGAACTCCCGGTTCCCGGAGACACGAAAGAAGCCCGGGAAATCCTTTCGGCCATGGCCAGGATAGTCCTGTCCGATGGAAAGATGACGGACACCGAAAAGCGGTTCCTGAGAGATTTCGGAGAATCCCAGGGGCTCGCGTGGGCGGACGTTAAACTGGTAATCGCCCGGCAGAAGGCCTTGCTGTACGCCGAGGCCAAGAAAATGCTTCGGGGATCCTGATCCTACCGGCCCGGTGTGGGAGGCAATGCCCTGAGGTTATCCCTGGGCAGGCTGTCCACCGACATGAAATCCCGGGGAACTTCCCCCGTCATTTCGTAAACCAGTGTTCGTTCCGATCCGCTTCTGTAAACTTCCTCCAGGAACGGCGGCGGTGAAATCACCTGCCAGTCGTCCCCGGTCGCCGACCTCCGCCATCTCCGGGCCAGGTGCGGTCTTAGCCGGGGCAGCCACTCGTCTATCACCACGTACCGCACCCCGTGTTTCTGCAGGCACGGCCACAACAACGCCTCGTAATCGTTGGGCATAGTGAGGGTCGGCCTTCGGTAGTCCCATATCATCATTTCCACCGTGGGAAAGGTGACAACCCAGTCATCGGGGTCGGTGTTGACGGATATCCAGGAGGAGACTTCCGCGGCTTCGGCCGCCTTCGCCCTGGTATCGTAAACCAGGACCTTCCCCATGGGATAGACGAAAGGCGCCAGGAGAAGCGCAGCAGCGGCAACGGCCGTTCTGTTCGACGTCGATCCCGCAAACCGTAACAATCCTCCGGATCCGAGGGCGGTTACAAGAACGACCAGGAAAGCCAGGTACCGGTTGCTGTGCTCATGGAGGGCCAGCATAGCCATGGGAGGTATCGCCGCGAACGCCGCAGGCAGAAGTCGTTTCCTGATTTCACTGTTCCGAACGAGAAGGAGAGCCAGAAGGGCGAACCCGACCAGTGAAGGTTGTCCGAAAACCTCTCCCCTGTGGAGAGATCCGGTGGTAAACGGCTCCATAACCCTGAGAATTCCGGCCGCCACGAAACGCAGCACGCTCGCCGGACCGCGGTACCTGAGCAGGTCCATGGGACCCGGAGGCTCCTCGCGTACCTCCCATGCCGACCAGTGATTTTCATTCAGCAGAAATTGGCTTCCCTGGGTGTAGATGGGAGATCCGAACGCCGAAAGATTGCGGATGAACCAAGGGGCGCAGACCAGGAGAAACACCGCGGAGAACACCGCAAACCGGGAAAAACGTTTCTTCCCGGCCGAGAACAGTATCCAGGCTCCCATGGAAAAAATAAGGAGAAGGCCCTGGGTCCTGGAAAGATACGCCAACCCGGACACCAGCCCCAGCAGTGCGGCCCTGCCCGGGGAAAGGCGACGTACGTCGGCCAACACCAGGGCCACGAAAAAGAAAAAGGTAAAAAGCAGGAGGCTGTCAGGCTGAACGGAATACCACACGAACATCGGCGTGACGGAAAGAACCAGGAGAGTGAACAGAGCGGGACCGGTGCCGAACAGCCTCCTTGTCCAGAACCAGCAGGCCGACAGGCACAGAATCCCCAAAAACAGGGCGAGCACCTGGGCGGGCGGAAAGCTTGGTCCGGTCACCATGAATATGGGAGCCAGGAGCATCGCCATGATCGGCTGCCTGTTGCCTTCGGGCCTCAGGGGGGCCATGGAATCGTCGTGTATGTTCCATTTTCGCATGGTGGAGAATCCGTTGCCCCTGATGAGGTTGACCGCCATCTCGACATGTGACGTTATACCATCCCCCGCCGGCAGGGGATTCCTCAGCATAACCGGAATCCTCACCGCGACGGCAAGCAGCAGCAACGCCGCCACCAATGCGAATTCCCTCCGCCTCACGAACCGTGACAGTTTTTCCGACATGGCGGGATAATAGCAGAAAGAGAGAGTCGGGACAACGCGCCATCCCTATATTCGGAAGAGCACCTTTTCGCTTCTGAACATCCTTAAGGCAAGGTACACGGATAGGGCTGAAAACAGAATACTGGTGAACGAAACGACCAGGACGTCGGACCATCGGGCATCACCAGTCAGGATATTTCCCATCACCACCAGGGAATTGAAGACCGGAACCAGTATCATCCACGGAGGCGCAGAATCTCCCACCTCCATGGAAGCGATCCCCATTATCATCACCACTATATATACGGGCATCACCATCCCCTGGCCTTCCTTCTCGTTACGGGCATACGTGGATATGACCAGGATCACGCCCGCTATCATGACCGCCAGGGGAACCACCACAACCGCGAACTGGAGTATCCCCACGGTACCTATGGATACCTTGGAAACATCCGTGCCGCTCCCGCCGAATACATCACCGAAATACCGAGTGGCTATCAGCAAGCCGGTTACCGAACTGACGGCTCCCGCGACCGCCGCGGCCATCACCGCCCCCATTTTACCCAGGACGATGGCGATCCGGTCGACCTGGTTCACCAGTTGGATCGCCAGCGTACCTCTCTCCTTCTCTCCCGCCACTATATCGAGACCGACCTTCATGGAGTTGGCGAACAGGTATATCAGCACAAAAAACGGCAGCAGCATGGCCATCACTTTGACCGCCGTGCCCCCGGCCGGAGACAGATCATAGTCCCGCTCCGTTCCGTTCACGGTGAAAACCGTCATCACCTCTGCGGGAATCCCCATGTCTATCAGCCTGTCGGTCGCCATTCCCCCCGAGAGATCGTCCAATACCCCGGTCACCTGCCCGAAAGCATACATGGACAAATCCGACGTGGAATTGTAATAAACGGCCACGTCGAAAGGTTCGAACGTTTCAAGCATGCGGTCCAATCCACCCGGCAACACCACCAGCAAATCGACCTTGCCGTCCTCCACCCGCCGGACCGCCTCGTCCAGCCCGACCGGATCTATGATCACCAAGTCGGCGTTCAAGCTCGAAATTGCCTCGATGAAGGGATCCGCTCCATCCAGGTCTTCCTTTTCCACGCAGACGTACACGGTGAAAGTGGTGGACGCCAGCTTGTCCATCTTGGCTTTCCCCATACCGTGCATCACGGAGTAGATTACGGGAAGCATCACCAGGGGAAGCACCACCAGGAAAAAGAGTGTCCGCCTGTCGGTAAAAGTTCTTCTCAGTTCCTTTCTCAGCACCACCAGGCAATCTTCGAGCATCATCGGTCATCTTCCCCGGCGGGAAGTATATACCCGAAGAACACGTCTTCGAGGCTGTCCGCCGAATTGCGTTTCAGCACCTCTTCCAGGGCGCCCATATCCATTATGGACCCCCGGACCAGTATTCCGAACCTGTCACAGAGTTTTTCAGCTACGCTCATGTTGTGGGTCGATACGACCACCGTTTTGCCCTGGCGGGCCTGCTTTCCCAGGAAATCGGTCACGGCCCTGGAGGTTATTACGTCCAGACCGTTGGTCGGTTCGTCGAAGACTATGATTTCCGGGTCATGCACCAGGCTGATGGCTATGGCGGTTTTTTGTTTCATGCCGGTGGACAGCTTCTCTATCTTCCTGTGTATGAATTCCTCCATCCGAAGCTCATCGTACAGGATTTCCTTCCTGGCTTCGATCTCCTTACGGGACATTCTGTTCAGCCTTCCAAAGTATCCCATCAGGTAATCCGGAGTGAAAAATCCGTCCAGTTTCATTTCGGATGTCAGGAAGCCGATCCTGGCCCTTATTTCCTTTTCGTGCTCCAGGACGTTGAATTCCCCCACGCGCACAGTCCCCGACGTGGGTTTCAGCAAGGTCGATATGCACCTCAGCGCAGTGGTCTTACCCGCTCCGTTCGGCCCCAGCAGGCCGAATATCTCACCGGGTTCGCAATGGAAGGTCACGTCGTCCACGGCCTTTACCTGGCTCCTGCTCCCCGAGTCGTAAACCTTCGTAAGATGTTCCACCCTCAACACGCATATACCTCCAGCCCGACGGGAACGGAACTCGAATATAAAAAACCGTCACGACAAAAAAAGAGAACCGGAAAAGCCGGCACATTTTTACGGTACCGGTCAAATGATTTATCCTTGACTTGACTACGGGAGAATAAGTAATCAATTATAATAGCATTTAATTACGTTGATTGACAAAGAACTGTTCCGGATAAACGGAGATCGGTTAAAAGGGGAATAGATATTGATTCATAAAGATTCAATTCGCAGGCTTATAGATGATCCAAGTCACGGTCCGGGAAAAATCTTCGCCTTTTCAATTCAGGGGCTAATAATTGTATCACTTGTAACATTCTCGATTGATACACTTCCTAATCTATCGTCTAACACAAGGAAAATACTGGATATTATTGAGATAATTACGATAATGGCATTTACTTTAGAGTATATATTACGAATTATAATGACTAAAAAAAGACTTGGTTTCATATTTAGTTTTTATGGATTAGTGGACCTAATAGCAATAATCCCTTTTTATATTCCATCAGGTTTAGATCTCCGCGCTGTGAGGATATTTAGGCTTTTACGCTTAGTGCGTATACTAAAGTTATTCAAATATAATAGAGCTGTAAAGAGATTCTATCGAGCACTAATAATAGCAAGAGAAGAACTTATTCTATTTGGTTTTGTTTCCGCTATTCTGTTGTATTTATCTGCTGTCGGAATATATTTTTTTGAGAACGCAGCCCAACCAGAACAATTTCAATCTGTATTTCACAGTCTATGGTGGGCTGTAACCACACTTACGACTGTTGGATACGGGGATATGTATCCCATAACTGCTGGCGGAAAGTTGTTTACATTTTTTGTACTTATGATTGGCATTGGAATTGTTGCTGTTCCAACTGGATTGGTAGCATCTGCCCTAACGCAAGCACGTGAGGAAGATGCGACATAACCAATCCTTGCAGTGAACAACTAACTAAATTAGAAAACGGAGAGGAAAACAAGTCAATGGGATAGACCGTCAAAAGTACCGTTGCTTTGCTCTGACAGCTCCGGCGGCGCAATCCCGACGAGCTTGGTGCCAGAGACCTTATTTATTCGGGAATATCTCTACAACCTCGATTCTCCTTTTGA
>Ga0256835_1000822_pt1 | contig 20515 bp, 18 predicted proteins | sample PIR30metaG_FD_185972 | JGI IMG/M metagenome (GOLD analysis project Ga0256835, IMG submission 185972) | Hydrothermal vent microbial communities from East Pacific Rise, Pacific Ocean - PIR-30 | ecosystem: Environmental > Aquatic > Marine > Hydrothermal vents | place: Pacific Ocean: East Pacific...
CCGATGGGGTCCATCTAGGAAAGGATGATGCTGCCTATGAAGAGGCCAGGCAGGTCTTGGGTAAGGAAGTCATTATAGGAATTTCTTGTTACAATGAGTTTGAAAGGGCGATTGCTGCAGCAGAGGCAGGGGCGGACTATGTGGCCTTTGGTTCCTTTTTCCCCTCTCCAACAAAGCCGGATGCCGTAAGGGCAAATAAAGAGCTTTTAAAAAAAGCAAAGGCCAATATCAATGTTCCTATCTGTGCAATAGGAGGGATTACCTCATCCAATGCTGCAGAATTAATTGAGGCGGGGGCGGATATGATTGCTGTTATCAGTGATCTTTGGAAGGCTCCTGATGTCAGGCTCAAGGCAAAACAATTTTCTTCAATGTTTGGCCCTCTTTAGTTTTCGTCAAGATTTGTTATCTTCCCCTCGCATATCTGTAATTTATAAAAAAACAAAAAATTTTTCAGGAGGATATAAAATTATGAAGGAAAAGGTCAAGGAGGCCCTTGAGAAGGTAAGGCCAATGCTCCAGGCTGATGGTGGAGATGTGGAGCTTGTGGATGTTGATGAAGAGACAGGTGTGGTAAACGTTCGTTTGACAGGTGCCTGTAAAGGTTGTCCCATGAGCCAAATGACCTTAAAGGCAGGCATAGAGCGTTACCTTAAAAGCGAAGTTCCAGGTGTTTCTACAGTGGAATCTGTAGAGTAGTGATATTAGTGATGATAAGGGCTGCCAGCATTTATGGAAGCAGCCCTGTAGATCTGCTCCAACAGGATTATTCGTGCCATTTCGTGAGTAAAGGTCATATCTGAAAGACTTAGGAGCAGGTCAGCCTGATTTTTAATCTCTTCAGTAAGGCCATAGGCTCCTCCTATTAAGAATGTGAATCGATTAACACCTTGATCCTGTTTGTTTTTTAAAAAACCTGCCAGTTTTTGCGAAGACATCTTTCTGCCTTCCATATCTAGTACAATCAGATATCCCCTGTTTTTCTCAATAGCCTTTTTAAGATGTTTGGATTCGAATTCTATGGCCTGTTTTTCTTGTTGCCTTGAATATCTTGCAGATCTTGTTTCTAATACGTTTACCTGGTAGTAATTTCTCAATCTTTTTAAAAAATGCTCGATACCCTGTTTCACCCAGGATTCTTTAGTTTTTCCAGGCCATAGGAGTTGAATAGTTGCCATGATTAAACCTCAAGAAAAAAGTTCGCTTTTTAGAAAAATACCAAAGACAGATAGGATACTTGAAAAACTTCCAGGTGACATCCCTCACGGGCTCAAGATAAATATTATAAGGCGCGTACTGGATGATCTAAGGCAGGCTATCGTTACCGAAAACCTGAAAAGCATTGAGGAACTCGATTTGAAACATGTGCTGCCTTTGGTAAAGAGGGAGTTGGACAAGAGCCTGAGACCTTCTCTCAGGCCCCTTATTAATGCTACAGGAGTTGTGGTTCACACCAATCTTGGGCGTTCTCTCTTGCCAGAAGAGGTGTTCAGGCAGATATTTGAGGTGGCTGTTAATTACTCCAATCTGGAATACGACCTAGAGGCTGGTAAAAGAGGGTCTAGGTATTCCCATGTAGAGGGCATTCTTTGCGAGCTTACTGGCGCTGAATCTGCCTTGGTGGTGAATAACAACGCTGCTGCTGTGCTTCTGACCCTTGAGACCTTGGCAAAGGGAAAGGAAGTAATTGTTTCAAGGGGTGAGCTTGTTGAGATTGGAGGCTCTTTTAGAATTCCGGATGTTATGGCTCGAAGCGGGGCAATCCTAAGAGAGGTTGGAGCTACCAATCGGACCCATTTGCGGGACTATGAAAACGCTATCAACGATGACACGGCTCTTCTCATGAAGGTTCACCAGAGCAACTTTGCAGTAGTTGGTTTTACCGCAAAGGTCCCTATGAGAGAGCTCAAGGAACTTGGAGACAGGTACGGGATACCTGTGATAGAGGATCTTGGAAGTGGGAACCTCGTGGACCTTACACCCTACGGCTTCATGCACGAGCCTACTGTGCAGGAGTCTTTGAAGGCGGGCGCTGATCTGGTGAGCTTTAGTGGAGATAAAATGCTTGGAGGCCCCCAGGCTGGAATTATAGTAGGAAAAGCGGAGCTGGTTGACAGGATTAAAAAGAATCCAATGAATAGGGCAGTGAGGATAGACAAATTAACCCTGGCAGGGCTTGAGGCAATACTTGCCATCTATCGAAATCCCGAAGATGCCCTAAAAAGGATTCCAACCCTTCGCATGCTTTCCATGTCTTACGAAGAGACCAGGAGGCGTGCCAGAAAATTTGCAAGACGTTTGAGACAGCTAGTGCCTGATGGAGTAAAGATCGGTTACATGGATACTGTTTCCAGGGTTGGAGGGGGAGCAATGCCTTTGCAGGAGTTGAAGTCTTGTGGAGTCGTGCTGGATCTGTCTGGAATTTCCGGAAAGGGAGTTGATGCCGCCTTGTTGGAAAGGACTTTGAGGGCTGGCGATCCGCCAGTTATTGCAAGAATAGAAGAAGAAAAGCTGCTTTTTGATCTAAGAACTGTAAGAGAAAAGGAGTTCCCTGTTCTTGCTGATGCAATAACAAAGGCATTGGAATCGGTTACAGGGGGAAAGGCCTGAGATGCTGCCTGTATTCAGGGAATTTTCGTTTAACAGTTACGATCCATTTTTGTTTGAAACCGGCCTTCAAAACAGCCTGAAGGAAATATTGCCCTTTGACTCCTTGAGCCTTGTTGATATCAAGAGCAATGAAGAACTTGAAGCAATTCTAAGACGAATTCCCTTTTCTGACAGACAAAGGGAGAGGGCCAAGAGCCATTTATTAAAGGGAAAATCCTTTTGGGATAGGGTGTTGAATCAGGCACTTGTGCCTATTCAGCAAAACGGCAATGGTCCTGTTATTCTTTGCAGGCTGACGGGGATGCCCAAAAATATTGGAGCAGAAGAAGGGTATTGGCTTCTTGCACTGGCGAGCCAGGTCCTGACAGGAAAGCTCGAATCTGCCAAAAGAGAGAGCCTTTTCAAAGAAAAACAGGATGTTCCTCTATATATTCACCTTCTTTTGAAAAATGGAAACGAATCATTTGATATTGTAGAACTTTCCTTTTACAGCTGGCCTGCACAATCTTTGGATAATGTAAAAGAATCTCTTAAATCCTGTTTTTGTGCCGATGAAGTTGCATTTGCAGGCCTTACATCAGGCCGTTCCACATGGTTTTTGCTCAAAAATCCTACTGTCCGAAAGATGGACGTTACTTTAATGGACCTTGCAAGTCGCTTTAGGCAGGCTGGATATACACCTAAAATACTACGATTTTATGACAGTGTTACAGATTTTAATGAGTTGTCAGCCCAAAAGATACTGGCAGAGGGAGCTGGTGCAAAAATTTTCTCATCAAGCTTGGCAAGGGAATTTTTTAACGAAATTGGGGTAGATTCTGCTATTTTTAGTAGCCTAATTGGGCTGAGAGTCTCCAGGAGTTCTGTTGTCGGCCTGTTTATTTTTTCTTCTAAAGAAAAGGCACAAAGGGCCTCCAGGTCATTAAAGGGTCAGGTGGATGTTGTAACCTTGTCTGGAAATTTTCTTCTTGTAACCTTGCAGACAGCTGCTGTCAAAGATCCAGACAGAATCCAGGAGGTTTGTCAGAAGGTCTTTGATAGCGTGAAGAGCAATCATGATAAGGCTGTAGTAGCAGGTTTTGCAAGCCCGCTCCAGCCTCTAGTGACCAGGGAAAATGTTTTTTTTGCCTCTCTTTTTGCAAACTATCATGCAAGGCTTTTGGGTCCGGGAAACATGGCCCTTTTTGACCACGTTACGTGTAATGTCCAGGGAGACGTCCTTTTTTCCTGGGGAGATCTGGCTGGTGCCATGGCCTGCTATCGTAAGGGGCTTTTGTTAAAGGGTGACGACATCAATCTTCTTAACAGCCTTGGGGTCTGTCTGGCTGATGCAGCACGGTTAAGAGATGCAGAGCATTTTTTTAAAAAGGTCTTGAAGGTGGATCCTGATAACGAGATGGCCCTTTACAATCTTTCTGGGATTTATTTAAGGCAGTCAAGATTCTCCAGGGCCATGACAGCTACGTTAAGGGCGATAGATAAAAAAAACGATAATCTTGTCCTTCTTACCAGGCTGCTTGAAATATATGTGGCGAAAGGTTCGTGGTCAAAGGCCTATGAGATCTCTAATAAGATACTAGATTCTGGTCGTATTACTGGTGGTACGCTTGCTCGTACCTGTGCCCGGGTATCCATTGAAAATGGAGATTGGAGCCGGGCCAAGGAACTGCTTAAGGCCTGTCTCAAAAAAAACACTGAAGATCCAGAGACCCTGCTTCTTTTGGCAAAGGGTTTTTGGATGTTTGAAAAGGACCTAGATACCGCATCCAGGATGCTAAGTGGTTTTTGGCGTAAAAAACCAGCAGAAGAACAGTTAAAAACAGAGGCCATGGAGCTGCAAAGAAGGATTGATGAGAAGTAGTGCAAAGTCCTTGACAAAAAGGGATTTGACAATAATAATTGCCAAACCTTGCTAGTAACTGCCGAGGTAGCTCAGTCGGTAGAGCAGGGGACTGAAAATCCCCGTGTCGGTGGTTCGATTCCGCCCCTCGGCACAAAGTTTAAGGAGGCCATATGGCCTCCTTTTTTGTTGTCCACCAGACCTTGTCAAATGCTGTTTTTTTCTACTTGGCCGGTATCACTTCCACGTTGTTCATATATGGAATGAGCTTTTTGGGAATCCTGACGCTTCCATCTTCTTGCTGGTAGTTTTCCAGTATCGCCACAACCGTTCTTCCAACAGCAAGGCCAGAGCCATTGAGGGTGTGTACGAATCTTGTTTTTTTCTTTCCCTTTGGTCGGTAGCGTATGTTTGCCCGCCTTGCCTGGAAATCTTCAAAGTTGGAGCAGGACGAGATCTCGCAGAACCTGTCTTGTCCTGGTAGCCATACCTCTATGTCATATGTTTTGGCAGCGCTAAATCCGAGGTCTCCTGTGCACAAGGTTACCACACGGTATGGAATTTCAAGGAGTTGAAGCACCTCTTCAGCATCCATGAGCAGGGATTCAAGTTCATCGTAAGAGGTATCGGGCCTTACAAATTTTACCAGTTCCACCTTGTTAAACTGATGCTGGCGAATGATACCCTTTACGTCTCTGCCGTAAGACCCGGCCTCTGAACGGAAACAGGGAGTGTATGCAGCATAGTATTTGGGGAGCTCTTCTTCCGAAAGGATCTCATCGCGATGGAGATTGGTAACCGGAACCTCTGCCGTGGGTATAAGGTAGTAATCTTTGAAGTTGAGCCTGAAGAGATCTTCCTCAAACTTTGGGAGCTGACCAGTCCCATAGAGAGAGGCACTGTTGACGATTACAGGGGGCATTACCTCCATGTAACCGTGTTTTTCCCTGTGCAGATCAAGCATGAAGTTTATAAGGGCCCTTTCCAGCATGGCTCCAAGCCCCATATACACCACAAAACGGGAGCCGGTTATCTTGGCCGCCCGTTTAAAGTCCAGTATTCCTGTCTTTTCTCCAATCTCCCAGTGTGGAACAGGCTCAAAAGAAAAGCTTGGTATGTCTCCCCATCTCTTGACAACCACGTTGTCTTCCTCACTCTTTCCTATAGGGACAGAGTCATGAGGAATGTTTGGCAGGGAGAGCATTATCCTGTCGATTTCTTCCTGAATGTTTTCAAGCTGGGCTTCGAGTTCTTTTATACTCTGGCCCACCTGTTTCATTTCCTCTATTAGGGCACCGGCATCGCCCCCTTCCTTTTTGATCTTGCCTATCTGCTGGGATACGGTGTTTCTCTTGTTTCTCAGTTCCTCAACCCGCTGGATAAGATGTCTCCGTTTTTCATCAAGTTCCTGGAACCTGTCCAAGGATATCTGGCTGCCTCTGAGCTCCAGAGCACGTTTTACCTGGTCTAGGTGCTCTCGCACGAATTTAAGGTCAAGCATGTTTTACTCCTTTAAAGTTTGTGAACGCTTCTGCCTGTTACAAGAAACCTCTCTTTTACCGCCATTCTTGCCAGGTTTGCAAGACTAAAGATTTTCGGGCCCTGAACAAGATGCATCCATCCGCCAATATAGACGACGTTTTCATATTTTAAAGAAAGGGACAGAAGTCGGCTGGCTAGTATCTTTTCTCTTTTACACCACTGATGGTCAAAAACCAATTTTACAGGTTTGTTCCAAGGCGTGTCTTGCCCCGCAAGGCTTCGAAGGGCCTGTCTGTAATGTCTTAAAAAGTATTGATCAATGGGCTGATCCGGTTCTGATGTGGCAAGAAGAAGATTGCTCTCATTGATAAGCTCTTTTTCCCAGAGAGGGAGTTCCTTTTTAGATATTTCGCCGCAGTCAATGGCAGTGCAAGGTATGCTGTTCTGTCTGGCGTAAAGGCAGGCAGTTTCCCATTCAAACGGCATTTTAAGCTGTCTAAACAGCAGCTCAATGCGAAAGTGGCCTCTTTTTTCAGCAGGCAGGCCCTTTTTGACCTTTTCCAGCCTGTCAGTCCAGTATTTTTGGTGTTTTTTACGATAGGCTACAGAAAAGGGGCTGATTTCCACTGCTATGCAATCAGGCCTTATCTGAGTCAAAAGATCCATGAGGTTCTTGTAGGCTGAAATGTCAAGGTGAATGGTGCCGATGAGTGTTGCAGAGTTTGCCCGGCAATTTTTAAATAGGCTGTTCCCTGTCAACTCCTCTGTATTGGACTGCTTCTGCAACATGAGCTGTTTTTATGTCTTTTTTGCCTTCCAGATCTGCTATGGTCCTAGCAATCTTTATGATTCGGTGATAGGCCCTGGCACTTAGTTTGAGTTTCTGACAGACCTCCTGGAGAAAGTTGCTGCATTTCCTGTTTAATGGACAGAATCTGTTGATTTCTTTAACAGACATCTGGGAATTTGAAAATAGCGGCAGGCCCTTAAAACGTTCCTGCTGAATCTTTCTTGCCGCAACTACGCGTTCTTTTATGGTGCTTGACGCCTCGGACTCTCTCCTGTCGGTCAACTCATCATAGGCAACTGCTAGAACCTCTACATGTATGTCAATTCGATCCATAAGAGGGCCAGAGACCTTTGTCCTGTATCTGTGGATCTGGCTGGCCGTGCAGGTGCATGTCTTGTCTTCCTGTCCAAAATAACCACAAGGGCACGGATTTTGTGCAGCGACAAGGGTAAATCTTGAGGGGAAGCGCAAGGTTATTGCTGCCCGCGATATGGTGACAAAGCCGTCTTCAAGTGGTTGCCTCAGGCTTTCAAGCACGTGACGCTTGAACTCTGGAAGCTCATCAAGGAAAAGTACCCCGTTATGGGCAAGGCTTACCTGGCCAGGCCTTGGATGTGAGCCACCTCCGATGATGCCAGCGTCTGATATGGTGTGATGGGGAGAGCAAAAGGGTCTTTCTACAATAAGTGGCGTATCCTGGTCTAGAAGGCCCGCGACACTGTAGATTATGGTTGTTTCAATGGCCTCGTTAAAGGTCATTGGAGGCAGGATTGAAGGGAGCCTTCTGGCCAACATGGTCTTGCCAGAACCTGGTGGGCCGGTCATCAGCACATTGTGACTGCCTGCTGCCGCCACCTCCAGGGCCCTTTTGGCTGACTCTTGTCCGGCAACCTCCTTAAAATCGCCGCAAGAGCAGGAGCCTGCCTTGAAAAGGGAATGAAAGTCAGATTTCAGGGGGGCAATCTCGATTTCTCCACGCAGATGGCCCGTTATCTGACTCAGATGTGATACTGGAAGCACATTAAGGCCGTCTATAACTGAGGCCTCTTTGGCATTTTGGGCAGGCACTGCCAGGTTTTTAAACCCCCATCTCCTTGCAGCAAGGGCTATGGGAAGGATGCCTCTTGCTGCCCTTACCGAACCGTCAAGGGAGAGCTCTCCACAAAAGAGACAGTCATCTATGGATTCTTGGCTGATGATCTTTGACACGCACAAGGTGGCAAGGGCCAGTGGCAGGTCCAGGCCGGTTCCCTCCTTTTTTATGTCGGCAGGTGCCAGATTTGCCGTTATCTTCTGGGTGGGAAAGGAGTATCCGCAGTTTTTGATGGCGGTTTTTACCCGCTCTCTGCTCTCCTTTACCGCGCTTTCTGCAAGGCCAACAATGTTAAAGCCTGGAAGACCGGCTGAGACATCAAGTTCCACCTCTATTTTGAATGCCTGTATCCCAATTACAACGCTACCAAAGGTTTTTGCCAACATGGGGAGAGAAAAAAGACCTTTTCCTTTTCATATCGGCAGAGGTGCGGTTTTTCAAAAATAAAAAGGCCCTTGCCTCGTTACTGGCAAGGGCCTTGAAGTCGCTGTTAATGTAGACCCAAGATAAAATCTTAGGTGTTCTTATTTTGTTACATCATGCCTGGCATTCCGCCGCCCATTCCGCCTCCTGGCATGGCTTCTTCTTCCTTCTTGGGAATTTCAGCAACCATGGCCTCGGTGGTGAGAAGGAGGCTGGATACGCTTGCTGCATTCTGAAGGGCACTTCTGGTAACCTTTGTAGGATCTATGATTCCTGCCTCCATGAGATCCTCAAAGGTACCCTTGGCGGCATTAAAGCCCTCGTTCTGACCCATGCTCTTCACTTTCTCCACCACAATGGAACCCTCATGACCAGCATTGTAGGCAATCTGGCGCAGAGGCTCCTCAAGGGCGCGTCTTATAATGTTGATTCCGTGGTTTTCGTCCTCGTCATCCACCTTGACTCCATCAAGGGCGTCAAGACAACGTATGAGTGCGGTTCCACCGCCAGGAACAATTCCCTCTTCAACAGCGGCACGGGTTGCATTAAGTGCGTCTTCAACCCTGGCCTTCTTTTCCTTCATCTCAGTCTCGGTTGCAGCACCCACATGGATTACTGCAACGCCGCCGATGAGCTTTGCAAGACGCTCCTGGAGTTTTTCGCGGTCGTAGTCTGAAGTTGTCTCCTCAATCTGGGCACGGATCTGCTTTACACGAGCTTCGATCTTTTCCTTGGAGCCGCCGCCATCCACAATGGTTGTGGTGTCTTTGTCAACTACCACGCGCTTTGCAGTTCCAAGGTCGTTGAGGGTTACGTTTTCAAGCTTGATACCGAGGTCTTCGGCAATCATGGTGCCGCCAGTGAGGATGGCAATATCTTCAAGCATTGCCTTCCTTCTATCACCAAATCCCGGAGCCTTTACTGCACAGGCCTGGAGAGTTCCTCTAAGCTTGTTCACTACGAGAGTTGCAAGTGCCTCACCGTCAACATCCTCGGCAATGATGAGAAGCGGGCGTCCCATCTTTGCGATCTGCTCAAGGATGGGAAGCAGATCCTTCATGTTGCTGATCTTTTTCTCATGAATCAAAATATACGGATCCTCAAGTACGCATTCCATCTTTTCCGGATCGGTTACAAAGTATGGAGACAGATAACCCCTGTCAAACTGCATACCTTCAACAACGTCCAGATAGGTGTCCATGGACTTGGACTCTTCAACGGTAATAACACCTTCCTTGCCCACCTTGTCCATGGCCTCGGCAATGATGTTTCCAATGGTTGGGTCGTTGTTGGCAGAGATGGTGCCTACCTGTGCAATCTCTTTCTGATCCTTGGTAGGTTTGCTGATGCTTTTTAGCCTGTCTACAACTGCATCAACGGCCTTGTCGATGCCGCGTTTGATTGCCATTGGATTTACTCCAGCGGCAACCAGCTTGGAGCCCTCCGTATAGATGGCCTGGGCCAGAATGGTTGCCGTGGTGGTTCCGTCACCTGCCACATCACTGGTCTTGGATGCAACTTCCTTGACCATCTGTGCTCCCATGTTTGCGAACTTGTCCTCCAGTTCAATCTCTTTTGCCACGGTCACACCATCTTTGGTGATGATGGGAGAGCCAAATGATTTTTCAATAATCACGTTACGTCCTTTTGGACCTAATGTGACCTTAACTGCATTTGCCAGGGCGTTCACTCCTGAAAGAATAGAAGCCCTTGCAGACTCGCTATATTTTATCTCCTTTGCTGCCATATCTTTTATCCTCCGTTTGTTGTTTTTAATAATTTAGAAAAAATGCAGAAAAATTAGCAGAAAAACGCATGTATGAGATGAAGCTTCAGCAGCGGTTTAATCCTCAATAATTCCAAGGACGTCGTCTTCCCTCATGATCAGATACTCTTCGCCACCAATCCTTACTTCCGTGCCAGCATATTTCCCATACAGAACCTTGTCGCCAACCTTCACATCAAGTGGCTTGACCTGTCCATTTTCAAGGATCTTTCCATTACCAACTGCAACGACTTTACCCTCAATGGGTTTTTCCTTTGCAGTGTCAGGAATAATGATTCCTCCCTTTGTCTTTTCCTCTTCTTCAAGACGTTGAACAAGGATTCTGTCGTGAAGTGGACGTATCTTCATAGCTATTTCTCCTTTTTAAATTTTATTTTAGAAATTTGATCAGGATGGCCATCCTTTATATTAGCACTCATTGATTGCGAGTGCTAATATAAGCATCGTTTGCCAAAATGCAAGATGCCCAATAAAAAATTTTTTCAATTCCCTGTTGTCTGAAATATCTATCGGGTGGGCCTCAGGTGGCAAACGCCGTCTCTGTACGGCCTGTTGATATGCTGGAAAAATAACAGGATCAGGACGAACCCTTTAATAGAAAATGCAACAACAGGAGGAGCACTCCCACAGTTATGGCGCTGTCAGCCACATTGAATGCAGGCCAGTGATAAGGTCCCCAGAAAAAATCCAAAAAGTCAACCACATATCCGTACCGTATCCTGTCTATAATGTTTCCGGCTGCTCCTCCGCACACCATGGCTGTACCTATTACAACAAGGGGATCTTTGTAGTTTGAGTAGAAAAACTGAAAAAGACTGACAAGGGCAACAGTTCCAATCACAAGAAAGAAATAGAGGCGCCAAGACTCCTTGCCGGAAAGAATCCCAAAGGCCGCGCCCGTGTTCCTTACATATGTTATATGAAAGAAGCCTGGTATGATCTCTTTAGATTGATGAAGGGCGAAGTGTTTGATTACGGCTTCCTTTGTAACCTGGTCAATGGCTAGCACAGCAATTGCTATCAACAGAAAGTATAGGGTGTTTTGCAGTTTTTTTGCCTCTATGCCAGCAATCAACTTTGACTGTCTTCCTTTTCCTTTTTTAACTTTTTAAGCACCGGGCTATCCTTTGGCAGCAGAGTCATGGCCCTTTTCTTGTGATATTGTGCTACATCTGTCCTGCCTGTAAGTGCATAAAATTTATAAAAATAGTAATGGGCCATGCCTTCCTGCCCGATCCCGGCATAACAGCGCCCAAGCTGGAACAAAAAGTTGGTGTTTTCCTCCCACTCCGGCAGCAGGCGCTTGAAGTAGGCCAGTGCCTTTTGGGGGGCTCCTCCTTCCAGATAGGCCCTGGCCAGAAAATATGTGGTGGCTATGTCTGTAGGATGGCGTTTCTGATAGGTCTTTAAGGTGGTGATTGCATCCCTGTAGCGGCCCATGTGAAAGAAGGTTATGCCCTTGTCCCTTAAAAATATCTCTTTATCCGGATACAGGGCCAGAATCTTGTCAAAGGTCTCGATGGCCTTGGAAAATCTGCGTGCCCTGTCCAGGCTTAGTGCATAAGCGTAGAGAAACTCTACATTTTTGGGTGACCTTTTAAGAAGCTGTTCGTATCTTGATATCAGTTCGGCAGGATCGTTTGAAAGCACCTTTATTTTGACCTGTATCCTTTTAAGTCTGAAAGGGTCTTCCTTGTGTTTCAGATAGCAGGGATGGCTTTTCCACAGGTCTTCAAGATAGGTCAGCCTTTCTTCAGGCACTGGGTGTGTTGACAGGTATTTGGGAATGTGGGGAGAGCCAAGCCAGTTGTTTTTCATCATCTTTTCAAGGGTGGTCTTTAACCCTCTAGGGTCCCAGCCTGCCTTGCACAGCCACTGGAAGGCCCTGCGATCTGCCTCTTGCTCATCTGCGCGGCTGTATTTCAGGGCAATGGCCTGATTCATGGCCATGGAACCCGTTAGTATGGCCGAGCCAAGCTGACCCCTTCCAAGAAAGAGGCCGGCTATGGCCATGACAGCCGTTCCTATGCTCACATATTTCATGTTGTCCATACGCCTGGCCACATGCCGTCCCTGGACATGAGCAAACTCGTGTGCCAGGACACAGGCAAGTTCGTTTTGGCTGTCAACGGCCTCTAGCAGGCCAGAATGGACAAATACAAGGCCTCCGGGCATGGCAAAGGCGTTCAGTGCCGGGTCCCTGATTACAAAAAAGCGATATCTGAAATATTTTCTCTCTATAACATCCAGAATTGATTTTCCGGTCTCGCGGACAAAGTCCACAATTTCTGGATCATCTAAAAGCCGTACCTGTGAAAGAACCTGTTTTAGAAGCCTCTGTCCAAGCTCCCGTTCCTCTGATATGGACATGAGGGCAAAGGCAGGGCATGCAAGACCGTAAATAAAGATTGTGAGAGAAAGAATTGTGGCTACTGCCTTTGAAAAGAGGCTAGCGTCTTTTTTTTCTCTTTTTTCTCCTTGTCTTTTGGGCTCTTTTTCTTGCACGTCTTTCCTTTTCACGATAAAAATCTTCAACTGCTTCAATCGATGGCATGAATGTGCCTGTCAGAAGGGCACCTTCTTTTTCTTTTTTGCCTGGTTCCAAGGCATGTTTCTTGGGTACGGATCCGTCTTTGGCCCTCCTGTCAGGGGCACTATCCTTTTTACTAGCTGGGGCACGGGGCATTTTAAGAAAGGCCGGATCGATCCGTGACTCTACCAAATATAGCTGCGAGCCTGCATAGTAAAAAACCGTTCCGGCCAGGTGTGCCATCTCGGCCAGGATTTTAATAACTAAAGGCGAATGATGAAACCTTTTTCCAAAGATAAGCGCATTTGATCTTGATGCAAAAAGCGGTAGCCACTTTTTGCCTTGAGGCCCTATCCCCTGTTTTTCGATTGTCCAAAAGGCCTTTGGCCTGATGGGAACAAATAGGATGGGAGGGGGGTTTTTAGGTCTGTATGAGAATATCCCTTCCCGTGGGACCCTTGCACGGGCAAATTTATTTTTTTCGTCTGTTTCAAATTCGTTAAAACCGTAAAGCAAAAAGTATTGTAAAAGCGTCTTGGGTGTAAGATGGGTGCCCCCTATCTCCATCAATGCCTTATGAATGTCAGTGATTCGAAGCCATCCATCAGCCTCTGAAACAAGCATGAATTCGGAAGGATTTTTGGCAAGAAGATTCAAGAGGAGCTTTTTCAGTTTCTGGAGTTTTTTCTTGTCCATTTATAAATACAAACCAATCAGAGGGACAGGAGCCTGTTCACGAGTCCTATTTGGCGAAGGTGTTTATAGAACAGGGGGCATTTTGATTCAAGCACTGACACGGCAGTAAATATCTGATGGTCAAGTACAGTCCTTTTGGTTTTTAGCAGGCTGCATAAGTCACAGAAAAGGTCTTCGACGGCGGATTTTGATGCCCTTCTTGAAAGCCCTTCCTTTACCAGGCTATTTAACAGCGTGATGAGGCTGACTGTGGCCCGCTCTCTTTCACTGATACTGTTTAGATCAAAATCTTCAGGTATTATGGTTATTCTTATAAGCTCTGGCAGGTTCCAGTGCCTGGCAAGACGTTCGCCCAGGCGTCTTGGATTGTAACCGCTACACATCCTCGCAAAACGTCTTCTCTTTATCACAAAGGAATCCGGAAGCAGGCTGTTTCTGACTATTTTGGGGACAGAGGCAGCACAGGCGACCTCTCCAATATTTTGTAAAAGGCCACATACCTCGGCTTCCTCTGTATCCAGGTCTGCCAGGGAGGCCAGCTGTTTGGCCATAAATGATATGAGAAGTCCAGAGCCAAGATATATTAAAAGCAAATCCTCCTGCTCCGAAGATAGAATTGGCGCATTTATTATGGTTTCCTTAAGGTTCATCATGCCAAGAAGCACCACCATGTATCTGATTGAAAGGATGTCTTTGCGGTCAAGAGAAAAAAAGGCCGAGTAGATGGTGGTTAAAAGACGAAGCGTAAGACCGTAGTCAGTGGCAATGACATCAGCCAGATGCTGAGAGGTGGTTTTGGGATCCTGGCACAAGACTAGCGCAGTTCTGTAGTTGTATGGCTGAACAGGCAAGGAAAGATTTCTTGCCTTGGCAAATAGGGTTTCTGCCTTTATTTTCATGAAACCTTGCAGGTTATGGGGCCTGGCCTCCCTTGCTAAATTGAATCATTTTACCATAACTTATCTGTTCGTGCGTGGCCAATTTTTTAAGAGACAGAGATCTTCTGACAAGCGTTGTTGCCCAGATTGCAAGCTTTTGCAGGGTTTCTGGCCTTGGTGGTCCCGGCATGATCAGGAGCCTTTTGAGACATCAACATTTTTCCAATGGATTATTTTTGCATTTGTTAACGTAATCTGTTAATCTTTCTGAGCTTTTTATTGGTCATCGTTAAAATTCAACTGGGCTAAATTTATTTAACAGATAAATTGACCGAAGAAGAAATTAGGCAAGAAAGGAACAAGGCCAGAGCGCTTCGGAAAACACGCTGGTGGCGCAAAAAGTGCGCCTCTGGCCGTTGTCACTACTGCGGGAAATATGTGGGCCAGGCCAATCTCACCATGGATCATCTGGTACCTCTGTCCCGTGGTGGCAGAAGCATTCGTGCCAACCTTGTACCGGCGTGCAAGGAGTGCAACAATAAGAAAAGGGGTGATCTTGCCTTTGATTTAGATATTTTTAAGACTTTTTAAAAGGGGTCTTGGTCATGAAAAGAGTTCTGATGCAAACTTTGTCGATTGTTTTCTTAAGTATGTTGGTTTGTCTGGTTTCCGTTTCTGTATTTGGTCAGGGTAATTCTGAAAATCAACAAAAAAGTCAAGACGAATATGTCATAGGTGCTGGAGACAATCTTTCCATTCAGGTCTGGAGAGAGCCGAATCTGTCTGGAAATTTTACTGTCAGACCTGACGGCAAGATTACCTTTCCGCTTCTGAATGACATAAAGGCTGAGGGTTTAACTCCTCTTCAGCTAAAAAAGGTTATAGAAAGTGGACTTACCAAATACATATCTGCCCCTGTGGTTACAGTAGTGGTCACATCTGCTAACAGTAAGAATATCTTTGTGATGGGAAAAGTGAACAATCCTGGCAAATATCCTCTTACTGGTCCAACCACGGTTCTCCAGGCGCTGGCACAGGCAGGAGGGCTTGCCGAGTGGGCAAAGGGTGATGAAATTGTAATCTTGAGGACCGAAAACGGCAAGCAAAGGAAGATAGAGTTTGACTATGACGACGTTTCAAAGGGAAAACATCTGGAGCAGAATATATTTTTGAAACCGGGGGATACCATTGTTGTTCCGTAAGAAAATTACAATATTGTCTGTAATGGTTGGTTGGTTTTTTGTCTGGATCTTGGTGCCTCCGGTAGCCAGCGGAAAGTGGATTCCCTTTGTGCGAGCTACAATTGAGCAACTCTACGATTCTAACATATTCCTTGACCCTGATGGATTTCACAGGCCGGGAGCCAACAAGTCTGATTTTAGAACAAATATTACTCCCGCCATTGGGATAAGAAACGAGACGCAGGCACAAACCGTTAGTGCAGAATATGTGTTCAACTATTCCTATTTTGTCAACAATAGCGATCAAAATTATGCCGGGCATACTGGAAATTTTGATTATGAGCGATACCTAATGGAGCATCTGAAGTTTTATGCCCATGACAGTGTTTCTGTGTCTGAGGAGCCGAGAACGGATGCCTATGATTATGTGACAGTAAACTATGGCAGAAGAAGGAATCTGAACAACGATGGTGAAGCCGGGTTTGAATATGCCTTTGGTCCTGAGAATACAATAAAAATCTATTATCACGATCATAGGTTGGATTATTTAAAGGACTACAAATATGGAACCGGCATCGGTGAGCGTTTGGGCTCTGATGATTCCGTTACATATGGCCCCGGCCTTGAAGTTCAATACTGGTTTAATGTTCAAAATGGCCTATCCCTGTCTTATCAATGGGAGCGGACAGATTATGAGATAAGAGGCTCTGAAAGGCGTGACCACCTTGATTTAGGATATACTTATCGATTTTCACCGCATACATCAGCACGATGTGACTTTATCTTAGATTATGTGGATTCAAAGGATCCCCTTTTATTTGATTATAAGATTTATCAGGGTACGATTGGCTTATCAAAGGTCTTTTCTCCATCCTGGAGCCTCGATGTATATGGAGGATTTTACTATCGTCCTTCTGAAGACGTGCCAGATGAAATAGATTCTTCTGATAACGATGGTTTCTCCGGAGGTTTTACGCTTACCTATACCCAGGAGGTCTGGCACTTGAGACTGCTAGGTGACGCTGGGGCAAGGGTAGAGTATGGAGATTACAACAACCGTGGCTACACACCGTATAGGAGCATTTCTTTAGAATTTGTTTACCAGTTAAGCGACAGACTGCAATTATACGTCAATGGTTCCTATGACTACGAAAAATCTCCTGATATTACTTTTCAGACACTAGCTACAGGAGAAAACAGAAGGGAAACCTATGATGTTAGTTCCGGCCTGGAGTACCATTTTTTACCATGGTTGAGCGGCAAGGCAGAGTATGAGTACTCTGAGGAGTCAGCTTCCGAGTATTCGCAAAAGTTGCCGGCTGGTTACAAAGACCATCGCTGTACCATTTCACTGACGGCTAGATACGATTGGCTTTAGAAATTTCAGAATTGGTGGAAGATGATGAATACATCTAAGCAAAATTCTATTCTTGAAGTAATATATCCCTATATTCAGCTTTTTATTAGAAGGAAATGGATTATTCTTTTTGGTGCGATCCCTGTTCTTGTCGCAGGTCTTATCTATTGCTTGGTTACGCCCCTGACCTATAAGGCCACTGCCCTGATAGTTGTTGTTCCGCAAAAGGTCCCCGAGTCTTATGTGAGGTCTACTATTACTGGTAGAAATGATGAGCGAATAAGGGGAATTTTGCAAGAAATTATGAGTCGTACGATATTAGAAGAGCTTATTAAAAAATACAATCTCTATCCGGAAATGCGTCAGAAATATCCAATGGAAGTTGTTGTAGAGAAAATGAAGGAAGATGTGCAGATTGAAAATCCCAGGGGAGCTAGACGAAATGCTTTTAATATTAGTTTTCAAGGACAAGATCCGGCACTTGTTGCCAAGGTAACAAATGCTATCGCTAATTTGTTTGTTGAACATAATCTTAAGTTGAGAGAAAGTCAGTCTACCAATACTGCCAAGTTTTTGTCAGAGCAGTTAAACAAGATATATGCAGAACTCAAAAAGAGAGAAGAAAATCTCAAGCGATATAAAATGGCTCACATGGGAGAGCTTCCTGAACAACGTGATAGCAACCTTTCTACTCTTCTTGCTTTACAAAATCAGTTACAAACCATTCAGGAAAATATCAGGAGGGCGGAAGATAGAAAGCTTTTGATCAGGCAGCAGCTTTCCGATCAAAGAAGTTCCCTTAATATTGCCGAAAGTCATCAAGGCCAAACATTTGGAGCTAGAGGTTTATCGTTACCAGAACTGAAGGAGCAACTTAGGATTTTGCAGTCGCGTTATACGGAAAATCATCCTGATATTATAGCTTTAAAAAAGGCTATAGCCGAGCGAGAAAAGGAGCTAAGAGAAGTGCAAAGACGGGCTGGCACGTCTGCTAATGTTCCTGTTCTTACCGGTAATCCGGCAATTGATGCCCTCAAACTTCAGCTCCGTGCAGCTGATCTCGAAATCCGGCAGCTGAAGGAAGAAAAGAAAAAAATAGAGCAGCAAATACTTGTTTATCAAAGGAGAATTGAAAACACACCTAAAAGGGAACAGGAACTAATAGATCTTACAAGGGATTATGAAAATTTGAAAAAGACATATGATGAACTTCTAAAGAAAAAACTGGAGGCTGATCAAGCTGCAGCCCTTGAAAGACACCAGCAGGGGGAACAGTTCAAGATAATTGATCCAGCCAGGGTGCCAGAAAGGCCAATTAAACCAGATTTAAAAAAGCTTATTCCCCTTATAATTGTTCTGGCTTTTGGATTTAGCACAGGTCTTGCCTTTGCGGTCGATCTTTTGAGCAACAAGTACTATGATCCGGATGAAATAAAAGGTGATTATGGATTAGAGGTGCTGGCTTGTATACCGGTACTCTTAAGTCCTCAGGAAATGAGGAAGCAGCGTTTTAAAAATTTTGTCTTGGGTTTTGGAGCTGCAGCCGGATATATGATCGTTATTGGTCTTTTTATCATCCTTTCCATCAAGGGGCCTGGTTCCTTTGCCGGGTTGGTCTGATTTATGTATCTTGATTTCTACAACCTGAAAAGGGAACCGTTTTCCCTTTCGCCAGATCCACGTTTTTTGTTTTTAGCTCCGTCTCACAAGGAGGCCCTGGCCTATTTAAAATATGGACTGATTCAGCAAAAAGGATTTGTAGTAATTATAGGAGAGGTAGGGACTGGAAAAACCACTCTGATATATTCCCTTCTGGCCCAAATGCCAAAAGAGATAGTAACAGCCTTTATTTCAAATCCTACTCTTACACGGGACGAATTCTTTAGCCTGCTGGCGCAGAAATACAAATTAGGGGACATAAAAGACAAGGCGGATTTTCTGGTAAAGTTTTCCGGCTTTTTGGAAGATTCGTTAAAGAAAAAAAGGGGCGTCGTTCTGATTATTGATGAAGCCCATAGGTTGGATCCGGGGATACTGGAGGAGATAAGACTGCTATCGAACCTGGAAACCCCTAATGCAAAATTGATTAATATAATTCTTACTGGTCAACCCGAGTTTTCGCAGATTCTGAATAATCCAACTTTCAGGGCTCTCAAGCAAAGGGTCACCTTGAAATATATCTTAAGGCCTTTATCACCTGAAGAAACGGCAGCCTATATCCAGTTGCGTTTGGCAAAGGCTGGAGCAAAGGATGTTGGTCTTTTTACCCAAGAGGCAATGGAAGCCGTGTTTAACTATTCAAATGGAATTCCCAGGGTAATAAATCTATTGTGTGATCATGCACTTCTTACTGGCTTTGTAAAGGAATTAAAGGTCATAGACGATAAAATTATTAAGGAATGCGCAAAAGAACTCGAATGTGATAGAGCTGCAGGTGAAACTTCCAAGGAAGTTTTGTCTACAGGAAGCAGAGGTGTGTCGTCTGTTATTACCAAGCTGACATTTGTACTGCTTATTTGTCTAGCAGTCGGTGGGTTATTTTTTCTTTCATCTTATTTTGTGAATTACAAATCGCTTCTCGAAAAAATGATGGAATTGTTAAGGACAGGAAATATTTATGGATAAGATCGGAAAGGTCCTTGAAAAGGCCAATGTAGCGGATTTGCAGGGTTGGAAACCCTTGGATTCGAATATCGATAAGAATGACAAGGGGGTTGTCAAAAGAGATAGTGGTGTTATCGAATCAATATCTAAAAAACAAACCCCAGAACAATCATCAGATACCCTGGAAGGACCGGTAGATTTCAGAATAGTTGTCTATCACAATCCCGAATCCCTGGCTGCGGAGCATTTCAAGGTTCTAAGGTCTTCTATCATGTATCCTCCCGATGGGCGGGAGATAAAATCCGTGTTGGTAACTTCCGCCTTGGAACAGGAAGGAAAGACAATGGTTTCCTGCAACCTGGCAGTTAGCATAGCACAAAGCGTTGACCCTTACGTGCTTCTGATAGATGGGGATGTTCGGCGGCCAAGTGTTCAAAAGACCTTGGGGCTTAGAAAATCTCCAGGCCTTACCGATTATCTTCTGACTGGCAAACCCCTTTCCAACTTTCTTATGAAAGGTATTTTGGATAAGATGACAGTGCTTCAGGCAGGCTCAACAGTGAGAAATCCTGCTGAACTTATGACATCTGACAGAATGCATCAGCTTATTCAGGAAGCCAGGGACAGGTATGCAGATCGTTTAATTGTGATAGATTCGCCTCCCGTTAATCTCGCTGCAGAAACGCTTGTGTTATCCAAACACGTTGATGTTGTTATACTTGTGGTTCGATATGGTGTTTCAGACAAGAACGCAGTTGAAGAGGCTATTAACAAACTGGGAAAACAAAAGATTCTGGGAGTCGTCTTTAACGGATTTGAGGTAAAACCCAGAAAATACACGTATTATAAAAAAAGTTATTATCATACGTCATACTAATTAATTTGTTGAAGATTAGATGTTAAAATTTTTTGGGAAAAAGTATCCTATTCGAAAATTAATTTTTTTTCTAGGAGAATCGGCTTTTTTGTTTTTCTCTTTAGCAATTATTTGTTTTTTTAAAGTTCCTGCAACTGATTGGTCTTCTGCTACCTGGTTAAAGATTTTGTTTATCGTGGGTACCTTTGTGTTGTCTCTTTATTATTTCGGTTTATATAGTTTTAGACATAGCTTTAGCTATTTTGATATGTCTATAAGATTGTTCCAGGCCTTAGGAACTGCATCAATTGTTTTAGGTTTAATATATTTTTTATATCCGAAACTCATTCCTGGTAGTGGTATTTTTATACCTGAACTATTGCTTTTTA
>Ga0256835_1000823_pt1 | contig 20492 bp, 31 predicted proteins | sample PIR30metaG_FD_185972 | JGI IMG/M metagenome (GOLD analysis project Ga0256835, IMG submission 185972) | Hydrothermal vent microbial communities from East Pacific Rise, Pacific Ocean - PIR-30 | ecosystem: Environmental > Aquatic > Marine > Hydrothermal vents | place: Pacific Ocean: East Pacific...
AAGGCATTCGACGAGTGGAGGGAGGTTCTAAATGCGTAGATCGGTTCACATCCACACGTTCTACAGGCCGAGCGGCTTTAGAGTTGTTGCTAGGGGTATTCACGAGGCTCTTAGGAGGTTTGGGATACCAAGCTTCGCGTACTACGGAGACGTGTTCAGCGTTGCTATGGTCTGGCTATCTGGCTGCGCGAGAGGGGAGGACTTGGTCGTGCCGGTGTGGCACTTCGGTAGGGCTGTTGCGTCTATCATAAGCGGTGCCCCTGTTAAGATAGCTATGTACACCTTCGTTGAGGGAGACCCGATAGTTGACCACGTGCCTAAGGAGAGCTGTCCGGCCGGTGCCTACGCCTTAGCTCCCAACAGCTACGTTGCGTCGAAGATAGCTAGGTACTTCGGTAGCACCTACGTTGTTACGCCACCGATGCCAGAGGAGGTAGCTAGGTACAGCGAGCTCCTAGTTAAGAGCATAAGGATTGCATGCAGGGACAAGGACGCTGTGCTGTGCTACGTTGCAAACAACGTGCCTAGGAAGGGGTGGCACTACCTCAAGCCTGTTCTAGAAGCCCTTGTCAGAGAGCAGGGAATCAAGCCATGCTTCGTTGCAGTTACCAACGCTGACATAGACAGCGTCTACGTAGACGGTGCTAGGATAATAAGGATAGGCCTAGGAGGCACCTGCACGGACGAGGTAGTTGCAAGCGCTATAAGGGCGAGCGACGTGTACGTCAGCCTCAGCACCAACGAGGGGTTCGGAGTGCCCATAGCTCTATCGCTTCTCCTAGGAAGGATACCTGTCTCGGTAGCTGCACCGTCTATAGTTGACACCTTCGGTGGCCTAAGGATAGTAACGTTTCCGTACAGGAGGGTGGAGACAGCTGAGTGGCTAGGCGAGGAGGTTGTTGAGATGTACGTCTACGACCCTAGCGATGCTGCGAGGGCTATAGCTAGGGCCCTAGACGAGAGGGAGAGGGTTGTAGAGGGAGAGATAATTATGGAGGCGAGAAGGGTATTCGTGGTAGACGCGCAGAGGGAGATAGCTAGAAAAATAGAGGACTTGCTAAGCAGGTAGATCGCTAGCCTCGCTAGCCTCCTCAGCTCTTTGTCACGAGTATCTTTACAGCGGGCCTGTGCTTGGTGCTGTCCCACTCGAACCCTGTGTTGGTCTCGTCTAGGGTCACTCCGCTTAGCAGGTACGGCTTTATGAACTGTATGAGCTTGCCGGTGAACTCCTTTATCACCGTGTCGGCCATTGTGTCCCCTCCAGCAGCGTAGGCATAGGTTCCGAACTGGAACGCCTGAGTGATGACGTCTATGATCTTGGGCTTGATCTCTAGGGCCGCTGGGTTGAGGTACACGTCTACCTCGAACACCGGGGTTGTCTGGTTGGCTCCGCTCACGTAGTCTGGGTAGGTCTTTGCTAGGAGGTCGAAGTAGATCTTAGCCTTTACCTGTCCGAAGAGCCCGTAGGCGATGATCTCTGGGATTCCCCACATTAGGTACCTAGGCCTGTTGGTCTGGAGGGCCGGTAGGGCGTTGTCGAACCACTTCTCCTTTGCTCCCTCAACGGCCTCTCCGAAGATCTTGCCTCCCTCGTACACCATAGCGTGGTAGAAGTGGTCGAACCACTTCTCACCGCCTCCGTACACCTTGACGTAGTGCTTCATTGTTGCGTATACCGCTCTCGGGAAGTTGGGGTTGACGAATCCCTTGAACTGCTCGTAGGCTGGGTATGCTAGGTAAGCCTTGAACGCATCTACGTCCTTGATCTTGGTGGTTGCCCTGTCGTATATCAGAGTCCTAGACTCGTACAGCCTCTGGTACCACCTGTCCTCCAGATCGGTGCTCGGTAGGCTGAAGGGCGGGAGCACGATCCTTACGTTGATCTGGGGCATACCTCGTGCACCTCGTGGTCGAAATCCTTAAATTGGTTAATATAGCGTGTACTCATTGGTGAGCGGATTGGATACCAAAGACGAGCTGAACTTCAGGGTTCCGGCAACTTGGTACAGCATGATTAAGAGCGCCTCGTACACGGTGGGGATCTCCATAAGCGATATAGTTAAGATGGGGCTGATCAAGGGGCTGATAAGGATCTACAGCGAGGGCTACGCTGTAGTTGACGTTGTTAGGGAGATGGGTAGGAGCGAGGGTCTGGTTCCGATAAAGGCCTCGGTTCCTAGGTGGCTCAAGAACGCTTTGAGGAGCTTCGCTCAGGATCTAGACATGGACGTGTCTAGCTTGGCTAGGGCTTGCCTCTTCGTTGGCCTCGAGCTCTACAAGGGGTCTGTAACCCTCAACATAGGTCTTGACGATAGGGAGAAGAGGTTCGTGGAGACCATGAAGAGCGTGTTCGAGGGTGCCGAGAGCAATGGTTAGGGTAGCTATGGTTACTTGGGGAGACAGGTACATATCTTGGGTTAGGGTAGCTAAGCTGTTCTGCGAGAGGCTTAGGGAGCTAGACATACCGTGTAGGCTGGTTGACGCTGAGTGCGAGCCCAAGATAGGAAGTGACGAGGCTCCGGTTCTCGTACCTGTTGACTGGGTGGCTTGGAACTACCCCTACTCGTTCGCTAGGATAGTTGGTAGGGCCGCTAGGAGCTGCGGCTTCGTGTCTATAGACGCTGACGACCTTGGGCCGGTTGCCGTTGCTGCTATGAGGAGCGTGCACAGGGTGATGGTAACGTTCTCTCACGGTGTTGAGATAGTTGGTAGGTACGTACCTCCGCAGAGGGTTGACGTGGTTCACCTACCGATAGACGACGACTTGATAGAGATGGTTGACGACCCTGAGAGCTACAGCGATAGGCCTTGGATGAGGAGGGTGCTTTCTCTTCCTAGGCCTAGGATAATGATTGTTGCTCACCACGACGTTAAGAGGAAGAACATAGACGTTGCTCTCAGAGCGCTTGCAAAGGTGGTTTCTGAGAACGATAGGGTGTCTATAGTGATAAAGAAGTGGAGCGTTGGGTACCTACCAACGGATCTGTCTCTGAGCGATAGAACCGCTGTTGTTAGCGAGTTCGTGAGTGACGAGGAGATGGTTGCGCTGTACAAGGCTGTTGATCTAGTGGTTGTTCCGAGCGGTGGTGGAAGCGCTGAGCTACCTGCTGTGGAGGCCGCTGCGTGCGGAACCCCGGTAATAACATCTACGTGGTTCAGCTTCTTGGAGTACCTTCCCGAGGCCCCAAAGGTTCCGATATCTTCTTGGGAGAGCGTTGAGGGAGACGTTCACAGCAAGGCTGTTACTGCAGGAAGGATAGGTAGGGTTGACCCGGACGTGCTGGCCGGAATGATAATCAACGTGGTCAGCGATATAGAGGAGATGAAGAGGTACTTCGAGAGGTGCGCGCCGGAGATAAGGAGGAGGTGGAGCTACAGGAGGGTTACTGACAACGAGCTGCTGGAGGTTCTAGAGAGGCACGTGTTTCCGTACATGGGGTGATCGGATTGATGGACACCCTAGCTTGGTTAATAGCTACTGGGTGCTCGTTCATAATGTGCCTAGCGATAATGATCATGATAGTGGAGTTCAGGAAGTGGTCTCTGGCTCCGGTGCCGGTAGCGTTCTTCTTGGGCTGTACGGCGTTCGCCCTAGGGATGTACAGGCTTGGCAACTACCTCTTCGCTGGTGCGGCAATATACGCGGTTCTGTATCTGGTGGCTGAGCTTATAAGGTGCTGGAGAAGGTGCTAGGTGTGGTGACTAGGCGTGGTCTACCCCATAGTTACCCTCGTAGCTGTCAGCAGACCTATGGTTGGTTCGGAGCCGGAGAGGCTGAGCCTCCTAGCGATCAAGGTGAGTCAGGGTAGGCTGCACAAGCGTACGTGGCATCACTACGTTGAGGACTATCCAAGGGAGAGGGTTAGGGAGTGGCTATCCAAAGCCTTGGAGTTCCCCAGCGTTCTTGAGCACGTGGTGTTCACGTTCTTGATACAGGGTGTTTCTAGGGTGTGTAGCCACCAGCTGGTGAGGCACCGCATAGCGTCGTACACTCAGGAGAGCCTTAGGTACAGCGAGGGCTATGCTAGGGACGTTGTTGAGGCCGCTAGAAGGATGCTAGTGAGGGACGTTGGCTTCGAGGAGTGGTTCGTTAGCAACATGAGTGACTACGAGGTGCTTAGGGTGTTTCTGGAGCTGGCCACCGAGAACGAGGTTATCAAGGTTGCGGAGGTTGGTTTCGTGCTTCCTAGGGCAAGCGATAGGGATAGGCTTCTCGCTGCGGTTAGCTATCTCAGGAGCCTAATGATGTTCTACGAGCTTGTTGGTAGGGGGGTGAGCTTTGAGGAGGCTAGGTACGTGCTTCCACAGTCCATAAGAACGGACTTGCTTATGACCGTGAACCTGAGGGAGCTGCTGCACATAGCTAGCGTGAGGCTTTCTCCTAGGGCTCACTGGGAGATTAGGGAGGTTGTGAAGAGAATGGTTGAGGAGGCTTCTAGGCACGTACCAATCGTTAAGGAGCTTGCTGATAAGGTGGTTGGGGAGGTAGGTGGAGAGGGTTGATGCCACAGATAATCAGGGTGATCATGGGTAGCGATGTGGCTCTGACCACTAGAGAAATATGCTGCGCGCTGAACGGGAAGCCCAAGGACTACTGCATGAACGTTGATGGAAAGGGATCTAGATGCGTATGGTGGTACAGGAGACCCAAGCACGAGTCTCAGAGGATAAGGCTAGCTAAGCCCGATTGCCGTATCAGACCGATCGAGCTCTACCCCTACCTAAAGAGGCTAGTTAGCATGGGCGTAATCAAGAGGTGGGAGGGGTATCTACCAGATAAGTACAGCACTTGGGGCTACGACAGGCACGTTCTTTACTTCGCTAGAGAAGATCAGCTCTACAAGAGGCTATCAATGGAGGTAGGTAGGCCTCTTCAGAGCTACAGTTCATAGCCTTCCACTAAGTATCCAAAGAATAGCCTTTTCCTGCATGTCCTCCTTTCTGTGGTCGTTGCTGGGCGAGTATTCAGATACGTATATACCCACCTGTATAGCCTGAGACGGGTCTAGCCCCCCAGCGTCTAGAAGAGCCCTCGCTAGGGCTAGGCTAGCTATAGCCCATATGTTGATTGATCCCCATATCCATCTGTAGCCTATCCACCACCTCCTCCTACCGAACTCAATTGTTTCCACGGAAACGCAGTGTGTGGTGCCCTCGCTAGATCCGTACCTGCTTGCGAACCTAGACTCTATCACCCCTATCCTCAGGCTTGCGGTGAAGCTGTAGGGTATCGAGAAGTACGCACCGTCAGTCAGCTGAACGCATGTATATACCCTTCTACGCCTCTCAACAACGTCACTACCATTCATGAATAGAGCCGCTACCATGTCTATCCCCCTAACATCAACGTCCAGATCGCTCTGATCCAACCTGTAGTAGCTAGAGTCTTGGCACGCTGAAGCGAACTCTATCGTTGGATAGGGATACCTGTAGCACTCTAGGACGTGGCTCGGAGCCTCCTCCGCGAGCATCATAGCTGTCACTATCCTAGGAAAAGACATGTCTATGACTGGGTGGGTCTCCTCATCATCGCTGTCCTCCACGCCCAGAATCCTAGGGTAGATCATGGTTAGTAGAACCCGAACACAACGTTGTCTACATACGCACAGTCGTTACCAACGTCAGAGCTTGGCCCCATGCACCCTATCCACACCCTGTGGTAGCTCGGGTCCTCCGGTAGGCATATCCTAAGCTTCTTTCCGTTGAGACCCATTAGATCTGTTGGTATGACCTTCTGACCATCGTTGCTGACCACCACGCTCATGAGCATCTCTAGGTCTAGGCACACGAATAGCTGGGATCCGGTGCCACCACCGCTATCAACGTATGTCATAGCGTTGTTGTAGCTCAGGTATATGAACAGGGCGTATCCGCTGAACGGGCCCGGCCCCTCAACGTACTCGTAGGTGCCCTTATCACCGCTGTACGGAGGGTACTGAGGCCCTGCAGCGTGTCCGTAGCTGCACGAGTTGGTGTCAAAGTCACACACTATCCTCTGGCTCCAAGAGCTTGATCCGCTGTCTAGGTACACAACTGTTACGTCAACCTCCTTGGTTCCGTATAGCTGGGTGTAGCTAGGGTCTGTATACGCCTTTACAACCAGCTTTATTGTCTCGGTGGTGAAGGGGTTTACGCTGGGTAGGCTCCTCCTGTAACCAACTATCAGAAGGATCATCTGTCCGGGCTGGGCTGATCCCTTGGCTGGGTATGTTCCGAGAATGTTAGGGTTGGTGACCTCCACGTCAACCTCGAAGTACAGCGTTACGGGCTCACGGTTCCTTAGGGTTATCGGTAGGTACACGTCCATGGATGTCGTTAGGCCGTTTATGTCGTACACCGGGGTGATGGGCTTGTAGCAGCTCTGGGGAGTAACTACGCTCATCCTATCGTCACCCCAGAAGCCTGTATGCTCCGTAGGTGTATACGTCTACCTCTAGAGGCTTCATAGCTCTGACGCATCCAATAACGTGGCTGTAGACCTTTAGCCACATCTGGTGCTGGGGAAGCTCGGCAACGTACACGTCTAGGTAGCTGGTTGGTATGGGATACTTGCCCAGATCCATGATTAGCGCCTCCGAGGCGGTTCCCTTCACGGTAACGGTTCCGCTACCGCTTATACTGATAAGCGCGGCTCCAACACCAACACCGTCACCGTCAGCGTCAACAATGGGTATAGCCAGAGAGGAGCCGCCGTCCGTCTCAACCAAGCAGGTATCGCTGGGCGATCCCCTGCACGACACCAGAACCAGATCACCGTCACCAACGCTTAGGCTCTGGGGAGGGGCTCCGTAGACGTAGCTCTGGGCCTGTATCTCGGTGCATGGGGGAGCCTCGGAGAACCTCAGCCTGCTAACCATGTTTACGTAGGTGTTGAGGCCGTAGCCACCAACGTAGTGAACGTCGTAGTTGGTGTACACGCTTCCTATGCCGGCCCTGAAGTATACGTATTCAGTATCGCTCCTCTTGTACATCCTTACGTACATGAGTAGCTCGTAGGCGGCGAACTTCGTGAGGTTGCTCCACACTACTGGGTAGAGCGATAGCCCCGATATGGTGCTCATGTCTGGAGACCACCCCTCTAGCCTCCGGTGAGCACCTCTATCTCGTAGCTATTAGACGCTTGCGGAGGGAGCGAGTATGCGTAGCACGCGAATATCTGTGCGCTCGTTGCTTGGTACTGCGTGCTTATCGGCTGCTCCATTACGTAGATGGTTAGGGTTCTCAGCAGCTCAACGTCTACGAACATGAGCACAACGGTGTTTCCCTGAGATGCGGCCTCAACCAAGTCACCCTCCTCTACGCTGGCCACTACAGCAGCGTTACCAGTACCATCACCCTCGAGATCTATCAGAGTCCTAGACGCAACCTCGCTACCGTTGATCTTGAGATCCAGACTGGTTCCGGGCTGACCAAGAGCGAAGGCAATCACGTAGCCACTGCACGGAGACCTCTTGATGAGGCCATTCATTGCAGAGTCTGCGAGCACCGGTCTAAACACCGTTGCTGTGACGCTCCTAACGCTGCAGCTACCGGTGATCTTCATCTCATCGCTCGTAACCTCGTACTCGCCTAGATCACACACGTCGTTACCCATCTCGTCGAAGACCGCTAGAGCAACCTTGGTTACTAGAGGAGAAGACCTCACGTAGTCAAGCTTAGCCCTGAAGAAGTCTATGTTATCAACTCCCGGCAACCAAGGTAGCCACAGCCCGAAGCAAGTGAAGACCTTCCTGCTAGACACTCAGCACCACCCTAACTGGGTACCTCACCTCGATGCTTATATTAGGAGCCGCACAGCCGCTGGACTCCAAGCACCTTAGAACGTCCCTAGCTAGGCTGTCCCCAGCGAACTGAAGGCCTAGGCCCCTCTCGGCTGCTTGGAGTATTATAGGGCCCCACCTAGCGAAAGCCACGAGTATGCACTGTCTAGCCACCAGCATGGTGTCCTCTGGACACAGGTCTACGTGGGGCCCCTCCGCCTTGCTACCCCATATCTCGGCCCATATCTCAGCGTCGTGAAGCCACCTAGTATCGTTTGTGCACGCAGCCGCAACAATCGTTCCGGCTCCCCAAAGAACGTAGTCGTGGCCGAACCAAGGAAGCATGTACCTGTAGAACTCCCTAGACCTAGGAGTAAGCAGCTCCTCGTAACCCCTTAGAACCCTCGATAGGTTAGCTATAGCCCTATCCCTAGACGCGAGACCCTTAACGAGCTTCTTAAGACCCGAGAACGGGCGGGCTATGAATGCTGAGCTCCAAGAGTAGTAGCTCTTGATCTGCAGGGATCTCCAAGCAGATAGGAAGAGGTCTAGCAGAGCGTAGTACCTATGGTACACCGTGCCCCACAGCCTTAGGCCCCAGAACGACACCACCTTATCAACCCATTCATCTGGCCAAGGCTCCACGTTGAGGTCTAGATACATGCTAGCTAGCCTCCCACCACTCTATGCTCACGCTTGCGCTGGGCTTGGGGTAAAGCCTTACCGAGTTCCTAGAGACGCTGCTCATAATCGTGTCAACCTCTTGGTACGCCCCTCCCTGATACGCTAGCTCGGTGCAAGACAGTATAACGGTGATCAGAGAGCTGGAGTACTCGAACCTTGGTATGGAGAACATAGAGAACCTGCACCCGTTTGGAACCACCCTCATTGTGAAGCTAGTAAGTGGATTAACGGCGAGCATCTCAAGAGCCTTGCCGTCTCCGTCAACGTCAATAAGCTTGATCTCCTTCAGCAGCTGTCCGTAGGCGTATATCTGGAGAACCGCGTTGGGCTGACCATAAGCTACTATCAGGTAGGTGTGGTTTGGATCAACGCTGTAGTCCAGCTCAGTATCAACGTCCAGAACCATGTCGTCGTAGCTAACAGGTATCATCTGAGGGGCTCTGGATATCGCTAGCCAGCCGTAGAGGTCAACCGAGTAGCCAACCGGGTAGCTATGAACGTCGAAGTACACGGACTTGGTGAAGGACGAGCCACCGCTTATCAGCGTGCACGACAGGAGGTCTACGCTCCTCCTCTTGTAGAGCCTAGCCACTAGGTAAGCCAGCTGGGGGCTGTATATACCGGGGCCGTAGACGTATAGAGGCCTAGAGAAGGTTGCAACGCTCACTCTAGCTCACCTCGAACCTCCTGCAGCTGAACATCACTTGGGCGCCTCCCGTAGATACGTAGGCCCACGCAGCAACGCACGCGTACATAGCCCTGTAGCCCGGGTCTATCTCAAGTATCCTTAGAGGCACCCTGCACATAAGCCTAGCGTAGCAGTAGCCATTCTCGGTGTAGTAGCTCTTGAAGCTGCATGGTATGAGGTCGTTTCCCCAGTCAACGCACGCCTTTACCGCACCACCATTTCCGTACACATATCCAAACCTTCTGCAGCCCCAGAACGATCCGTGCGCAGCGGTCTCGTACAGCCCGTAGCACTGGTATATCGGTACCACCACCTCTACCTCCACGCTCATTACCTCACACCCATGAACTCTATCAAGGTTCTTATCAGCCTACCTCCCGGCCTCCTCCTGTACAGAACGCTTCTAGCAGCCCTAGATATCAGCTCTCCCGTGCTCCAAGCAGGCTCCGCTAGATCTATCCTCCACCACTCCTCCGGCTTGCCCCAAGAGCTGGCTATGAGGGTCTTAAGCAGCGGGCTCTCAACCAAGAAGTCCATAGCGTCCAGCTCGTAGAACTCCTCCTCTGTCAAGCCGCTCGGAAACGCTAGGTACTCCTCAGGTACTGGGATACCTATCTCGGTGATCCTCTCGTGGCTCCACTTCCACCTAGCCTCGGCCCGGTGAATATCGTGGGCGAAGCTAGCAGCGAGCTCAGGGTCTGATAGTGGGCTGTGGGCATCGCACACGTAGGCGTAGAACCATATCCTCATACCCTTGGTAACCTCGCTGGCTATAGGCTCCAGAACAGGGACTACAGCGAAGAACTTCCTACCGCTCATAACCTCCTCAACGTGTATACCCATGGACTCTAGGAAGCTCCTTATCTCTGGGTATCTCCGAACCACCTCCTCTAGGCTGGCCTTACCCATAGCCAGCTCCAGAAGCGCCCTAGCAACCTCCTCCGGGTACATAGAGACGGCTAGCTCCGAGCTGTCCTGAATAACGTAGATCATAGCGGGCTGTAGGGTCTTGGGAAGGTACTCTATGTACGCAACGGGCCTTATGAAGAGCTCGTGCTCCTTACGTATCGCCTCCCACACAGCCTTGTTTATCACGGCCCAGAAACCTATCACGTCCCTGTAGAAGTCTATCAGCGAGTCCATGACCGATACGTACCGCTTAGCTAGCCTCCACAGCACCTTTGCCATCACTATCCTAGATATCCTCCCCACCCTAGCCACGCCCAGCTTCCTTATCAGCCCCCTAACGAAGCTGAGGGCGTACGCAGCAAGCCTGCAGCTCCTGTACAGCGCATGTATCCAGTAGGGCGATCTGGTCACTAGGTAGAGCTCGAGCGGAGACCTAACGAACCACAGCCTAGAGACCAGCCTCCTCCTCCACAGCATTGCCAGCATAGCCCTGTAGCGCTCGATTCTAGCCAGCCTCGATAGGTACCTAAGGTAGAGGTACCTAGCCAGCTGCGGAGGCGGCAAGGCTCTCTCCCCACCGTAGGTATGCGCAGATAGGTATTTATAGGGGGGAGGAGAAGATACCTATACTTGGTGGATACACCCATGATGATCCGCTTCGAGCCCCTAGACCCTCCCCTCCTAATGATAGAGTACGTGAACGAGGAGGAGGACTACAACGTTGTTACCATAGCAGTCGGAGACCCCGTTCTGTACAGAGCGGTGGCAACCATAAACGTGTCTAGGAGCTGCGTAACGGTTTGCCCTAGGCTGAGGAGGCTGATAAGGGTCCTCAGGAGGATGAGGTTCTCGTGCAGCGAGGACTTCTGCACCAAGAGGGTATCGAGCTACGAGGAGGCTAACGTGCTCGGAACCGAGGTTCTTAAGAGGATAGTGGAGGCGGTGTAGATGACTGAGCGCAGAGTCGTAGAGGTTGCTCTAGACCTTGAAACCTACAACCTTTTGATTAACCTATCTAGGTTGATGGACGTGAGCGTGGAGGACTTGGCTCAAGAAATCATTTTCTCGGTGGTTAGGAGCCTAGGCATGGGATACCTAGCTAGGTATCTGGACTACGTAGCTAATAGGCTCGAACAGCTATCTCACGAGGTTGGGCGTATAGAGAGGGATCTATCTAGGTTGATGTCTATGTTAGAGAGCCGTAAACCGGGTCGTAGGCCTCAACGCGGTAGTCCTCGTAGTCCACGACCCTCTCAACAACGAGGGGGTAGTCAACGACCAAGGGGTAGAGGATAGTCTCTAGAGCCCTCCTGAAGTCAGCTACTAGCAGAGCCTCCTTATCACCGAAGCACCTTCTGAAGCACCTAACCTTATCACCCAGCGGAAGGTTCTTGCACGTATCCCTGCACACCCTAGCTATTTCCTTTGCTGCTAGGTACCTGTAGCTCTCTAGGAAGTAATCAACGTAGGTTCTACGCGTGAAGTCTAGGGGACTCATCATCTCCTCGGGCATAGCGAGATAACTATCCTTGTAACAGCTATAAAATTAGGTGGTAGCGTGGAGTGCAGCTCGGTGGGCAAAGATATGGCTCCGAGCGACCGTGAGATGGTTTACGACCTGCTAAAGAAGCTTGCGCAGCTAGAGACCAAGCTCTGCATACTCATAGACAAGATGGATTCGCTGATAGAGGAGATCAAGAAGAGCAACGACGGTGAGCGCAAGACGTACAGAACAATAATCAAGTGGCTGATAGTTGCGCTGGTTGCTATGGGTCTCGGAGCAAAGGTTCTGTCAATGGTGAGGTTCCCGTGAGCGAGAACGTTGAGACGGTTGCTAGGCAAGCAGTTGAGAGGCTGCTTGCGCAGATACGCAGCATGACTAGGACTCCCCTCGAGAGGGTGATAGTTGCAAAGATACTGATTAGGGCGGCCCTAGACCTGATAGACGAATCAATTGATAACGCTATAACGGCCCTAAACATCATAAGGAGGATGAAGGGTGGTGGAAGGTGAGCACCGTAGACGAGATGTTCGCGCAGATAGATCAGCAGCTGCTGAACTCGATAAAGTCCCTGATACTCAAGGGCATAGAGTGGAGGAGGAGGGAGATAGACTTCATAGCTGGAGTAGTTCAGAGGATGGCTTCTAGGGCTGACGAGGCTGCTAAGGAGCTGGACTTCGAGATCGTTAGGATATGGAGCAACAAGGTTGTGGCTAGGAGGTGGGGCCGAACCCTTCCTCAGGTGGACAGACCCATGATCAGGCTTGAGTGGCCGGGCAAGTACGACCCTAGCTACTACGACGAGGTCATTATGCTGAGCTCTCCCTACGGAACCAACGTTGAGGTTAAGATACCTCGCATGCCCTTCCACGACATCATGCATACAGACCCTAGGCTGAGGTGGGCCGACTCGGATCTGATAATAGGTCAGATAAGCGGTGTTAGGATAGTTGCTAAGTCTAGCCTAGACATAGACTACATGTACGGCTGCGGAGGCACCGTAACAGCAATGGATTTCTTCGGCAAGACGAGCATAATGATAAGGCCCGTGTCTTGGCTAGTGACTAGGCCTTGGAGCGATAGCGCGTGCGTCTGCGGCCCCAGCTCGCAGATATGCTTCAAGCCTAAGAGCGCTATAATGATGTACAACGGTGTGATGTACGACATAAACGTGAGCGAGGTTAAGTCAGTGGCTATGAACGCTGTCATGGCTGAGGTTTCAATAGGTGGCCAGCCCTACCACATACACAGCTACCTAGGTGTTGCAACAGCAAAGGGATCCATATCTGCAACGTTCCAGAGCGGCACGGCCAGCTTCTACGACGGTGCCGTATCGGTGGTGTGCGCCTACGTTGTGTGCCCCATAGATATAGACGCTGTTGAGATAGTTCTCAGGGACACCACGGTTCCACTAGCACCGGCTGTTAAGGGTGCTCAGGGGCTGGTGTACAGCAAGTGCGTGGTCATGTACAAGCAGGGTGCTAGGAGAGCCGTTATACCTGTTGAGGCTCAGATATCTAGCTAGACGGTGATATACATGGATCCAGCAGCGATACTAGGAGCCGTTGAGATCGCTGGGGGCATAGTGGGCGAGGTAGTTGCACCTCTGCTTATGAGGCTGAGGTTCTGGATAGAGGACTCCACGGGCTGGCTCAACAAGTCTATGGAGAGGTTCGAGTTCGCTGGAGTGTCCACCGATATGATTAGCTTGGTGTGGGGGCTATCGCTCCACGACATAATAGAGCTCACGAGGTTCGTAACCTACGAATCGCTCAACGTGGACGCAGTTGTTGGAACCAGACTTGGTCAGATGGCTCTATCGGTAGCACTTGGAAGGGCCGTGGAGAGCAGCCTGAGGCCCGTGGTTCAGACCATAAGCAACATAGTGGACTACTACAGGGGCAACAGACCAACTTGGGCGTTCAACATAATATTCATGGGCAACATCTTCGAGTACATAGACGAGGACACCCTTGCCTACCTAATGGCTCTGGGAGGAGAGAACTTCTTTGGAACCGTTAGCTACCTTCAGCAGGCTCTTGGATGGCTCTTCGATATGGATCAGCACGACGTTCTTGCCGAGGTTAGGAGAGCTGTTGACACCGTTAACGACGCTGCTATGATAGACATAGATACGTACATGGACGAGGCTAGGTGGTTCCTCAGCGAGGGCTACAGGATATACCACCGGGCGTTCATGAGGCTGCTAACCATTGTGGACAGGATTATCGAGAGGGGGGTTGCTAGGCTGTGGGAGCTGAGGGTCAAGCTCTGGACTCTCTACGAGTGGTACAAGAACGGGTTGATAACTCCGGAGAGGTTCGCTAGGGTCCTCACTCAGGTGCAGATAGAGATGGATATGACTAACAAGAACGTTGAGGACGCTATGAGCATTGTTGAGGAGGTTGCTGGATACATAGACTTCGAGAGCGCTATAGATGACTTGGTTAGCGCTGCGCAGAGGGTTGCTATGGTTAGGTACGACATAGCTACCAAGGTAATCAACGCTCTTGGAAAGGCTGGCTACGACCAAGTTATGAAGAGGCTTCAGGACGCTGTGGTTAAGCTGGCTGCTATAAGGACTAGGGTGGCTGAGAACCTCAGCCTTGGAGTGGCTCCCAACGTTGTTGGATACACAGCTCCCCAGCCAATGGATAGCATACAGATTATAGACCTCTACGGCGAGGATCTCTAGGGGGACTTGAATGATCTTCGGGGCTAGGCGCTTCGTAGTATCCAAGAACAAGCAGTTCATCTTGGAGTACAGGGTTCCAAGCGATCAGGTTCCGTCCGGCCAGAGCGTGTACGCTGACATAGTTGACTCCAGCGGCAACTACGTTGGTAGCCCGGTTCAGCTATCTAGGGTTGGAACCACAGACGTTGTTAGAGCAACCATAACCGCTCCAAGCACCGTTGGTAAGTACGAGATAAAGGTGTGGATAGGTACTTGGGACGGATCAACTAGGACGGTAACAGAGGTGGTTGACTACCTAGGTCTCGAGGTAGTTGATAAGGACTTGGAGGACAGGGTTGCAGATCTTGAGACCGCTCTCAGCAGCGTTCAGAGCACTCTCAGCGATATAGAGACTAAGCTGGACACGATAATGAAGTGGCTAAAGAGGTTGCCTCTCTAAGGATGGTGAGCGATGGGTGTTCTAGACCATAGATACACCGAGATGTTCATATCTCCCGGAACCCTGACCAAGGTATTTACCATCAGCCACAAGACTCTCCCCTACCTGCTGTACGTACTCATATCAATTCCTCCAAGCGGAACTAGGGAGGAGATCAAGATAACTAGGGCGTACCTGAGCGAAGCAGAGAGCCCGGTCATAGATATATGGCTAGACCACGTGGATGAGGTTGGAGAGATAACTCTTGGGCCCTTCCTAGTGCCAGCGAACTCAGAGATGAACATCTACGTGGCTACCACCAGCACGATACAGGTGAAGATAGGTTACCTAGCGGTTCTTCCAGATACTAGGGTGGAGGACTGGATAAAGCTTAGGCCGCTGTAGGGTGGGTAGCATGGGTCTAGACCCATTCACTATTCAGCTCGCCAAGCTGTTCCAAGACTACAGCCTGAGGAGATCGGCTGGGGAGCTGATAAGGGTAATAGACTTCAGGCTGGACGACGTTAGCCTAGGAACCGTAATCATAGAGGGTGACTACCAGAGCTACGCTATAGACACCTACGACAACCTAAACATACCAAAGCCCGAGGGCACCCAGAGCGATAGGTGCCTAAAGATAGTGGTTAAGGCCGGTGGAACCGTATACGTAAGGATACCTTCTCCTCTAAGGGCCTTCAAGCCTATGGCTGCGTACACCGATATCTACGCCCTAGACAACGACATGAACGTGTTGATGTACGTAACGCTGGGGGGAAACGTTAACGCATCTAGAAACAAGCTTCCAAAGATGCTCGTTCTCCCAAAGGGTCAGTGGGGTAGGCTAGTTAACCACTGGTTCATGGAGCTGCACCATGGTCAGGCCGAGGTAGTGATAGAGATAAGCAACCCTGACAGCAGCAACGCCCACACAGTCATCATAGGCATAGTTGTCGTGAGCGAGATAGATCCTTGGGTAAAGGGATTCTGTCTCCTCTTCGGGTGGGAGGGAACCTACGAGCTTCAGCTGAGCAACGAGACCATAAACTTCTACATAGATATCATGGTGCCTCCAAACATAGGCGAGGCCGTGTTCATGGGTCTTGGATTCACGCTGATAGGGGACGGAACCAACCCACTAACCCTAAAGGTGACTCTGAACGACTCCACCGTTACACTGGTGAACGCCAGCAACGCTAACACCAGCCCGTACTCAAGCTTTGCAAAGTTCAACGTATCGCTGATAAGGTACGGATCTTGGGACTACTACACCATTAGGCTATCGGTTCAGCTATCAACTCAGGGGAGCGGCAAGCTAACCAGCTTCACCGTTGTTATGTTCGGAGCTGGAAGCGAGTACGAGGAGCCGGAGTACCACAGCGGGTCTCTAGGAGGTGGGCAATCGGTAGACGTGTTCAACTACCGAGGCACAAAGTTCCACGTCAAGTGGTGTAGGATACACGTAGATAACTCGGGTAATGACGGTGCGGTGAACATCTACCTAGATAGAATCGTTCAGAACACCATGGTAGCCACCGTAAACCCGGGAGAGGTGGTGGACATAGAGTTCAGGGGTAGGATCGTGGGCATGAAGCTCGAGAATCAAGGGTCTAAGAGCTGTAGCTTCAGGTGCGAGGCATGCAGGGTTCACTCGATACTATGCGCAATGGGATACTAAAGCCAGTAGAAGGTGGTGAGAGGTGATCGTATGGCCAATAAACACGCTTTTGAAGCTACCCATACTCTTCTCGTCCAGCTCGGAGACCGCTAGCTACACCATAACCTCTCCACTAGGACTCTTCAGCCAAGGAACCGTGTCCCCAACCACGGACAACATTGGATTCATAGAGTTCACCCCAACTGCAGAGGGCACGTGGATAGTAAGGGTTTCTTGGAGCGATGGCTTCGAGTACAGCGTTGAGATATACGTTGTTCCGGAGCCAAGAATGCTCGTTGCACCAACAACCTTGCCAGTATATCTACAGGCCGAGGCAAGCGGTCTAAGCATAGAGGCGGACATCATAAAGCCTGACAACACCGTTGAGCAGGCGAGCGTTGTAGACCTTGGAAACGGTCTCTACAGAGTTGACCTAGATGCACAGAGCCCCGGTGTATACGTAGTTGCTTGGAAGTTCCCCGATGGACTGATACGAAGGAGCTTCGTACCAATATTCGAGAAGACCCCGGAGGAGATAGAGCACGAGAAGATCATGGACATGCTGTACGCTGTCATAGGCATATTAACTAGGCCCAGAGTAAGCTAGAGACGAGGTGCCTCACATGGTAAAGATCCACGTAACAGATGAAGACATTGAAGAGGTTCACAACAGGTTGATGAACGTTCTTGAAAAGGTTGGTGCTAACCTCACAGAAGACGTGAAGAGAGAGCTAGAGGAGATAAAGGAGCTGGTTAAGAAGGATGCGATCTCTAAGGATGAGATGCTAAATAGGCTATTCAGAGCGCTAGAAAAGGCTCTAGGGGTGAAGAGGAAATGACCAACATAATAGAGGAGATAAAGCAGCTTGCAAAGGGTCTTCCTGAGCCGATAAAGAGGCTAGTGCTAGACATATGCGAGGACATGAGTAAGGAGTTCGACAGTAGGTACAACCCATCTCTGAGGGAGCTTTGGTGGTACTCGATGTACTGCGTTGCTTGGTTGCTAGAGTCCTTCAGGAACATGTCTTACAAGGAGGAGTGAGCTAATTAATCTCCTCGTTTTTGTTTATACTCGGTGAACTTATTTGAGAAGGATAGTTGTTACTGACGCTGTTGACTTCGAGCCTAGGAGAAACACGGTTCTCTCCATATCGTGCCACAGGCTAGAGATTGACGAGCTTAGGGAGCTTCTTGATAGGGCTAGGCACAGCGGTGCTAGGATAGTTGCTGAGATCGGTAGTGACGAGATAGCTCAGCTAGCAACGGTGTTTCTGGGTATATACAACGTTAGGAGGGTGAGCAAGCACGTTGTTAGGGGTGACGAAACGGTTGTTATCCTAAAGAAGACCCATGCTGTGGTTCTGAACGTTGCTACGCTGATAGGCTCGGTAGTTAAGAGGTAACAGGTGTGTTTTGTAGTGTGTTTATTGCCCATTTGATGTGTCTCTCGAGGTGGTGGAGCCTCTTCTTGGATGCTTCGCTGACTCTATCCATGGCTTTCTCGGTGTTGCTGAGGGCCTTCTCTAGCAGCTGTATGGCTCTGTCCCTAGCCTGCATAGATACGGTGGCTCCGGAGGAGAAGATGGCTCTGGCTATCTCTATCACGGCCTTTGCGTAGCTCTTCGCTGCGCTCACCAGACCTCCCTCGGTATTCACGTTCTCCTCTACGAGGGCCCTCGTTGATCTCTCCACCTTCTGCGCTAGGCTGAGTAGAGCCGCTTCCAGAGCCCTTGCATGGGGACAGCTCATCTGTGACTCACCCCCTGAGCGCCTTGATGGCTAGCCTAAGGTCTCTGATCGAGGCCACCACGTTCGCTGTTGCCAGCACTAGGAGCCACTTCGCGGGTGTCATCATTGCTAGTGCTATCGCTGCTGCGGTGAGTAGCTGGGGCGCTAGGGCGGCCGCTGCTAGCCTCCTCCCCTCTAGATGGGTGATTACACCGACGTTTATCCCCGTCCTAAACACCTTGGGTCTGTCCCCCATCATCCTAGCAGCTAGGTAGTGAAGCGCCTCGTGACCCGCTACGAGTGCCGGGGCCAGCCCACAGATGTAGAGGGGGTCTAGGGGGCACACCATGCTCCGCGCCACCCACACCCAGTATCTACACCCCAGCTAATAAACCTTCATACCCATCGAGCCCCCGCACCGACACGCGATTAACCCCCTACTAAAGAGAGAGTAGGAGGTAGGTACCTATCTACAGAGAGAGGGGAGGAGGGCCGCGCAGAAACACTGAATAGCTTCTATGCTCCGGGTCCTCCCTCACTCCAGAGACCTAACCCTGAACCGGTGGCCACCAACGTAGAAGTAGTCGTCGTCGTTCTCAACATCGCCCTCCACCACCACAGGGAAGCAATGACCCGAGATGTAGTAAGCGTCCTCAGGACAGCTATCTGGAGAAGCAGGAGGAGGCTCGCTAGGCCTGCTCTCCTCAGCCTCCCTAACAGCGTCCTCAACGATAGGCGGCGGAGGCTCGCTGAACGCACCAACCCTGTTAGCAAGCTCCCACAAGCCGTAGCCCGTGCACGTCCTGCAGAGCCACTCGAAGAACTTGCCCGCCTCAACACCGCTCCTGCTCAGAGCCATCTGCTCAACCTCAACCCTTATAGACTCGCACATGCTGAGAGCAGTATCGCTTGTATAGCCAGCAAGAACCATAGCCCAGAGATACGCGTTGACTATCAGCGGCCCGAACACCCTAGACCTGTACACCTTGGTGCCCAGACCCGTGAGGCTCCTAGCGAACCACTTGTAGATATCTCGCTTAGCCTCCTCAACACGCCTTATACCAACCCTCATCTCCCTGAACTCCGAGAAGGCCGAGGGGTTCCACACATCGGTGATTATAGCTAGGTACGAGTCCCTGTACGGAGGAGCATGCGTATTCACGAACCTGCTAAGCCTAGCAACTATCTCCCTGTACCTCTTCTGCCAGAGAGGGTTCCTCGAAACCCTTATGTAGAGCCCCACAACCATAGGCCTGACCTTGCCGAGAGGAAAGAGGCTCAGCACCCACATCCTGCTATCGCCGCTGGACTCCACATCAACAGGGCGGTACTCCCTCATCAGCACGGCCTCCATAACGGGCCTAACCCTCTTAGCAGCCATGAGTATGGGAAGAGCAACCTCGTAGAACCTTTTAGAGGCCTCAACCCTAGACTCCTTGGTAACACCCCTCTTCCCACCCATGCAACCACCCCTCCCCAGTATAGCCACCCAGACCTATTTAAACAATTCTGTAGACACCACAGCAACCCAAACAAGTTGAACTTCCGCCTCACGACATACATCCACTAAACACGTAGATACGTACAACGCTAAGCAATGTAAAGAAGTGTAGGCGCCCAAATTTAAATTCGGGCACCCCAAACACTATGATTACCGTTCAATGAACTGTGCAACAGCTATGCAAACCACTCTCAATTCTAACACCGACCCAAGTTGGTGTAGACACCAGCATATAACAAACTCAAGCGAACCGGTGAGTTAGGTGCAAAACCTGTGCCATCACCTTGCCACACCATTACATTCTAACGCATAGATCAGCTAACATCGAAAGAAACTTCGTACACCCAGCTCGTCAGACAGTGTAGTCACCCAGACTTGATGACCCCCAAGCACCATGCGTATAAAAAATAGTATTAAGAAACCTACTCTACTCACTCTCTATACTTCTCGCGAAGTCTTAGTAGTTTCCACTAGTTTCTCTCTACTAGGCGCCTTGAGAACCCAAGCTTTACATAGTTATGACCCAAGTTATGTTTGGAACATTTACATTTTTGGATTGACGCCTTGCCTTTTGGGTGGGGGGTGCGGGGGGAGGGTGAAAAAGAATTGAATGGTTATGGTGATGTGGGGGCATTGTTGTTTTGTATGTGGTTTTGTTTTGCTGTGTTGTGTATTGTGGGGCGCGTGTATTGTGTTTATGTGGTGTATAGCGTGTTTGGTGTGCTGTGGGTGTATGTATAGAGCTGTAGATGTTTATGCGTGTATAGCTATGTATGCATGTATAGACGTGCTTAGCTGTGTATATGCATGCTTATGCTGCTTGCCACGGTGCTCCCCACACATATAGAAACATCTATGATATCTCGCGATATCTCTACACAGAAGATAGATACATACACATCTCTTATAGACACCACATCATAGAATTGATTGTGATGGTGTATGCATAAAATC
>Ga0256835_1000824_pt1 | contig 20482 bp, 17 predicted proteins | sample PIR30metaG_FD_185972 | JGI IMG/M metagenome (GOLD analysis project Ga0256835, IMG submission 185972) | Hydrothermal vent microbial communities from East Pacific Rise, Pacific Ocean - PIR-30 | ecosystem: Environmental > Aquatic > Marine > Hydrothermal vents | place: Pacific Ocean: East Pacific...
TCTTTCATCTTTTCCTCCTTTTCCTCCTTTTTATCCTTTTTTTTGGTTATTTCTTTTTCGATTAAACTACTCCTTTTCGGTAAGTTTATTTTTGACGAATATAGACCCCTTTAATAATTCATATTAAAATAGTATAATATTTTATGACCAAAAGAAAACTTTTAATCATAAGTTCTATTTTATTTGTTTTTTTTATGTTTTTCATACTTTTTTCAGACAAAAGTGACAAAAGTAAAAAAAGGGAAAAAAAAGAGAAAAAATTACCGTCCGTGAATAAACAAAACGAAAAAGATATTTATGCTAAAAAAACAGGGAAAATAGTGAGTGGTAAGATTATAATTGATACTCTCACTGAAAACGGACTTGCACGGGAAGATGCTTATAAACTTGTCCGAGATGTCAAATCAATATACAATCTTGCAAAAATACGAACAGGAAACAGGTTCAGATTATATTTTAAAAACAATTCTCTTTATAAATTCATATATGATATTGATTTTGATAATTATCTTATAGTTCAAAAAAATGAGGGAAAATTCATAGGTAAGATTAAAAAAATACCATATTTTACTAAAAAGGAGATTGTTAATATTGAGATAGAAAACTCTCTATATGAAGCAATATTAAAAGTGAATGAAAAACCGGAACTTTCAGAACTTCTTGCATCATTATATGATTATGATATAGATTTTAACAGAGATTTACGAAAAGGAGATAAGCTTTCGGCTTTTATTGAAAAAAAGTATCTTAACGGCAGATTTGTTAAATACGGAAATATTCTTTATTCCTCATTTATTAATAATAAAACGAGAATAGATATTGTCAGATACATACTCCCAAACGGAACAGCGGGATATTATCACCCTGACGGAAGAGCTGTTAGAAAAATGTTCTTAAAATCACCGCTTCCTTTTATGGTTGTAACTTCAAGGTTTGGTTTTAGAAAGCATCCTGTATTAGGATTTTCCGCAAAACATAATGGAGTGGATTTAAGAGCAAGGGTTGGGACAAAAGTCCGAACAACCGCAACAGGGATAATTGTAGCAAGAGGATATGACAGGGTCAGGGGAAGATATATTATTATCAGACATTCAAATGGTTATAGAACCCATTATTATCATCTTAGCAGGATTAAATCTAATATCAGAAGGGGAGTTAGAGTTATGCAGGGGGAAATTATCGGTTTTTCCGGGAATACGGGAAGATCAACAGGCCCCCATCTTCATTATGGTGTTCAAAAATACGGAAGATATATGAATCCGTTAGCTTTAAAATCTCCTTCATTAAAACCTATTCCAAAAAGATATTTAAAAGATTTTACAAAATATACACAGTCTCTTATGAATGAGATGAAAATTAATATACCTGTTCCATTACAAAACAGGTTAATTCATGATTTACTCAAACCTAACAACTCTTTAAAAATAAGATAATCATTAAAGTTTTCAACAAGAGTTCCGATATAAAAATATGAATATAGCGGATATAGCAAATACAGCAACACGGGTTTCAGCAATAAAGCAAAATGAAACAAGGGAAATTGTAGAGATAAAAGTTTTAAAGAAGGTTTTGGATTTACAGAAACAGGAAGCTGAATCTCTTGCCGCTCTTTTAAAAGATGTTTTACCGCACCTTGCCCGGAATGTGGATATAGAAACATAATATCCGGAAACACATAAGAAAAAGAGGTGTTTATATCTTAATAAAATCCTTTGATTTTTCTAATTTTACCCAACCTCTGAAACCGTTTTTAAGGACAATAAGATACCATCCCGATAACTTGTCTTTTATTTTAAAATCCATTCCCTCGTGAATAATAAAAACAGAGTTTGCTCTATCTGTAGGTTCACTTTTAACTTCAACTTTATTTTTCAATAAAACATATTTTTTTGTTCTATAATCATCCCATTTTTTTACATCCATAATAACGGAGATAATGAACAAAATTATAAAAAAATACATAATAATATTTTTATACTTTCCTTTATAAAAAGTAAAAATAATGGAAATCATAAAAAGGACAATCATTGAGAATATCAGAAATTGATTCAGAGAAAAGCTGTTTTTAAATTTTTCCAATAGCTTGGTAAAAGGATCAGGAGTAGGCATCCTAATCTTGTCTTTAAGATGTAATTCAACGGCTTTTAAATTATGCTTTAAGTCGGTATCATTTTGTTTTATTCTGTAAGCTCTAAGATAATAAACTTTTGCCATCGGATACTTTTTCAACTTAAAATAAATATTACCTATATTATAATATATTTCATAATTTATCAGTTTTTTTTCAATATTTTTATATATTTCTAAAGCTTTTTTATATTCTCCTCTCCTGTAAAAATTCTCAGCCTGTTTAAGTTTACTGTAATCGGGTTTTAATGAGAAAGAAAGACTGCAAAAAAGTAAAATAAAAAAAACGAATAAGATTAATTTATTTTTAAATTGCGTTCTTTTAAAATTCATAATATATTATATACCAAGATTAGTTTTTTGTTAATTCTTTTATATGATTCATAGTGTAAATTTTAAAATCATACTCTGTTTAAAACCTCTTCCAATTCCTCTATCTTATATGGTTTGATAAGAACATCAATAAATCCGAAATCTTTATAATTTGACATGATATTACCCGAAGAATATCCGCTTGAAATAATACATTTAACTTTTGGGTCTATTTTTAAAATCTCTTTTAAAGCTTTTTCGCCTCCCATACCTCCGGGAATAGTTAAATCCATTATTATAATATCTATCTTTTGTTTTGCTTCTATTTTTTGTTTGTAAATTTTAATTGCTTCCTCTCCGCTTTCCGTAAGGATAACTTTATATCCAAGGATCCTTAACATATCCTTGGCGACTTCTCTGACATTTTCATCATCGTCAACAACAAGGATTTCCTTGATATTTTTATTTCTTTCGATTGTTTTCGAGGAAATCTTCTTATTTTCCATTCTTATTGATACAGCTGGTAAATATATATAAAAACTTGTTCCCTCATTTATTTCCGACACAACCTTAATATCTCCATGGTGTTTTCTTATTATTGAATATGTTGTTGATAATCCCAATCCTGATCCATCCGGTTTTGTTGTAAAAAAAGGATCGAATATTTTTTTTAAAAGCTCCTTCTTTATACCAATACCATTGTCTTTGATAATTATTTGAACATAATTACCTGGTTTAAGCAATAATTCATTTTCTTGTTTTATCTTTATGTTTTCAGCTATCACCTCTATTTTTCCGTTTTCTCCGACAGCTTGAACAGCATTAATCACAATATTATTGATTACCTGATTTATCTGACCTGTGTCAGCATTTACAGGAAACAAATCATTACTTATTTTAACCGATAGTTTTATGTTTGTTCCTCTTGTGGCAAATTTCACCGAATCATAAATCGTTCCTTTTAAATCCACTTCTTTGAAAATAGGTTCTCCCCCCTTCGAAAAAGTCAATAATTGATTTGACAACCCTTTTGCTTCATAAACAACATTCTCGGTTCTTTTTAGGATTTCATATAATTTGTCTTCTATATTAAGTTTTTGTTTAACGATACTTATATTCCCGAGTATGCCTGTTAGAAGATTATTAAAATCATGTGCAATTCCACCTGCAAGCAATGCTAATGATTCAAGTTTTTGAGCCTTTTGCAGTTCATTCTCAATTTTTAAATTTTCAGTTATGTCTCTGAAAACAATAACCGCTCCTATAATATTACTTTTGTTATCTTTTATAGGAGCGGCACTATCACTTATATTTCTCTTTTCCCCGTTTTTCCTTATCAATACGGTATTTTTCGGTAATTTTACAATTCTTCCCGAAGCTATCACATTATTTATACTATTCTTTACTACCCCGTCAGTTTCCTCTTCCATAATATTAAAAACATCATGAATCAATTTCCCTTTTGCTTCTTCAAATCTCCAACCAGTTAATTTTTCGGATACTTTGTTCATTAACACTATTTTTCCTTTTGTATCAACCGCTATTATTCCATCACCTATACTTCTCAGAGTAACAGCTAACCTCTCCTTTTCCTCTATAAGTTTTTGCTCCAACATCTTTTTTTCGGAGATATCTCTCCAAAGAACAAATATTATATTTTCTTGTCTATAAGGAATAAGTGTTAAAGATATATCAGCCCAAAATTCCTCCCCATTAAATCTTTTGTGAACCCATTCAAACCTTTTTGAGCCTGTTTTATAAACCTCTTCAATAATTTCTCGGGCTTTTGCTAATGAATTACTACCATCAGGCTGTTTCTCAGGAGAAATCTCTCCGGGATGAATAAACAGTTTTTCTTTATCCTTTATCATTAACATCTCATAAGATGCTTTGTTGCAATCAAAAAAACCTTTTCTTGAGGCTAAGCACATTGGATCGGAAGAGTTCTCAAATATCTTTCTGAATTTTTCCTCACTCTCAATTAAAAGTTCTTCAGCGTTTTTCCTTTCCGTTATATCCATAGCTGTTCCTAAAATAACAAATCTATTCTGCATATTCGTCCTTTTGTTTGAAATTTGGATCCATTTAATCTCCCCTTGCTTTGTTATAATCTTAAATTCACAAGTATCTACATCTTTTGTTCCTAACTGCCCCCTACCCCTATCTTTTACAATCTCTTTAAATTCAGGATGAATAAGCTCAAAAAACTTGAGTTTTTTTAATTCCTCTTTACTATAACCCGTTATCTCCACCATCGCATTGTTTACATACAAAAAGCAGCCGTTTTCGTCAAAAGTATAAACAGCACTCTTTATTTGTTCGGTAAAATTTCTGAATTTTTCTTCGCTTTCCACCAATTTTTCCTTTGTTTCTGAAAATTTATCAATTAAATAATTCAGGCTTTTAGCTAACATTGCGGTCTCTTTATAATTGAATTGCGAGATATCAATCTTATCATATTTTACAATACTCTTTTTAAAATGTTCATTAAGTCGTTTAATCTCTCCAACAAGGTTTGTTTCTATTTTGCTTACCAAATATATGAGAACCAATAGTAAAATAAAACATATTATAACAGTTGTAATAATAGTTTTAATAATTGACCTATATAACACTCTCTTTCTTTCATCCATCATTCTATCTAAATTCTTTAAATCCAATCCTGCTCCTATTATCAGATTTAATTCTTTAATGTTAATTAAGAATTCTATCCTTTCCGATATTTCTCCCGTTTTTTTATCCCTACTCTTATATCTGTAAAATATACCCTTTGAGCTCTTTTTAATCTTATCCATTATTTTTAAAATAGCTGTTTCATTAAATGTTGAACCTTTAATATCCGATTCTCTATTCAAAGAAATTTTTTCATACTTAATCGGGTTTTCCCCATTATAAGTTAAAGCTATAATATACTCATCTTTTTCCAAATCATTTTTTTTCAAGCTTTCCGATAATTTCGCTATCAAATATTCTTTGTAATCATCATAATATATTGATGCTCCTATAATCCAATTGTATGGTTTGAATAATTTTATGTAGAAAAGCTGTTTTACAAGTTTTGCTTGTTTTCCTTTTTTTATAGGCTTTTTTATCAATATCTCTATAAAACCTTCATTTTTTTTCTTAATCATTTGTATCCCATCTTTTATAAAATACTTTTTGTTTTCATCTTGTATATCAATAGGTCTTGTGTTTTCCAACTTAGTGTATGAAGGGGATAAAACAATGTATCCGTCAATCCTCATTATAAAATAATAAAGATTATTTTTACTCGTAAAACTACTTTTTCTTAATATATTTTTTATTATTTCTTTTATCTCATAATCACTTTTTTTATTTTTATGTTTATCATAGATTTTTTGAATAAGAACATATCTCTCATATAATCTAAAAAACAACTCCCTCTTTACTTGTCCATTAAAATTGTTTTTTTGAAGATTTACATCATTTTTAAGTTTCACAACATATTTTTTAATTTTTTCTTTTTTCTCTTTTATAATATTTTGTCTTGATAGATTGATTTCTTCGGTAAGTTTACTTTTACTGTCAAAAAACCATATTATGGATATAATTAATAAAATAGCGGTTGTTATTACTATAATACTTATAAAAAGATTATGAAAGTAACTTTCCTTTTTGATAGTATTATCATGACCCATATTTTATATTAACACATTTTTTTCTTTCTTTTAATATTTTATTTGTTCTAATGAACTCTTTTCAATATATCATTTATAATCACGAAAACACTTAACAATATCAAAGTGTAAAATCCTATCATAGCTATTCTCTCTTTCCATTTAGGTGAAAAATCTTTTCTTACAATTGTTTCTATAAGTAAAACAAAGAGATGACCTCCGTCAAGAGCGGGGATAGGTAATAGATTGATTATACCGAGCTGTAAACTTATAAAAGCAAGAAATTGAAGAAAACCGGAAGAGCCGCTTTTTACCGCTGCATAAGAAAAATCCGCTATATCAATAGGACCCGATAAACTTTTGTATGAGATTTTTCCCACTATCAATTTTTTTAATACCTGATATGTTAAAACGGTTAGTCGAACTGTTTCTTTAAAACTTTTACCGATTGCCTTAAAAATAGGATATCTTTTTTTCACTGTTTCAAAATAAGCAACAACCCCTATCACTCCTCTGTTACCCTGTTTTTCCGGTTTTATTTTAACAGTAAAAATTTTATTTCCCCTTTTAATTTTGAAATTGAGTTCTTTATCGGGTGATTTCATGATAATATTTCTCATCTGATAATAATTTTTTATCTTAACACCATCTATTTCAAGGATTTCATCACCCGTTTTAAGTCCTGCTCTCGCAGCGGGCATTCCCGATGCCATCTGGCCTATTTTAGCGGGAATTTCATACATTACTCCCACATCACCTATCTGATAAGCACCCACTGCTTTCGGATGAAGTTTTATATCAATTATTTTATCCCCTCTTTTAACTTTCAGATTCAAAACTTCTCTCGGACTTGTTGTTACAATTGTTTCAAATTGTTCCCAATTCTTTATCTTTTTATTATTGATGCTTAAAACAATATCTCCGGCTTTTAAACCCGCTTTCTCCGCCGGTGATTGTTTTTGCACCCACCCGATTTTAGCAGGCTCATCAAGATATTTTGCTCTGTCTATACCGATTGAAAATAAAATGGATAAAAGAATGATTGTTAAGATCAGATTAAACATAGGTCCGTTTAAAAGTATCAATGCTTTTTTCCATTTTGGCTGTGATTCGAATTCATCAGGAGCCCCTTTCACATCTTCAGCCTCTTCACCGGCCATCTTAACATATCCGCCAAGGGGAAAAAGACTCACTTTATAATCGGTATCACCGATTTTTTTCCCGAATAGTCTTTTACCAAAACCAAAAGAAAATTCTTCAACTCTGACACCCGATAATTTTGCGGTAATAAAATGACCGAACTCATGAACAAGAACAAGTATCCCCAAAACTATAAAAAAACTTACTATTTTCCATATAATTACCATTATTTTTCTCCTACAATTTTTCTAACATTCTCTTTAACTCTATCATAAATTTCAAATATATTATCAAAATTTTCCACTTTTTCAAAATTAAAAGTTTCATATATCTTATTAACAATAATAAAGATATCTTTAAAATCTATTTTTTTCTTGAGAAAAAGATTTACGGATTCATCGTTTGCAGCATTAAATACGATGGTTCTTGATTTCCCTTTCTTAATACTGTCATAAGCGATATTAAGAAAAGGAAATTTTTTAAAGTCGGGTATTTTAAATTCTAATACGGTATTGTTAATGATAGTATTATCAATTATTCTTTCGGGAGCTCTTTCAGGATAAAAGAGTGCGTAGCTGATAGGATACATCATATCGGGATTACTTAATTGCGAAAAAAATACTCCGTCATAAAATTCAATCATTGAATGAATAATTGACTGAGGGTGGATTATTACCTTAATATTATCAGGATTTATTCCGAAAATATAAAAAGCTTCTATTATTTCAAGAGCTTTGTTAGCCATTGTTGCAGAATCAACGGTTATTTTTTTTCCCATATTCCATATCGGGTGTTTTAAAACATCCTCGTATCTGATATTTTCATCTATCTTTTTATTTAAAAAAGGTCCACCTGAGGCAGTTAAATATATATTTCTTATCTTTGATTTATCCGTATTATTAATAAGCTGGTAAAGTGAAGAGTGTTCACTATCAACGGGAATAATGTTTCTCATATAAGCTTTTATCAATTCTCCGCCTGAAACTATAGATTCTTTATTGGCAAGAGCTATTTTTTTCCCTTTTTTCAGAGCTGCATAAACAGGTTTTAAAGCAGCTATTCCCGATATTCCCATTACTATCAAATCAACATTATCCAATTCAGCAGCTTCAATTAAACCATTTTCTCCGCTGAATATTTTATAATCATATTTCACACTATTTTTTAAATGTTCAAGCTTATCTTCGGGAACAAACACAAATTCCGGTTTAAATTTTTTCATTTGATTTATTAAGAGTTCTATATTTGAAAAAGCGGATAAAAATTTGATTGCAAATTTTTCAGGATACTTTTCGATTATTTTAAGTGTTGATTTTCCTATTGAACCCGTAGAGCCGAATAACGATATTTTTTTCATAAATTATTATTTTATAAGAACAAAATACCTGATTAAAAGGAAAAAAACGGGAGCTGCAAATATATAACTATCGATTCTATCTAAGAAACCGCCGTGCCCGGGTAAAATATTTGATGAATCTTTAACTCCCGCAGCTCTTTTAAAAAGCGATTCAACAGGATCACTTAATTGAGCTACTACAGGAATTATTAATCCGGAAAGCAGAACAAACAAAGGGGGGAAAATTGAATAAAAAGTTAGAAGTGAAATATAAGCTGTTATTATTGAAAAAACTATTGATGCAACAAACCCTTCAACCGATTTTTTCGGGCTAGCCACGGGAAACATCTTATGTTTTCCGATTAAAGAACCTATAAAATATGCAGCAGTATCACCTATTGAAATTAATAATATCAAAAAGAAAAGATGAAGATAAGCTGACTTCCATATAAAATAGAGAAAATTTAGATTAAAAACAAGATAAAAAGGGATTAAAAATAATAATGAAAAATGGATATAAAATTGCTTTAAATTATCTTTGTTAACATCTTTCAACAAAATAATTCCCGATGTCAGAATTATTGTAAAAACAATGACATCAAGGGAAATCATTGATTTGTAAAAATGTAGTGAAACCAATATTGCATAGATAAATATTATGATTTTATACTCTGTTTTTATATTTATCAGATTAAGCAACTCATAAAGAGCAAGATAAATAATTAATTGTAGAATGATAAAAAACACGAGAGGCGTGCTTTTTATTGCAAGAAAATAGATAAACGATATCAAAACAAATGCTGTTATTGTTCTTTTTAATAGTTCCATTATATTTTTCCGAACCTCCTTTCTCTTTTTTGATAGTTTTGTATAGCTTTTAAAAACTCATGTTTTCTAAAATCAGGCCAAAGTATTTTTGTAAAATAAAGTTCCGCATATGATAATTGCCACAAAAGATAATTGGATATTCTTACTTCCCCTGAAGTTCTTATCATCAAATCAACATCTGGGATATTGGAAAGATAAGATGAGAAAAGCTTTTTATCCAATTTCTCGGGGTTTATCCCCTCTTTTAAAATCTTTCTGACAGCTTGAATAATTTCATCCCTTGCACCATAGCTTAGTGCGAGAGTTAAAACAATACCGGTTTGATTTTTTGTTTTCTCTTTCGCTTTTTCTATCAAATCCACCAATTCATCGTCAAAATCCCGAATATCCCCTATAGTATTGAATACAATATTCTCTTCAACGAATTTTTCCATATTATCTTTAAGATATTTTTTTAAAAGTTTAATCAAATAATTTATCTCTTGTTTGGGTCTTGCCCAATTTTCCTTTGAAAAAGTGTAAAAAGTTATATATTTTACACCTATCTTTTTTGCTATTTCAAAAACAGAAAGGAGAGACTTAGTTCCCTGCTCATGCCCTTTTACTCTCGGCAATCCTCTTTTTTTAGCCCACCTGCCATTTCCGTCCATAATTAATGCAACATGTTCTGGAATATCGTCGGTTTTTATTTCAGCAAGAAGTTTTTTTTCCTTATCCGTTAATTTAATATCTTTGCTCATTAGGAGGAAATTATATCATATAAAAAGAGATGATGACAAATTACTCCAATTATTTATCGGATAAAAAATAAGAATAAAAAAAATACTAAAAAAAGAGTTTTAATTTTATATTTTTTCTAAATTTTACTATCCGGTCTATATCTAACAGGCATCAGTTTTTTTAAAGAATCGATAAATGCAAAATAATTAATTTTAAACTTTTTCAAATTCATATTCAGTTTAATGGAATTATTCAATACTATTTGTATTTCATATATAAATAAAACTATATTATTGAAAATAAAAAGAAAATATTATTAACTTAATTTATACCATCCACTTAATTATTAATTTCTCACGACTTATAATCTCAATAATTAGGTTTTTTTCAAGACACTTTTATATAAATTGATATATTCGCTTAATATTTTTTGTTTATTGAATTTTTTTAATATATCTTCTCTTCCCAAAGCTGAAATTTTTTGAAGATTCTCACTAAATAATAACCACTTAATTCCTAAAGATAAATCCGAAATACTATAAGGTTCTGCCAAATATCCGTTTATTTTATGTTCTATTAGGTCAGGATTTCCACCTACATTAAAAGCAACAACAGGAGTACCAGACAACATACTTTCAATAATAACATTTGAAAAATTTTCCTGGATCGAAGGAACTACGGTTATATCAGCGGCATTGTAAAGATTATTTAATTCTTCCTCATTCTTTATAAAACCGATTCTTTTAAATTGTAACCCTTTCATCTCTTTTAACTTTACTTCTCCATCACCAACTATCATTACGATTATTTCTTCTTCTATTTTTTCTAATGCTTTTTCTAAAAGATTAAAACCTTTGTTTTTATCTTTAATATTCATAGAGACAAATAATATACATTTTTTTCTTTGAGGTATTTGATAATATCTTTTTGCATCTTCCTTTATAGAATAAGGTGTAAAGTTTTCAAAATTAATAATATTTGGTATATTAACAACCCGATTAAAAATATTCATTCCTTTTAACTCTTTAAACAGCCATTTACTCGGAGAGGCCATTGTAATATTTCTATTATTATATACATTAATTTTTCTTTTATATAATTTAAAACTTAGATCATTCCTTTTATTAGAGTTCAAAAGATAACATTTCCCACAACTATTTTTATAATTAGTACAACCTAAACTACAAAAACATCCACCCGTGATTGCCCACATATCATGAACCGTCCAAATTAAAGGTTTATTTATTTTTAATAAATCTTCAATTCTCATCATATTTCCTTGAAACCAGTGTAAATGAACAATATCAGGGTTAATCTTTTTTATTTTATGGGGAATATAGGAAAACGGTGAACCTGAAGGAGAATAAAATGACACAAGGTCACTATTAAACTTTCTTAATTTAATCCTATCATAATGAAATCTTATTTTGCCATAATATTTTTCAAAAAAATTCGGCCCTATAACTTCCTCATCATCATAATATTTTTCCTGAACTAACATTTGAGAGTTTATTCCCGCACTTATTAATGCTTTATGTAATCTGTAAGCAGCTTTTGCAGCTCCGCCAAAAATATCAAAATAATTTACATGTAAAATTTTCATTGTATATTATAATAACATATAAGAACTCTTTTGTATAAAATATATTATTATTCTTTTATCTCATGATTATTTTAGCAAATGCCTAAAAAATAAAATACTATTTTTATATTAAAGCTTTTTACATATATATCATGTTTTAGAACACTTCTATACTCTTTAAATAATCTAACTTATAATAAAGTATGAACTAATAATAACTTATTAAATAAATTATCTCAGTTTCAATATACTCAGTGAAACTCTTTTAATTATCAATGAAACTATTTTTAAAGTCCATTATTTATTAATATTATTACAATATCATAAAATTATAATTATAATTTTTATTTATTTTTCAACATTCTTTTTATTTTCTTATAAAGCTTGGGAATCAAAATAGCAAATAATAATTTAACATGAATTATTCTCAGCCTTTCATATATAAATCCACTAAAAAATGATGATATTGCCAGCTTTCTCAACTTATTCAAATTTATGTTGACATCATAATCCAAATACAACTGCAGTATGATTCGAGAAACTCTATTATTTATTATTTTTTTATATTTTTTATTAAAACCAGCTCTATAAATATAGAGTGATCTTAATTCAATCAACAGTTTATAATAATCATCTTTCAAAGAAAACACCCCTTTATCATGTTTTCTCCAAACACTCATTTTTTCATTTATCATTCTCACTTTTCCCTTCATACTCGATAAAACATTTAACGGCCAATCTCCTACAGGCATTTTTAAAAACCAAAACGGCAAATCTTGCATATTTTCTTTTTTGATCATAATAGATGATGTAGGAATAAAATTACCATAAAGTAATAACTCTTCAGTTGTATAAAACTTTTTTATTATAGGGGGACCATAATAATTATCTATCTCATCCCCTTTTTCATTCACTATAAACACAGGATGAAAACATTCCGATATTTCAGGATTCTCTTTGAAACAATTTACTTGTTTTTGCAATTTATTTTCATCTGTCCAATAATCATCTCCTTCACATATAGCAATATATTCACCTCTTGCTCTATTAAAATTAAACATCGGATTAATTGTTTTAATACCTTTAGAATATTGATTTTCTTTTTGAAATATAGGGAAAATTATATTTGTATATTTATTCTGATATTTTTTAATAATTTCCTGAGTTTCATCTGTTGAAGCATCATCATGAATTAAAACTTCAAAAGGGAAATTTGTCTTTTGCATTAAAAAACCATCCAAAGTTTTAGCTATATATTTCTGATGATTATATGTTGTGCAACAGATACTTACCAAATACTTAGAAGTACCTCTTTCCCGCTTTTTTATAATTTCTTTTTCACTTTTATTCTTCATATTAACTACTCTTAAATAGATAAATATTAAATTATCTTTTTATTCTATCTTTTCCCATTTTAATTTACCGTAACCAAATCCAGTTTCACCAAATTTATTTCCATTATAAAATACAAGATATTCATTCTTAACCTTAAGTACATATGGGTAAGCAATCGAATCAGAATCAAAGCCTTTATTAGAAGGATTAAAAACTATATTATTATCTCTTTCTTCCCAATAAACACCATTTTCTGAAACAGCATAGCCACATCTGTAGCTGTTATTTTTATCAGTTCTAAAATCTATCATTTTTCTTTTACTATATAACATATAATATTTATTATTTTTAAAAAAAACACTCGGGCGTGCAGCACATGAAAATTCATCATCAGGTAAAATACAGTCTATATTATTTCTTTTCCAAGTTATACCATCAAGAGAATACGCGTATTTTATATGATATTTAATTTCTGGTTTTCCATTAATTATTTTCCACTCTGTTCCAGATGTATACCACATAAGCCACAACCCATTAACAATTTTTACATCCACCGCACCAATATAATAAGGATCAAATTTATTTCTATCAACAATTGGACTATCAAAAAGACGGTAAAAAGTTGTTCCATTATCCTCGCTAACAGCTATTCCAATAGAGTTTCTTGTAGGTACTGTTAAACTTGGATTCCAGCCAATATAATACATATAAAGCTTATGTTTACTAATTCTTACTATTGAAGAAACATTTACACCACTATCATCAAAAGTTCCTAATTTCCCTAAATCTAAAACTGGTTTATCATAAACATATTTTACCTTCAAATCTGTTATATCTTGAGCGTCTAAATCAACAAAAGTTGTTCTTGTGATTCCTTGTTTATCTCTTACACCAAAATATACTCTTATTGTAGTATCATCAATTATTATAGGCGTAGGTTTGTGACAATGACTTTGTGCCCAATTATTTAGTTTGTTAACCTTATACAAAAATTTTCTATTAACTACTCTCATATAATCTCCTCCTGGATTTTAGTATAAATAAAGGCCTATTTAAAAACTCTCCTAATGAATCATTTCGTTCTATATTTTTGGGAGATAAATCCGTATATTTAATTTTGTCTTCAATAATTTCCGGAATTCCTATACTTAATATTTCCCAATCATCTTTTGTAACATCAGAAATAAAATCTATCATCTCAGATTTAGCCCCATGTTTAAATAAAGGTAAAGAGATATCACCTTTCCAATTAAAACCCATTTGAAAAACCAGATAACGAGAATAAGCGGAAATGTCCTTTATAGCTTTACCAATTTTATCCAACACCATTTCTTTATTGAGATTAAAATCCCCAAAATCATCACCTATATGATGTAAGACATTTAAAATAAAACCAATATCAAAAGTTCTCTTTTTAAAATTCTTAAAATTAAAATACTTATTATTTAGTTCAACCTTATGTTCTAATCCCAAGACATTTATGGCAATTTTTAGAAATTCATAATAATTTTTATTACCTTCATAAGTCACTACTTTCTTTGCTCCTTTAAGTAATGCTTCTAATGCAAAAAATCCTATGTTTGCACCAATCTCTAATATCTCCTTTTCAGCAATATCCAGATTTATCATAATATATTCAAATCTCTCCTTTTCATACTTATGATTAGTTTTAGATCTATCTATTTTTAACATTCCATTTAATAAAGTTGGAATACTTTGGTAATTAGAATGTTTTCCTTCTATTTTATAAAGCTCAATCATTTTTAATATTTGCTCACTAATATTTTTATTCATCTAAAATCTCTCTAAAATATAGTTCCTTTGTATCTTTTCTAAGTAAAATATCATATTTTAACCACTTTTTATACTCTTCAATAAAATCTATGGGTCTATACTCATGAAAAACAATTGTCTTTTTACTTTTCACTATCCCCCCATTCCAAAAATATCGAACATTATAATTTGTTTTTGAAGAACTTACAATTTTAGTAATTCCCAAATCACTTAAGAAATATTCAAAAAGATTAGGTTTTGCATCTACAAATAATTGAGAAGGTCCCCAAAATCTTGGATTTGCTTCTATCAAATGATCTTTATCCTTTTCTCTTCTTATTTCAACCATTACTAATCCATAAAAGCCTATTTCTAAAAATAAACTTTCAATACGCAAGGAAATTTTATCATAATGGAAAGTAGATGGTATAGCTGCAATTATAGATTTCCCACCTGACTGTTGAATAAGATTTTTTTGAGAAAGCTTAATTACTTCCCCCTTTTTAGTGAAATAATACAAGAGATAATAACTTATACCTGTTATAAATCTCTGATAAAAGAAATCTTCTATTTTATAATTTCGCAAAAATTCTTTTAATTCCGTCTTTGTGAATAATAATATCGGTGAATATACACCACCACTTTTGGAATAATAATACTTAGGCTTAGCAACAAAAGGCAAACTTTTATCAGATGGTTCAACTTCTTCCGGTACTAAAAGATTATTATCCTTACATAATTCATAAAACTTTATTTTGTCAGAAATTAGCTCGTACAGATTTTTTTCTACCAATGGTATTTCACATCCCAATTCTTTTAAATCTTCCCTGTTTTCCAATAGAAATCTATTAAGAGCTTCAGTTAAGGGAACGATTATACAAGAATCAGATTTTAATTTATTTTTCGCTTGTTTTATTGATTTAAAAATATCTTCTTTATTTAATTCGATTTTTTCTCTTTTACTAACCACATTTTTTTTGTATTTAGTGAATAAAATAGGATCATTATAAGGAAGAGTAATCACTCCAAATTCCAAATTCTTTGTTTTCTTCTTCAATTCATAAAGTGTTCTTAAAAAAGAAATAACCGCTCTATTGTTAAATCCTGAAAAAATAATAAAACTGCTCATAATCCTTTAATAATTTGATATTATTATATCCACGATTTTTTCTAATTTTTCTTCTTCCAAACCCGGATAAATCGGTAAACAAAGAACTTTCTCTGATATTTCATAAGCATTCTTTAAATGTTCCCTATCTGCTGTCGGTAAACTCTTATAAGGAGAGAACTCGCTGATTAATGGATAAAAATACCTCCTGACATAAAAATTATTTTTTTTAAATTTAGCATACAATTCATCCCTTGACAAGGGATAATCTTTCTCTACAAGAATAGGGAAATAAGGGTAATTATGCTTTACTCCTTGAAAATCATTCAAATATCTTATCCCTTTCACCTCTTTTAGTTTTTCCCTGTAAAATTCCGCAATTCTCTTTCTCTCTTCAATATTTTTATCAATATACTTTAATTGAAGAAGACCGAGAGCAGCTTGGAATTCATTCATCTTTGCATTAATTCCGGGTTGAACAACCGTTGTTTCATTAGCAAAACCAAAATTTTTTAAAAAATCAATTCTCTTTTTTGTTTTCTCATCATGGCTTACTATTGCTCCCCCTTCAAAAGTAGTAAATACTTTGGTAGCATGAAAACTTAAAACAGAAAGATCACCGAACTGTAACACGGATTTGCTCTTAATCCTAACCCCAAAAGCATGAGCAGCATCATAGATTACTTTTAAACCGTATATATCAGCAAGCTCCTGTATCTTATCAACTTCACACGGATTACCGTAAACATGAACAGGCATAATTGCCGTAGTTTCCGGCGTAATCGCAGCTTCTATTTTTTCCACATCAATATTAAATGTTTTTTTTTCTATATCAACAAAAACAGGTTTTATTTTATTCCAAAAAAGTGAATGAGTTGTTGCAACAAAACTATAAGGAGTTGTTATAACCTCTCCCCCTATTCTTAAAGCTTGCAAAGCAATAATCAAAGCAAGAGTTCCATTCGCAAAAAGAGAGATATATTTAACACCAAGATACTCAGCCAATTTTTTTTCAAATTCCTTATGATATTTTCCATTGTTTGTTAACCATTTAGAATCCCATATCTCTTTAAGATAATCATTAAATTCTTCAAGAGGCGGTAAAAAAGGTTTTGTAACATAAATTTTTTGATTTTTCATTTTTCGCCTTTGATAAACTTTCTTAATCTAATTATATTTTCTTTCACTTCATAAAACATATCCATTTTTAATATTTTAACCGAAACAATATAAAATGTAAAGAAAATGGTAAATTGAAGAAATATCAGAAGAATATTTGGCAATAAAACAAACTTAGTTATAAAAAAAGTTATAATATAAGAAACAATAGATAATAAAAAATAAGGGAGTAAAATGATTATTTGACTTCCAACACCAATATTTATAAGTTTTCCTGAAAATTCACTATTTATAACAAAAGAAATTAAGGACGCAATTATTTGTCCTATAATTAAACCTTTAATCCCATACTTTATGGAAAATATAATTATAATAATAACAATAATTTTTTTAACAATCTCTATTTTTAATAAAATATCGGTTCTTCCTTTTACTTCCAAAATATTCATGTTTAAAGAATGAATCGGATAAAGCAAACCTACAATTGCAAGCAACTGAAGAAAAGGAATGGATGCGCTCCATTTTTCTGACAACAAAAAAATAATTAAAGGTTTCGCACTTAAAATCAAAAAAAACATAAGAGGAAAATTTAAAAAGGCTAATAAACTAAATATTTTTCTATATCCAAACTCAAGTTTAGTTTGATTATCCTGAAATTTGGACATAAAAGGAAAACTAACGATCTGTATTCCTGAATTAACATTATCCGTAATCATATTTTGAAGTTTTTTAGCCCTTTCATAGTAACCTAATTCAGTCGCATTAAAAGTTTTTCCTATCACAACATTATATATATTATAAAATATATTATTTATAAGGCTTGCGGCAAGAAGTTTAGACCCGTATCCAAACAATTTTTTAAAAGATTTCATATAAAAACCAAAAATGGGGAGTTCTTTCATATTATATAACACCGCTTTAATCAAACTTTGCAATAACTGATAATACACGAGTGCCCATACACCAAAACCATAATAAGCCAGAAAAACAGAGATTATCCCCGCTACGAATGTTGAAATTAGATTAATTTGAGTTTGTGTTTTAAAATCAAGCTCAATTCTAAGTTTTATAACTTGCATAAGGAAAAAACTATTAATTACTAAAACAAAAGATAATATCCTAAACACATTAATCAATAATTGCCGATGATAAAAAGAAGCTATTATTGGAGATAAGAAAAACAATATAAAATATAAAATAATACTCATAAAAAAATTAAAAGAAAAAACTGTTGAAGAATCTTTCTCATCTCTATCTTTCTTTTGAATAAGGGCATTACCAAGACCGCTATCTATTAAGGCTTGAGAAACAGCCAGAAAAATAGTAAGCATTCCTATCAAACCAAAGCTTGATGGCTCAAGCAAACGAGCTAATAATACATAAAAAAGAAACTTTAGAATTTGTTGGATAATTTTTTCTGTCCCACTCCAAAAAATTCCGTGTATTGCTTTATCCTTATCGTTCATATTCAGTTTAACTCATAACCGCAATTTTTTCTATAAAATTGGTATTATTTTTAGAACTAACAATTAAAAATTTATCATGTTTTATTTTCTTGTTTTGATAACATAATAATATAACAACATTCACAAGGCATTCATTAAAAAATTCCTTATTCTTATTTCTATCTATTACTATCTCCATCTTTTATTTTACTAAATTCTTTAATTAAAAACAATTTATCTATATTCGTCACAAATAATCAATCCAAAAAGTTAATTATCTCTATAATAATAAATCATGCTATAATAATTATATGGTAAAAAAGATTACTGTTTTACTCTTTTTATTCATCTTTACTATTTTATTCTTAAGAACCACTTTTATGAGCGGTATTGATGCTGACGAAATTGAACATACTCATATCTCATGGCTAATTAATAATGGTCAACTTCCGTACAAAGATATACATCAAATACACATGCCTTTATTATGGATAATGACGGCACCTTTAATAAAATTTCTCCCGGAGTCTTCTCACGCCATACTTTTTTTAAGAGGTTTAACTATTTTATTCTTTTTTCTAACGGTTTGGATCGGAGGCAAAATACTAAAAAAAATACTAAAAAAAATCCTAAATATTTCCAATAATAATTATTTGTTCTATTATTACATATTTACAATTATACTTGCTATCTCCGTTGAATTTTACAAATTTCGCCCTGATCCGTTTATGTCCTTTTTCGCTATTACCGGTATATTTATTCTTTTCAAACACATTAATAATAAAAAAACGGCTATTTTTATATCAGGGATATTTTTTGGAATCGCGCTCTCTTTTTCTCTTAAAATTTTTCCTCTTCTTTTTCTTTATCCTTTAATTAATTATAATAAAATTCGAAAGGAGAAAATAAGGGAGTTTATTACTTTAAACATATTCCATTATTTAGGCATTATAATTGGATTAATTCCATCTTTTATATGGATTTTCCATAATAGGATTTTTTATAATTTTTACCACTGGGTAATAATTAATAATTTCCAAATGAAAAATTCTATATTTTTAAGTAAGATGCATATTGCTGAATTTTCACTATTTATTTTAATATTTATATTCCTCAACATCAAATATAATCTTAATGATAACTATTATCTTAAAATAATATCATTGTCATTTATACTCTCTTTCACTATTCGGATCATTGACCCGAATCATCTTATATATAATTGGCAACTTATGATTATTTTATTTGTAATACTATCCTTACTCTTATACTCGGTTTTCGTAAAAATGGTTGTATCAAAATATATTAAATTCATTATTCCAATCCTATTGATTTCCATTCTCAGTATTTCACCGACAATGGAAGCTATTTCTCTGAAAACACACGGTTGGACAATACCTCCCAAGGGAATTGATATCCTAATTTCTTTAAAAGGGGATAATAAAGAGAAATGTGTCGGGTTTTCCCCTTTTCATCCGATTTTCTGTAAAGATGCTACGCCTTTGTATCTTTTGTGGGATTATTTTTTTATATTAAAAGATTGGATATCCGATGAGGGAAAAACAGTATATAAAAAAATGTGGCCATTGTCAATAAAAAATATTATTGATAAAAAGCCTAAAATTATTGTAGCTCCCCGTTTTTTTAAACTCGCTTATGAAAAAAAGATAATTAATCAAAAACATTTTATTTTACTGTATAATTTCACTGAGAAATATTATGAAAAAAAACAGATAGGTAAAATTATGATTCTTATAAGAAAAGATAATTAATATAACTGCCGGATTTACCATTTTCATCAATCTTATTCATACTTATCTATTTATCCATGAATTACTACTACAATTTTACATTTATAATTACGGTAATTTACCCTCCCTTTATATTTAGAATAAAAAAAGATGCAATATATCTAAGGTATTGAAATGATATATCTGATATCCTTCCATACAGGCGATTTTCTCAATTTTACAATATCAATATCATAATAACATAAAAATCCTTTAATATTCCTTCTTA
>Ga0256835_1000825_pt1 | contig 20473 bp, 13 predicted proteins | sample PIR30metaG_FD_185972 | JGI IMG/M metagenome (GOLD analysis project Ga0256835, IMG submission 185972) | Hydrothermal vent microbial communities from East Pacific Rise, Pacific Ocean - PIR-30 | ecosystem: Environmental > Aquatic > Marine > Hydrothermal vents | place: Pacific Ocean: East Pacific...
TAAGTAATGTTTTAGGTGATGCAGCAGCTGCTATTGTCATAGCGAAAAGCGAAAAAGAAATCTGAATGAGATTTCTATATCCCTATTTCGCATTCTTAATAATTCCTGTTTTTGCTGTTTACTTTTTTAAATTCAAGAAAAAATCTTTTGCTAAAACCCTATCCTTTTCAAAGATAAATATTAAGAGAAGTAGCAAATTTACGCACAAGATAGTTTATTTAATTGAAATTATGGGATTCTTATTTTTAATATTAGCCTTAATGAGGCCTCAAACCGGGGAAAAAAGCATAGAGCAAAGTTTCAGTGCTTACTCAATTATGATTGTAATGGACAATTCAACAAGTATGCTTGCTGCTGATCTTAAACCATCAAGATTTGATGTGGCAAAAAAAGTCATTTCTGAATTCATTTCAAAAAGAGAAGGGGATCTTATCGGGCTCACGATTTTCGCGGGAGAATCTATTACCCTTATCCCAATAACTTTAAATCATCAAATGATAATAGACACATTAAAAAATCTTAAAATGGGTATATTAGAAGACGGAACAGCTATCGGAATGGGATTAATATCTGCGGTTTCATCCTTAAAAGAAAGTAAATCAAAAACAAAAATAATAGTTCTTTTGACTGATGGAAACAATAATATGGGAGATATATCTCCGGAAGAAGCCACAAAAATTGCAAAGGAATTTGGGATAAAAATATACACTATTGGAGTAGGTGCCTTAAATGAGGCTCCCTACCCTGTTAAAACTCCTTTTGGAATAAGATATGTCAGGGTCAAAGTTGATTTCAATGAGGAGATACTAAAAAAAATTGCCAATGAGACAGGAGGATTATATTTTAGAGCAACAGATAATAAAAAAATGAAAATGATTTTTGAACAAATTGATAAACTCGAAAAAAACAGGTTTAAAATAAATTTAAAGATTACTTACAAAGATAAATTCCAGATTCCCCTTGCTATATCACTTTTAATGTTTATTCTCGCATTTTTCCTTGAAAAATTTATTTTTGTAATCACTGAAATATAGACCTATTCAAAAATAAGTACCATAGAAGGCTTTTTTTTGTCAAAATTTCCTAGATTTTTTATTTTAAAAAAAAATGGGTAAAAATGAATACCTCTTTTCGTATAAACTCTAGTTATCTTAATTTCCTTAGTTTCATATTTCTCCAGAACTCCTTTAAATACAGTCCAAATATCAAATTTGATAACTATCTTTTGTTTAATATTTGATTTTATAAAAAGAACAATCTCTCTTCTTCTTTTTGAAAATACAGGTAAAAATTTTTCGCCAACTCCAAAAATTTCTATTTCATTATTCTCATTTTGGTTAATACTTCCCATTGCCTTAATAACTATGATATTATTCCTGATTCTGAAGTTTTTATGATATTTTTTTGTTGAAAAAAATGGAAATATCAGATAGATGATAACAAAAGCGATCATAATTATTCCAAAAAAATAAAAAACAATTTTCTCCCTCCTTTTAACTAAAAGATAAGTCAAGATAAGTATCAATATAAACCAAACTAAATTAGGCTTATACCCATAATTTTTTATTTTTAAAAATGAAGGGAAAAAAGAGGGGAGATCGAGAAAAGAATTTCTCAAATAAGAAAAAAGGGCAGAAGCTCTTGTCTTAACTTCATGGGTGGTAGTCTGATACATAAGAAGAGGAAACTTTAAAATGGTGAAACTTAGAAAAAGAGAAAAGGAAGAGAGAATCGTAAAAACCCTTTTACTCCAACTATTCCAATTTTCTTTTAAATATAGAAAAACAATAAAAACCAAAAACCAGATGAAAGGAGAAATAGGTCTTGCAGGGGGGCAATACCCTCCTCTGTGAGTATTAAAAGCATAGTTAAAAATATGAACAAAAAATGGAATACTTAACAGCCAATATTCTTTATACTTTTTTCTAAAAAAATTAAAGAAAGCAGGAAAAATAAATAAGAATACAGGGAAATAAAACAATAAGCCATCTCTTTGATCAAAAAAGTAATTTAAAAGAGAATCAATCCTCAAATAAAGAGGTATTTCCTTAAAACTAAAAATCAAATGAATTAAATACTTCTTTTTTTCCGGAGTTAAAACACCATTGTAAATGGATAAAAGAGAAAAAGTACCATACGCACTATAAACATAAAGAAAAAAAAGTGAAAGAGAAAAGAGCAATGGAGTAAAGTTTAATAGCTTTTTAAAATCAAATATTTTCAATTTTTCTCTTAACAAAATTATAAACAAAAGGGTGAAAATTATTAAGATTGCCTTTACCCCGGCCCAAACCAAAACAGCCATAGAAAGGGAAGCAATCAAATAATTTTTTTTCTCAAAATAGAAATTATTAATAGCCAAAAGCATAAGAAAACTTAAAAATATCACAGGATATAGATGAACTGAAAAAAACAGATAGGGAGTTAAAAGAAAACCTAATATCGTAATGTAAAAAGCATTTTTCTCATCAACTTTTGAAAGAATCAAAAACTTAAAAAATTGTAGAGCCAACAGTATAGCCCAAAAAGCGATTCCTAACCTTATAATAATAAAATAAAAAATTTTTGTTTTTATGATTTCAGCCAATACAAAAAAAGGCAAAATCATAAAGGAGATAGCGGGAAGATGAAAAGAGTAAATATAGTTTTTTCCTTTAATTCCGAAATACCCATGGTATGGTAGAGGCTTTTCAGAATACCAAAAACTATTGATTTTATCTTTGCTTTGATTATTCGCAATATTAAGATCCTGATCATATAAAATTGAATTTGCAACAACCAAATAATGGGGTTCATCTCCTGAAAAACCTATCTTTCCTAAAAAAGATAATACATTTAAACTAAATACAAATGCTAAGAACATAGCAATTTTTATCTTCGGCCTTTTTATATTAGCCTTCCTGTTTTTCTCTTTTTCATTAATATAATAAATCAAAAAAAAATAAATAGCCGGAATTAAAAGGACATAAGTTCTTGAAATGGAATCTCTTATGAATTCAAAATTAACAAATGATAAAGGCATTAATAAAAACAGAGGTGGCATTTTTTTTAAATATATAAAAAGAAACTTTATATTTCTTTCAATTAACAAAAACACAACAATAAAAGAAACTGGAATAATTAAATAGGAATCATTAATGAAAAAATAAGAAAAAAATATAGTGTTTAAAATAAAGAAAAGTTTTTCACGAATATTGCCGAACATAAGAGGAATATAACATTTTAATAAAAAGTTTTCAATAAAAGCTATTAAGCAAAAAGCTGAAAAGCTGTCTCTTCATTCAGCCGAACATCTTCAATTTGCAAAAGTTTATTGCTTAAATTGATGTAAGTCCAGAAAACTGTCCCTGAGGTTGTTCGCTTGGCATTGCTTTGCTTTGAGGCTGTTTTGTTCGAGCTTTATACAGTTCATCTTACTGTTTTAAACTTGAGTGTATTTTTATCAAATTTTCTACTTGACATTTTATCAATTTTTGCCTATAATAATAGTGAAAAATTTTTGGAGGTGAAAAAATGGGAAAAATAATTGGAATTGACTTAGGAACAACAAACTCCGTAGTGGCTGTTATGGAAGGTAATGAACCTAAAGTTATTGTTAACCAGGAGGGGGCAAGAATTACTCCGTCAGTAGTTGCTTTTACAAAGGATGGGGAGGTTTTAGTAGGGCAGGTTGCCAAGAGACAGGCAATCACAAACCCTGAAAACACAATTTTTTCTATAAAGAGATTTATGGGAAGAAGGTATGATGAAGTTACAGAAGAGAAAAAATTGGTTCCATATAAAGTCGTAAAAGGTCCCCATGATGATGCAAGAGTTGAAATTAATGGCAAGATGTACTCTCCTCCCGAGATATCTGCTAAAATCTTACAGAAATTAAAAGATGCAGCTGAAGCATATCTCGGAGAAAAGGTGACCGATGCTGTAATTACAGTTCCAGCCTATTTTAATGATGCTCAAAGACAGGCTACAAAAGATGCCGGTAAAATAGCCGGACTAAATGTCAGAAGAATAATTAATGAACCTACAGCAGCAGCTTTAGCCTATGGTCTTGATAAGAAAAAGGACGAGACAATAGCTGTTTTCGATTTTGGAGGGGGAACTTTTGATATTTCCATTTTGGAAGTTGGAGATAATGTGATCGAAGTTAAATCCACAAACGGAGACACCCATCTCGGTGGAGACAATATCGACCAGAGGATAATTGAATGGATAATTGAAGAGTTCAAAAAACAGGAAGGGATTGATCTTGGAAAAGATAAAATGGCTCTTCAGAGATTGAAAGAAGCAGCTGAAAAGGCAAAGATTGAACTTTCTTCAGCTCTTGAGACTGAAATTAACCTACCCTTTATTACAGCAGATGCTTCAGGGCCAAAACACCTTATTATGAAACTTACAAGAGCTCAGCTTGAAAATATGATAGATGATATCTTAAAAAGAACACTTGAACCAACAAAACAGGCACTGGCAGATGCTGGATTAACACCCAATGATATTAATGAAGTAATATTAGTGGGTGGTTCAACAAGAATCCCAAAAGTTCAGCAGATGGTAAAAGACTTTTTCGGAAAAGAGCCCCACAAAGGAGTAAACCCGGATGAAGTTGTTGCAGTTGGTGCAGCCATTCAGGGAGCTGTTCTGTCAGGAGATGTTAAGGACATTCTTCTACTTGATGTCACACCATTGTCATTGGGAGTCGAAACACTGGGAGGCGTTGCTCATAAACTTATTCCGAGAAATACAACCATTCCAACTAAAAAGTCCGAAATATTTACAACAGCGGAGGATAATCAAACCTCAGTTGAAATCCATGTTATTCAGGGTGAAAGAGAACTTGCAAAAGATAATAGAACACTCGGAAGATTTCACCTTGTAGGAATTCCACCTGCACCAAGGGGAGTCCCCCAGATTGAGGTTACCTTTGATATAGATGCAAATGGTATACTGAATGTTTCTGCAAAGGATCTTGCCACAGGTAAATCACAGCAGATTACAATAACATCCTCAAGCGGACTTTCCAAAGAGGAAGTTGAAAAGATGGTAAAAGAAGCAGAAGCCCATAAAGAGGAAGACAGAAAGAGAAAAGAGCTTATCGAAGCCAAAAACCAGCTCGATACTCTTTCCTATCAACTTGAAAAATTGAAGGATGAAAACAAAGATAAGTTGAGTGCTGACGATATTAAAGAGATAGAGGAAGTTGTTAAAGAAGCGAAAGAAATAAAGGAAAAAGCCCAATCAAAAGAGGAGATAACAGCTGTTCTTGAAAAATTAAATAGGGTTTCAAGTAAAATTGCAACAAACCTCTATCAACAAAATGCACCGCAGCAGGGAGCTCAGCAAGCGCAACAAACCACGCAGGAGCCTCAAAGCGGTTCTACCACAGAGCAAAACACCGGTGGGAATGGTAAGGATGATGATGAAGTGATTGATGCAGAATTTGAAGATGCAAATTAATAACTAATAAAACCACAAAAAAGAGGGAGATTTGATTCTCCCTCTTTTTTTATTTAAACTATTTTATGATACTTATTGATGGAAGGCCACTTCAAACATACTCCAAATATAGAGGCATAGGAAGATATACAAAATCTCTTATTGAAACATTTGAAAATTATAATCAGTTTTTTTTTCTATTTTTTAAAAATCATGATTACAATTTTAATAACTCAGTAAATATATCTTCTCCAAAAAAACTCATTACTTTCTCAGATAAATTTTTTCTAAAAAAACTTCTGGAAGATTCAAACTTCATAATTTATCATTCCACTGGATATGCACTTCCAAAGTTTCCATTAAAGACAAAAAAAATATTAACAATATATGATTTAACACCTCTTTTATTTCCAAATTACTTTTCATATAAACATAAGTTCATTTTTAAGATGATTCTTAAAAGTGGGAAATACGCTGATAAAATAATCTGTATATCCGAATCAACAAAAAAAGATCTATTAAGATTTTTTCCTGAATATGCTTCAAAAACAAAAGTCATTTATCCCTTCATAAAAAGCGATTTTTGTTATAGTAAGAAATCTTCGGATAGTATTGATAAAAAATATTTTCTATTTGTTGGAGGAAACGATAAAATAAAAAATCTTGATACAATACTTAGGGCAATTAAAAAGACCGGTTTAAAATTAAAAATAGTCGGTAAATTTAATGATAAAGAAAAGAAAGAATTGTTAAGGGAACATATAAGGATACAAGATAAAATAGTCTTTACAGGTTTTATTGATGGAGAGAGGTTAAAAAATCTCTACAAAAATGCCATAGCTCTTTTATACCCTTCATTAAACGAAGGATTCGGATATCCCCCGCTTGAGGCTCTTAGATGCGGGACTCCTTCAATAGTTTCAAAAAAGGGTTCTCTCCCTGAAGTTCTTAAAGAAAATGCCCTATATTTAGATGATCCATTAGACTCCGACGAACTTGCAGATAAAATGATGAAACTTTCAGAAAACATCTCTCTCAGGGAAAAAATTGTTGAAAGGAGTGAAAAATTACTTTCCACCTATTCTCAAAACAGTTTTGAGAAAAAAATCCTTTCAATTTATCAAGAGCTTAAAGCTTTTTAATCATCACTTTTTCTTTTCATCACTGCTCATAATCTCTTCTATCCACTTCTTCTTTTTTTCTGTTTTTTGCTTTTTCAGCTTTTTATTTTCAACTATTCTTTTTTTTACATTTGTCATTATCCTTAGAAATGGTATCGAGTTTTCATTATCAAATACAATTAGCTCCTTAAACCAGTTTTCTTTTTTGCTCTTATCATATACCATCATCCACACCCTACCGGTCCAAGTATCAAGAAGTAAGACTTCTCCCTTATGAGAAACAAGAGTATATCTTCCGTTAAAATCAACATTACCACTCTTTAAAGGCAAAGAACTCAAGAGTAAAAATAAAATAATCATAAAAATAAAAAATGCATTACCTCTCTTATTCATTTTTCACCTCTCTTTTTAATCTAATAATTACCAATGTTCCTTCTCCCTCCCAAGATATAATCTTTAACTCACCGCCCATCTTTTCAATCATTTCTTTAGCTATACTTAAACCAAGTCCACTACCTTTTTTCGTGGAAAAACCCGATTTAAAGATGTCATCCATTTGCTCTGAAGAAATCCCTTTTCCATAGTCTCTTATCCTTATTTCTGCCTTATTCTCTGATGATATTATTTCAATATCCACTCTTCTGTTAACTTCAAGGGCCTCAATTGCATTTATTATAAGATTTTTGACAGCTGTTTCCAAGAAAGCTTCATTAGCTATTGCTTTCACTTTTCCTCCTTTCAAATTAAACTCAACCTCACTACCTTTGAACAGTAAAATAATGCTTTCCATAAAAGAAAAAAGTTCAATATCACCAAGAGGAGGAATTCCTTCCTTTGAAAAGTTAAGAAAATCTTTTACAACTCTTTCAAGGTTTTCGATTTCTCTTTTAGTGGATTTCATTATCTTATCAAAACTATTTTCAAATTCTCCGGGATCTTCTTTTCTAATATTGAACAGATAATCAATATTTAATTTAATAGGAGTTAAGGGATTTTTTATTTCATGAGCTACCTTTCTTGCAACTTTAAGAAGAGCCTCTTTTTCAGTAAGACTCTTGATTTTTTCTCTCTGCTCTCTAATATTATTAACCATCTTATTAAAGCTTATAACAAGTTCTCCAATCTCCCCGGAATCACCTTCTTCAATGCTTTCAAATTCTCCGCTCTTGACTTTGTTAAGTCCTCTTATAATCTTACTTAACCCCTTATTATACTTTTTTATCAGTAATTGTCCGAATATAACAATCAAAAGAGTAAAAATAAAAGTAAAAAATATTAATGTATTTGAAAATTTGACAAAAGCCAAATCCAATTGTTTGCTCACAGGAAAGAAAACTGCAAAGATTTCATTATTAATAGAATAGAAAAATACAAATCTTTCCCCCTTTCTCATAAAAAAGCTCTTTTTCTCTCCGCTCATCTTCCTTACAACAACATAGGGCAAATAAAAATCTCGTCCACTAATATTTCCATTAAAAAAATCAATTTTCCCGTTTCTATAAATGCCTACCGGTTTCCTACTAATCCTGTTTATAAAAAAGGAAATTTCTTCAATACTAAAATTTTGATTTAATAGCAACCTTGACATACTTTCAAGAGAGAAAGATTGACTCATCCATTCAGCTCTCGCAGTTGAATATTGATAGTTCTTAAAATACCTTGCAAGGGAAAGCTCTAAAGCCACAGCAAGTAGAATCGGGAGAAGGATTATCACAAAATTGAACCTAAAACTAAAAGATTTTAGTCTATCCTTATTATCGTAAACAAATAAAAAAGCTAACAGAACAAACACAAAAAAATTAATTTTAAGCCAATCAACAACCTTATAATAAAAATCTCTATATGGGAAGCCTAAAAAAAACTGCTGAGAACCGAGGTTTAAAAATACGCCTCTGAAAAAAAACTCTCCCTTTTTTATAACAAAATATTTTCCCCCTCTTTTTATCATTCTTATAGAGGATGTTTCTCCATTTCTCAACAAAAACAAGTTTTTTATTTTCTCTTTGTGAAGGAAAAATGTTAAACTCTCATAATAATTCTGAGGGAATAAAATAAAGAACCTATAATTAATGCTATTATATTTTAAATCTTTAATAAACACATCACTATTAATTAATATACCCCTTACAAAAATAGGGGTTGTAAAAAGAGTCCATTTATAAAAAGTCTTACTAAAAACTTCTCTGTCAAATGAAGGCAATGGATTCGAAAGTGAGAAATAGCTTAATACTGAGTCACCTCTGTAAATGAGAATAGATGGTAAATTCCTGTTTTCTATCCTATAAAGGAAATATTTTTCAAATAAAGTTAAAGCCAGCCTTTCCGAACTATGCTTTTTAATAAAATCTTTTAAAGTAATATTATTTAGTTTCTTTATAACCTTTTTGGTGATTTTTAAATTTTCAAAACTATATCTCTCCAAAATAGGTAGATATTTCTCCAAGCTTTTATTTTCATCCCTTCTAACTTTTATTTCAAAAAAAATCAAATTAAAAAAGGAGAGAATTAAAACAAAGACAAGGAGTTTTTTATAATTTTTCTCCAATAAATAGCGTAATAATATTAGCGAAATATAGAAAGAAATTGTTACTATATCTACTATTAACATTTCTTTTTTTATGTTGGCATTAAAAACAAAATAGTAAAAAAACCCAACATAAACTACCGAAAAAAGGTAAAAGATGTTTTCTTTTCGTAAAAGATGATTTAATATAAAAATTAAAATTAGAATTGATAATAAAGAGAAGAAGGAATTAACAGGGAAAAGATAATTTAGTGGTTTTTCACTAAAAAACAAAATTTCTACAAATTTCAAAATACCAAGAAGAAAAAACAAATTAAAATCAATTTTTTTAAATAATAATAAATACAACAAAAAAACAAAAAAATAGTAAAAAGTAAAATAAGGCAATACTTCTAATAGTAATACTTTTTTTAACTCATCCTTAAAAGGCTTTCTTACCTTAACCAGAACAAGAGGAGTTCCTTTCTTAGAATAAATAATAAATTCAGTAAAGAATTTCCCATTCCCTTTGCTTTCGTTAAGTTCTCCCCTTTCAGCAAATTTTTTCTTTAGAAATTTCTGAAAATTATAATCATTGTACCTTACATATTCAAAAGTTAATCCTCTGTAAACAATATTTTTCTCAAAAAAATCAAACTCCTTTTTTTGAGTAAAAAAATCGTACTCCAAAATTCTATAATAATAAACCGTATTTCCTTCCCTATAGCCAAAATAACCCGCTATTTCATTCTCATAATAAAAAACTTCCTCGCGAGGAAGTTCGAAGATATTTACCTTGGGAGAATCACCAACCCATTTTACACATTTCCCGTTTTCCCAAACTTCATAGGATAATTTTCTTAAATCTTTTTCAACAAGGATTTCTTTGACTTTATCGTATAAACTGTCTATCTCAACCTTTACTCTTTCTGTAAAATTGGAATAATTAACACTCGTATATTCCCAAACAAACACAAAAATAAGACTTATTAAAATAGAGATAAAAACAAATAATCTATTCTTACTCAATATCTGATTATTGAGAAAACATTATACTCTTTTAATTTATCTCTCCCCTTTAGGAATGTAAGTTCTATTAGAAATTCAAGAGCTATAATTTTCCCACCTAATCTTTCCACCATTTTACAAACAGCTTTGGCTGTCCCTCCCGTAGCTATGAGGTCATCAACAATTAGAACCCTATCCCCTTTTTCTATCGCATCTTTATGAATTTCAAGGGTATCTGTCCCGTATTCAAGCTCATAAGATTCTGAAATAACCTCTGCAGGAAGTTTACCCGGTTTCCTTACAGGAACGAAGCCTGCCTCCAATTTATACGCCAGAATTGGAGAAAAAATAAAGCCTCGCGATTCAACACCTACAACCTTATCAATTTCCATGTTCTTAACAACTTTATAAAGTTCGTCAACAGCTCTCTTCAAACCTTCTTTATCTTTTAAAAGTGTTGTTATATCTTTGAAAATAATTCCCTTTTTGGGGAAATCAGGAACATCCCTTATATATTCTTCCAATTTTTTCATCTCCCCTCCTTCATTAAATGAGATTTAACATTTTGCCTGCTTGATAAAATGCTTTAAGAACAGCTTCAAGCTCTTCGTCAGAATGAGTTGCAGTATAGCTTGTTCTAATTCTTGAATTATCCGGAGATACAGCGGGAGAAATTACCGGAGTAACAAAAATCCCTAACTCTCTTAGAGCAAGCCATAATTTAAATGTTTTCTCATCATCCCCTATTATAACAGGGATAATAGCAGTCTCAGTGTTGCCTGTATTGTATCCCATCTTTGTAAATTCGCTTTTCATATAATTTGCTATCTCCTGAAGTCGCTTTCTTCTTTCAGGTTCTGTTTTTATTATTTTTAAAGCCTCTTTTGCAGCAGCCGCAGCAGCCGGAGTAATTGAAGCAGAGAAAATCATAGGCCTTCCAAAATGTTTTATATATTCAATAACCTTTTTATCCCCGGCGACAAAACCTCCAAGAGAAGCAAAGGATTTTGAAAAAGTACACATTATAATATCAACTTCTTTAAGGACATCATAGTGCTCAGCTGCACCTCTACCCTTTTCTCCAAGTACACCTACACCATGAGCATCATCCACAAAAAGCCTTGCCCCATACTTTTTCTTAATTTCCACCATCTTGTCAAGGGGAGCAATGTCACCATCCATTGAATAGACTCCATCTACAACTATAAGCTTACCCATATCATCCGGTATCGTTTTTAATATCCTTTCAAGATCATCCATATCATTATGTTTAAACTTATAAACCTTAGAAAAAGAAAGTCTTGTTGCATCAATCAAAGATGCGTGGTCAAGTCTATCTATAATAAGAGCATCATTCTTAGTTCCCAAAGCACTTATAATTCCCAAGTTTGTTTGATAACCGGTTGAAAAAATCAAAGCAGCCTCTTTTTCCATAAACTCAGCTAATTCCTCTTCAAACTCCACATACATACTCAAAGTACCATTAAGAAACCTTGAACCACATGTTCCAGAGCCATATTTATCTATAGCTTCTTTCATAGCCCTATTTATTCTTTCATCCCCAACAAGTCCCAAATAATTATTTGAACCTATCATTATGTACTCTTTCCCCTTGATTTTTACTTTGTTTCCGTAGACCTCATCTATCGGAGTGAAGTAAGGATAAATTCCTTTTGCCTGAACCTCCTCAGCTTCTTTAAAATCAAAACACTTCTTAAATATATCCATTTTAACCTCCATTTTGTTTATGATATGATAGGTAATGAATTATTTTATCACAGGTTCCACAGGTTTCATAGGGATACATCTTTTAAATTTACTACAAAAAAAATCAGAGGTCAAGAAAATCTACTTGCTTGTAAGAAACAAGAAAAAGTTAGAAGAAAGGATCGGAATTCCTTTACCAGAAAATTACTTTTTATTAGAGGGAGATCTTGCTACTTTGGAGAAAATCCCTGAAGACACAAATTACATAATTCATATGGCCGGAATAACAAAAGCCGTAAATAGAGAAGACTATTTTAAGGTAAATAGAGATGCAACAGAAAGACTTGCAAAGCTCTCTTTAAACCTGAGGAATCTGAAAAAATTTATCTTCGTAAGTTCACTTGCAGCCGCAGGTCCCTCCAGAGATTGTATCCCCAAAAAAGAGGATGATACTCCTCTTCCCGTCTCCGTATATGGACAAAGTAAGCTTGAAGGAGAAAAGAAAATTTTGAAGCTCAAAGAAAAAATTCCAATCATAATTCTAAGACCACCGGCTGTTTATGGAGAGTGGGATACCGATTTTTTAGAAGCAATCAAATTGGTCAAAAAGGGTCTTTCTTTTAATGTTCACTTTAAGCCTGAAGAAAGAATTCTATCTTTCATATATGCAAAAGATATAGCAGGAGCGATTTTACACCTAACTGAAATTAAAACCAATTCTGGTGAAATATTCTTTATTTCAGAAGATAAGCTCTTTAAATGGAAAGAAATTGAAGAAACAGTCGCAAAAGTACTTCAAAGAAAAATAAAAGTCAGAATAACTCTACCTTTATGGTTTGGAAAAATGATAGCAAACTTTATCAACTTTGCTTCCAAAATTACCGGTAAGAACTATATATTTAATAAAGATAAAATAAGTGAAATCAAATACAGATGCTGGATTTGTTCAAATAAGAAGTTAAAGGAAACAGGGTTTTATCCCAAATTCAAATTTGAAGAAAAAATCGGAGAAGTAATAGATTGGTATAAAGGGAAGGGCTGGCTTTAGCCCTCCCCTCATCTTTAAATCAATCCTTCTTTTTATACTCTTCAAAGGTAAGAATCCTAAGTTTCTTCCTAAATTTCTTTTTAACATATTTATTAACAGAAATCAGCTTCCTCATTAGATAATCATACCTTTTCTTAGCCTTTTCGATCTCATATTCAAGCACATCTATATTATGAAGTTGAGAGTTTGTAGGTCTTCCTCCGTACATCATTACAGAGCTGTAAAGTAACGAAACTCTTCCCCTCAACTTTGGCTCTGTCATAAATCCCTCGTACTGAACAAGTGTTTTATTAAATGCTTCAAGTTCATTTTTAAATTGATTGAGTTTTTTATACTTTTTCTTTTTATTCAATTTTTCAATCTGTTTGATAAGAGAAGACACATTATCAACAATATAACCCAATCTTTCAAGCATACCGTAAAGTTTCATTACAGCTTTGTACCTGATTTCTCTATCTTCCTTGGAGTGTGCTGCTATGGGATCCGGAATTAATTTAATCTTACTCTCGTATATTTTCTTATTTTTGATTAATCTGACTGTGTACTCTCCTTCTGGAACCATAGGTCCTACATTAATCATAATTGAAAGACCGGGACTTCTCCCCATCTTGGGGCCTTTGTATCTCATACTCCAGTAAATTCTGTTTATTCCTCTTGATTTTCCTCCCGGAAATTCCTGAATAATTTTTCCGTTTTTATCAAGAACTTGAACTTTTAGAGTACCAAAAATATGTCTTTTTTTAAGATAATAAGTAATCATTGCTCCTTCCGGAGGATTCTCACCAAAGAATTCTCCATTGCCCGGAAATTCCTGAAAATAGGTAGGTGTTCTCATAACCGAAGGTCTTGAAGGAAGCATGTAAGCAGGAGATTTTAGTATATCTTCATTCAAAGCTCTCAAAGGTGTAATATCATCTATTATCAAAATTCCTCTTCCGTGAGTTGCAAGTATCAAATCATTGGTTTTAGGGTGAATCTGAATATCTCTTACAGCAACATTATGAACAGATTTTACCTTTGCCCAGCTTTCTCCTCTATCTATTGACACATAAAGCCCGAATTCAGTACCCAAGAAAAGTAAATTTTCATTTTTTATGTCCTCTCTTATAATATGAGCATACCCTTTAATCTCTGAAGTAGTCAAAGATTTCCATGTTTTTCCATAATCTTCAGTTACAAATATATAAGTTTTCATATCCCCGGTTCTATGTCCGTCAAAAGTTGCATATGCTCTGCCTTCTTTGAATTTACTTGCTACTACAGAAGAACACCATGTATTCACAGGTAAGTTTTTGATATTCTTCACTACATTTTCCCAATTTTTTCCACCATCTTTTGTAATTTGCAGATTTCCATCATCTGTCCCAACCCATATCAGATTTTTATTCAAAGGAGACTCTGAAATTGATACAATGGTACAATGATTCTCTGCTGTGGTGTTATCCGGGGTTAATCCTCCGGACTTTGCCTGCTGCTGTTTTTCAGGATCATTCGTAGTCAGGTCCGGCGAGATTTTAACCCAGGTGTCCCCTCTATCGGTTGATTTAAAAAGATATTGAGCTCCTATGTAAATTGTTTCAGGATCATTCGGACTTAGAGCAACAGCTGCATTCCAATTAAATCTGTACTCTGGCTCCCCTTTTTTTGTGGGAAGAGGTTTTATTGATTTTGATTCATTTGTTCTTCTATTATATCTTACAAATTCTCCACCCTGCCAGCTATAATAAATTATATCTTTATCCTTAGGATGGGGATAAACATAAAAGCCATCTCCTCCTCCGACATTTTTCCAATCCTTATTTTGAATCCCGTAAGAGCTGAAGCTCTTCGAAGGCCCATACCAAGCACCATTATCCTGAAGTCCTCCGTACACATTATAAGGAGTCTCAAGATCATAATAAACATGATAAAACTGAGAAACAGGAAGATTGGCAAGAAATTCAAATTGCTGGCCATAATTATTTGAGCGATAAACACCACCATCACAACCAACAAAAACCTGTTTTGTATTATTGGGATTTATCCATATAGCATGAATGTCAGGATGAACACCTCCTCCCATTGAAAATGGAAAAGAAAAACTTTTTCCTCCATTCTTTGATATGGATAAAAATAGCCCTGTTACATACAATCTTCTGAAATCCTTGGGGTCAACCACAAAATGAGAAAAGTAAAAAGGCCTCATCTTCACAAAATTAGAGCCATTTACAAATTTCCAATTCTCCCCCATATCATAAGACACATAGAGACCCGATTTTTTCTTTGCTTCAACATTAGCATAAATTGTTCCCGGCCTTGAGGGGGCAATGGCGAGGGATACTCTTCCCAATTCTCCTTTTGGCAAACCTTTTCTAATTTTTTTCCAGGTTTTTCCTCCGTCATCACTTCTGTAAATATTGCTACCAGGACCTCCTGATGTGAAAAAGTAAGGCTTTCTCCTGAATTGCCACATTGAAGCATAAATCACCTCGGGTCTTTGAGGATCAACCTCAACATCAATACATCCTGTTTTTTCATCAACATATAAGATTTTTTTCCATGTCTTCCCTCCATCTGTACTTTTGTATAATCCCCTATCTTTTGAATCATTCCACAAATGACCGGGAACAGCCACATACACAATTTTGGAATTAGTAGGGTCTATTGCTATTTTGGCTATCCTCTCAGAATTTTCAAGACCTACCCTCTTCCAATGCTTTCCCCCGTCAGTACTCTTATAAAGGCCTGTACCAACAGAGACAGTATTTCTCATATTAGTTTCACCAGTTCCCACCCAAACAGTATCCGGATTTTTCTGATCAATAGCAATTGCACCTATTGACATTGTATAATCATCAAAAATCGGGACAAAAGTTGTTCCTCCGTTTATACTCTTCCAGAGTCCACCGCCCGCAGCTCCTACATAAATTATATTAGGATTTGAGTTAACCCCTTCAATTGCGGTAATTCTGCCCCCCATTACAGCAGGCCCGATTGATCTTGCTCTTAAACCATTGAAAGCTGATGAATCAAGTTTTATTTTAGAGGAAAAAGCAGGAAACACTACAAGAAATACTACCAAGTAAAGTATAAATTTCTTGCAAATTTTCATTTCTTACCTCTATTTTTCTTTTTTAGGCATTTCAAAAATAGAATCAGGAATCTCCTTATTAACTTCAATCTTAGTAAAACTCATTGTCCCACTATTAATATCTCCACTTTTCATTTCCATTGTAAAGGGGAAATAAATACCATTTACTTTTTTATAATCACTGAAAACAGTCTCAACCTTTCTTTCCTCTCCTCCTCTTGAAACAAAAGACTCAGCTTTAAGCTCAATTCCTGTATCAGCATCAAGATAATAATAAACAACTTTGCCGTTTTTATAAGTAAGTTTTAGTTTATAAACTTCTGTTCCTTCAAAATCATCTTTACCTAAAAGCTCTATCTTAATACCTCTCTTTTTATAATCAACCAATGGAGAAAGGGAATCTTTTTGCTCTTTAATATTCTTTGCCTGCTCTTCCGGCATCAGTTTAGGTTCTGGGCCCAAAAATGGCATTATCCACCATGCTTTTTCACCATCATAAGCCTGAACTATCTTTTTACCCATCATTTCAACCTCAGTTCTGATTTTATTAGGCTTCTTAAACCACATTTTCATAGGCATTTCAACATTCTGCTGAGTATTAATCATTTTACCTTCGATATAAAGCGTCTTGATTGCTTTTAGATTTTCCAGACCTCCTTTCGCTTCATAGTTTTTTTGCAGTAACTTCTCCAGAGTCATAGAAAAAACAAAATGAACAATTAGAAAAATAATTAAGACAAGAATAATCTTTTTTCTCATAGATCCCTCCAAAATTTAATTAATAAAATTAATACGAATTTAAAGAACTATGGTTTCGCTTTTAGATATTATTTATTTAAAAAGAAAGCAATAATAATTCTCATTTGACAGAAAGTTCAATTTGTTCTATATTTTTACTATGCGGAAAAATAATTTATTGATTTTTCTATTTTTTGTTGCAGCCTTTTCTCTTTTCTCTCATTTTACTTACGGAGTATTTATCAATGTATCAAACTCCTCAAATATGTCAACTAATGCAAAAGTTGCTATAAATCAACAAGGGAAAATAATGGTGGTATGGGAGGAGCATATAGGAAGTTCTTCTTATATATACTATTCAGTATGTTCAAAAGAAGAGTGTTCCACTCCTGCAAGAATTCCCGGACAAAGCGGAGGAGAAAACATACTCCCTGATGTTTACAAAGGTAGGACAGGCGGTTTTGTAGTTGTATGGCATGAAGAAGCAGGATGTAATTGTATCAAGTTCTCGAGTTTTGACGGACAAAAATGGACCTCTCCTATCAGAGTTTCTCAAACAGGCGGATATGAGATGGGTAAACCGAGAGTTGCTACCAGCTCTAAAAGAATAGCAGTGGTATGGGATGTCGGGAATCCCTTGTTTTCAGATGCTTTTGTAAATGTCTGGGATGGGAATTGGTCAGGAGTAAAACAAATTTCAATATCAGGCTACCATCAAGCTGCAAAAGTAGCGGATATAAATACAGGCCCCGATGGGAAATTCTATGTTGCATGGGAAGAGGTAAGAGACAAAAGCGAGACAGAAGAATATCTCGAAATAGTTTTTACACAGGACGATGGAAAAAATCATTGGAAAACTCCTATTGACTTAACAGATTACAGAGAAATGTGTTTTAGACCAACCATAGCTGTAGACAAAAATAATAAGGTCTTCGTTGGATATTATCATAGAAGAGCATATTGGGGGACTATTAGAGAAAATGGTATTTGGTCACAACATGTTGTTATTGGAAACGGAGGGCATGAACACGAACTTTATTATTCAGACTCTGCGTCCATTGGTAATGGATTTATTTTCACATGGAGAGATCTTGGCTATAATATAAGATACTCAATATATCAAAACGGGAAGTGGGGAGAACAGGTTCTCGTTGCTTCTGGTAATACTTATCATCCTGCAATTGATTACAGTAACGAAGTTGGGGCAGCATTAGTATGGACAGATAGAGATGAAGCAGATGTGATGTTAACTGTTTTTGATATAAGTGAAGAACCTGAACCTGAACCAAACAAGCCTCCCGTTGCAAGATTCACATACTTTCCAAAAACAGGTCTTTATCCTCTTAAAGTTAATTTTGATGCATCTTCCTCCTATGATGAAGATGGAGAAATTGTAGATTACAAATGGAATTTCGGTGATGGCACTTTTGCTAAGGGAGTTAAAGTATCTCACACTTACTCTAAAAAAGGGAAATATCACATTAAACTAACTGTAACAGATGATGATGGAGCCACTGGAATGGCCTACGGGGAAGTGGAAGTTTTTGGAATATACTCCCCCTTAAATCAAAGATATCGACTAATAGAAAACAGAAGCCTTTTTGTAACAGAATATTTATACAAAATAGAATGGGATAAAAATCCAAAAAATAGTGAGATAGGAGCATTTATAACAAATTATAAAATATACAGAAGAGAGAAAGGATTCTCTACATATAAACTTATTAAAATTCTCCCGGCCAATAATTTTAAATACTATGACCGTTCTCTTGGAACAACAAAGAAGTATTACGAATATTATATTACAGCTGTAGATGATCATGGAAGAGAGAGCGACATAAACAGTAATTAAAATGAGCCACCTGAAAAATTTTAATAAGACATTTTTTAAAGAGAGAAGTTTTATCTTTTTATTCTTATTTTCTTTATTATTTTTTTTTCTTAATATTTACAAACTATCTTATCAATCGCTTTGGATGGACGAGGGATTTTATATTTTAGCAGCAAAAAGCATTTTAAAATTTTTTTATCCCTTGTATCCATCTGGATATGTGCTTTTTAAATCCATTTTTTATTCTTATTTACTGGCTATTTTTTCTTTTTTTTTAGGAAACAGTGTTTTTACTTATAGACTTTTATCCTTAATTATATTTTCAATGACTCCCCTTATTATCTTTGAAATAGCAAAAGATTTTATAAACACGAAGGTTTTATACATTTCCAGTCTTATCTTTTTCTTGTTTCCATGGGAAACAGAATATGCAAGAACTGCTTTATATTATCCTCTACTTCAACTTTTATTTACTTTATCAGTACTACTTTTTATTAAAAGCACATTTTTCGATAAGAAGTCGAATTTCTCTATTTTTTGGATACTTTCTTCCTTTACTCATCAACTGAGCATAGGTCTCGCTTTTGCATTTCCTTCTCTTTTACTCATAAAGCCCAAAATTTTTTTTAAAAAAAAGAATTTATTAAGCTTGTTATTTTGGATCCCTTTCTTTACATTTATTATGATTCAGGAAGTTTTATTCTGGAAAGTAGGACAAGTTTATTCTACACAAACAGTATCCCAACAAAAACTTGAGGGAGTAATAAAATACTTTTTCAGTCATTTTAATTTAGTATACTTCAAATTACTTTACAAATCTCATCCCTTCACCTTTCCTGTTTTCTTTGTAGGTTCTCTTTTATTTATCATATACTTAATTACAAAAAAAATCAAAAAAGAAAGTGTAAGCGAACGAAATATGGTTTTTTTATTTTTAATAATACTCCTTTTTTTAATTCTTTTTGCTCTGGGTTTTATGAGGACTCATCCAATGCCAAGATATTTATTTCCATTTCACTATCTTTATATTATGATTGTAGTATTTTTTCTTTTTTCACTTCTTCAAATATTAAAAAAGTTAGGAAAGTTTATACTTAAACCCTCTTTTGAAATAACTTTTCTCTTTATTATTGCTTATTTTTCTTTTCAACAAGCAGGCTTTAACAAAGTACTATCTATTATAACAAGAGATTACGATGAAAAGGTAACCACAGATATTATCAGAACATCAGGAAGATATTATCCTATAGACCATGAATCCTTAGGTCTATATGTAAAAAACAATATAAAAAAAGATGACATTGTAATAGCAATTCATATGGTTTTTCAATATCTCTATGTTGGAAAAGTTGATTATTGGCTTTTCACCGGAGGACCGGGGACTTGGGATGCATGGGAGAAAAAAGGAAATAAGTGGAGAGAATTCTATCTTGGCTCTGAATGGATAAACTCTCTTGAAAAGCTAAAAAGAATTATAAAAGAGAAAATGACTGAAGGCAAAAGGATCTGGATAATAACTTCTCCTTCGGAGAATAATCCAGCACACATAAATAATAATATACGACAATTCCTTAATAAAAATAAAGATAAAGTTCTTTGGATATCAAGAGATGGAATTGGTAAAGTATATTTATTTACACCTTTTAGTAGAAAATTAAGAAAACATACTTATGAAGCAGAGTGGGGGATCTATCAAAACAATCAACTTAAAACTATTAATAACAAGATATTTGTTAAAGTAACTAAAAAATCTTTGTATAAAACAGCGTTAATCTTTCATGGGGAAAACAAGAAAAGAATTAAGATAAACTTTTCCCCTCCGGAAACTGATGTCTCAGTCTTATTGGAGATTTTCAAAAGTGGAGTACTTGAATTAAAAAGGATAATTCATATCAATAAAGGAGAGTCATCAAAAATTATTATAGTAAAATTTCGAAATAAAGATAGATATAGCTTACATTTTAGGGTTGCAAGAGGAAATTATATTTTAATTGATTCACTGGATTACAAAAAATGA
>Ga0256835_1000826_pt1 | contig 20467 bp, 21 predicted proteins | sample PIR30metaG_FD_185972 | JGI IMG/M metagenome (GOLD analysis project Ga0256835, IMG submission 185972) | Hydrothermal vent microbial communities from East Pacific Rise, Pacific Ocean - PIR-30 | ecosystem: Environmental > Aquatic > Marine > Hydrothermal vents | place: Pacific Ocean: East Pacific...
GGGAGCGCGGATCCCTGCCCATGAAGAGCCCGACCTCCCTTAACCACTCCCATCCCCACTCTACAGCGCCTGCGAGTGCGGCCTTATCCTTATCTTCCTGGGCCGGGGGTCGCCTTGGCGGATTAACAGGGCGTTGCCCCTGACGCCGTATAGGAGGTGTTCTCTCCGACTCGGTGAGGCCGTAGAGCGTGCCGAGGACGTCGACATAGGGCTTCGGCCCGCTAAGCAAGATGCTGAAGCCCGCCTGCTGGAAGAGCGTCGTGTCCAGTCCCCTAACGCCTCCGGGTTGGCCCTCCAGCCCACGAGGCTCGGGGGCCGCCGCCTTGCTGGCGGCAGGGGGGCAGTGAGGGCCTGTGGGGGCGCGGAGGAGCCCGGGCCGGTGTGGGCGACCCCAACGAGCAACAGCGATGAAGAAAACCACATACGGGGAAGCCCAAAAACACAGGCCCAGCCCCCAACCCCCACACCCCCAATGAGCCAACCCCCCACAAAGCTTAAACAGAAAAAACAGCAAAACCTTTATCCCGCGGAAAGGCTACCAGTCACGGAGCCTCCTCTTCAACCTCTCCTCCGGCCTCCCCACGAGGACGCGGCCCTCAACGATCAGCCTAAGACCGTCGGGGAGCACGACGCGTAGCACAACGTCCTTCTTGGCAACCCATCTTTTCCTGCCGCCGGGCATGCCTATGAGGAGCATGTTACGCGTCTCGTCGAGAATAAGGCCCCTTATACCCACCTGGCTCCTGTTCCTAGAATCCACTACCTCTGCCTCGAGGCCTATAAGCTCGTGGCGCAAAAGGTTGCGCGGAGTATGCCTCAACTAGCGCCCCGCCCCGTCCTGAGCTGCTCCTCCCTCTCAATCGTCAGTATCCTAGCTATCGCCTTCTTTATCTCCCTGATCCTACCCGGGTTCTCCAGGCTACCCCTATGGGCCTGGACGCGGAGCCTGGAAAGCTCAGCCCTGAGCTCGCGGAGCCTCTCCATGCGCTCCTCGTGGCTCATCTCCCGAATCTCCTTAGGCTTCAGCAGCGCCACCCTCAACCACCTCGGGAGCCTTCACCTCTATTAGGTCAGGCATCTTCGCCTGCTTCATTATCCTAACCTTCACCCCGTACATGCCGAGCTTCATAAGCACATGGGTGACCGCCTCGTCCACAAGCTTCTTCCTCGGCTCGCCAGCCTTGGGCAGGAAGCCGTCCGTGAAGCGCTCCGTCCTATGCCTCTGGCTCGTGAGCTTACCGCTGATCACTATCTCCGCTCCCCGGGCCCCCGCGCTCATTATCCTCCGGAGAGCTATACGCGCGGCTCTCCTGAACTTGATGCCCCTTACAAGGGCGCGCGCTATACGGTAGGACATTATCTTTGCGTTGAGATCCTGGTTGGGCACCTCTATGACGTCTATCTGGGGATTATCTATGCCGAACTCCTTTTCGAGAACCTCGGAGACCCTCTTAATATTGGCTCCCCGCTTACCTATGACTATGCCGGGGATGCCAGCGTATATTATGACCTTGGTTCCTATGGGCGTCTTGAAGAACTGTACATCTACGAAGTTTGCACGCACAAACTGGCGCTGCAGGTACTCGTAGAGCATCATATACTGTAGGCCCTGCTTTACGACACTCCTCTTAAGGGACATTAGCGTCGACATATACCTCCACCCACCACCTACACCGCCATAGATTTATATCCTACTCGCGCTCCTCGACGGCCACCTCCACGTGAACCAGCTGCTTGATCTTAGGCGTCGAGCGGCCGAAGGCCCTAGGCATGTAACGCTTTATCGTCATACCCTTATGGGCCGCTATGTGGACTATCCAGAGGTTGTCGACATCGAGCCCCTTGAACTCCGCGTTATTCTCCACATTGTCGAGGAGGGCCAGCACCTTCCTCGCAGCCTTGACCGGGTAGCGTCCAGGCCCCATGCCGCGCCTATGCCCGACCTTGCCGTAGTGCCTCCTGAATGGTATAGGCCTCCTCATCTCAGCTATATCCTCTAGAATCCTCCTCGCCTCGCTCAGCTTCTTCCCCCTAATGACGTCGAGCAGCTCAACCATCTCCTTATACGAGACGTCGACATCCCTGAGAGACGCCACCGCCGTCCTCGTGGGATCCAGTTGGACAGAGTACCGCCACGTCGGCATACCAGCAGACCCACATCTCCCACACGGGAGGGCTAATAAACATTACCAAGCCCGCCCCCGCTCCCTCCCCTATAGACCTCCCAGAGAAAAAAGGGGAAACTTATTTTATGACCGATGCCTAGCCGCCCACCTCGCCGCAATAGCCAGCGGGGCCACCGCCACTGCTGCCGCGAGTGCTGCCACGAGAGCATGGCCGTGCCCGGCGGCCGCTGTAGACGCGGCGGGAGGCGCCGAAACCCTAGCCTCCACGAGACTCAATGCGAGAGGCGAGCCTAGGCCTGTGAAGGCGACTGCCATATGGTCTATATGTATGTATCCCGAGAGAGGTGGAGGCGCATACCCGTATACCGTGCCCGCCAGCTCCCCGTCCTCACCCATATAGAGGAGGACCCCCGTGTCCTTCCAGTAGGCGAGCCTATAGACATCCATCGGATGCGGTGCAAGCGTTAGCCCCCTATAGAGAATCTCCGCAAAGCCCCATGTAGAGCCGCCATAGGCGCGGCTACGCACCACGAGCCTCCAGGGCTTCTCACTACCCGACTTCTCGTAGGCGTTGAGCAGCTTATCACACAGTATCTCCACCTTTACACCCTTCTTCACAGTACAGCCGAAGACCCCCAGCAGCCTCTCAACCTGTGGCGACGGAGACCTAGGCACAGAGGCGCTCACGAACGGCAAGGGCACCGTATAGCCCACGACAACGTCCCCCGCCCCGACCTCAAACGCCTTACCGTTCAAGCGTAGCTCGTAACCCTCCCCAGAGGCCTCGCCGCCCACGTACGCGAGAAACGCCGTATAGCCCGGGCCACCCCCAGAGAGGTAGGGCATCCCATAGTTTACGCCAGCCAGTATAAGCCGTGGCTCCGCGGAGCCTGTCCAAGGCTTACGCCAGAACACCCACTCACCGAGCCAGACCCCCTCCTCCACGTCGAAGGCCTCTCCGTCACCCTTGACCGCAACCAGCCTGGTAATCCTAAAGTCCTTACTCACCCATACCGCCGTACCCTCCTTCACATACGAGGGGCTGCCGAGCACGGCCTCATAGTAGCCCAGATACTTGCCCCGCAACCCCTCGGGGAGCATCGCCACCGCCCTAAAGTTAGCGAAAGCTACAGTATACTCTACGAGTACATCACCCCCACTCTCCCCTACAACCCTCACCTCGACGGTAACCCTGTCTGCCGTCACACAGGCCCAGAGAGGCTGTGCACCTTTGCCCGGCGTAACCCTGACCTCTCCACCCTCTAACCGGTAGCTACCGAGATCCCTAGGCACCAGGTCAAGCTCGAGACGTACGGCCCCCTCCTCCAGACCGAGACGCCGGAATCTCTGCGAACACTCGTTCCCTGCGAAGACCTGGGACTCCGCGAGATTGCCTGGCACATGTGTAACCACGTATTTAAGCTCGTATACCTGGGGGACTGCAGCGGCAGAGAATGATAGGACGGCTGAACCAACAAACACTACTATAATACAGGATATAATACTCCGCTCAACAGCCATAACCCTCACCTTAGCAGAAGAGACGGCAGGTTCCACAGAGACCACATTTCTGGAGAAGAGCGAAGATAAGGTACGCCGGATAGTATTGATATTACAAATGCCAATGCTATGCCTATTTTTAATGCTTTCATCATGTAATATTATATCATGCTTATATATATATTAACTTAAAAAATAATTATTGGATGTAATATATTGTATATTTTTCATTTATGACGCAATATATACCTGTTTGTGATTTATCAAGTAAAAACTCGGGTAGCCGGCTTCCTCTACGGCGAGACAGCCTAGCCAAAGGCTTGCCGAAGCGGGCTTGAAAAAAAAAGCTATATATTATACTCGGCATCCCCTCTACACCTCGGGGGGCCGTGGTCTAGCTTGGCAGGACAGCGTGCACCCTGAAGCCAGGCTTGGGCCCTGGTAGCCCTGTGTAGCGGCTAGGAGAGCCCCGGGTTCAAATCCCGGCGGCCCCACCACATCAAGCATTGATTGTCAGGTTGTTCTCTCTACTCGGCTGCATAGCGCTTCCCTGGGCGCGGCGTAGTTGCCGAGCATGCTGTGATATATTGGTGCGCCCCAGTGTTCTTTCGATGCTTAGGCGCGCTGCTGTATGGCTCGGCCTTGAGCGCGATGTGGCTGTGATGGTTGCCGCGGTGCTCCTCATAACCGCTGGCACCCAGCTCTGGGTAAAGTATATGCCGAAATACCTCCAGTACTTGGGGGCTGGTGTCGCCGTTATAGCGTTCTACGGCTTCCTGGTACAGTTCCTGGGCGCATTTTACCAGTACCCGGGCGGCGTCCTGGTGGATCGGCTGGGGGCGAAGAACGCGCTGGTCGTGTTCGCGGCTGTAAGCATACTGGGCTACTTGCTCTGCCTCCTGGCTGACAGCTGGCCCCTGCTCCTGGCCGCTGTGCCGCTTATACTGGTCTGGGACGCGATGTCGTCGCCGGCTGTGTTCACGCTTATTGGGGACGTGCTTGGCCGCCGGAGACGCGCGATGGGCTTCAGCGTGCAGTCCATATTAAAGAGGCTCCCGATAATAGTGGCTCCACCGCTAGGCGGCTACCTCATCGAGCGGCTGGGCTTCTCGGGCGGGATGCGGGTAGGGTTCGCCGCCTCCATAGTGGCTGCTATCGCGGCCATAGCCTTGCAGCGGCGCTTCTACACGCCCCGTGCCAGGAGGGCTCCGGGGAGGGCCGGGCTGCTGTGGCTCTGGGGGTCTATGGGGGCGCCGCTTAAGAGGCTGCTTGTCTCGGACATACTGGCGAGGACCGCGGGCTACATGGTCAAGGTCTTCATAGTGCTATACGTGCTCGACGTGGTCGGCGCGGCCCCCTTAACCTACGGGCTACTCGTATCGCTGCAGATGGTGGCGAGCATAGCTTCGTACCTTCCCGCGGCCAAGCTGGCGGACATATACGGTAGGCGCCCCTTCGTCGCAGCGACATTCACCCTCTTCGGGCTCTTCCCGCTGGCCTTCGCGCTCGTCAGGACGCCGGAGCTGCTGCCACTACCCTTCCTACTGGCTGGTCTAAGGGAGATAGGTGAGCCGGCTAGAAAGGCGTTGATCGTGGACCTCTCCGGGGAGGAGTATAGGGGCCAGGTGATAGGGCTCTACTACCTGATCCGCGAGACTCTAACTATGGGTGCGCCCCTGGTTGGGGGCGCGCTCTGGGCCCTCGACCCCCGCCTCACATTCTACGCCGCCGGGTTGGTGGGGCTAGCCTCAGCGGCCATATATCTCGCCTCTACACGTGAAAAATAAATAGTCCCTCCGAGCTGGTTTCAGTGGACGCCGGGGTAGCTCAGCTGGGAGAGCCCAGCGGCCCCGCCAGCACCCGGCTGAAGACCGGGTGGACCGCGCAGCGATGCTGTGCGGGCCCAGTCCCGGGTTCAAATCCCGGCCCCGGCACCACACCTCCTTTTAGCGTCGCGGAAAACTCTAAAACCCCCTGTAGCCTGTATTCACCCGAGTGCCCCGGTGGTGTAGTCCGGCCAAGCCCTGCCTGGGTGCTGAGAGCATCTCGGCCTTTCGAGCGATGGCGAAGATAGCCGAGGATCCCGGGTTCAAATCCCGGCCGGGGCACCACTCTCCCTCGTAGCGCCCCTATGCCTGTTATATCGGTAGCGGTTTTTGATGTGAAACGCCTATTGCCGAGGGGTGGCTCCTGGGGCGCCTAGTCCACGACCATGATCCCCGGAGTGCTGGGGCGGGATGTGCTTTCTCTAGGGTTAGGAGGCCCCCCGGGGGCGGGAGGGGAAACGCCTATGTGGCGGTTCTATATTTGATGCCGAGGTGGATATGAGGTACGAGGTTACGCCCTGGGAGGTGCGCGGCCAGGTAGACTACGACAGGCTTGTGAAGGAGTTCGGGGTATCTAAGATCACGGAGGAGCTCCTCGAGAGGCTTGAGAGGGGTGCGGGCGGGCTGCACCCGCTACTGAGGAGGGGCTTCTTCTTCGCGCACCGTGACCTCGACGCTGTGCTCCGCGACTATGAGGAGGGCCGCGGATTCTTCCTCTACACGGGTAGGGCGCCCGGCCGCTCACCCATGCATATAGGCCACCTGATCCCCTTCATGATGACGCGGTGGCTGCAGGAGCGCTTCGGCGTGAACACATATATCATGATCCCCGATGAGGAGAAGTTCCTGGCTAAAAAGGTTGAGAGCCTGGATGACGTTGAGGAGAACGTGAGGCGTGACATATTGAACATAGCCGCCCTCGGCTTCGACGAGGATAAGACGTTTATCTTTAGGGATACGGAGTTCATCGGCCGCATGTACAGGGCGGCCGTCCACGTTGCCAGGCACATCAACTTCTCGACCGCGAAGGCGGTCTTCGGCTTCCACGGCGAGACGAGTATAGGCCTCATATTCTACCCGGCCCTACAGATAGTGCCAACCCTCTTCGAGCACCGCCGACCCCTCATACCCTGCGCCATAGACCAGGATCCCTACTTCAGGCTACAGAGGGATGTAGCACCGAAGCTCGGCTACTACAAGACGGCAGAGCTACTCTCAAAGTTCGTCTGGGGCCTCCTGGGCCCCGGCACCAAGATGTCGGCCAGCGAGCCCGAGACCGCGATACTACTCAACGAGGACCCGGAGGAGGCGGCCAGGAAGATAATGAACGCCTTCACCGGGGGCCGTGCGACAAAGGAGGAGCAGCGCAGGCTCGGCGGCAACCCCGAGGTATGCGTGATATACCACTGGTACTCCCTGCTCTTCGAGCCCGACGACTCCTCGCTGGCTGAGAGGGCCCGCGCCTGCAGAAGCGGCGAGCTGCTCTGCGGCCCCTGCAAGAGGGAGCTGGCCAGCCGCGTGAAACGCTTCCTCGTGGAGCACCAGCGTAGGCTCAAAGACGCGGAGCGCCGCGCCCGCCGCATGATGTATGACGGCAAGCTGGCCAGCGAGATGTGGAACTGGGAGTTCAAGCCCCGCCGCCCCAGGGAGGAGTAAGCTATATAGCCCTGCACGCAGACATATCTCCGGCGCGGGCCGGTAGCTCAGCCCGGTAGAGCGGCGGTCACCCCCCGGCCCAAGGGTGGGCCGAGGCTCTTAACCCGTAGGTCCCGGGTTCAAATCCCGGCCGGCCCGCCATGTACACATCCCTTATATCTGGTGGCCTACCTCTCCCCGTGTCCCCGAGGTGGGGGATGTGTTGAGGGAGATGGCGTCGGTGGGTGTACCATATGTCCCGACCCCGGTGGAGGTCGTGGAGAAGGCTTTTGACGTGGCCGGCCTGGAGGAGGGTGAACTCGTCTATGACCCCGGATGTGGCGATGGCCGTGCACTAGTGGTTGCCGCTGTGGAGTATGGCGCGCGTGGGGTGGGGGTGGAGATCAGGCGGGATCTCTTTGAACGCGCTGTTAGGCGGGTCGCCGAGGCCCGTGTGGAGGACCGGGTCCTGCTGCTTCACGGCAGTTTCCTCCTATATGGCGTGCCGCGCGCCGACGTGGTTTTCCTCTACCTGCTGTCTAGTATGAATGAAAGGCTAAGGCCCAGGCTTGAGGCCGCTCTGCCGCCGGGTGCGCGCGTGGTTTCACACGACTTCGCGGTGGAGCGTTGGAGGCCTGTGAAGGTTGTCGCGGTGGAGGCCCATGGGAGGCTACACAGGATTTATTATTATGTGGCGGGGGAGAGTTGGTGAGTATTCATGGTGGAGGTGGAGGTTGTAAAATATACTAGGGAGGCACTTGAGGTACGTGTAAGGGGGGAGGGCCACACGCTTCTAAACCTGCTTGTAGACGAGTTGAACAGGATGGAGGGGGTTACCGCCGCCTACCGCGTAGAGCACCCCCTGCTGGGCGTGGCGAGCCTCCTGGTGAGGACTTCTAACGGCGTCGACCCACTCGAGGCCCTCAGGAGGGCTGAAGGAAATATCCGTGAGAAGCTTGAGGACCTCAAAGCGCAGATTAGGGGGCAGCTGCGCTAGGTGTCTCAGCCGTAGCGTGCTCCTAGACATAGCACTGGCAAGGCTAGGAGACGCTGTGGTAAACTTTCTTGCCTCCGCCGCGCTAAGCCTGGCGGGGGGAGCGCCGCTGGGCGTAAAGGTCAGCGACAGGGTCTTGGATGCAGTGTACGCCGGGAGCCTGTCGCAGCTGGTTGGTGTTATGCCGAGGGGCTTCAGGGGGGCGGACATCGTTGAGGCCTTCTACGGATGCCTCTGGCTTTGTGGCGGCCTGGAGCTCGACGCGGAGGTGGAGGAGCTCGCGGCGTGCCTATCCACCGGTGGCCTAGAGGAGTGCCTAGCCGAGATGATAAAGAGGTATGTGGGTGCACCCTAAAAATGGGGTGAGAGAGCCTTACCTGCGCCTACGCCGCACCTGTGCGTTCTTTTCTGCGTGCTTTATCCTGCGCCTATAGTTCCTCCAGTTGCGGCGCCTCGGCGGGAGATTCTTCCGCGGCTTTGCCGGTATCTTGGGTGTAGCGTTCCTCACTTTCCCAGCTTTTGTCAGGCTTCCGTGTGACGGCATCGCTACCTACCCTAGAGTGTCTAGCGAGCTAGGTGTAAAAAGTTTTGCCCAGCTACGGCTAGCCGGAGAACTCGAGGGCTGCCTCCGCGCCGAGCTCCTCGACTATCTCGAGGAGCGCTTTGCCGCTCTCGGTGAGCCCGCTACCCCTACCTATATACTTGGCGCTCCTTGCTAGGACGATGGCGGTCTTCACGGTGTCCACGTCCAGCCTGAGTGTGTTTATGAGGCGCGCGGGATCCTCCGTCCCCATCTCTGCTACGGCCCGTAACACCTTTATCAGCACGGGGTTAACGGGCGTAGCTATGCCTCTTTCGACGCCTAGCACGGCGTTCTTCAGCTTGGCGCCGAGATCCGTTATAGCTATGTAGCCTACGGGGGTTGTCTTCACTAGCCCCCTGGTCTCGAGCTTGTCGAGGGCGGTTGATATATCCTCCCCGTAGCGCTTGAAGGACTCGACTATCATCTCCCTCCTAACGCTTCTCCCCTGCGGGAGCCTCTTCAGTATCAGGGCCTCGAGGCCTGTGAGGAAGAGGCTCTTTACGGCCTCTCTAGCCGCCTTTACTAGCGCCCGCCCATAACGTGTAGGGCCGCCAACCCCGAGGAGGGCCTCGCCGCGCGCCAGCTCTATCCACTTCTCTGAGGGGCCGCGGCCGGCGTCACCCTCTACAAGCGCTCTCGCCGCAAGCGCGGTGGAGGGCCTACCACCGCTGGCCTCGAGTATCTTCTCGCCGTGGCCGGTCAGCCTTATGACCTCCCGCTTCTCAAAGATGTCTCTCTCAACGAGACCCATCGCCTCTAGGTGATAGAGAGTCAGGGTGACGCTGTAGTACTCGCCACTCCAGCTTGGGGCCAGTTTTTCCTTGAGCAGCTTAGGGGTGGGTGCCTCCTCGGGGTTATTGGATACCTTCTCCCACTGCTCCTTGACGCTCTCCATGAGAAGTAGTTCTTTCTGGGAGAGCGAGAAGGGCGGAGTCTCGTAGGGTTCGCTGAGGAGCCTCCAGGCTGAGAGAACTGTATGGGCGGCCGGCCTGAGAGCTCCTGTACCGGAAATATATCCGAGCTCGCCGAGGACTTTTTTCTCGGCATCGCTGAGCGCCTCGCCCCTCACGGCCCTCTCGAGCGCCTCCCTGATCTCGCTGCTGACCACGAGTGGGCTGGGAGAATCGAGGTTTAACTGCTGCAGCGCTCTCCTAAGGAGCCTGCCCGGCCTTGTGAGCACCATGTAGTGGCCAAGAGGTATGCTTGCCGCTAAAAGACCCATGGCTTCAAGGCTGTCGGCGAGGCCGGAGCCCCTATAATAGGTGTTAGCCGCGGGCCCCTCGGGCAGCGCTATCAGCGTCCTCGCTAGAGGCTTGGATACGTGGAGCCTCCTAGACGACCTGGCGATAGCCTCGACCACCTCGTAGGCCTCGAGTACGGGCCCCTCGCCCGTAGCCAGGCCCCGCTCCTCCAGTATGGGGCGCCACTTCTCCGGGATATATCCTCCTGCCTCTATCGATGCGTGGAGCATGGTGTATATCCTGGTATCCAGCCAGGGATCCGCCGCCGGCTTCCCGAGGCTGATCCAGGTCTCGAGGATCCTCCTCGCCTGGTCGGTGGTTATAAACCTCTCAGGGCCTACGGCGTCTACAAGGCCCTGGACGTACATGTCGAAGAGTGTCTGGGCGAGCCTCTCCTTGCCTAGGATGCGCTCCGCGTCCTTTACTGTGAATTCGCCCTCGTCGACCTTTGCCTCCAATATCCTAAGCATGTCCTGTGAAATATACACCAAGCCTATGCACCTCCAACCCAGTATTTTCTCTGTATTTTTATCTATTTGGTCAATAAAAGTTAGAGAGACGGGCTCGCGCGGCGACGCCGCCCCCTCATATTTATCGAGCGGCACCGGATATAATCTAGCGCTGATATCCATGAGCGAGGAGAACTACGGGGCCCGTGTTAGGAGGCTGCTCGCCGGGAGCGGAGCCTCAGTGTTCGACAGGGTGCTGGTCGAGACCAGTGACGGCGTCAAACTCGAGGGAATAGTCATGCCAAGGCCTGAGGTGGGCGACCCAGACGTTCTAGTCATAAAGATGGAGAACGGGTACAACGTGGGGATACATGTCTCCCGTATACGCCTCCTAAGAGTTACCGGGAGGAGGGAGCCGGCCCCCCTCGTAGAGCTCTCACTGCCACGCGGCGTCGAGAACCTGCCCAAGGTGTTCTTCATAGGGACCGGCGGCACCATAGCGTCTAGGATAGACTACAAGACCGGCGCCGTATACCCCTTCTTCTCCGCCGAGGAGATATACTCCATGATCCCCGAGCTCGAGGAGATAGCCTACATAAAGGCCGAGACGCTTTTCAGCATATTCAGCGAGGACATGACGCCGGGCCACTGGGAAAGGCTTGCACGGGAGATAGAGAGCATATATAGGAGGGAGGCACCGGCTGGCGTCGTGGTGGCACACGGCACCGACACAATGCACTACAGCGCGGCGGCCATGGGCTTCGCGGTGCGTGAGGCGCCCGGCCCTATAGTGTTCGTCGGCGCGCAACGATCCTCTGACAGGCCTTCAAGCGACTCCGCCTTCAACGTAATAGGCGCAACGGTGACGGCGATAGAGGCGCCCTTCGCAGAGTCGGTTATCGCGATGCATGGGAGCGTCAGCGACGACTATATACTTGTCCACAGGGGGGTGAAGGCCAGGAAGATGCATACAAGTAGGAGAGACGCCTTTATGTCGATAAACGCCCTCCCCCTCGCGGAGGTGGAGATACCGTCGCGGAGGTTCAGGGTTATATCTAAGAGGTATAGGCGGCGCAGCGACGACATAGTCGTAGAGCCGCGCTTCAGCGACAGGGCGGCGCTCCTGAAATACTATCCGGGCATGCCGGCCGAGCACCTAGATTGGCTTGTAGAGCGCGGCTACCGGGGCATAGTGCTTGAGGGCACGGGCCTGGGGCACGTGGGCAGCCATCTCGTAGAAAGTGTTAGGCGGGCCGTACGCGACGGCGTCCTAGTAGCCATGGCCTCACAGTGCATCTGGGGTAGGATCAACATGAACGTATACCGTACGGGGGTAGAGCTCCTGAGGGCCGGCGCTATGCCGGCGGGCGACATGACCCCCGAGACAGCGTATGTGAAAATGAGCTGGGTGCTGGGCCAGGCCGAGGACGTGGAGGAGGCCCGCCGCCTCTTCCTCGCGAACACCGCGTATGAGTATGAGGAGCGGAGCGAGTACCGCTTCTACCCAGGCGCGGGGTGGTGGAGATGAAGATCGACTACAGGGAGATAGGGCTGAAATGTGGAATAGAGATACACCAGATGCTCGACACAAGGTCCAAGCTCTTCTGCGGGTGCCCCACCAGGCTTAAGCGGGAGGAGGGAGACTATACCTTCCTTAGGTGGCTTAGGCCCACTAGGAGCGAAGTAGGAGAGATGGATCCGGCCGCGTACTTCGAGTTCAAGAAGGGCGTGCACTTCCGCTACGAGGGTTACCACGACGTCACATGCCTCGTGGAGATGGATGAGGAGCCGCCCCACGACATGAACAGGGAGGCGCTAGAGCTGGCGCTCACCTTCTCACTCCTGGTGGGCGGCCACCCGGTGGACGAGGTCTATACTATGAGGAAGATAGTCATCGATGGCTCGAACACGACGGGGTTCCAGCGCACCGCGCTCGTCTCTCTGGGTGGCAGCATAGACATTGGCGCCAAGCAGGTAGGTATACAGACAATATGTCTCGAAGAGGACGCCGCGCGGAAGACCGGGCAGGAGAAGGACAAAGGCATAGTACAGTACAGGCTCGACAGGATGGGCATACCTCTAATAGAGGTCGCCACCGCGCCCGACATCGAGACGCCCGAGGAGGCTAGAGCAGCGGCGCACAGGATAGGCCTCCTCCTCCGCTCGCTTGGGAAGGTGAAGAGGGGGCTAGGCTCGATACGCCAGGACCTCAACGTGTCGATCAGGGGCGGCGCGAAGATAGAGATCAAGGGTGTACAGTACCTCGACCTGATACCACTCATAGTCGAGTATGAGGCCATGAGGCAGCTCCGCCTCCTAGAGATAAGGGACGAGCTAGCCAGGCGGGGCGTGAAGGAGGAAGACCTAGCCTTCTCCCCAGTTGACGTGACAGAGATTTTCGGGGAAACCAAGTCTAAGATCGCGCGCCGCGCGCTGGCAGGGGGCGGTGTAGCCCTCGCTCTCAGGCTTAAGGGGTTCGCAGGCCTCCTCGGCAGGGAGATACAGCCCGGTAGGAGGCTCGGCACGGAGCTAGCCGATAGGGCTAGGTACTGGGCCGGCGTGGGCGGGCTGTTCCACAGCGACGAGCTGCCTAAATACGGGATAACCAGGGAGGAGGTAGAGGCTGTGAAGAGGGCTACCGGATGCGGGGAGATGGATGCCTTCATCCTAGTCTTCGACAAGGAGGAAAAAGCGTACAAGGCGCTTAGAGCCGCATGGGAGCGCGCAGTGGAGGCGCTAAGAGGCGTGCCCGAGGAAACTAGGGGCGCAAACCCCGACGGCACGACAAGGTTTCTCAGGCCGAGGCCTGGTAGCGCGCGCATGTACCCGGAGACCGATATCAGGCCGATACGTATAACCAGGGAGTGGCTTGGAGAACTACGTGAAAAGCTACCCGAGAAGCCCGAGGAGATCTGGCGCCGCCTCCTAGAAAAATACGGCCTCTCAAAGGAGCTTGCAAGGGAGGTCTTCAACTCCCCCTATCTCTATCTCTTCGAGGAGCTCGTGAGAGACGAGGGGGTTCCGCCAAGCCTAGCAGCCAGCGTTCTCACCAATACTCTCAAAAGCCTCTCCAGGGACGGCGTCCCGGTGGAGAACCTCAGCGAGGAGCGAATAAAAGCGGTGCTCCGCACGGTTGCCCAGGGCAGGGTCGCGAAGGAGGCGCTCCCAGACCTCCTCGCCAGGGCTGCCCGTGAACCAGAAAAAAGCGTTGACGAGATAGTTGAAGAGGCCGGGCTACGCACCATGAGCATAGAAGACCTCGATAGAATAATCGATGAAGTACTTGCCGAGAACAGCGAGGCTATAAGGGAAAAGGGTGAGAGAGCTTTCGGCCTACTAATGGGCAGAGTCATGGCGAAAGTCCGAGGCCGGATAGATGGGAAGACCGTGGCACAGAGGCTTAGAGAGAAGCTCAAAGAAGCTATCTCCTCCTCTTCTTCCTAGCCTTATTTCTCCTCTTCCTCATCTCCACGAGCCTAGCAGCTATCTCATATAGAACCCTGTTCTTACTCTTACCCTCAGCGGCCACAACTATTCGTCCCCCACCCTCAAACCACCATGCAGGATACCTCTTCCCGGGCTCAACAGCTACCACACGATACCCAGCAGCCTTAGCCGCCTCCACGACCTCCTCCACGTCCGGCCTCTCCACGGAGAGGCGCCGAGGCACCCGCCGCCCCTCACCCCAGCTTTTCTCAGCATCAAAGTACACAGTCCACACAATATACCCATTCCTCCTCTTCACGCCATACACCCCATCTATACTGCTAGACCCTCTAGGTAAACTTAATACCCTTACCCCTCAATGTGTGATAACGAGGCGGGGGTGCCCGAGCCTGGACAAAGGGGGCGGACTTAAGATCCGCTGGCATAGGCCTTCCCGGGTTCGAAGCCCGGCCCCCGCACCACTGGAAACCGGTTTTTCCGTCCTGTGGTTCTCGATGTAGAAGCGCACTATCTTGTCAAACGGCCCCACATATTTATAATAACTTTGTCTCCTACCCGGAACTGTTCGTAAACGTACAAGTGGCCCGCCTATCCTCTTAACTACATACGGCACATACTCCTTCTGACCGGCGTAGTTAATTTTTTCTAAAAAACCTCAAGTCTCTATCGCCACCCCTGAGGCTTCTTGAGTGGCTCCTCAACCTCTAGTTTTTCCGTATTTCTCCTCGAAATCCAGAAGAAGGACGCGCAACCTAACTAGCTATGTGTGAAGCATAGCGTAGAACTCCCCGCCGATGACATCGCGACGCCATTCCTAGCCACCAACAGCGCATACAAGATATCCTTATCATCTTCCAGGAATGGAGCCACAAGCACATCAAACTCACTCATCTCCCCTCACCCTCATTGTATGGCCGGGAGCGGTAGATATAGACACGCCGCCCCCCCGCACCAGAGGCACGCCGTAAAGAACATAAGTCTCGCGTCCCGTGTGTGTTGGGGATACCTCGTGAGGCACTCGCACGGATACAGGAGTAGGACTAGGAGTCTGATGCGGAAACACCCGCGCCGCCGCGGCTACGGCGGGCTGAGCCGCCTCATGTACAGCTACGAGGTTGGCGACAAGGTTAGGATAGATATCTCGCCCGAAAACCCCTCTGTGGCTCCGCACCGCCGCTACCAGGGCAGGATAGGCACCATAATAGAGAGGCGCGGCAGGGCATACGTGATTGCCATAAAGGTGGGCAGCAAGGTGAAGAAGATCATAACAACCAAAGACCACATCCTCCCCTTCAAGGAGAAGGAGTAGCCTACCCCATCTCCTCCACATCCAGGACGTCGAGCTCGAGTCTTTCCACCTTGTTGCCGAGGAACTCGGCTATGCTCGGCTTTGTACGCCCCTGGTCACCGTGGATAAACTCCTTTACGTAGAACCCGCCCTGACACTCTATCTCGAACTCGACCTCCCTCTCGGATAGCCTCCTAGCCTTAACCCGGTAGACCACCTTCCTCCTAACTCTATCGGCCCTGCGGTGTAGCACGCGGGTAGGGGTTCTCTGGGAGACCACAGTGTCCCTAAAAACTTCTTCGAGCTCACGTAGCTTCTCCTCGTCAACGGGCTCCTTGAAGACTACGCGGAGCCTATACCTCTTCTTAGCCAGCTCGGCGAGGGTTTTGAGCCTCTTCACGGTATCGCCGCTACAGATGTGCAGCCCTGTAACCTCGATGAGGCCCTGCGCGCGCTCATTGATCTCTCTCTCCAGCCTCCTAAGGTCTATACTCCTCCTCCTAGGCCGTTTCACCTCGACTACAAAGGGCCTCCCGCTCCCGAGCATACGTGCATCTATGTCCTCCCTCCCCGCTGCATGGAACTTCGCGGCTTCGCCGCCAGCGGCCTCCACCACAGGGGTTGTGATCAGCTCCTCTATCGAGGTAGGGTACTTTACACGGTCGTCGCTATAGGGCCACGGGTTCTGCGGCAGCCCGCGTACAAGCTTCCTATAGCGGCCGCATATATATAGCGGCGCCGGCTCCACATACACTCTGCCGGTGCCCAGATCCACTATTACCGTCGCCTCAGGCTTCTCGGCAGCATACTCCCTGCCAGTGATCTCCGCGAATAGCTTTCCTATCTCCCTGTTCGCCTCACTCTTTATACTCTCGGCGTCCTTGAGGTTGAAGAGCCTCCACAGCTCCTCCTCCCTCCTCCTAACCTCCTCGGGGACACGGGTGCCAACCTGGAAGGTCCTGAACTCGTATTCTTCGGCAGCCTTGGCTGCGGCTTCCGCGTACTCCCTATACCTCTGCGCTATGCCGCCGCACACGCTACAGGGCCTATCCTCCACCTCCAGCCCATAGCGCCTGGCCAGCTCTACGGCAGGCTCGAAGCCTGTCTCGGCGAGGGCCCTCACGGCAGCCTCGTCCAGCAGGCCGCCAGCACTCCTATAGCTGCGCATCAGTATTATGGTTTTTAGCGCTCTGCCTCTTTCACGGTTGGATAGGCCGTAGCCGCGGAGCCCGTAGATTCTGCCGGAGCAGTAGTCGCACAGCCTGAACCCCTCCCTATGTATACGGTTCAGCCTCTCGGCATAGTCCTCCAGGAGAGACACCAGGTCTATGATCTCCCGTGGTGATAAAAGGATTCGCTCAACGGTACCTACGCCACCGCTGCCGCCTAGGCGGTCTCACGAAGAGGTAGTAGTTCTGCGGCTCACTAAGCTCCTCTATTATCCTCTCTACTATCAGCTTTACAGGGTCTATCCCGACCCTCTCCTCTATGTCCTTGAAGCTTTCAAAACGCCGCTTCCTCCTCTCCTCTATTATCTTCCAGAGGGTTCTCTTCCCTATACCCTTTAGGAGGTCAAGCTCATGAGCCTTCTTCGAGATAGGCTTGGCATAGTTGAAGAAGTCCACAAACCTCTGCTCCTGCTCCCTCACTATCTTCTCTAAAACCCCTGGCAGCTCCTTGCGGGCGGCGGCTGAGAGCTCATCATAGCTTATCACACGGCTATAGCTGAAGAGGCTGCTCTCGAGGCTCTTCTCCAGGACTATCCTCTCCCCGGGGCTCAGGTTGATATTCGATATATCCTGTATGGGCCTCAGCTCTATCAGTAGAAACTTCTTCTCGCCTATGGTCTGTACAAGAGGGTAGGTTATCCTCCTTATCGGGTCGCCGTAGGGTAGGTAGTCGAGAACGTAGACTATGTGCTCGGGTGGAGAGCGCCCCCGTCTTTTATAGTCTCTGCGCTCCATGTCTCTACACCGTCCGTAGAAATATGCTACAATTAGTTATCCTAGTATACTGGCTAATAAATTTAAAATATCTTGTAATTCCTCGTCACTAAATATCCTGTTCAGCGGTGAAAGGATCATCCTCACCTCCCCCGGAACGCTCGGGAGAATATTCGCCAGCTGCACGGCATACTCCTCGGGTAGCCCGTGCTTCTCCATGAGCTTCTCGACTATCTCTCGGGCCTTTTCAGGGTCACCTATCTTGTCCAGCTTCCTCGCATAGTCTAGCGTAACGTTCTCCAGCGTCGACAGTTCACGCTGCGCCTCCTGCCTCTCAAGTATGTCCCGAAGCTCCGTAATGGTCAGGTTTTTTTCACTCACGGTCTTCGGCACCACCAACCACCCCGGGGGACACAGCTAGGAGTAATAATCCTCCTTATATCTCTGCGCGCGGCTACATATATTTACTTGCCGCCTCCCAGCGCCTCGCGGAGGAGCTCCTTAACGGACCGCAGCTCCCTCCTCTCCCCCCGAGGCAGCTCCAAAACCACCTTCTCCACGGGGAACGTCTCGAGTACCTGGTGGGGCTGCTTCGGCCCGAAGGCCTTGGACCATGGAACAAAGTGGCCCTGCTGGTCGACGGCACGTATAAGCTTGTAGATGTGGAGCCTGTAGGGGTACTGCCTAAACTTTACAAGTATTTTCACGTTGTTTTCCCTGGCCCACTCTACCAGGCGTTCTATCTCGGAGAACGAGGGCATACCACTATATATTTCCTGGACGCCTGGATAATACCCTTACGTCGCCTCCGGCTTCTTTAGAGAGAAGTATATCCTATCGTCAACGTTGTACGCATCATAGAATTTTTCGCCGTCAACGATGAGCCTAAGCCCCCCGAGGGACGCGTACACCCTCTTCCCCTCCTCCTTCTTCAGGTATACGTCGCCCCCCATGACTATATCCCACCTGTCAAGATCCCTCGGCTTCTCCCCGGATATCTCGAGTTCAACGCTGTCACCAGGCCTAGGCGTCCACCCGGCGTCGTCCAGCACCTTCTCGGGGATCTCAACCGTTATCAGGCCGCCCCGCACCTTGATGGACAGCTTCTTCACGTGGGCGTAGTGTAGCGTGTCGACATCCTTCAGGGTGCCCTTCACGCTCTCTACATCCATATCCCCCTATATGCCGTTTTCTGTCGACGGAGACGCTTATATCCCCTGGAGGGCTAAGGGAGTAGAGGATCATGTGGAGCGATGTCTTCGAGGTAGAGGACATAGACCTCTACGGCCGCCTAGGCCGCCTCTACACGGGCAGCGGCGTTGTGAGGACGCCCACGCTCACTCCGGTCATAAATCCCACGCGGAGCGTCCTAGAGCCGAGGGAGATAGCCTCGATGGGGTTCGACCTCCTCATGACGAACTCCTACATTATACTCCGCAACTATGGCGAGGTAGCGTTGGAGACCGGCGTCCACGGTGTCTTAGGGGTAAGCACCCCCGTCATGACGGATTCAGGTGCATACCAGCTAATGGTCTACGGCCGCGTAAAGGCCGAGCCCAGGGAGATAGTCGAGTACCAGGCCCGGCTTGGCTCAGACATAGGTGTGATACTCGACATACCTACAAGGATGGACACGCCTAGGGAGAGCGTGGAGAGGGAGGTCGAGGAGACGCTTAGGAGGGCGCGGGAAGCACTCACGGTTGACCGGGGCGACATGCTCCTTGTGGGCCCGGTGCAGGGTGGAATGCACCTAGGCCTAGTAGCCTACTCGGCCTCTACGCTCGCCTCGATGCCCTTCGACGTATACGCTGTCGGCGGCCCAACACAGATAATGGAAAACTATCTCTTCTCGGATCTCGTGAAACTCGTAATGACGGCCCGCCTCAACCTGCCGTGGCCAGCCCCACTCCACCTCTTCGGTGCAGGACATCCCTTGATGATTCCCCTGGCAGTGGCAATGGGGGTCGACACCTTCGACTCAGCCTCGTACGCGCTCTACGCTAGGGACGACAGGCTGCTAACCGAGCGGGGGACGCTGAGGCTCAGCGAGCTGGAGGAGCTCCCCTGCACGTGCCCCGTGTGCTCACGGTATACAGCGAGGGAGCTCAAAGAGGCGCCGAAGCAGGAGAGGGAGAGGCTCATAGCCAGGCACAACCTCTACGTGATACTCCGCGAGGTGAAGAGGACCAGGCAGGCGATAAAGGAGGGGCGCCTCTGGGAGCTCCTCGAAGAGAAGGCTAGGAGCCATCCCGCCATGGCGGATGCATTGAAGACGCTGGCTATGTATAGCCGCTTCCTAGCGGAGAAGCACCCGGTTACACGGGGCCGCATACAGGGGCTCTTCTACTATGGCCGCCTCAGCAGGTACAGGCCCGAGACCGTTAGGCACCTTGACAGGCTAAAGGAAAGATACGAGCCCAGACACAGCGTTCTACTGTTATTCGAGGAGACCAGGCAGAAGCCCTTCACGAGAGCCGGCCTCATAAAGGAGCTCCTCGCGGCGGCCCCCGAGCTCTGGGAGAAGGCGGATCTCGCAGTAATCTCACCCGCATTCTCCATAATCCCCCTAGAGCTCGACGGCGTATACCCCCTAAGCCAGTACAGCGCGGCGGAAAACGTGATGGAGGAGTCGTATAGGGAGGTCGCCGCCGATCTTGCCTGGCACATAGGTGGGAAGAACTACGGGGCGGTGGTACTAGTATACTATACTCTTAGGGGAGAGATTCTCCGCGAGATCCGGGAGAAGGTTAGGGCACTCGGTGTTCCCCTCTTCGAGTACAGGGTGGACGACTACGTGGCAGCGCTCGAAGCCCCCGGCGAGGAGGCAAAAAACATACTCTCACTTCTCGACGAGGCCGCTAGATATAGTAGGGAGGGGCGTCACGCTCCCTCATAGCCTCCTTAAGCTTCTTCTCTATCTCCTCCACCGCCTTCTCGACCATCATTCCCTCCTCCACGAGCTCCCTCGTATCCACATCCAGCCCCAGTAGGCTGCTAACGAACTCGACGGCCTTAGCCGCAGCCCCAGGGTCGGGCCTCTCCACCGCTGCATAGGGGAGGACGGCAAGCCCCGGGGCCCCCCGGGCCTCGAGAATCGACATAAAGGTGGCCAAGGGCCCCACTATTCCCAGATCCTCCTCTAGAACCCTGTACCTCTCCACGACGTCCCTCCTTTCCTCGGCGAACCTGCTGGTCGGCGCAATCCTCAGCTCCTCGCCCTCGCCACTCCTACGCCTGGAGTCGAGCCCACCTATCAGTATAGACTCCCTAAAACTCCTCGAAACCTTCTCCGCGACAAACATGGGCACAAGCACGGAGTCCCTCCCGGTGAACGGCACGTTCGTCAGAAGAAAGACCGTCTCCCCGTACCGGTACAGCTCGTAGGGCAGGACGATGCCGTTCCTCACGTACACGAAGGGCTGCATATGCCTTGAG
>Ga0256835_1000827_pt1 | contig 20462 bp, 20 predicted proteins | sample PIR30metaG_FD_185972 | JGI IMG/M metagenome (GOLD analysis project Ga0256835, IMG submission 185972) | Hydrothermal vent microbial communities from East Pacific Rise, Pacific Ocean - PIR-30 | ecosystem: Environmental > Aquatic > Marine > Hydrothermal vents | place: Pacific Ocean: East Pacific...
GCTAGGCTGGAGGAGGCCAGCCTGGGGAGTCTCCCCAGCCGAAAGTCGAAGCCCAGGCTACGCACGTAGAAGTTCAGTCTGAAACACCTCCGGACGCGGGTTCGATTCCCGCCGCCTCCACCAATTTTTCTCGATAAATCCGATAGTTACAAAACGCTAAATCTCCAATGGGGCACCTTTGGGGCACTTTCCGAGGAAATCTTTAGAGTACCAAGGGATAGCCAGGTTAGAATTGTTTTAAAGTGGTTTTATGGTATTTACGCTCCAAAATACTTGTTCCCAGAAAAACTTTAAAATCCGCGATTATTTTCGATTTTTTCAAAACGATAGAATGAGAAGTTATGAACCAGTTTTCTTTTGGCGGGCTTTTTCGAGGGAAATAACCTTGGCGGAGCTTGAAAATACTTTTGCCAAATCCTGAGCCATGAGACGGCCATAACGGCGGGTAGTTCTCACGTCCGAATGTCCGAGACAGGCTCCGACTTCCTCGTAAGAGAATCCTTCGTAAAGTCTCTGCATGGCGAAGGAATGTCTCACTCCGGCGTAAAGGGAAACACCGGTTATTCCAGCCTTCTGACAGGCTTCTTTCCAGATTCGAGGAAGAGCCCTCTCACCGTAGTGATCGTATCTCCAGGAAAATACAAACATTGACTTCTTGCGCCGGTGAAGTTCTTCCAGGACAGAACGAATATGCGGAAGCATGGGGAAGACTTTCCATTTTCCTTCCTTGGGAATATCAACCAACTTCTTAGCGCTGAAAGTTCGCTTGATGTAGATAAGCTCATTTTCAAAGTCTACTGCGTCCCAACAAAGAGCGCGGGCCTCACCCGGACGGCAACCGTAAGTAAAAAGGAAAATAAAGATGGGCTTATGTTCATCGGGAATGTTTTCGAGTATCCGTTTTTGTTGTTCCCGATTGAGCCACACAATGGGTTTTTCTTCAAACTTCACTTCAGGAAAGACAGGAACCCGCTCGATGTCTTCTCGCTTCCGGGCAAAGTTCAGGAATGCTTTTAACTCTGCAAAGATGTTCCAGATAGTTTTTCTTGAAATTTGTCTATTCTGTAAAGAAAGATAGAAATCCTGAATATGAGCTGCTTTTATTTCTCGAATATCCTGTCCTTTGAAGAAAGGAACCAAAATATTTAAAGCAATCCGTTTTCTGTCCTTGAAAGTAGAAGGCTTCAATCTGGTTTCCGAAAATGAAAGCCACTTCTTGATGTAATTCTCAAAAAGGAATTCTTTAAAGTCCTTTTTGACATATTTAGAAGGATCGAAAATGTTTACTTCGATTTCGTGCTCGATAACCGAGCAAAGGCGTTTCGCTTGTTCCCAGGAGGTTAGAGGTTGACCATCTTTGGTGGAGTAAATCTTTATCTTCCGACCCTTCCAAGAGAGGTAAATGTAGTAGCGGCGCGGCCTCGTCTTACATTTGAGGCAGAAGAGCCCCACCGGCGTCTCTTCGAACGCCTTGTTGCACTTTGGACACTTCTCTTTGGTTTTTATGCGCACACGCTGCCTCGCGGGCTCTCCCTTTCCCACAACGTTTAGCAGATCTTGAAGCGCCAAGACAGTCTTTCGATCGAGCATTTCCCGGCCCTACGCGGCTAAAAGAGCGAAGGTTGTCTCGGGTTCGGCCTCTTTCCCAAGCAACCTGGGAAGAACTCCCGGATTCTCAGGACTGCCGCCTCTCGCCGACGGGTTTCCTCCCGCGTGAAGCCCCTTCTTTGCTTCTTTCGTTTTCGGGGTGTGTGGGGGACGTCCGTCTCGAACTTGAACAGAAACTCGTCGACCCAGGGGACGCCTTCCGGGTTCTCTACTTGGGAGAGGTAGACGAATTCCGCGGGCCTTATCGCTTCTTCTTCGAGGAGATTCCGGACGAGCCTCCGCCAGCGATTCCAGAGGTAGCTCGCGAAGTCCCGTGGGTTTTCCGCCTTCACGCGCCCGGTGGCCACGGCGAAGAGCAGAGAGACCATCTCCGAGCGGACGGCTTTCCGCGCCCGGTCGCGGTCGAGGACGACGTAGCACCCGGAAAGGAGCTCCATGACCGTCTCCACGCAGAATTCCAGCACCTTCGCCCCCGGCTTTCCGGCCCGAAGGACGTGGATCAGGACGGAAAGGTCGTGTTTGACGGCCTTGAGCTTTGTCATTGCAAAACCACCTCCTCCTGCAGAAGATCTTTTTGTTGGGGTGGTGGGCCTCGGCGCGGAGATTCGAGCCAAACTTCTTCAATTTTGGCCGAAAAAATTTCTTTTAGTGCGTAAAACGACGGTTTTTTGTCATTTCCGGCTTCTTTTTGGACGAATTCCCACCATTTTTGCCATCTCGCGGCGAAGGCGCGTCGGCGATTGAAGCGTCCAAGCCAGGCGTGCCGCGCCTGGCGTGAGACGCCGTCTTGGCGGGCAAGGTCAAGATAAATCTGGGCGAAGACTCCCTCTTCTTTACCCCTCTCCGCAGCAAGGGCCGCCTTCAGGGCAGCGGCTTTGCGGCGCGTGTCGCATCGCTGTTCAGTTACGGAGAAGGACAGATCCGAAGGTCCGAGCGAGGGTAGGAAGAACCGTTCAAGTTGAGCTGCATGTCTATCAATAATGAAGACGGTCGCGTCTTTATCTTTCCAGAGTTGGCGTAGGCGGCCTACCGCTTGTAGGATGGGCGAAACGAAAAGCCAAAACAGCGTTTCGCCCGCGTTCCTGCTCAGGAGGAGCCAATCCGTGACCTCTGTTGGAGCGGGGGTTGGGCGCCCCAGGACCGCGAGAGCTTTCGCGTTTTTGAAAGCGTTGGTGCCCTCATGTCGGCCCCAGGAAACAAAAGCCTCCTCTTCGAGCTCGAAGAACTCTCTCCGGAGCCGCGGAAGAAGGTCCTTGTACGCGATCAGCCCCTCTGCTCCTGCATCCAGTGCGAGTTTGAGGGCGTTTCTCACCGCCGCAGGCAAGCCGTTGCCGTTCTTGAGCCTTAATTTTCCCGTGCTCGCGGTGGGTTCGAGGAAGACCACTCGCCCGTAACGGGGCCTAACGAAGACCTTAAAAGGAAGCGAGAACAGACCCAGGGCCCTGGCCAGGAGGGTGGGCGGGGCCGTCGCGGAGAGGAGTAGGAGCTTGCCGCGAAAGGAGCCGGGTACGGTAGGCGTATCGAAGAAGAGAAGGCTTCCCTCGACGCGTTTCCTTTGCCACCTAATCTTCGCCTTTCCTGCTCCCAGAGCCTCGAGTGCCCTTAGAGCCCGCCAGACAGCCAGCTCTGGCATCTCTTTTTCGCCTGTTTCGCGGCGTGCGTCCTCCCAAGACCAGTTTTCGAGGTGAAAGCGAACCCGGTGAAGGGGAGCGGGGCCGTCTTCGTCCGCGAAAACGAGGCGAAGGTCCAAAAGGAGTTGTTGCGCAAGGGTTGCGAGCTCCTCGTTTGGTTCCTCGGCGAGGACCTCGTTCTTTGCGAGGGCAGGGGCGGTAAGATTATCGAGTAGAGAGATGAGCTGTTCCCCTGCAGCGCTTCTAATTCCGCCCGTTAGCCAGGCCTCGATTTCCTGCGCCAGCTGCGCGAGGGGGATCTCGTCTTTCTTCAACAAACGGTGGGCTTCGTCGATGATGACCAGCCCGCCCGCTTCGATCGCAAAAGACAGGTGGGCGTGAACGCCGATCATGACTCCCTTCCGGGGCGGATCGGCCAAAAAAGATACGACCGAGCACGGGGCGACAGGCCGCTGGCGCGGATGGAGGGGGCACGCATAGCATTTGTGCGCATCAGCTGCTTCCCTCGCCCGGAAATCTTCCACTTCTTCAAAAAAGGGGCAAAAGTCTTTCTTTGCAGGAACAAAGAAGGGCTCGACCCCTTGCTTTCTGAGCTTTTCTGCAAATTCCTGTGCTAAATCCCAAGAAGGAAAAAGCGCCCAGACCCTACCCTTTGTCCTCGACGCCAAAACAGCAGCGAAGGTGGTTTTGCCTAACCCTAAAGGCCAGCTGATGAGGGCCCTTCCTTTCTCTCTTAGTAGGGAAAGAGCTGCAGTCGCGGCCTCTTCGGGATCAAGGCGCCTGAAATGGGGACTGAGGTAAGTTCCTAGCCCAAGCTCAAACTTCGGCGTGGGCTTCCCTTCCTTCTGAAAGGGTTTGGTTTCAAGTAAGCCCTTCTCAAGCAGAAAAGACTTTAGCCGGCGAGGATGGTTTAGTTCGACACACTTTTTCCTATGACACTTGATAAAAAACTTCCCGCCGGCTTCGAAAACAAATGCCGTTCCCCGGTCCCTCCTCCTATCCCCGCCTTTACAAGCCGGACACAGCCCAGCCACCTCCCAGACACCTGAGGGCCTTTCCTTTAAGGGCCAGGCTGCGGCGGCGGCGGCGAAAGCGGCGCGCTCGAGGTCGTCACCATCACGGGCGGGGAAGACGATTTGCTGCAACTTTGACAGGGTTTCTCTCGTCTCGCTATCGAGCAGGCAGAAGAGATAAGAAAAATCCTTCTTCGCCATGCCGCCGTGGCGCAGGATTTCCTCCCGGCGGCGCTCAGCTTCAATAATCTTCAACACCTCCTCCGGAAGAGGATCAGCCTCGCGAGGCAGTATCTCTTCCGCCGCGGCAAGCACCCGTTCGGCCATCTCCGCCGGGGTCGAAGGAATGGCGCAAAAACGCTTGTAGTCGTCTGCGCTGTTAATTTCCGCGCCGACAGGCAGGAGTTCGCCCCACTTGTGCTTGATTTCGTCCCATCCCAAAACTCGTTCCGGAATGGGACGCGCACCCACGGCGGGGTCCAGGAAGGCGGAGACCCTGACGCGCCTTTGTTTTTCATCCCAGGCTTCGACCTTCTTCTCGAGAATCTTGGTGTGGTGGGCGAGAGGGTTGAGTTTAAGCAGCCTAATCCTTCTTACCTCTGACCAGTTCTCCTTCGCCGCCGCGTCGACCAGCTCCTTGCTCGCCTCGTCCCATTTCTTCTTCGTTTCTGCGAGCCGTTTCTTCGCTTCCCTCACCGAGGTCGGCGGGAAGGCCGCGGGGATGTATACTTCTTCTGCCAGGCGTTCGAGGTGGCGGCGGAAAAGTTTCACATCTTCGGGAAAGGGCAAGAGATAACGCAAGACAACACGCACGCCTTTCCCGCCCGTCAAGATGAGGCGGTAGTCCCGCCCCTCTTCCATCTTCGCAGCGCGCATTAGCTGTCGTGCGGCAAAGACGGCGAGGTGTTGTTCGCCGTCCGCTGCGTCAAGATCAAGGACGACCCAGCGCGGGTGATAGAGAAAGAGCCCACGTGGGCGTTTTCTTGCGAGCCAAGCCAGGAGCTCCTCGCGGGTAAGGAATTCCCGCCAAGTGTTCTTTTTTGCGGCAAGGCGAGGCTTGGCTAGCCAGATTTCCATACACACAACTGTAGAAATAGTTTTTCTATCTGTCAACACCCTTTCGCATGGATTGATTTTTGAGATCGGTTTTGATAGGAAGGTGGACGTTGTAAACATGGGCAAAGGAGGGGAACCGTGAAAAAGAAAGGAGCTACCAGGGAACAGTCCATACAGTTAGGAGAAAAAATCAAGACCTGGCTTTATTTAAATGGGGATACGTTGGCAGACGTCTCCAGAAAATACAAAATCCCCCGATCCACCCTGGAAGCGTGGATTTCCGGGACAAGATCTCCTACGATTTCCCACCTTATAAAGTTAGGAATTTCTGTAGACTTTCTTCTTTATGGACGACCCAAGCCCGCTTTACCTTACTTCGGAGAGGATGTGACTCTTCAGAGCGAGAAAGACCTTTACGAGAAAGCCTTTAGAGAGCTGATTGCTATCTTAGAAAGTTGCCTGAGAATGGAGGGGCATATCCTTGCTTATGACGTATATAAAGAACAATATGGAGACCGTTGGGAAGAAGAGCGCTACAGAGAGATCCTCGAACATGTGCTTTTTCAATTAAAAATGATTTCCTCTCTTTATTTCAGTCTATATTTTGGAGCTCCTGTTCCGATAATTACTGGCCTGTGGTTTTTGGAGGTTTTGTCGCAGATCGGCCTGAAAAACTCGATGATTGCTGATGTCATTGAACGTTTAAGGGTTCCTCTTTCTATTTCTAGAACAATGGAAGTCTGGACAGTAGAAGAAGAAAAGAAGGCAATTTTTGAACATTCGCCTTCTATCGAAGAGATGTTATCTGAAATAGAAAGTGATCCGGTAATAATGAATATTCTTGAAAAGGAAGAAAAAATTTTCGGAAAAAACTACCTTTACTTTCGTGAAATATTTCCTATTGTTAAAGAGGCAATTTATCGTTTCGATACTGCTCTGAAATTACGCAAACTACCACTCGTTTGTTTCGTCCATATGAGAACATATTATGGCGCCTCCTGCCCCGATTGCGAGAAAATGAGACAGTTATTGTTAAAAAAGAATAAGGGACCAACCAATTCCATAGGGGGACAAAATGAAAGGGCAGATTAGTAAAAGAAAAAGCCGGGACTGGAATACAAGGCACGGGAGGATTGTATCTGTTAGGATTGAGGAAGACACCCTCAAGCTAGCAGAAGAACTTGGTTTTGATAGTCGTTCTCAATTTATCAGGTTTGCCGTCAGATACACCCTGGCGCGTCTGTTTAAAGACTTGCATTTAAATTCCCGTGTTCCCGGATTTGAAAAACGTGTCGGCAAGGGGAGACCCCTCTTTAAGGAAACAAAGAATTCCGAAGTGGAGGCCGCGCTCGAAGGAGCCGAAGAGGATACGCAAACCGCTTAAACCCTTGACGGCTCCCTGGACCGCCGCTACCTTTAAAACAAAGCGAGGTGGAACCGGAAAGGGCCGGCGGGAGACTTCTTCCCCCGGCCCTTCGCCTTTTCGAATCCTTCCCGATTGCCCTCTCCCGGTTCTGTTCCCTTACAAAAAAGAGGTTTCTCATGGGCGAGGTCTCCATTTCCTGGCCCGAATACGGAAAGGGCATGACGGTCAACCGCGGCGGGGCCTTCTGCGACGACTGCGGCCTCAAGGTCTGGCGCAGGGTCGCCGGAAAGACCCTCTCCGACGGGGAGCTCAAGGCCCTGGTCGAGAAAGGCGAGGTCCGCGTCTCCGGCCCCAGGTTCCGTAAGGGAAAGATCTTCTTCGCCGTTCTGGTCCTCGAAGACGGCGACGTGAAGTTCCGGTTCCCGAAAAGAAATTGAGGTCCCCCGAAAACGGTGTTATGGGTCGATACGTGGGAATGATGAGAGAGACCATAGCAGAAGGCAAAATCGTCTTCACCAGACACGCGAAAAACAGGATGCGCTGGCGGAAAGTCCCGAAAGCACGGATCTTAGAAACCCTAAAAGCACCTATTGCCGTGCAAAAAGAGGGCGAAAATCTAATTTTTTGGGGGTATAGTGAGGAAAAAGGATTCTTGAAAGTGGTTTGCAGAAGAGAAGAAGACGTCCTCCTGGTGATTACAGTGGTCACAAGAAGAAAACTTCCGGAGGAGGTGGTTCAATGAGGATAGAATATGACCCGAGGGCCGACGCCCTCTACATCTACCTCAAAGAAAAAGCGGAAGTGAAGGAAAGCAGGGAAGTCGAATCCGGTGTCACCGTCGACTACGATGAAAAAGGAAATCCTGTCGGTATAGAGATCCTTGACGTCAGAAAGCGCCTTTCGCCCCGCGACCTGTCAAGAATCGACCTGGTGAACCTCGGCTTCTTCGAGGGCGAGGCGGCCTGACGACCGGGAAGGCGGGTCTGACCACCCCTCTAGGCATTAGCTATTTCCGTCTCTAGATCGAGGTCCTCGTAACGGATAGGAGCGACACCTCTTTTTAAAAGTATTTCGCTAAACGTCCTTGTGGAATATCCGGCGATTTCCGCCGCTTTACCCAGGGAAACCTTTCTCTCCTCAAACAGTTTCACGGCAAGTAAAAGTTTCAGCTCATCTTTATCTATGTTTATCTCCGGAAGTTCGAGAACCTGCATTTTTTCTCCTCCGAGAAAACCTTGTCAAATTGATTTTAACTCTGTGCATGAGAGATTTGGAACGTTTTCCGGATTCGCATGAAAGGAATTGCATATATGTAGGTTCTTTTTTTCATCCCAGGTGAAATCTTATTCCCGTTCCCTTCCCGTCACTTCCTTTCAGTCGATCAGGTTGGTCGGTGAGAATTCCGGGTCATTGTAACCCTAAGCGGTGTTCCCCTTTGGCAGCATAACATCCTCGGAATTTGCACTTTACGGGGCCAATTTTTTCATAAAGCCAAATAATCACTCAAGCTAAGGATTTTTATCCCTTCAAATTGAACCAATTCCAGGATCTCGCGATCACCTGTCACGATGGCCTCTGCCCGGGCTTCAAGGGCGCATTCGAGAATCCGATTATCGGCCTCGTCCTGAAGAACATTTAGTCTCGTTTTGGGCTCCACGAATACGGCTATCTCCGAGAGCCATACCGCTAGGCGGGCCAGTTCTTCCCGGTTACGACTGAACTTGGTAGCCAGCACCCGCAGCAACTCATCTAGGATGGCCTTGGAAATAAAGAGTTCGTCTTTTCCTTCGAGGATGCGTAGGACGGCCTCTTCCGCTCGGCCTCCCGGGAAAACCAGGGCAGAGATGTATATGTTGGTATCGAAGACGACGCGCATTTAATTTTTGAGATAGCGCTCGAGGTCCTCTTCGGTAAGAATCCCCTTTTCCCTCGCCTTTCGGGACCAATAGTTTTGAATGGATTTGAATTCTTTCTTAAGTTTTTGTTTTCTGAGCAGCTTTAGTGCTTCCTGGACGACACCGCTTAGGGTCTTTCCTTCCTCCCTGGCAATTTCCTCTGCGATTCTGGCAAGATCCGGCGGAAGAGAAATGGTCTTTTTGACGGCTCTGGCCATCTCTTACCTCCGAAATTCTGGTATGAATTTATCATACCACAAAGAAGCACCGCCGACATCGTTGAACCACTGGGAAGGGCCCGTGTTGGCCTATTCTCGAACTTTCACGGGCCCCACGGGAATCCACTAGCTGGTCTCCTCTTCTTTTTTCTCCGTAAGGAGCGCATAGGCAATTCGCATCAATTTGTGAAACGTTTCAGCCTTACCCTCCTTTTCTTCCTCTCCGAGAAGTTCGATGAAGGTCATGGTAGTTTGAAAGCCGCCGATGGGTTTTACAACGATTTCTTTTTCCTCTCCCGGTAGCTCGAAGACGGCCCGGCCTTCCAGGAAGAATTCTTCGGTCAGATTAAGCGCAGTTTCCGGGTCTAGATCCGCCGCTACCAGGGAGCAAAAGAGCTCCTGCACCTTCGTGAAGGTGTTGTTGAACCGCAAGGTCTTTTCCATCCTCTCGTTGGCCAGCCCTAAAAGACCAGCCACCGCCTCCCAGACCCGATAAAGCCTTACGAATTCGTCTGCCGCAATAATGATCCTCATAAGTAACCCTCCTTTTCTATTTTTTCTGGGAGGAACAAAATCCGCCTTTTTGTTCCTCCTATGGAGGAAGGAAAGCAAAGAGGTGCACTCAAATAGGGGAAAAAGGAGGAAAAAAATGTCCGCCAGGAAACCGAAGGTCTTCGAGGGTTTCGAAATCTGGCTCCACGAGCAGAAGATGTGGGCCAAATACGTCCTCTATGCCTCTTTGATCTTCCTGGGCATCTACACCGCGGCCTTCTTCTGGCTGAAATACCGGTTCCTCACCGAGCCTGACCGAATAAATCTCCTGGCCTACTTCAAGGCCGAAGCCTGCACGCTCTCGAGATTCTGTCCGGAAAGACCCGTGGCCTACCTCACGGAAAACGGCTGGCGTTGGACTCCGGCGGAGGATCTCGCTCCCTATCTCCGCGAGCCGGCCCGCCTCTTTTTCACCCGTCTTGCCGCCGAATACGTGCTCTACTACCTCTTCCTCAACATCCCCGTCCTGGTCCTCGTCTCGCTCTTTTTCCACCGGCGGGCAAAGAGGGAACTCCACCAGGAAAACATCCTTCGCGGAGAAGGCATTCTTCCGCCGCGTGAGGTCTCCCGCCGCCTCCGGAGGGAATACGGGAGAGGCAGGCTTAAACTCAGCAGGAAGGTCACCCTTCCCCGGGCACTTGAGCCGAGGCACGTCTTCGTTGTCGGGGCGGCGGGAACGGGAAAGACGGTCCTCCTTTCGCGTCAGATCGCAAGGCTTGAGAAGGACGGAGAAAAGGCCGTCATCCTCGACGTGAAAGGAGATTACACGTCCCGCTTCTACGACCCGAAACGGGACCTGATCCTCAATCCGCTCGACCGTCGTTCCGTTGTCTGGATGCCCCTTCTTGATCTCGAAGACCCGGCGCAGGCCGATGGCCTGGCGGCCTCTTTTATCCCGCCGATCGAGCGGAGCGAAGGGGTTGAGGCCTACTTCAGAGATGCGGCAAGGGATGTCCTTTCCTCCGTCTTTCTTGTGGCCCGGGCGGAGGGAGTGATGGAAAACCGGGGACTCTGGGAGGTGATCTCCGGAGGAATCGAGGAAGTAGTGAAATTCCTTAAGAGACATCCCCTGGGGAGGAAAGGCCTCGGCCACCTGGTGAAAACGGACTCCAACCAGGCCGCGGGCATCATGTCCACACTTATGCAATTCTGCCGCGTCTTCGAGATCATGCCCGACGGAGAGGCCGTCTCCCTAAGATCCTGGGTGAGGAAAGACGGGCCCGGATTCCTCTTCCTCCCGATCCCTCCACAATATCGGGAAGCGCTTTCTCCCCTTCTTGCCGCGGCGGTGAACGTGATGCTCCTTGAAGTGCTCTCCTGGCCGGATGATCTTGAGAGACGACGCTTCGTCTTTGTGGACGAGATGGGAGCGATACAGAAACTTGCGGCCCTGGTCGAAGGGCTCACCACCGGGCGCTCGAAGGGCCTTTCCCTCTGGATCGGGATCCAGGACTTCGGGCGGATAGACGCCCTCTACGGCCGGGAAATTCGGGAGACGATCTGGAACAACTGCGCGAGCCGGGTGGTGTTGCGAGTGGTGGCTCCGGAGACCGCGGACTACCTTTCCCGGGCGCTCGGCGAAGTCGAAGTCGAGGAAAGCCGCAAAACCTTTTCTATGGGTGTTGAGGACGTGAGGGACGGCTTTTCTTTTACACGCGCACCCCGCATGAAGCGCCTGATTACGCCCTCGGAAATAACAAACCTTCCGGATCTCAAGGCCATTTTAAAAATGGCGGAGTTTCCGCCCACAAGAGACGAGATTCCGCTCAAAACCTACAAGGAAAAACATCCGCCCTTTGTCCCGCAGGAGTTTTCGCGGCTCTTTGCCCCGAAGCCTGCAAAACTCCGCGAAACCCGGGAAGAAGAAAAATCCGTCCCTCCCAAAAAAGAAGAATTTGTTGAAGAAGGGGAAATGTCCTTCAAGAACGAAGATTCACCGAAAGAAGAAGATCTCTATTAGGGGGAGGACATGCTTTCGTTATCCGGGGTCAACGCCTCCCAGGCGGCCGACTACTACGAAAAAGACGACTACTATTTCAACCGCGAGACCGGAGGAAGGAGCGAGGTCGTCCTCGGAGACCGCGAGGGGGAGATGATCTCGCGGGAGGATTTTCTTCGCCCCGTAATGGAAAGGATCGGAGAGATACGGGGCGAGGAGAAGAAAGGAAAGGATCGCGTGGCTGACGATCTCACCTTTTCCGCTCCGAAATCCGTCTCCCTGATTGCGGCGCTCGGGTCTCCGGAGGAAAGGGATCGCATCATCGAGGCCCACCGTGAGGCCGTAAAGGCGGTGATGGAATATATCCGAGACGCGGGCATGATCCAGGCAAGGGACGCGGAAGGGAACCCTACCGCCGCCTACGGAGCTCTGGCGGTGCGTTTCGACCATTTCCTTAACCGGAACGGCGAGCCGCAGCTTCATTCCCACGTGCTGCTCGCCAACGCCGTCCGCCGGGCAGAGGACGGAAAACTCGTCTCCGCCTATCTACGCGAGATCTACACCAACAAGAAGGCCCTCGGGGCCATGTATCGCCTGGAGCTTGCAAGCCGTCTTGAAAAACTGGGCTATGAGGTGGAATGGCGCAGGGACGGCACCTTCGAGATCAAGGGGTTTACGGAAGAACAGCTCAAGGCCTTCTCTTCCCGCCGGGCAGAGATAGAAAACTATCTCAAGGGAGGCGGTTTTGAGGGCGGCAAGGCCGCTGAGATTGCCGCCCTTCGCACCCGCGATCCCAAAAAGGACTACGACCCTTATGAGCTGCGCAGAAGCTGGGAAATCAGGGCCAAGGAAGCGGGAATCAAACAGCTTCCCTCTCCTGCTCCCGGGAGGGAAAAAGCCGTCGATCCGGTGGATCTCAAAGACCGCGAGATGATCGCCGCAGGCGTGGTGGAGAAGGCCCTCTGGACCGCGGGCTTTTCCGTAGACCACCGGCTTGAGCTTGCCCTGGCCAAGGAAATGGCCACCCGGGGAAAGACCGCAAGCATTGGCGAGATCAAGGCCCTGGCCCGGGATGGCAAAGAGAAAGTGGCTGAGAAGTACGGCGGCCTTGAGACGCTGGATTTCGACCGCATGGGCCGCGAGAGGTTCACCTTCGGAAATTTCCTCAAGGCGGAGCTCAAGACCCGTGAGATCGGCATCCGCGGGGGCCGAAACTCCCTGGATCCGGAAAGGGCCGAAAGGACCCTTTCTCGCTTCAACGAGTATCTGGAAAACACAAGGGGCTTTCGTCTGTCGGAGGATCAAACGGCCCTGATAAAGGCCGTGGCCTCGGGCGACCGTGACGCCGTGGTGGTGGGTCGGGCCGGTGCCGGAAAGACCACTCTCATGCAGGCCGTGCGGGAGGTTTACGAAAAAGAGGGCTTAAACGTCCTGGGTGTGGCTCCGACCGGCACGGCGGCCAAGAACCTCGAGACCGAAACCGGGATTAAGAGCTTTACCGTTCACTCTCTTGCCTTTCTAAGAAGGGATCCGGAGCTCGCCGGCGGGCTCATCCTGGTGGACGAGGCCGGGATGCTCAACACCACCCAGGCCGCCCTGATCCAGCAACTGGCGGATCGAACGGGCGCCAAGATCCTCTGGGTCGGCGATCCGGACCAGATAAAGCCCGTGGCCTTCGGTGATCCCCTAATCGGGCTTGCCGAAGAGGCCCGGGAGAAAGGCTCTTTCTTCGAACTCTCAAAGATCCAGCGGCAGAGAAATCCGGAGTATCGGGAGGCGGTGGAAAAGGCCGTGTTCTCTCCGGAAGAGTCCTTTAAGAAATTCGAAGAGCTCGGCTGGGTGAGCGTGGCGCAGAACAAGGGCGAGATGGTCGAGGCTTCGGTCTCCGAATACGTGGAGCGCTTCGGCAGGGGCGAAGACGTGCTCTTGGTGACGGAAAGAAACGCCCTTGCCGAGCGGCTAAACCGCGAGATCCGCTACCGTCTCAAGGAAAAAGGAATGCTTCCGCGGGAGGGGCTTCTCGCCCCCGTGCGAAACACCGACGGAAGTTCCCTGGGAGAAAAGGAATTCGTACCGGGCGATAAGGTGCTCTTCTTGCGCAACGACAAAAAACTCGGCGTCACAAACGGGCTTTCCGGTATCGTCAGAAAGGTTGATGCCGAAAACTTTTCTCTTACCGTGGAAACCGCAGACGGAAAGACCGTGCAGGTGGATCTCGGAGAATACGATTACCTGACCCACGGCTACGCCGTGACCGTGCACAAGAGCCAGGGGCAGACGGTGGACCACGTGATCTACGTCTCGGACACGGCAAGGAGTAACGTAACGAACGCAAACCTCTACTACGTGGCGATCTCCCGGGGCAGGGACTCGGCCTCCATTTACACCACCGATCCCGAGCAATTCAGGGAACAGATCTCCGAAGGGGCGGAAAAGAAAGATCTCCTTCTCTGGAAATTTTCGCGGGAGACGGGGCTCGGAAAGGAAGACGACCCCAAAAGCTTTCTGCGGGAGGAAACGGAGATTCTGCGGAACGGAGGACGTCCTTCGGTCCTCTCCGGGGTCGTGGATCTTTCCTCTTACCGGGCCTATCTCGCGCGTGAAGATCTGCAGACGAATACCCTTGCCTCTGCCGAACGTGAGCTCTGGTGGCGGCTCGACCCCGGGGCCAGGGAAGATCTCCTCTCCCCTGCCCGGGACTTGAAACCCGAAACCGCAAAAGAAATCTCGCACAAGGCCGAGCCGGCCATCGAGAAGGCCGGAGAATGGCATCCGGAAGAAACGAAGTTGTCCCGGGAAGAGCTGATCGAGAAAATTCTGGGCTTAAAAGAAGACGAGCGGGAAGATGAAGGCCGGGAAGCCTCAAGGGATCCAGAAAGAAGGCCTGATCCCGGAGACTTCGCCAGGGAAATTGAGGAGATGGTGGCCCGGCGCGAGACGGATCTTTCCGAAATCCGAAGAGAGGCTTCCGCAGAGCCCGAACGAACCGCCCCGGGCCGGGATGAGGCTCCGGAAGAGGCCAAAGAGAGCCCGGGACGGGGTATAACTTTCTAGGGCTCGTCTTTTTTCTAGGGCTCGTCTTTTTTAGGCGGCCTTTCCGGATCGAAGTATCCCTTCCATACCCTTTCGCCGGTGAGGTTGAAGATCCTCTCGTCGGCGAACTCGTGGGCGGTCCTCCAGGCCTTTTTGAACCTGGCAAATTCCTCATCTGAAAGGGATCTCGCCCCGAATATCCGCGCCTTTTGTAGCTCCACGGAAAGGGCCGCCCAGAAGGCTGCCGTCCGGATCCATCCGGAAAGGTCTTCCAGGGTATAGTTCAGGGCCCGAAGGGCATCCCTCAGGAAAGAGAGTTCTTCTTCCACGGATTTCATGATCTCGCCGGCGCGTCTTATCTCGTTCTTGAGCTCGGAGTGATAGAGATGCCTTTCAACGGCCTCGGCCACCAGAGAAGAAATCGACCTTCCGGTGCGCTCCTTCTGGGCGAGCAGGACGTTGTAAAGCGAGGGGTCGATGAAGACTTTGAGCCTCTTTTTGGCGGTCATAACGGCCTCCTCTCGCGGAAATTTTATAGGGTCCTAAAAGGCCCCATTTGGAGATGCTCTCCCTCCGGGAAATAGAAACAAAAAGAGGGGCCAAAACGGGGCCGAAGATTGACCGAAGGGGCCTAAATGGCCCCTAACCGCTAATGGGGATTTTCTCCTACGAAGACGGGCTTTCCGGCAGACGACACAGCAACGATAGTTGCACGGGTGTAGAGCCGAGTGGAACGAGGCCCCAAAGGCACTTTCAGATACGCTCCAAGACGAATTCCGGCCTCCAAACTGATACCGAATTTCTATTGCGATAGAACTTTGGTATATCTAAAAGGCCTCACATGTTATAATGGGGCCATTCGAAAAAATGACCAAAATAAACTGGAGAAATTTATGAGGTGGCAAGACTATATTACTTCAGATCCTGAAATTTTGGCTGGAAAACCTGTTATTAAAGGGACGAGAATCTCTGTGGAATTTATTTTGAATTTACTTGCCGAAGGATGGACTATAGAACAAATATTAGAAAATTACCCTTCCCTTACTCTTGATAGCTTAAAAGCTGTTTTTGCATTTGTTGCTGATTGTATGCGTGAAGAGCTGATTTATGAGTTAACAAGCAAAGAAGCAGCATGATGCTATTAGCTAATGAGAATATTCCGTTAAAGTCTATAAAGCTTTTAAGAGATAATGGATACAATGTAAAATCCATTATGGAAGAATTTCCGGGTATTAGCGATAGAGAAGTCTTAAGAATAGCACAGAAAGAGAAGAGAATAATTCTGACTTTTGACAAAGATTATGGGAAGATCATTTTTCAAGAAAAAGAGTTTAGACCTGCCGGAATAATATATTTTCGCTTTACTCCTGCTTATCCTGAGGAATGTGGAGAGATCTTATTAAAGCTGTTAAGCTTGCAAAACGTTAAAATAGAAGGGATGTTTACGGTAGTAGAACGAACCAAAATCAGACAGAGAAAATTATAATCTTTTTAAGTCGTAACTCTCTTCATATTAACCCCCCGAAACCCAAGTTTTAGTTTGTTCGTTAATGAGAATGCATGTTGTGGAAACGCCAGCCGTTATAAGCCTCTTTGAGAAAGATCAACACTCCGTAAACCGGAAAAAGGACCAGGAATAAGAGCCAGGCGATGGGTTTGGGAAATTTTCGTCCGATCTTTTTGAAGAGTTTTTGCATTTTTTTCCTCCTAGTCTTCGTCGAAGAATCCCAGGTCTGCCAGGTCTTTGCTCTTTTCCTTGGCCGATTCGGCCAGTCTGTCGGCGGCAAAGCGATTTCTGACCGCCTCCAGGGTATCCACTACCCTTGGATCGAGTCTTTCTTCAAAGGCCCATTTCTTGATCTCACCCCAGTTGCTTGCCGGATTTAAAGTCATATAGTCGACGAGCCTGGCGTAATCGGCGTGGAGCCTGTGCCTTGCCGCGGCATAGATCTCGAAGCGCTCTTTTTCGTTCCCGGAGGCGGAAGAGGCCTGAGCTCCCGCCATTTCATCGAGTCTCTTGAGGACGGCGTAATTCAGATTGAAGGCCACGTTTCTTCTCGTTTCCGCTCCGGAGCCCGCGATCTTCAAGCCGAGCGAGGAAGAAAGAACCCCCTGCTGAGAGAGCTTCTGGGTGAGGAATTCTGCCTCCTGGAGGAGAAAGTTCTCGCCGGCCTTTTCTTCCCGGCTCATCCTGGCCACCGCATAAACCACGGGATCGCTTCGATCCGCGTAGAGGTAACCCGCCGCGCTGTTCGCTCCGGCAAATCCCTCCTGGAGGTCCATGACGGTCGATTTGTCCACCCTGATGCTATCGCTCTTCCTGGTCTCGACTCCGCTTTCGATGGACATTTTTCCGTCGTAGCGCAGGTGGACCGGGCCCTTCGTCCGCTTGAGCTCGTCGAGCTGCCGTCCGGAGATGTAGTCCGGGTTTCTCATGCGGAGCCTTCCGAGCATCTTCGAGGCTTCCTTGCCGTTTTGGGCCACGAAGTCCGCCGTTGCCACCCGTCCGGTCTTCTTGTCGATCTTGAGTTCCCGGAAGAAAATCCCGTCCTCCGTCTTTGCATCCCTGATGACGATCGAGTCTCCCGTCTCGGTCCACTTACCGCCGGTGAAAGCGGCCACGAGCTCCTTGGTGCGCGGATCGTAGAGGTAGCCGGGATTTTCCGGCGTCATGTCGAACTCGCTCCTCGTCTCTCTCTGGGCTCGGTCGAGCTCATGCACCTTGAACCCGGCCTTGGCCTCACCGGTGATCGGTTTTCCGTATTCCACGTCGCCGGTGACGACGGCGGTTTTTCCGCGTGCACCGAGCTCTTCGATGGCACGGGCGGCGATCGGATTATCCTTCCTCAGCCAGTCCGCCACCGCCTTTGCCTTCTCGGGGGGAACCATCATCCTCAGAGTTGCACCCTGTATCTTGCCGTTTGTGTCGAATCTCGGAGATCGGAGGTAAGTGTGTGCGGCAATTTCGCGGAAGAGACTTTTTTCCATTCCGAATTTCTCTGCAAAGGCCTCGGTCAGTTGCTCGCTTTTCGTTGCAAACCCCAGTGAAACCTGGCCGGGCATATAGACCAGACCGGATGCCACCCTTGCCGGTACACCCTGATCCATCAAGCTCTTTACGGCTCCGCCGGAGAAAATGGACCTCGAGGTGGATCCGAAGGCGGAGAGGAAAAGGTCTTCGTTGGAGAAGTGGGATTTCGCCCGGGCCCCGGCAAGTGTGCCCCGCATCGTCTGCTCGCCTATCATGGACGCTTCACCGGGGCCGATGCTACCCCATCCCGAGGCGTCGGAAATCCTCTTCATGGCCCGGGCCTTCCCGGATTGGGTGAGGTAGCGGATGTTGGTCCAGGCTACGTCCCCGGAAAGGGCCGCTTCGTCCATCCACGAAGAGGCAAGTGCCTTCTGGGCCTTCCTCTCCGGAGAGACCGCCCCTCCCGCTTCCGCTCCGGCTGTTGATACCGGTCCGCCCAGGGTAGCTTCGCCGAAATGTGCCAGCGCACTTCCTCCGAACTTGAGAATTGCCCCCGTGAAGATACCCGCAAGAAGCATTCCCTTTGTCCTCAGGGCCCCGAGAATCGCCAGACTCTTGCTCGCCATCGCCCAGAACTGCTCCTGCCCGGCGAGCCCCATGCGGGCAAAGTCGCTCACCGCCTCCCAGGTCCTCGTTGCGTGTGCGATCCAGAATCCCTCGAGTATCTTGTCCGTCACCGCCCATACTACGAAGAAGATCCACAACCCGAAGAGTGCCGTGATGGCGTTGAGGGAGAAGGCCGAGACCACGAAGAGGAAGATGAGGGGCGTCAACCCTATGAGCACCGTTTCCAGCACGATCTTGAGGTGCGGGATCCAGGCCTCCGCCGCTATGCCCGTCCCCATGAGACCGCTTTGCGTCCTGATCGAAGAAAGGACTCCCGCCAAAGCTAGGGAGGAATTGAGCGACATCAGATACTGCTTGAAGCGCGCCCCGTAGAAAATGTTTCGGGCAAAGGCCTCCGGTGTGAGGATCGAGGCCCCGCCGAAGACGAACGTCTTGACGGAATTCTCCATGATCTGACGGCAGGCGTAATAACTCGCCCCCACGGCATCGAAGCCGAAGTTCTTGCAGAAACGTTTGATACCGTCCGACCACACGGTCTTCGAATTGTAGGCCGAAATCCTCTGCCAGGCGTCCCGGCAGTTCACCACTTCGGAAGTGTTGGTGGGGTTTCCGGAAGAATCGAGGTAGGTGGTGGTAAAGAGGGCCGGGTTGTCGCCGCGCTGAAAGACGGCCACCAGGTCGTCCGTGTGCTTCATCTCCTCCCTGTATTGCGGATAGCGCATGAGTTCGGTGGCCAGGCAGTCGTCGATATACTTGTCGAGTGAGTCGGAAAACCTGGCATCTATCGTGGCGGCAAGCGCCCCGAGGAGCATCCCGCCGGCAGCCTCCCTCAAGAACTTCATACCGAGAACCACCTCCGCGGTGTCCTCCACGTAGGGCCCGGTAATTACTCCTTCTACCAGGTCTTCCATCCCGGTCTGGGCCCGGTTCATGACGCCGGCGAGCGCCACGAGCCCCGGCGGAAGATCGTCTATCGCCTGATTCAAATTCTTAACGTCGTCGTAAACCGTAATACGGCCCGAAAGGTGCCAGCTACCGAAACCCGACTGGAAAAAGGCCGCCCAGATGAGGACGATCATCAGCGCCGTCCACATCCAGTTGTTCGCGTAGCGCAGATTCCCCCTGATAAGAAACCCTACGGCCGAAAAGAAGACGGTGACGATGAAGATCGTACGCGCAAGCCAGCGGTATTCGTTGCTTGCGAATAGGTGACTCACAAAGAGCCACGCATCTCTTACAAGTTCAAACCCACCGTGGGTCACGTATTCCATGTTAAGCGGCATGGCTTTCTCCTTGGTTCCGTTTCCGAAAAATAGAAATCACTTTCCCGACGAAGACGTAATTTCCGCCTCCAGGGCTTTCTCCGCTTTGAGAAGGGCTTCCCGGCAAATTTGCTGAGCCCTTTGCCTTGAGATGCCCAATTCGGCGGCAACGGTGGCCAGCGCCTCCCCGTTAAACACGTGTCTTTCGAAAACGATCTTTTGTTTTTCGTTAAGGACTTCTTTAATCTCGCGCAGTTTTTCTTCCGGAAGATTGCGGATCTTCTCTTTCAGCCTTTCAAACCTGGCTCGGCCGGAAGAGATTTTCTCCCCGGTATCCGCACGATTTTGCGAGGTTCTCTTCCCGTGTAGCTGGTCGGCCCTCAAATGGGCCCAGTAGGTGCCGAATTCCCGGGCCAGGGTCTCGAAGACGTGGATGAACCCTTCAAGCCTCAGCAGGTATTCCACCAGAACGTCTCTGGTTTTAGGCCCTTTGAGTTTTTCCGGGGGCAGTTTCAGTAATTCCTCAAGCTTTGCGTAAGTCCACTGGGCGCTCTGGGAGGCCATCCTGAGAAGGCCTACGCCTTCCCTCATGGCCTCGATGATCTCTTCTTTTTCGTGGGGACTTAGCGGACGCGGTTCCACGGGCTTTGCCGCCCGAAAATCCGGCACGAAATCTCCGAGGGCTTCTACCAGGGGATGTCTTTCTGCAAAGATGCTTTCTTTCATTTTCCGCTCCTCCCGTTGTCCGGTTTGGGAAAACAACAAAAACAGCGCGATAACCGGCTTTCGGAAGGCCCGGGAGTCGGAGAAATTTTTGCCTGCGGGATTGCCTGAAAATTGCCTGCAAAATGCAGGCAATTTGGCCTAAAAATTCCGTCTGTTTCCGTGAAAGGGAATTCCCGGAAAGGCTTGGGAATCAAGGGAAAGCGTGGAGCCGGCGGAGGGACTTGAACCCTCAACCCTGGGATTACAAATCCCATGCTCTGCCAATTGAGCTACGCCGGCTGGCGGAAACCGTTGATACACAAGATTTTTATCATGTTTTCGGCCCACCCGCAATTTGGGTAAAAACAATCAGCATATAAGTGCTGTTATTCTCCCACCCATTCATTAGAAAGGTTTTCAGCTTGCCTGAGGACGGTTTGGGTGGCTTCTTCTTGTTTATCAGGAGGATAACCATATTTTCGAAGAGTACGTTTTACCAGAACTCGCAGATAGGCTCTTACATTTTCGCGCTGGGCCCAGTCCACGGTGACGTTTTGTCGAACCAAACGCACCAACTCCTGAGCAA
>Ga0256835_1000828_pt1 | contig 20462 bp, 15 predicted proteins | sample PIR30metaG_FD_185972 | JGI IMG/M metagenome (GOLD analysis project Ga0256835, IMG submission 185972) | Hydrothermal vent microbial communities from East Pacific Rise, Pacific Ocean - PIR-30 | ecosystem: Environmental > Aquatic > Marine > Hydrothermal vents | place: Pacific Ocean: East Pacific...
CAGATGCTGGTCGACGAAAATCCCGGAATCTGCGAAGAGGAAGAACCGTGAACCCGACGCACTACGGATCATTCCCATGAAGCCCATCGACTCCGCCGAACGCGACCGGCTGCCGGGCCGCCGCCTGGGGCCGGACGACACCTTCCGTTTCCGCTGCCACCCGGGTGTGTCCTGCTTCAACCGCTGCTGCCGCAACCTGAACCTGTTCCTCTATCCCTACGACGTCGTGCGGCTGAAGAACTGTCTGGGCATTTCCTCCGAGGAATTTCTGGACCGCCACGTGGACGTGGTGCTGCGCGATGGCAGTTTCTTTCCCGACGTGCTGCTGCAGATGGCCGACAACGCCGAAAAGACCTGCCCCTTCCTGACGCCCGAGGGTTGCGCGGTCTACCCCGACCGGCCCGACACCTGCCGCACCTTTCCGGTGGAGCAGGGCGTCGTCTTCGGCGACGATGGACGGCCGCGCGAGATCGTGCATTTCTTTCGGCCGCCGGACTTCTGCCGGGGACAGGACAGCACCCGGCAGTGGACCCCCCGCACCTGGGAGCGGGACCAGCAGGCCGCCGTCTATCACCGCATGACGGCGCGCTGGGCCGAGGTCAGGGGGCTCTTCTACCGCGACCCCTGGGGGCCTGGTGGGATGGAGAGCCCCAAGGGAAAGATGGCCTTTATGGCCACTTACAACATGGACCGTTTCCGGGACTTCGTGTTTCACAGCAGTTTTCTGAAGCGTTACCGGGTGCCCTCCAGGCTGGCCAGAAAGGCTCGCAGCAGCGACGCGGAGCTGCTCAAGATCGGTTTCGCATGGGTGAAGCTGTACATCTGGGGGATCCGGTCGAAGGAGATCATGCCGCGGGGGTAGGCGTCCGTTGTCCGTGGCGTGAGGTTCGTTGTGGGCAACGCGGACCCTGCCCGCGACACGGCACATCGTTTTGCTTGTTTCGCCCCTTTTTCACACAACCCCCTTGGGCATGGGGGGCACCGGGTCGCCGCCCAGCACGTAGCCGCCGTCCAGGCGCAGCACGCTGCCGGTCATGAAGGGCGCGTCCGCGACGATAAAGCGCACCGCGCGCACCACGTCGTCCAGGGTGCCGGTGCGGCGCAGCAGCGTGTGGTCCACCACGGCGGCGCGCTGGCGCTCGTCCAGCAGGCGCCAGCCGCGGGTGCCCGGGCCGTGGCGGGTCTCCACGATACCCAGCATGATTTCGTTGACGCGCACCTCGGGCGCCCCCTGGCGGGCCCAGGCCTCGGTGAGCGAGGACACCGCCCGGCAGGCGGCGGCGTAACCGTCGTTGAAAATCAGCCCGGCCGGTCCGCTGCGGCCCACGATGGCGGCGATGGAGGAAAAGTTGACCACCACGGCGTCGCCGGAGGCCCTGAGGTGCGGCAGGGCGGCCTCGAAGACCCAGCGCTTGGCCCGCAGGGTGGTGGCCTGCTCCATGTCCCACTGTTCGCGCACGTAGGTGCCGTGCACCACGGGCCAGCCGCCGCGCTCGATGTTGTTGACCAGGATGTCCAGGCGGCCGAAGCGTTCGATCACGCTTTCCACCATGGGCGTGATGCGCCCGGTGTCTAGCAGATCGGTGTGCAGGACCAGGGGCTGTACACCGATGGCCTCGAAATCCCGGCGCAGGGCCGGCAGGTGCTCCTCCCAGTCCCAGTAGTTGACGGCTACGCGGGCGCCGCGGCGCGCCATGTCCAGGGCCACGGCCCTGCCGATGCCCTTGACGGCACCCAGCACCAGCGCGGTTTTTCCCTCGATGTTCATCCCGGTTCCTCCCTGTCAAAGAGTTCTTTTTCCAGGAAACGGTAGCCTGCCATCAGCAGGTTCTCGTCGTCGGATCCGGCTGCCCGCCGCAGTTCCCCTCCCGGCGCAATGCCGCCCGGCAGGCGGTCTTCGCCGATGGCGCGGCGAAAGGCGTCCAGGTCGTAGCAGGCCAGGCGGAAGAGCCGGAGGGCGTCGGCCGCCAGTGCGCCGGGGTGCCGGCGGTTTTTGAGGCTGATGATGTCCAGCAGGGGGTCGTTGAAGCGGTTGTAGGGGGCGATGGCCTGGTCGTCGATCCACTCGGAAAGATTGCGCCGGGCCGCCTGTTCGAATCCCCGGCAGTGAGGCTCTTTCAGCAGCAGGTAAGAGGCCTCGGTGCGGCCGGTGGCCCGCGAGCGCGACAGCACGCGCACCAGCGGGTAGGTGCGGCAGGAGGCCGGTCGGTCATCGTACACGCGGCATCCGCGGGGGGTGACGAACGGGCAGGCCAGGCGGACGGGGTCCGCGGGCGCCAGGGTGACCACCGGCAGGCCGGAGCGGGGGCCAACGTGGAGCCGGCAGAAACGCTCCAGGAAAGCGTGCGAATCCAGCGCCAGGGCGCGTCGCAGGCGCAGGATGTCGTAGGGCATCAGAAACTGGTCGAGGTCACGGCAGCACTCGTTGAAGCAGGGTACCCCAGGGTGGCAGTCGAAGCGGAAAGTGTCACCGGCGCGCAGCGGTTTCATCATGGTCCAGCATCTACACGCCGGCGGCCCCACGCGTCAATCAAAAAGCGCCTGGCCGGCGGCCCATGCGCGTTACCGGCTTACCTACATATTGTGGTTACCGGAGGGCCGCAGACCATATGTGGGATGGCGGCCATCTGCTTGGAACTGCAGGTTATTTTTGCATTTACAGTCACTTAAAATCCTTGACAATGGTAAAGTCCAATGGTAATGATATCAACTTGCAACAATTACAGGATTATCCGCCCAAAAGGGCTGTTGCAGGGCGTATCTGACGTGGAACCATCGTGGCAGGTATGTTTGATGGGGGAGCTTCAAACCCCTGCCCGCGTGCTTTCCAGTCAACTCGTCAAACCAGCCGAAAAGTTTTTTCGGACTCCAAAAAAAGGAAGGGGGTGCAAAAGGAAAAGGGTATCGAAAAGGGTAAAACCGTTAACAATCGGGTCATCCTAATTCAAACCAGTCAGGAGGTATAATCAATGCCAAGTTTTGTCATTCAGGAGAAATGTGACGGCTGCAAGGGTGGTGACAAAACCGCCTGTATGTACATCTGCCCCAACGACCTGATGGTGCTCGACCCCAATGCGATGAAGGCTTACAACCAGGAGCCGGATCAGTGCTGGGAGTGCTTTTCCTGCGTTAAGATCTGCCCCACCCAGGCTATCGAAGTGCGCGGCTATTCCGATTTCGTGCCCCTGGGAAGCAGCATCATGCCCATGCTGGGTACCGAAGACGTCATGTGGACCTGCAAGTTCCGAAACGGCACCGTCAAGCGATTCAAATTCCCCATCCGCACCACACCTGAAGGTACAGCAAATGCGTATCTGGATCTGAAGGGACAGGACCTCGATGGTCCGCTGCTGTCCACCGAGGAAGCCGACGGCAAACAGCTGTGCGAACCGTCCCCGGACCAGCTGGCCTAGCCTGTCCGCGACAGGATCATTTTCCTTTCTCAATGCAATTCAGAAATTTAAGGAGGAGTTGATATGGCATTACCGAACAAACCTTTGGGTGAAATCAAGGCGGTGAGGGATCCGGAAGTTGAGGAGCGCGAGGTCGATATCCTGATCGTGGGTGGCGGCATGGCCTGCTGCGGAGCCGCTTTCGAGGTCAAGAAGTGGATGAAGGATGACCAGACCGTGCTGCTGGTGGACAAGGCCGCCCTCGAGCGCAGCGGCGCCGTGGCCCAGGGCCTGTCGGCCATCAACACTTACATCGGCGAGAACACTGTCGAAGATTACGTGCGCATGGTCCGCAACGACCTCATGGGCATTGTGCGTGAAGACCTGATCTACTCGCTGGGATGCCACGTGGACGACTCGGTGCACCTGTTTGAGGAGTGGGGCCTGCCTGTATGGAAAAAAGACGAGCAGGGCAAGAACCTCGACGGCAAGAAGGGCCTCAAGATGGGGACCCTCAAGGAAGGCGCCACCCCGGTCCGCACCGGTAAATGGCAGATCATGATCAACGGTGAGTCTTACAAGCGTATCGTGGCCGAGGCCGCCAAGCTGGCCCTCGGCGAGGAGAACATCCTCGAGCGCGTCTTCATCGTAGAGCTGCTGCTGGATGCCAACGTGGAAAACCAGATCGCCGGTGCCGTGGGCTTCTCGGTGCGTGAGAACAAGGTTTACATCTTCAAGTGCAAGAGCATGCTGGTGGCCTGCGGCGGTGCCGTCAACATCTACCAGCCGCGTTCGGTGGGTGAGGGCAAGGGCCGCGCCTGGTACCCGGTGTGGAACTCCGGCTCCACCTACACCCTCTGCATGCGCGTGGGCGCCGAACTGTCCATGATGGAAAACCGTTTCACCCCGGCGCGCTTCAAGGACGGTTACGGTCCCGTGGGCGCCTGGTTCCTGCTGTTCAAGGCCAAGACCCTCAACGGCCTTGGCGAGAACTACGCCGCCAGCGAGGCCGCCAAGGCCGAACTGGAAAAATACGCACCATACGGCACGGCGGCCATCACGCCCACCTGTCTGCGTAACCACCTGATGCTCTTCGAGATGAAGGAAGGCCGCGGCCCCATCATCATGGACACCGTGACCGCCCTGGCCGAACTGGGCAAGACCATGGACAAGAAGGAACTCAAGCACCTCGAGGCGGAGGCGTGGGAAGACTTCCTTGACATGACTTGCGGCCAGGCCAACCTGTGGTGCGCCACCAACACCGAGCCCGAGAAGAAGAACTCCGAGGTTATGCCCACCGAGCCGTACCTGCTGGGCTCCCACTCCGGCTGCTGCGGCTTGTGGGCCTCCGGACCGGACCTGCCCTGGGTGCCTGATTCATACAAGATCAAGGCTGACAACGGCAAGGTGTACAACCGCATGACCACCGTCAACGGCCTGTTCACTGCCGGCGACGGTGTGGGCTGCTCGGGCCATAAGTTTTCCTCCGGCTCCCATGCCGAGGGGCGCCTGGCCGCCAAGCAGCTGGTGCGCTACGCCGTGGACCACGCCGACTTCACGCCGACCCTGGCGCAGTCGAGCGAGGAACTGGTGGACATGGTCTACAAGCCGGTGCGCACCTTCCTGGATCACTGCGAGTACACTACGGCCGTGGACATCAACCCCAACTACATCAAGCCCAACGGCATGATGTACCGGCTGATGAAGGCCACCCACGAGTACGGCGGCGGAACGGCCACGTACTACCAGACCACCAGCAAGAGCCTGGAGATCGTTATGGATATGCTGGCGGTCATGCGCGAGGACTGGGAAAAGATCGCCGCCGGCGACCTGCACGAACTGCTGCGCGCCTGGGAGATCATTCACCGCATCTGGACGGTGGAGGCCCACCTGCGCCACATCCAGTTCCGCAAGGAAACCCGCTACCCCGGTTTCTACTACCAGGCGGATTACCCGGGACAGGACGACGAGAACTGGTTCTGCTTCGTCAACTCCAAGTTCGATCCCAAGGAGCAGAAGTGGGATGTCTTCAAGAGGGATTACGTCAAGATTTTCAAGGACTAAATCCTTTGAACCGTTCCGCACACCCGCTGTGTGACGGAAAGAACCCCTGAAACAGCGTGCCTTCAGGCGCCGCACGGCGCCTGAAGGCCCTGTTTTGTCATGACCCGCAGTCAAGACGGCCTCTGGCCGAGTCGTGCCCCCGTACCTGAGGGTTTCGGCGCCTGCCCGGAACCCTCAGGTATCGGGACACGGCCGACAGGCGACGTCCCCATTGTTTTATACCGTCTTCCTCTTAGCGCGCCGCTGACCGGGCGCGGAAATCTTCACCCCTAAACCCAATTTTACTGCACGGAGGAACAGCATGACTCAAGACAAAGCGGCCCCTGCTAGTCAAAGCATCATGGTGGTTGGCGGCGGAATCAGCGGGCTGACCTCGGCTCTGGAAGCCGCCGAAGTGGGCTACGAGGTGTTCCTGGTGGAAAAGAATCCTTACCTCGGTGGAAGAGTATCGCAACTGAACCAGTACTTCCCCAAACTGTGCCCGCCCACTTGTGGTCTGGAGATCAACTTCCGGCGCATCAAGGACAACCCCAACATCAAGGTGATGACCATGACCGAGGTGGTCAAGGTCGACGGGCAGCCGGGAGACTACGAGGCCACCGTCAAGGTGATGCCACGCTACGTCAACGAGAACTGCACCTGCTGCGGCGAGTGCGCCAAGGTGTGCGAGACCGAAATCTCCAACGAGTTCAATTTCGGTATGGACACCAGCAAGGGTGCCTATCTGCCTTTCGAAATGGCCTTCCCGGCGCGCTATGTGATTTCCCCCCAGATCATCGGCACCGAGGACGCCAAACGCTGCAAGGAGGCGTGCAAGTACGACGCCGTGGACCTGGAGATGACCGAAAAGACCATCACCCTCAAGGTGGGCGCCGTCATCTGGGCCACGGGCTGGGAACCCTATGACGCCTCGCGCATCGACAACCTGGGCTTTGGGCTGTATCCTAACATCATCACCAACATGATGATGGAGCGCCTCGCGGCCCCCAGCGGGCCGACCAAGGGCAAAATCCTGCGACCCTCGGACGATAAGGAACCCACCAGCATCGCCTTCGTGCAGTGCGCCGGCTCACGGGATGAGAACCACCTGCCGTACTGCTCCTACATCTGCTGCATGGCCTCCCTGAAGCAGGCCACTTACGTCCGGGAGCGTTACCCGGACGCCAAGATCTATATCTTCTACATCGACCTGCGGGCCCCCGGGTACCGCTACGAGCGGTTCTACAAGAAGATCAAGGAAGACGAGAACGTGTTTTTCATCAAGGGTAAGGTGGCCGAGGTCAGTGAAGACACCGAGACGCGCAACGTTACCGTAACGGCCGAGGACGCCGTTTCCGGGGAGAAGATCCACCAGACGGTGGACATGGTGGTCCTGGCCACTGGTATGCAGCCCACGGCCGCCGGCATGAGCCTGCCGGCCGGACTGAAGATGAACGCCGACGGCTTCTTCATCAACGACTTCGAAAAAGGCGGCGTGTTTGCCGCTGGCTGTGCCAACAAACCGGCGGACGTCGTGTCTTCCAATCAGAATGCAACGGGGATGGCCTTGAAAGCGATTCAAACCCTGGTGAGAAGGTAGGAGGTTAACCATGGATAAAAAATATGGTGTCTATATCTGCAAGGGTTGCGGTATCGGGGATGCGCTGGACATAGAGGCCCTGAGCGCCGTTGCCGATGAAGAGGGGCTGCCCGTCAAAACCCACGAGTTCCTGTGCGGCAAGGACGGCGTGGCCGTGATCCAAAAAGACGTGGACGACGGGATCAACACGCTGGTTATCGCCGCCTGCTCGCGGCGCGTCAACACGGATGTGTTTCGTTTCCCCGGATGCATCGTGGACCGCGTCAACCTGCGCGAACAGGTGGTATGGTCTCACCCGCGCTCCGAGTTTCCGGCCCTGACCGAGGATCAGAAAGACGACGGCGTGCACTTTGACCGGGTGCAGATGCTGGCCGAGGACTATCTCAAGATGGGCATGGCCCGGGTGGCCAAGGTCGACCTGCCCGAGCCCTACAAGGTGGAGACGCTGAGCAAGAAAATCCTGGTGATCGGCGGCGGCATCACCGGCATGGCCGCGGCGCTGGACGCGGCCGAGGCCGGCTACGAGGTCACCATCGTCGAAAAGGAGGCGCAGCTGGGCGGGCATGCCACCGAGTGGCGCAAACAGCTGCCCCTGTCCGACCCTTACGAGCGTCCCATCGCACCGGTGGTGGCCGAAAGGATCAAGGCCGTGGAGGCGCATCCCAACATTGTGGTCAAGACCGAGACCGTGGTGGCGCGCATCGCCGGTGAGCCGGGCGAGTTCATCGTGACCCTCAAGAAGCCCGGCGAAAAGATCGAGTTCGACGTTCCCTTTCCACTGCCCGACGAGATGAAGGTCGATGAAAACGGCAAGGAACTGGACGCCGAGGCCCTGCATAAGAAGTACATGGAATATAACAAGGGAAAGAAGGATATTTTGACCCTGGATCCCAATGGCGAGATGTTTGGCGCCGTCATCCTCGCCGCCGGCTGGCGCCCTTACGCGCCCGCGGAGGGAGAACTGGACCATTTGGGCTACGGCAAGCTGCCCGATGTAGTGACCAACGTGCAGTTCGAGCAGATGGCCAAGTCCGGTAAGATCACGCGCCCTTCGGACGGCCGGGAGGCCAAGACGGTGGTCTTCGTCCAGAGCCCGGGAGCCGGCGACGATTCGGATTTTGCCTATACCGGCGCCGTCACCAGCATGGTGGCGCTCAAGCAGGCCGGTTACGTGCGCGAGGATTATGCCGACGGCAAGGCCTACGTCTTCTACCAGCACATGCGCACGCCGGGTCTCTCCGAGAATTTTTACAAGAGCATGCAGCAGGACCCGGGCATTTTCCTTTCCAAAGGCGAAGTGGTCGGCGTGTCTAAAAACGGCAGCGGCCTGGTGGTCGAGGCCGACAACACGCTGTTTGGCGACAAGATCAAGGTGGGCGCCGACCTGGTGGTGCTGGCCACCGGCATGGTGCCGGTGACCAAGGACGACCCGGTCATCAACCTGGCCTACCGCCAGGGGCCGGGCTTCCGCGATAATGCCCTATTCGACGACTACGCCGATTCCAACTTCATCTGCTTCCCCTACGAGACCCAGCGCACCGGCATATACGCCGCCGGCGGCGTGCGCCGTGCCATGACCGTGGAGGAGTCCATCGAGGATGCCGCCGGTGCGGCACTCAAGGCCATCCAGTGCCTGGAGTCGGTCAACCGCGGCGTGTCGGTGCATCCGCGCTCCGGTGACATGACCTTCCCGGACTTTTTCTTTCAGCGCTGCACCCAGTGCAAACGCTGCACCGAGGAGTGCCCCTTCGGCGCACTGGATGACGACGAACGCGGCACGCCCAAGCCCAACCCCACCCGCTGCCGCCGCTGCGGCACCTGCATGGGGGCCTGTCCCGAGCGCATCATCGGCTTCGCGGACTACAACATCGACAGCATCGGCTCCATGGTGAAGGCCATCGGCGTTCCCTCCGAAGACGACTACGAGGAGCCGCCCTTGCGCATCTTGGGCTTGGTGTGCGAGAATGACGCTTACCCGGCACTGGACATGGTGGGGCTCAACCGCATGTCCTTTTCCGCCGAGGTGCGCTTTATCCCGGTGCGCTGCCTGGGCTCGGTAAACGTCATCTGGATCAAGGACGCCCTCTCCCAGGGCATGGACGGCGTCTTCCTGCTGGGCTGCAAGCACGGCGATGACTACCAGTGCCACTTCATCAAGGGCAGTGAGCTGGCCGACATCCGCATGAAGAAGATCGGCGATGCCCTGCAGAGCCTGGCGCTGGAGAACGAGCGCGTGGCGCAGTTCCAGGTGGCCATCGACGACTACGACAAGCTGCCCCAGATCATCAACGACTTCGTGGCAATGGTCGAAGACCTGGGACCGAACCCCTTCAAGGGCTTCTAACATCCGCTGAACGGACCCACGGTGCCGGAGCTGCTCCGGCACCCAACAGCTGCCGTTTGAAAACGAGGAGGCTATCATTATGGCGGAAGCATACCATGTTGATTCTGATGTGGGATTTATCAATGAACTGGCGGGGCTGGGCGGCGAAGACCTGAAGAAGTGTTTCCAGTGCGCCACCTGTTCGGTGGCCTGCCCCATTTCGCCGGACACCCGACCCTTCCCCCGCAAGGAGATGCTGGCCGCATCCTGGGGGCTGAAGGACAAGATCGTGGGCAACCCCGACATCTGGCTGTGCCACAACTGCGGCGACTGTTCAACCCTGTGCCCGCGGGGGGCCAAGCCGGGCGACGCGCTGATGGCCATGCGCAACTACAACATCTTTGAGTACGCTACACCCAAGGCGTTGGCCAAAGCTGTGGCCGACCCAAAAAAGCTGCCCCTCTTGCTGGCCATCCCGGCCGTGATCATCCTAGTGCTGGGCCTGGTACTCAAGCTGTTCGGCGTCAACTGGCTCAACTTTGCGCCCCACGAAGCCGTGTGGCAGGCCGACTACATCAACAACTATCTGGTGGACATCATCATGATCCCCACCTTTACCGGCGCCATCGCGGTGTTCGCCCTGGGCCTCAAGCGCTTCGTGGCCGATATGCACGCCAACGCCCTGGCCGACGGCAAGACCGACAAGCAGGCCATCGACCCGGCGGGATTCGGCCGGGCCCTGCTGCGCATTCTGCCGACCATCATGAAGCACGAGAAGTTCAACGAGTGCTCCGAGAACCGCGACCGCTCCACGGCGCACCTGATGGTGCTCTACAGCTTCATTGGGCTGTTCATCGTCACCGGCTGCTTTTTCTTGGCCGAGTGGGTCTTCCACATCGAAGGACCTTACACCCAGGTGAACCCGGTGAAGTGGATCGCCAATATCAGTGCCCTTTCGCTGATCATCGGCGCGGCGCTGCTGCTCAAGAACCGCCTGGCCAAGGAAGACCAGGTGTCCGGGTACTGGGATTGGTACCTGATCGGCCTGGTGCTGGCCCTGGGCGCCACCGGCCTGTTGACCGAGATGGCGCGCCTGGCGGGGTTCGTAGGGCTGTCGGCCGTCATCTACTTCGTGCATCTGATGTTCGTCTGGAGCCTGTTCGCCTACACGCCCTTTTCCAAGCTGGCGCACCTAGTCTACCGCACCACGGCCATGGCCTACAACGAGTACATCGGCCGCAAGTAGGACGCATCCGCCGGTTCGTTTGAAACAAAAAAGGAGGCCTCCGCTCGTGCGAGCGGGGCCTCCTTTTTTTGTTCGGTTCAGGGCGGGGCAGGCGCTATTCGCCGGTGGCGGCACCGTGCAGCTTGATCTCGACTTTCTCGGTCAGGCCGCTGTAGTACTCGCGCAGGATTTCGAGCACCTCTTCGCGTCCGAAATGATCCGGGATCTCGCCGCCCTCGGAGAGCAGCTTGCGCAGCATGGTGCCGGACAGCAGCACGCGGTCTTCCTTTCCGTGGGGACAGGTGCGCAGGGAAGCCATGCCGTCGCACTTGTAGCAGTAGAAGGTCCAGTCGATCTTCAACGGGCTGCACAACAGCGCCTTGCCGGGTTCCTCCGGGTAAGGGATCTTGTCAAAAATGGTCTGGGCTTCGAACATGCCATAGAAGTCGCCCACGCCGGCGTGGTCGCGGCCGATAATCATGCGCGAACAGCCGTAGTTCTGGCGGAAAGTAGCGTGCAGCAGCCCCTCGCGGGGGCCGGCGTAACGCATATCCAGCGGGTAACCGCCCTGGACGACGTGTTTTTCCACGAAGTAATTCTTGACCAGTACGTCGATGCACTTGACGCGCACTTCGGCCGGGATGTCGCCAGGCTTGAGGTTGCCTACCAGAGAGTGAATGTAGACGCCGTCGCACACCTCCACGGCGATTTTGCAGAGGTACTCGTGGGAGCGGTGCATGGGGTTTCTGAGCTGCAGGGCGGCCACTTCGCTCCAGCCGCGCTCTTCGAAGATCTTGCGGGACTCCTCGGGACGCATGTAGATGCCTGCGTACTTGGTGGGATACTCCCCCTCGCTGAGCACCTTCACCGGCCCGGCCAGGTTGAAGTCCTTCTGGTTCATGACCATCTGGACGCCGGGGTGGTCGTCCTTGGCGATTTTCCAGAACTCCTCGGCCGTGGGCGTGCCCTCGCCCATGAAGACTTTCTCGCACTCGAACTTCTTGTCGGCCTCGGTCATCTCGAATTTTTCGGTGACCTGCATAGTGGCCATGATTTCATCACCTTCAGGGTCGTAGAGCGCGATTTCGTCGCCTTCCTTGATGGCACCGGCATCTTCGGCGCTGACATCCAGGGTTACCGGGATGGGCCAGAAGGTCCCGTCGGCCAGCAGGAAGTTCTCGCAGACACCCTTCCAGTCGGCACGGGTCATGAAGCCCGTCAGGGGGCTGAAGCCGCCGATGCCCATCATGATGAGGTCACCCTTGACGCGCGGGGAAATGGAGACTTTTTTCAGGCCTTCGGCCTTTTTCTTCTCAGCCTCCAGTTCGGCACCTTCGAGCAGACAGCAGGTCAGTCCCTTTCCGCCGTGAGGTTCAACCAAGTTTGCCATGTGCTCCTCTCCTTTCAATGAATATTGTTGTTAACACCCACCTCCTCATTATTTAAAGGAATAAGCCTACAAATCAAGGGCAATTTTGTCAAGCGAAATCAAAAACATTCCGGTCTTGGGGGAGGGGGACGGAAGAACGGCGCATCCGCCGTGCGAGGGCCGGAAGCGGTTCTAGAGCGCCTTGTGCAGCGCTTCGGCCAACGTTTCCACGCGGAAGGGCTTCTGCAGGAAACCGGCGGCACCGCAGGCCAGCATTTCCTCGATGTTGCGGTTGAGCGCATAGCCGGTGCAGATTATAACCCTTACATCTGGCTTCCGTCGGGCCAGTTGGTGAAACACTTGCCGTCCGTCCATGTCCGGCAGCTTCATGTCCAGCAGAACCAGGTCGATCTCAGCGAGATGCCGGCTGAAAACCCGTAGGGCTTCGGCGCCCGTAGCGGCGGACAGGACCCTGTAGCGGAGATGCTGCAGGATCTCCCTGCCGGTGGTGATGAGTTCCGGCTCGTCCTCGACCAGCAAAAGGGTCTTGCGTTCCCCCGCGGCGGTGGCGGTTGCTGCAGGACGGGCCGCGGCCGCTTTTTGCCCGACGGGCAGACAGATGCGCACCGTAGTCCCCCGGCCGGGCTCCGATTCCACGACGATGTCGCCTCCGAGACTCTTGATAATGCCGTGAACGGCGGCCATGCTCAACCCCCTGCCCGCGAAGCGCGTGGAGAAGAACGGTTCGAAAATGCGGTCGATGGTCTCCGCATCCATGCCGCGGCCGTCGTCCGCGATAACGATCCCCACGCAGGCGCCTTCCGGCGTATCGGGGTGATGGCGGCGGCGGTAGGCCGGCGTCAGTTCCCCCAGGGTTTCGATCACCACCTTGCCGGTGTTCCCCAGCGCCTCCACGGCGTTGCTGATCAATTCGGAAAAAACCAGCCGCAGCTGGGCGGGGTCGGCGATGATGTGGGGCATCGGCAGCCCGAAACGGGTCTCGACGGCGATGCCCTCGTCAATGTCACGCGTGAGGGCCGGGAGGTTGGTGCGCAGGAATTCGTTCAAATCAAGGTGCACCGGCTGGTAGTTGCCACCACCACCGTACGCCAGCAGTTTGCGGGTCAGGCCGGCCATTTTGCGGACGCTTTCGGCGATGGGCGCAATGTGTTCACGGATTTCGGGAGCGTCACCGAGGCAATACCGCATCAGGTCGATCCGGCCCTGAATGACGGCCAGCTCGTTATTGAAGCGGTGGGCGACCCCGCCGGCGAGTACGGATATGGCTTCCAGTCGCCTGGCCCTGTCGAGCCGTTTTTCGAGTTCCCGGGTTTCGGTGATGTCCTGGGCGTTGACGACGATGCCGGCGATGGCGCCCTCTTTTTCGCGGTAGGGGTAGGCGCTGATGTTCAGGATCCGCTGGTCGCCCGCCCACAGCCGGGCCCTGGCCCGCCACTGGACGGGATGTCCCTCCAGGCAGCGGCTCAACCGGGTGCGCAATTCCGCCCGGAAATCGGCGTCCCGCAACAGCATGTCGACGGACCTGCCGACCATGTGTTCCCGCCGGCGGCCGCAGGCCTGGGCAAAGGCCCGATTGGCCACCAGGCAGTCCAGGTTGGCATCCAGCATGAACATCAGGTCTTCGGAGGTCGAGACGATGCGTTCGTATCGCCGCAGGATCCGTTCGGTCTCCTTGCGCGTGTCGATGTTGGACAAAAGGCCGTCGGAATATTCGGCGCCGTTGCGGCGATAGGTCTTCAGCGCGCGGTCGTGCACCCACACCCAGTTTCCGCCGGGGGACTGTATACGGTACTCCACGTCATAGGGCCGGTTCTCGTCGAACAGCGCGTCCCAGGCCTTTTCAACCATGGCTTTTTCGTCGGGGTGAACGGCGTCCGGCCAGGCGGTTTCTATCCCGTGCCCGGCTCCCGCAAAGCGTTCGATGCCAGGGCTCATGTAGACGGTGACTCCCTGCCGGTTGCGGGTCCAGGTGATGTCGGGGATGTTGGCTACCAGGGAACGGTAGCGCTCTTCGCTGTCGGCCAGCTGCCGGTGTAGGCTCTCGAAGTAGGACAGCAGCAGGCCCACGGCCAGGGTGTTGGCCACCAGCAGGCAAAATACATAGCCCCACGGGTTGAACGGCTTCTGGGTCGGAAAATAGACCAGGTATACCGCCTTGATCAGGGCCCACAGAATGAAGGCGGTGCTCGCCAGGTATTTTCCGCTGCCCTTGAGTTCTTTCCAGCGCAGGAGGTCGATACCGGTGCGAAAATAGACGGCGCTGAGAAAAGCGAAGGAGGGAATCACCAGGATCCGCTGGGACAGGCCGGCCGCAACCCCCAGCAGCAGCCAGGCGGTGACGAGGATGAAGCCCACGATCCAGGAGAGCGGCATCCGGCGCCCCATGAAGAGGCGCGTGCCCCACAGCAGAACGATGCCGCCGGCGATATTGGGCAGATGGTCCACCAGGAAAGGACTGGGCTCCTGCCCGTGAATCAGGTTGGACAACGCGATCAGGCAGCGGGCCAGGAAGGTCATCCAGAAGAGCATCCACAATCCCAGGAAGGGTGTGCGCTGCTGGAAGTAAATGGATAGGAAAATGACGGCCAGCACCACGGGGCCGGTCTGGGCGGCGACGATGGCAGGGATAAAGAAGTGGCCTGTCATGGAGAGCCTTTTCTTGGAGAAATACCCGAGGAAGTAATCTACTATAAAGGCTAGGAAAAATCAACTCGTCTCGCACGCGGCCCCTTCCTTTACCCGTGGCGGGGCCTGTGGTATAGCTGAAGAAAGGGCCGCTATCGGCGGAGGCGGGGGCGACCGCTGGACAGACTCCGGAGACCACAGGTGACCGGCATGCAGATCATGATCGGGGTGATGAACGACCCCCGGCGTTCAATTTACGAGGAAATCGAGGCCATCGGGGAGGCGGGCTATGATTTCGTGGACCTGACGCTGGAGGGCCCGGCGGCCCTGAAGGTCGACACGCGGCGGGCGGCCGGCCTGTGCCGCCGCTACGGCCTGGCAGTGGTGGGCCACACCGACCCCTGCCTGCCCTGGGCCTATCCCCTGCGGGAGCTGCGGGAGGGCTGCCTGGCGGTTCTCGAGCGGTGCGCGCATATATTTTGCCGGCTGGGCGCCTCGGTCATGAACCTGCACCCCTGCTACAGCTGCCCGCCGGCCATGAAGCCGGATCTGCCGGAGCTCAACCGGTCGGCCCTGCCAGCGCTGGTGCGCATGGCCCGCGACCACGGGCTGGAGCTGGTCCTGGAGAACTTCACCGCCCCCTTCGACCGCGTGGCGGTTTTCAGGCGGCTGATGGAGGCCGCGCCCGGCCTGAAAGTGCACCTGGACGTGGGGCACGCCAACCTGGGAGGGGACGGCTTCGACGTCTTTCTCGACCGGCTGGGGCCCCACGTCCGGCACGTGCACTTCTCGGACAACCGCGGCAACGCCGACCAGCACATGCCCCTGGGCGTGGGCGTGATCCCCTGGAGCGACGTGGCCAGCGCCCTCAGGCGTACGGGGTACCGCGGAACGGTTACCCTGGAGGTCTTCTGCGGCGATCCCCGCGAACGTTTCCGGTACCTGGCGGTCAGCCGCGAGTTGGTGCGGCGGCTGTGGGAAGAGGCCCTCTGAACGTTACACGAAGCGGGACTTCCACTGCTTGACCTTTTCGGGCGGCCACTGCGTGCAGTAGGCCGGACGACCCTTTATCACCATGTGCATGCAGGCGTCGGGGCACTCGGGGTCGCAGTGGATGATCTCGTCCTCGCGGCCCCCGGCGACTTTGCGGGGCCAGTCGGGGTCGGCCCACAGCACGCGGGCCAGGCCGATCAGGTCGGCTTTTCCCCCTGTGACGGCCGATTCGGCGACTTCGCCGTCGGAAAAGCGGCCGGCGGCGATCACCGGCACGTCCACCGCCGCTTTCACCGCCGCCGCCAAGTCCAGCATGTAGGCCGGCTGCTTCGACTTCTCCAGGATTTCGGGCAGAAAAAAGGACTCGTAGGTGCCGCCCATGACCGAAATGTAGGCGATCCCGGCCCTGGCCAGCGCCTGGGCAAAGACGGTGGATTCGTCCAGTTTCAGGCCGTCGGGCAGCCATTCGTCGGCCAGGAAGCGGTATCCCACCGGAAACCTCCCCACGGCGCTCTTGACCCTGGCGACGACTTCCAGGGGAAACCGCTGGCGGTTTTCCAGAGAGCCGCCGTATTCGTCGCTGCGCCGGTTGGTGCGCGGCGACAGGAACTGGGACAGCAGATAGCCGGTGCCGCCGTGCAGCTCGACCATGTCGAACCCGGCTTTCTGGGCCCGTGCGGCGGCTTCGGCGAAGCGGTCGGCGATGCGGTCGATTTCATCGGGGGTCAGTTCGCGGGGCATTTTCCCAAAGGTCTCCACCGCCGAGGGCGCCGCCGGTTCGGCCGCGGTGCCGGCGAAGCGTCCGGCGTGGTTGACCTGCAGGCAGGCCAGGGCCCCTTCGGCCCGGATGGCCTGCGCCAGCTTCTTGAGCCCATCCAGGTTGTCGTCCGTATCGGCCCGGAGGGTGCGGGTGGAGCCGCTCCCGTTTTCGAAGTCCACCGTGCTGTTTTCCACCACCACCATGGCCACCCCGCTTTGCGCCATCAGTCGGTAGTGATCCAGCAGCATGGGGCTGACGGTGCCCCCCTCGCCGGCGTACCCCAGGTAGATGGGCGCCATGATCAAACGGTTTTTCAAGGTCAACCCGCCCACTTCGATTTCGGAAAAAATGCTTTCAGCCATGTTGAATCCCCCTTCTCCTTCGTCTCGCGCCGGAATGAAAGCGCGCATTGCCGGCGGCTTCATCCGGGCGCCGGGTTTTCGTCGGCCAACCGCAAGCGTCTATGCGCTGGGATGTGATTTGGGTGCATTCTGCGTTTGCTCCAGCATGCGCCTGACGTACCGGGCGATGGCCAGGCTGCCGGTCAGCCCCGGGCTGTCGATGCCCAGCAGGTTGAGGCATCGCCGGGTGGCTGGACTGAATTCGATGACCCAGTCCTGGTGGCCGGCCAGCCGGGCCTGGATGCCGACCTGGTGCGGCTCCAGGTCGCCGGCCTGCAGACCGGGAAAGAAGGGCCGCACGGCATCCAGGAAAACCGTCTCGGGGCGGTAGGGGCCGCCGTAGTCCGACTTGTCCCGGGCGGCCCGGTTCAGCGGCCCCACCGTTACCGTGGCGCCGAGGGTGTCACGGCCGGACGCAGCGCTGTCCAGCGTCGGCGTCAGGTGCACACCCACCGTGAAGTAGGCCCCCCGGTCGGTGGTGACCCGCCGGGGGGTGGGGTAAATGTTCATGCCCTCGAGAAACAGCTCCGGCCGGCGCGTGCGGTAGAATTTCATGGCTTCGCTGCGCACCGGGTCCACGCGGTAGGGCGATGCCGGGTCCAGCAGCCGGGCGATGTCATCGCTGTACAGGCCGGCGGCGTTGACCACGATACGCGATCGGTAGGTGTCGTGGGCGCCGTCACGGTATTCCAGCGTCACGGCGACGCCCTCCGGGGCCGGTGCCAGTTTTACCACCCGTGTTTCGGGAAAAATCTGTACCCCGCAGCCGTCGGCCAGGTGGTACAGGCGGGCCACCAGGGCGGCGGGGTCGATGATGCCGGAAGTGGGCAGCAGAAGGGCCGCGGCGGCCTGCACGCGCGGTTCCCGCTGACGTACCTGCGCCGTGTTCAGCAACTGAACGGGAACGCCGTTTTCCACGGCCCGCCGCCGGTAGATCTCCAGCGTTTCGCACTCGGTTTCGGAGACGGCCACGATCAGTTTGCCGGTTTGGCGGGCCGGGACGCCGTGTTCTTCGCAGAAACGGTAGAGCATCCGGTTGCCCGCCACGCACAGACGGCTTTTCAGGGGGCGTGTATCCCGGTCGTAGTAGAGGCCGGCGTGAATCACCCCGGAGTTGCGCGAGGACTGGTTTTCCCCGCGGGTCACGCCGGGGTTTTTTTCCACCAGCACCACCTCGCGGCCGGTGCGGGCCAGCTCCCGGGCGATGGCGCAGCCGACCACCCCGGCGCCGACCACCGTGATTTCCACCATGTAGGACATGAGACACTGATAGCATATTCGGCGGCCGCCGTGAACGATTAAGGCGCGGAGACCCTCTCGGGGGAGATGGTTGTTTCCGGCAAGGTGTTCTGGTATTGGATCGGTGAACGCCTGGATGGACGTAACGAGTTTTCACCATCGGCCGGCGGCGGACGGCAGAACGGCGGGGCATGCAGACCCTCTCGCGAAAAATCGAAGCCATCATCCTGCAGCACGGGGAGCGCGGCATGGACCGGTTGTCGCGGTCCCTGCAGCCGGGCTATTGCGGCCGGGCCGCCCGGATGCTCCTGGACCACCGCGGCACGGTGATCATCGGCACCGGCTTCCCGGTGTCGGGCAGTTTTGAGAGTGACGGCCCCATCGGCGCCATCGCCCTCTACCGCGTGCTGCAGCAGCTGGGCAGCCGGCCCGTCTTCGCCTGCGCGCCTCCCATCTCGCGCATTCTGGCGCGCGATTTTACCACCCACGAACTGTCGTTCGCGGACTGGAACGCCAGTCGCGATGCCGCCCGCCGGGCCCTGGCGGAACTCAGGCCCCGCATGATCGTTTCCATCGAGCGCCCGGGCGTGGCGTCCGACGGGCGTTACTACAACATGCACCGACGGGACATCTCGGCTTTCACGGCCAAGTTCGACCTGTTTCTGACCGAGAGCGACTGCCCCAGCATCGCCTTCGGCGACGGCGGCAACGAGATCGGCATGGGAAACGTGTACGAGGCGCTGTCACAGATCGACATCATACCGGCGGTGACCCGCTGCGACGAACTGGTTATCGCAGCGGTATCCAACTGGGGGGTTTACGGGGTGATTGCCGCCCTCAGCCAGCTGGTCGGGAAGGATCTCTTGGCCTGCATCGACCCCCGGGCCATCGCCGAGTACCTGGTGGCCAACGGGTGCGTGGACGGGGTCACGGCGCGGGCGGAGGCCAGCGAGGACGGTTTTCCCATCTCCGTGGGCCTGTCTATCATCGAACAGCTGCGCCGCCTGGTATCGGAACATCGCCGCTGAGGTCGGCGGATCCTTCCGAAGCCGAACCGTGTGCTGCCGGCGGGATGCTTTGCCGGAATCACTTTTGAAGACCAAGAGGAGATGCGCACATGCAAAACGATGCCATCGAGCAGGTGGAGATGAAAGACGAGTTCAGGGTCTGCCCCTCCTGCGGGTACGAGGACGGGTTTCACTCCATGTTCCGAAAAGAGGCGGGCATTACCCGCTGGCTTTTCATCTGCCCGGCGTGCCACCGGATCTTCGACATCGGCCTGACGGCCTAGGCGTGTTACTGCCAGCGGTCATCGTCGGATTTTCTCAGATCGATGTACTCGATGCCGCCGCGGTCGTTGACCAAGGAGGTCATCAGCCAGCTGATGATGCTGATCATCAGGGAGCCGAAGACCGCCGTCCAGAAACCGGTCACTTCGAAGCCTGGAATGATGGCCGAAGCCATCTTGAGCAGGGCGGCGTTGATGAGAAAGGTAAACAGGCCCAGGGTCAGGATGTTGATGGGCAGCGTCAGGATCAGCAGGATTGGTCGGAAGAGGGCGTTCAGAATGCCCAGCACCGCGGCCGCGAAAAAAGCGGAGAGAAACCCCGACACGTGGATGCCGTCCATGACGTAGGCCGTCAGCAGCACGGCCAGCGTCAAAATCAGCCAGCGCAGTCCGATTCCGATACCCATTTTCCCCTCCCATTCCCCGAGGACTCTCAGGATAAACAGCCTTTCCTTGACCTCCACCTGCTGGGGCGTGGCGCCGTCTATATCCCGCCAGAGGGGTATGTCGGCGCAGTAGAAGTGAAAGCTTGGCCTCAGATACCAGACTCGGGGTGCAAATGCAAACTTGCAGATAGGCCTGTGTGAGGATGCGGCTTTCGGTGCCGGCTGGTTGCGAGTGACTGAATGCCTTGTTCCTGCAGCACACCGTCGACGTATTCCGGCGGGAAATGGGTTCCCCGGTAATACAGCAGCGCTGGGGACACGCATTTCCGGAAGGCCTGCACCACCCGGCTGTCGAACTGCCGGTCGCTTTGCTTGTCGATGAGTGCCAGCACATCGGACAGGGGCATGCGCTCACAGTCGAGCATGTCGCCCTCTGCGTTGTACTTGGGGTAGTCGCGGGGGGAGGTCAGGGCGTCGAAGACATCGGCCAGGGCCAGGATCTTGGCCTCCAGGGGGATGTGGGAGCCGGTCAGGCCGCGGGGATACCCCCGGCCGTTGCACTGCTCGTGGTGCAGGGCAGTGACTTGCGGAATCCAGCGCAGGTGCTTGGGGAAGCGGAATTTTTCCAGGATGCGCTGGGTGATGACGGGGTGCTCGTTCATCTTTTCGCGTTCCGCCGCCGTGAACTTTCCCTGCTTCAGGAGGATGTGGTTGGGGATGCCGATTTTGCCGATGTCGTGCAGCAGGGCGGCTAGGCGCAGCCCCTCCAGTCGTTCGGGCGTCAGGCCCATTTGCCG
>Ga0256835_1000829_pt1 | contig 20449 bp, 19 predicted proteins | sample PIR30metaG_FD_185972 | JGI IMG/M metagenome (GOLD analysis project Ga0256835, IMG submission 185972) | Hydrothermal vent microbial communities from East Pacific Rise, Pacific Ocean - PIR-30 | ecosystem: Environmental > Aquatic > Marine > Hydrothermal vents | place: Pacific Ocean: East Pacific...
GCCCCTCCAAACCCGCCCCCCTCGACCCCGCCTGGTACACGCCTGAAACCGCCCGCGGAAAAGAACTGAAAAACAAGGTCATGGTGGGGAACTGCTACCTGTGCCACGACCCGCACTCGCCGAAGTTCAGGTTCAGGGATTTCGCTCCACCGCCGGTGTGGCCGGCCAAGTTGATCCGGCGCCCGGCCTACGCCACTGGAAAGTGAACGCACGTTGCCTGCGCCCGGCTGTGATTCAACCGTGTTTCAGAGGAATTCCGCGATGGCCAAAGACCCCAAATTGCACGCCCCCCTGAGCCGCAGGAATTTTATTGCCGGCCTGACGGTGACCCTGACGGCCGCCGGCGCCGGTGCAGCTGCCATGCCCCCCTTCTGCAGATCCCCCCCCGAGGACATCAAGCCTGCCACCATCGGCGAGCCGGAATAACCCTGATCGGCCGGAAAAAATCCGGAAAAAACAAACGGCCCGGGGGAGCCCCCCCGGGCTTTTCGAAAATGACGGGGCCCCGCGACTGTCAAGAAAGCCGTCGCGGGGCCCCACTTTTTCCACGGGATGATGCCTACGTTCCGGAAGGCTTTCGCAGCTTCTGAAGGCCGATGGCCAGCACAAAGAGGCCCAAACCGGCAATGTCCGCCCAGGTGTCGGGCCACAGCAGCCCCGCGGCGGCCAGCCAGAAGAGGATGGTCTCCAGCCAGGTGGCGCGCCGGAAGAAGAAGCGCTCCAGGGCGGCGGCAAAGGCCGTCAGCCCGAGGAAGGTGGTCACCATGGTGAAGATCACGGGGACGTGCAGCAGTTCGTATTCCTTGCCCATGCCCAGCAACGGGCGATAGGCCATGACCAGCGGGATAATGTAGAGCCCCTTGGCCAGCTTCCAGGAGGTGAAGGCCGTGCGCATGGGGTTGGCCCCGGCCACGCCGGCACCGGCGAAACTGGCCAGGCTCACGGGCGGGGTCACATTGGCGTCCTGGGAGTACCAGAAGACGATCATGTGGGAGACCAATAGCGGCACCCCCATGTCCAGCAGGGCCGGGCCGGCCAGGGTAGCCAACACGATGTAGCTGGCCGTCACCGGCAGGCCCATGCCCAGCACCAGTGAGGCGGCGCCGATCAGGAGGATGGCCAGCGCCTTGATGCCCAGGCTCAGATCCAGCACCAGGCTGGAAAACTTGAGCCCCATGCCGGTGAGCGTCACCATGCCCACGATAATGCCGGCCGCGGCACAGGCCACCGACACCATGATGGCACTGACGGCCCCGTTTTCCAGCGCCTTGAGGGTCGAACGCAGTTCCTGTTTTAGGAAATCGGTCGCACTGCGGCGGCCGGCGTCTCCGGCGGCCAGGTGGGCATTGGCCACCTGCCAGCGCACGGCATTGGCCAGCACGCTGGCGGCCACGGTGCTGACCACGGCCACGAAACCGGCCATCATGGGCGAGTAGTTGGCCATCAGCACGTAGACCAGGATGCCCACCGGAATAATGAAGTGGATGCCGTCCTTGACTACCTGCAGGATCCTGGGAAGGTTCTCCCGGGGCTGGCCCTCCAGGCCGAATTTTTTGGCCTCGAAGTGCACAAACAGAAGCACCGTGAGGTAGTACATGATGGCCGGCACCAGGGCCACCTTGATGATGGTCAGGTAGCTGGTGTTGGTGAACTCGGCCATCAGGAACGCGCCGGCGCCCATGATGGGCGGCATCAGCTGCCCGCCGGTGGAGGCCGCCGCCTCGATGGCCCCGGCCACGTGGGGCCGGTAGCCCACCTTTTTCATCATCGGAATGGTAAAGGAGCCCGTGGCTACCACGTTGCCCACGGCCGAACCGGACACCGAACCCATGAACCCCGAGGCCACCACCGCGGTCTTGGCCGGTCCGCCCGAGAAGCGGCCCGTGAGGGCATAGGCCAGGTCGATGAAAAAGGCCCCGCCGCCGGTGGTCTCCAGGAAGGCGCCGAAAAGCACGAAGACGAACACGAAGGTGGCCGCCACACCGATGGGCAGGCCGAAAATACCCTCCGTGGTCAGCCACAGGGTGGTGGCGATGCGCTCGACACTGTAGCCTTTGTGGATGATCAGCTCCGGCATGTAGGGACCGAAGTAGGCGTAGAGCATGGCGACCACGCAGATGCCGGTCATGATCAGTCCGATCACCCGCCGGCAGGCCTCCAGCACCAGCAGCGTACCGATGATGCTGACCACCCGGTCGCTGGTCAGCCAGTCGCCCTGGCGGTCGAATATGGCCGTCAGGTTAAAGCAGATGTAAGCGGTGCAGTAGACCGCGGCCGCCACCAGGCACCAGTCCAGCAGGACCCAGAAGTTCAGGCGCGCCTTGGAGACCTTCTTAAAAGCCGGCTTCAGCAGGAAAGTCAGGCTCAGGATGGCGCCCAGATGGATGGAGCGCTGCACCAGCGCCGTCAGTGCCGTGACGCCGGCCGTGTACAGCTGGTAGAGGCTCAGGCTGACCGCCAGCACCATGATGACCCTGGCCGTCGCCTTCTCGAGGGAGGTGGACTGTTCCGCAATGGGTTCGGGAGCCGGGGCGCTGTTTTCACCGGCCCCGGCAGGTGCAACCTCAGACATGGGGACTCCTCTGCAACTGGCGCGAGCAACGATCGCGGAAAGAAAAAAATCAGGATTTACCGTTGCGCCTGTTCTTCGAAAGGGCCTGCGGCGTGGCGGGGCTGGGGAAGACCCGCCGCCGACACCGGTGGAGCAGGCTCACCGGCCGGGCGTGAAAGCGCACCGCCACGTGGGGCGCCAGGGCCGACAGGTTGGTGCGTATCCCCCGCCAGATGACCGTGTGGTCCACCCCGGGGCTGCCGATGCGCAGGATGAAATCACCGGTGGGCATGTGCATGTCTACGATGGCTTCGTACGGGCCGCGCATCACCATACGGCCCACGCCGGGCATGCGCCCCATGCCGGCCCCGAACTTCAGGTAACGCTCCTCCTCGATGTAGATGCGCCCCCGGGAATCCACCGAGTGGATCTCCCAGATGGGGGCATTCTCCACCGAGTGAAAGTAGTGGATGGTAAAGCGTTCCCCCGGCGCCAGGGGCAGCACCAGCAGCGGCGGGCCGCCCTTGACCGGGGTCACGCGCAGTTCGAGTCCGCCGGGCAGCAGGGCGGCGGCCGCCAGCCCCAGCAGTGCCAGGCCGGCGGCGGCCGCCCACCAGCATGCCTTCAAGCGTCCTTTCGGCATGGACCGCTAGGAGGCCGGAACCAGTCGGGCCGGTACCTTGATGCCCTTTTCCTTCAGGTACTTGATGGTGCCGGGATGCAGTGGGATGGGGGAGTACTTCACCGCGTTTTCCGGCGTGGTATAGGCGGCCGACGGGTGGATCTTCTTCAGGTAGTCGGTATGCTCGTAGAGCGCCTTCACCAGCTTGTAGACCAGGTCGGTATCCAGCGATTTCTGGCAGATCATGACGTTCCAGACACCGATCGTGGGCACCGGCTTGTCCACGCCGCGGTAAACGCCGGCGGCCAGGTCCACCGCGGAGTAGTTCTTGTTGGCCGCCAGGATCTTCCGGGTCTGTTCGGGGGTGAAGCCGATAATACGGATGTCGTGGGTAGTGGCCAGGTCCAGAATGGAGCTGGTGCCGGGGCCCACGGACCAGATGCCCACGTCGATGGTGCCGTCGCGCAGGGCGTTGGCGCTCTCGGTGAAGGACAGGCGGCTGTCCTTGTAGGAGTCCAGCGGGATGCCCAGAGCCTTGAAAACCGCCTCGGCCATGAAGTTGGTGCCGCTGCCCGGGCTGCCGGTGCTGATGTGGCGGCCCTTGACCTGCTCAATGTTGGTGATGCCGCTCTTCTTCAGCGTGACCACCTGCAGCAGGTTGGGGTACATGATGGCCATGGACAGGATGTTGTGCTTCTTGCCCTTGAACTTGCCTGCGCCCGTGTAGCCGGCGGCAGCCACGTCGCCCATGACCTCGCCGATCACGGTCTCACCCTTGTGGGCCAGTTTGACGTTTTCCACACTGGCGCCGGTCACCTCGGCCACGGCCTTGACGCCGGGCACGTATTTGGACCAGATCTCGGCCACACCGCCGCCGTAGGGATAGTAGATTCCCCCGGTGCCGCCGGTGCCGATGCTGATAAAGGTCGTCTTGGCCGCCACCGGCGCGGCCACGGCCATAACTGCACACAGGAAAAAAACGATAAACGCGTTCTTGATTCTCATAAAATGTCCTCCGCTGAAGCTTTCTGGGGTGGTTTTGGGTTCCCGTACCGGCCGGCGGCGCCGGGGCGCCGGGTCCGACGCGGCAGGACGGCTCCGCCGGTCCTATTTCCCGACGGTGGAGATCTTCAGGATGACGGCCTTGGGCTGCGTAGCCATGTCCTTGACCGGGTATACGAATGAGGCCGTCTGCCCGGGCTGCACCAGGCCCTTCTTGGTCTTGCGGGGAATCAGGCCGCCTACGGCCTTGCCGTTGTCCATGAAAATGTTGACCCGGTAACGCTGGGGCTCGTTGCTGACGTTTTTGATCGTCACGGAAAAATGCAGGGTTTCGGCGCCTTTCCACTTCTTAAAGGCGCAGGTGAAATCCACCAGTTCGGCCTGGGGGGCGATGTCCTTGGTCAGCTGCCCCTCCCCGCTCACGCACGCGAACTTGGGGGGGGCGTTCTTGGGCGTCAGCGTGCTGCCGCCGCTGCAGCCGGCGGCCAGCAGCGCCACCGCCAGAGACAGGCAGATCATGCCCCACATGGAAGTGCTTCCGACACGTCTTTTCATGCTTCCTCCTCCTGGTTCCCGGTTGACGAAAAATCCAATCCGCTTAATGAAGAAAATTCACTTCTGCAAAATAAGCCAAACGGCCGCTTTTTTCAAGGCACAAAAAAAGGGCGGCCCGCCGCGGCTAAGCCGTGCGGGGGCCGCCCCCGTTTCTGCGCCTGCACGGCGGCGCTTAAACCATCTCGGAAATGGGGCGCCGCGCCGTGCGGTCCGGGCGGATGTCCTGTGTCACCGTCGCCTTGAGCTTGCGCCGGCTGTCACGCAGCGCCACCGTCTGGCCGTAATCGAGCTGCGTTTTGACCTTGATGAAACCGCAGCTTAGCCCTCTGGGTCTGAAGCCTTCCGGTTTGTCCGGGCTGGCGATGCTGTAAATGCGCCCCTCGTGGCGCCCGATGCCCATGTCGGTCACGCAGGTCAGCACCCGGCCGATCTCGTTTCCGTCGGCATCCGTCACCACCGCCGGGTCGCCGGTGGACACCTTGCGCAAATCGTCGCCCACGAAGGGGTATGTGTACTCCGGCGACTGGACCTTCAGCAGCGCCTCGGCGCCCACGAAGTTCTTGGTGAAACCGGAGCGGTCCTCGTTGAAAGGCAGCGCGAATTCCCAGGGATGATTGATGAACGGCCAGTGGCCGATGTCCTGATGGGACAGGGGCAACACGGCCCCGCCGCGCAGGGAATCGCGGGCCGCCAGGCCGCAGGGGGTCAGCGTCAGGTCGCCGGCGGCGGCCGATAGTATCTGCTCCCACACGGCCGTTGTGCGATCGGCCTGCATATAGATCTCAAAGCCGAACTCGCCGGTGTAGCCCGTACGCGAGAACAGCACCGGGGTGCCGTCTTTCAGCCTGACAGCCGCGGACAGATCGGAGTCCGGATCGAAGAAACCCTTGAAGGAAAAGTAGAAAAGGTTCTCGAAGACCGCCTGGGGATCGGCCAGCACGCGGGCCATGATCTTGCCGGCCAGAGGGCCCTGCACGTCGATCTTGCCCAGCCGGTCGGTGAGATCCGTGATCCTGGCCTCCCGTCCGCCCCTGCGCGATTCCAGGTGGCGGGCCACGTCGGCACCCATGCCGGCGTTGACCACCGCCATGTAGTAACCGTCGCGCAGCATGTAGATGATGGAATCGTCGATCACGCAGCCGTCGTCGTCGAGGTAGGCGCCGTAGACGCAACGTCCCGCATAGAGGGGCTTCTTGGACCTGCCCACGCAAGCCTCCAGGTCGTTGGTGAAGCACAGCTGCAGCAACTCGCGGGCACCGCCGCCCTGCACCAGCAGCACCGCCATGTGGCTGGTATCGAAAAGCCCCGCACCGGTCAGTACGGAGAGATGTTCGTTCTTGGCCGACGAGTACCACAGGGGCATGTCGTAGCCTCCGAAATCGGCCATGTTGGCTCCCCGGGCTGTATGCCAGTCGTGAAGAGGGGTGTTTTTTATCTTTTGCTGCATGACGTCCTCCTTGAATTCCCTGAAAAGGCCAACGCGCTGATTGTAATATTTATGTAAAATCAGATAAAACTAATTTAGGATATTGTCAAAAGTTTTTTGGATTTTTATTGAAAACATCAATTTGTTGCGGTATATGTACCTGTGTTTGTTTTTGTGGAAAATGCCGACCGCGACTTTCGTGAATCCCCCTCGCCTGAATTGACATCACCATGAAAAGTCGATTTCGAACGGGCGTCAGGCTCTTTTGAAATCGGCACCGGGGGGCCGGAATCCCATGCCCACGGGTTCCCCGGATCGGGCAAAACACCGCGCGCCACCGGAAGGGGCCCGCACCGGCGGCCGATCCGGACTTGCGCTAACACCATCAACACCGAAAGCCCAAAGGAGGCGCCAGACATGACAACCACCAGAATCACCGTACTTGGAGGCGGCCCCGGCGGGTACGTTGCCGCCGTGCGGGCCGCCCAGCTGGGCGCTGAGGTCACCCTGATCGAGGCCGACAACGTTGGCGGCACCTGCCTCAACCGCGGCTGCATCCCATCCAAGACCCTGATCACAACGGCCGAGCTGCTGGAGAAATTCCACCGCGCCGCCGAGTTCGGGGTCACCGTAGAGGGCGGCGTACACCCCGACATGCAGCGCCTGATGGCGCGCAAGAACGCCATCATCAAAAGCCAGATCAGGGGAATCGAAAACCTCCTCAAACATCATCATGTCCGGCTGCTGAAGGGTAGCGGGGTCATCCGTGAACCCGGGCTGGCGGTCGCCCGCCAGCCGGACGGCGAAGTGGAGGTCCCCTGGGACCGCCTGATTCTGGCCACCGGGACCGTGCCTTTCGAAATTCCCGCTTTCCCCTTTGACGGCACGAAGATCATCTCCAGCGATGACGCCCTGGAACTGGAAAGCGTGCCGCCTTCCATGGTCATTGTGGGCGGCGGCGTCATCGGCTGCGAGTTCGCCTTCATCCTCTCCGCTCTGGGCTGCCGGGTGACCGTGGTGGAGGCCCTGTCGCGGCTGCTGCCCCTGCCCTCGGTGGACGAGAACTGCTCCAAGGTCCTGCAGCGCGAGATGAAAAAGCGCAAGATCAAGTTCGTGGTCAACCGCACGGTGGAGCGCGCCGAGGACGCCGGCGACCACCTGCGCATCACCATCGGCGCCTCGCCTTTCCTGGAGAACCCCTCCCCCAGGGACCAGAAACCGGCAACCGTGGAGGCGGCCTGCATGCTGGTATGCGTTGGGCGCAAGCCCAACAGCGCCGGCATCGGCCTGGAAAACCTGGGCCTCCAGCCCGACGAGCGGGGCTGGCTGGCGGCTGACGAACGGATGCGGACGGCAGTGCCCGACGTGTACGCCATCGGCGACCTGCTGGGGCCGGCCAAGGTCATGCTGGCCCATGTGGCCTCCACCGAGGGTATGGTGGCGGCCGAGAACGCCATGGGGGGCGAGCGCCTCATGGACTACAGCGTGGTGCCGGGCGCCATCTTTACCACTCCCGAGGTGGCCAACGTGGGGCTGTCCGAAGCCGAGGCCGTCAAGGCCGGCCATGACGTGCGCGCCGACAGCGTGCTGTTCCGCACCCTGGGCAAAGCCCAGGCCATCGGGGAAATCGCCGGCGAGGCCAAGATCGTGTCCGAAAAGGGCAGCGGCCGCATCCTGGGGGTGCACATCGTGGGGCCCCACGCCACGGATCTCATCGCCGAGGCGGCGGTGGTCATGCAGATGGGCGGCGGGGTGCGCGACATCGCCGCCACCATCCACGCGCACCCCACCCTGGCGGAGATCATGATGGAGACATCCTTCAAGGCTCTCGGGCGTTCGCTGCACGGCTGACGGCGACGGGCAGAGGCCCTTTTGCAAAGCCCCGGGCGGGAAAAGCCTTCGCCCCAAAAAATGACGGTTCTTGACGAATCTGACAAATTTCCATTCTATTGTTGACAATATCATTTAATCCGGCTTATCTTTTTGAGGACTTTAAAAAACCAACGCTTTGCGGCCGAGCGGTCCGCCACACCGGATTTCACGGGGTTTCACCAGCGGCCGCCATCGTGGAAAAGACGACTTCCGCCATGAAAATCGACGAAAACACCATCGCCATCATCCGCCATCTGCGCAACGGGCGCAAGTCCTTCAAGAAAATAGCGGAGGACCTGTCGCTCTCCGAAAACACCATCCGCACACGGGTCAAGAAAATGATCAACGAGGGGGTGCTACAGATCACCGGCCTGGTGGATCCCGAGCAGGTCCCGCGCCTGCGGCCGGTGATCATCGGCGTCAAGCTGCGCACCACGGACCTGTTCAAGAAAGGCGAGGAGTTCCAGAGGCTGCGGGGCGTGGTCTCGGTGAGCGTCGTCACCGGGCGTTACGACCTCATGCTGCTGGTGCTCTTCACCCGCGACTACGGGCTGCAGGAATTTTACGCCCAGGAGGTTTCCAAGATAGACGATGTCCGCTCGCTGGAGACTTTCGTGATCTACAAAAGCTACAACCTGAAGGTGCCCTATATCCATTGAACCGTTCCAACCGATCCCAACCGTTACCGCCGGCTGTGCGTCGCAGCGCCGGCAGACACATATCAGCCACAGGAGGAAAAAATCATGAAAGAGATCAGCGAACTGCAGTTTGCCGAAGACGTCCGTTACGCCGAAGATCACGAATGGGTCCGGATGGAGGGTGACACGGCCGTGGTAGGTATTTCCGACTATGCCCAGGACCAGCTGGGGGACATCGTGTTCGTCGAGCTGCCGGCCGAGGGCGACACGTTCGCCCAGAAAGACGAATTCGGCACCGTGGAATCCGTAAAGGCGGTCTCCGAGCTGTACATGCCCATCGGCGGCGAGATTTTGGCCGTCAACGAAAACCTCGAGGAGCACCCCGAACTGGTCAACAGCGCGCCCTACACCGACGGCTGGCTCATCAAGGTCAAACCGTCCGACCCGGCCCAGTACGAAGCCCTGATGGACAGGGACACTTACCTGGAAATGCTGAAAGGACTGCAAGAATGAGATACCTGCCACACACTGAAGAAGAGATTCAGGCCATGCTGCAGGAGGTGGGTGTCGCCGACCTGGAGGGGCTGTTCTCGACCATTCCCGGGGATTGCCGGCGCGACGGGGACATGCCGCTGCCCGAACCCATGACCGAGTGGGAGCTCAACGCCCACATGGACGATCTGGCCGCCCGCACGGCCGCCGCCCCCCAGTACCGCATTTTCATGGGGGCCGGCAGCTACGACCACTTCATCCCGTCGGCCACCTCCTACCTGCTCAGCCGCAGCGAGTTGATGACGGCCTACACGCCCTACCAGCCGGAGATCAGCCAGGGCACCCTGCAGGCGATTTTCGAATATCAGACGTTCGTCACCCGCCTGCTGGGCCTGGACGTGGCCAACGCCTCCATGTACGATGGCGCCTCGGGCCTGGCCGAGGCGCTATTGATGGCCATCCGCGTCACGCGGCGCAAAAAAGTGGCCGTCTCGTCGCTCATCAACCCCCTCTACCGCCGCGTTGTGCGGACCTATCTGGAACCCACGGGGTACGAAATCGTAGAGCTGCCGTACACCGCCGAGGGGCGCACGGACTTCTCGGCCCTTGCCGGGCTGGACGAACTGGCCGGCGTGGCCGTGCAGTCGCCCAACTTCCTGGGCTGCATCGAAGACCTGCAGGCCGTCTCGGACACGGTGCACGCCGACAAGAAGACCATGATGATCGCCTGCTTTTCCGAGCCGCTGGCCTTCGGCCTGCTCAAAAGCCCGGGCAGCCAGGGTGCCGACATCGCCTGTGGCGAGGGCCAGAGCTTCGGCATCCCCCGCTCTTTCGGCGGCCCCGGCCTGGGGATCTTCGCCACGCGCAGCAAATTCGTACGCAACATGCCCGGCCGCCTGGTGGGCCAGACGGTGGACAGGGAGGGCCGCAGGGGATTCGTGTTGACGCTTTCCACCCGCGAGCAGCACATCCGCCGCGAACGGGCCACCTCCAACATCTGCTCCAACCAGGGCCTGTGCGCCACCAACGCCATCATGTACCTGTCGACCCTGGGCGGCAGCGGTATCCGTCAGCTGGCACGCCTCAACCGCGACAAGGCCGAGTACCTCAAGGGCGCCCTGGCCCGGGCAGGCGTCCGGATTCCCTTCGGCGCCCCGACTTTCAACGAGTTCGTGGCCGGGTTCCCCAAGGGCTTCGACGCCACCTGGAAAAAGCTGCTCAAGAAAAAAATCGTAGCGGGCCTGCCCCTGGCTCCCTACTACGATGACATGGCGGACTACTACCTGCTGTGCGCCACGGAAACCTGCAGCCGTGAGGACATGGATCTGCTGGTCAAGGAGGTGACATCATGAAAGAGACCGTCGGCACCCATGGACTGGTATTCAATGAGCCTTTGCTGTGGGAAAAGGGCGCCGCAGGGCGCAACGGCTTTTCCATGCCGCCCCGGGACGTCCCCGAAAGCCCCCTGGACGAAGCCCTGGCCGGAGACGGGCCGGACTTCCCGGACCTGTCCGAGGTGGACGTGGTGCGCCACTTCACGCGCCTGTCGCAGTGGAACTTCGGCGTGGACAGCGGTATGTACCCCCTGGGCTCCTGCACCATGAAGTACAACCCCAAAACCAACGAGCGCCAGGCGACCCTGCCGGGCTTCACCGGCGCCCACCCCCTGCTGCCGGCGGAACTGTGCCAGGGGACACTGCAGCTGATGTACGATCTGCAGGAGTTCCTGGCCGCCATTACGGGTCTTCCGGCCGTAACCGTGCAGCCCGCCGCCGGTTCCCAGGGGGAATTGACCGGCATGCTGATCTTCGCGGCCTACCACAAGAGCAAGGGCAAGGCCCGCCACAAGATCCTCATCCCGGACACGGCCCATGGCACCAACCCGGCCAGCGCGGCCCTGTGCGGTTTCAAGGCCGTGGCGGTAGCCTCCAACGAGCGCGGCGTGCTCTCGCCTGAAACTGTGGCCGGCCTGATGGACGAGGACACGGCCGGCATCATGATCACCAACCCCAACACCCTGGGGCTCTTCGAGGAGAACATCCACGAGGTGGCCCGCATCGTTCACGACAAGGGCGGGCTGGTGTACGGCGACGGCGCCAACATGAATGCTATCATGGGCATCGTGGACGTGTCCCAGCTGGGGGTGGACGTGATGCACCTGAACCTGCACAAGACTTTTTCCACTCCCCACGGCGGCGGCGGACCGGGCAGCGGACCGGTGTGCGTCACTTCCGAACTGGCGCCCTTCCTGCCCGTGCCGCGGGTAGTCAAGACCCAAAAGGGCTACGAACTGTCCGAGGACTTTCCCCAGTCGGTGGGAAAGCTGCACGCCTTCTACGGCAATTTCGGCATCCTGATCCGCGCCTACAGCTACATCCTGAGCATGGGCGCCGCCGGCCTGAAAAAGGCCACCCAATTAGCGGTTCTCAACGCCAATTACATCAAGGAAAAGCTCAAGGGGGATTTCCACCTGCCCTACGACCGTCCCTGCATGCACGAGTGCGTGTTCAACGACAAGAACCAGGAAGCCTACAGGGTGACCACCCTGGATATCGCCAAGCGACTCATGGAATACGGCTTCCATCCGCCCACGGTGTACTTCCCGCTGGTGGTGCACGGCGCCATCATGGTCGAACCCACCGAGACCGAGTGCAAGCAGGATATTGATGCTTTCATCGAAACCATGAAGGCCATCGCCGCCGAGGCGCGCGAGAACCCGAAACTGCTGCACGAGGCACCGCAGATCACCAAGGTGCGACGCCTGGACGAGACCCTGGCGGCCCGCAAGCCCCGCCTGACAGGATAGTCCGCCGTGGCCGCGGTTGCCAAACCTCCCCGGCAGTGTCTGTTCGTCACGCCGGGGTGCCTGGAATACCGGCGCGCCCTGGCGCTGCAGCGGCGCATCGTGGACGCCCGCTGGCATGGGCAACTGGACCGTGACGTGCTGCTGCTGCTGGAACATCCCGCCGTTTTCACCCTGGGACGGCGGGGAGGGCGGGACAACCTGGGGGTCTCCAGAGACTTCCTGGACCAGCGCGGCATCGCCGTGGTGCACGTCGAGCGCGGCGGGGACATTACCTACCACGGTCCGGGCCAGATCGTGGGCTACCCCATCATCACTCTGCGGGGTTCGCCGCTTTCAGTAACCGATTACGTCACGGCACTGGAGGAGATTATGATCCGAACGGCGGCCGACTTCGGAGTAGCCGCCGCACGCGACCCGCGCAACCGGGGTGTCTGGGTGGAGAACTGCAAGCTGGGCAGCATCGGCATTTCCATCCGCCGGGGAATCTCCTTCCACGGCTTCGCCTTCAACGTCAACACCGACCTTGCGCCCTTCGGCTGGATCAACCCCTGTGGGCTCAGGGGGGTCGGCGCGACGTCCCTGGAAAGGGAACTGGGGGCGCCGGTTTGCCTGGAGGCAGCCTTCGATGCGGTCTCCGTCCACCTCCGGCAGGTGCTGCGGATGGAACTAGCGCCCACCGGCATCCGGGAACTCGAGGAGCGGCTGCAAGACCGGCACGACCATCTGTAGAACGCAAAACACAACGCATACCCGCAGGCGAGTCCATGACACACACGACCGAACACCCTATTCGCACCGGCAAACCCCCCTGGCTGCGGCGGCGGCTGCCCTCGGGACCGGAATACGAGACCGTACGGGCGCTGATCCGCAACGGACAGCTGCACACGGTTTGCCAGGAGGCCAGGTGCCCCAACCAGTTCGAGTGTTTCTCGAACCGCACGGCCACATTCCTGATCCTGGGCTCGCGCTGTACCCGGGACTGCCGCTTCTGCTCGGTGCAAAGCGGTCCCCAGGGGCCGCCCGATCCGCGTGAACCGCAGCGGGTGGCGCAGGCCGCCCGGCAACTGAAGCTGCGCTACGTGGTGGTCACCTCGGTGACCCGCGACGACCTGGAAGACGGCGGCGCCGGCATCTTCGCCGCCACCATCCACGAAATCCGCCGCGCCATCCCGAAAGCCCGAATCGAGGTACTGATCCCTGATTTCCAGGGGGATGCCGGCGCGCTGGAAACGGTCCTGCGCGCCGCTCCGCACGTCCTCAACCACAACATCGAAACCGTACCGCGGCTCTACCCCACGGTGCGCCCCCAGGCGCGCTACGAGCGCTCCCTGGAGCTCATCGGCCGGGTTGCCGCGTGGCAGCCGTCCATTCCGGCCAAGTCCGGGCTCATGCTGGGGCTGGGGGAAACCGACGAGGAGATCCGGCAGACCCTGCAGGACCTGCTGGCGGCCGGCTGCCGCCTCCTGACCCTGGGGCAATACCTGCAGCCTTCCCGGCAGCACCTGCCGGTGGAGCGCTTCGTGACGCCGGAGGAATTCAAGCAGTGGTACCGCACAGCGCGCAGGATGGGGTTCTCCCAGGTGGCCAGCGGTCCCTTCGTACGCAGCTCCTACCACGCGCGGGAGCTGTTTGAAAAGACTTGATCAGAGAGGAGAGAGAAATGGAACAGAAGTTCATCATGACGGCTTTCGGCAAGGACCGGCCCGGCATCGTAGCCGATGTATCGCAGCTCGTTTATGAAAACGGCTGCAACCTGGAAGACTCCACCATGGCCCTGATGGCCGACCAGTTCACCATCATGCTGCTGCTTGCCGGACAGGGCAACGACCTGGAAGAGCGCCTCTCCAACGCCTGCCGGCGCCTGGAGATCGAAAAAGGCGTTTCGGCCTTTCTGCGGCGCGTCGACGACAGCGCACCCCAGGCCGCCGGTGCCCGCACCACCCGCACCGTCCACGTGGAGGGCCTGGACAAGGCCGGCATCGTCTATCGCATCAGCCGCTTCCTGGCCGACCGCGGCGTCAACATTGTCACCCTGGACTCGCGCATGAACTTCACCCCCGAGAGCGGGGCCGCCATTTACTCCATGAAGATCAGCGTCCACGTTCCCGAGGATGTTTCCCTGGATGAGCTGGCCGATGGCCTGTCGGAAATCGGCGACCAGCTGAACGTAGACGTCAGTATCGACTGAGTGCCACCCGCTGACGACCGATGCCGATTCTGTACCCGCTGCGGCGCTGCATACGCCCCATTCTAGTTACCGGGGCCAACCGTTCCGGCACCACCTGGGTGGGGCGCGTCATCGCCTCGGCCGAGGGCATGCGGTATGTCCACGAGCCGTTCAACCACGAGTACACCGACCCCGATTACTGGCTGATACCCTCTCCTTTCCAGCGCCACTACCACCAGGTGCAGCCGGACGAAGCCCGGCAGGTGAAGCGTTACCTGCTGTATCGCATGGGGAAAATGCACCCCTGGCTGGCCGACGTGCAGGAGAATCTCTGCATTCGTCGTTTGGCCGGGGCGACCCGCCGATGGCTGCATACGATGGACCGTTGCCGTCCGCTGGTTAAGGACCCCATTGCGCTTATGTCCGCCGAGTGGCTGGAAAAGGCCCTGGACATGCAGGTGGTGATCACCATCCGGCACCCGGCCGCCTACGTGAGCAGCATCCTGCGCCTCGGCTGGCCTATGCGGCCCCACACCTTCCTCTCCCAGCCGGCGCTCATGGAGGGCATCCTGGCCCCCTTGGCCGAGCGCATCGCGCACCAGCACCGGCGCGCCAACGATCCCCTGGGCGACGCCATCCTCGCCTGGAACGTCTTTCACCACGTCATCGATGTCTATCGCAGACGCCATCCCCGCTGGCTGTTTTACCGCCACGAGGACCTCAGCCGCGACTACCTGCCGCTGTTCCGGCAGATGTTCACGAGGCTGGACCTGGCTTTCGGCCCCCGCCAGGAAGCGCTCCTCGAACGGCTCTGCAGCCCCGCCAACCCCGCCGAGGCCGGGGGGCAGGTGCACCAGCTCCGGCGAAACAGCCAGGCCAACATCTGGAACTGGAAAACAAGACTGGACAAAAACCAGATCCGGCGCATTCGCGAAGAAACCGTCGACATCGCCGCACTGTTTTACGATACAGCGGATTGGTAGTTGGTAGAAGGATGTCGTTGCTGGCGGGAAAATTCCCAGCGGCAAACCACACAACGCCCTTGTGCCTCGTGCCGTTGCCCCTTTTCTTATATCAGCTGCACTTGGAAAAGCCGCAGAAATGGCAGGTCATGCAGCCCTCTTCGAAGCTGATGGTCTCGCCGCACTCCGGGCAAGTCTCACCCAGCAGGCTGTGGGCCTGCCCGTTTCCCCGGCGGCCCTTCTCTCCGGAGAGGTAGCGTTTTTCCAGTACCCGGGCGATCGCGTCGGGAATGGACAGCACCAGGCCGCCCTCCTGGAAGACGGGGTGCTCCCCGCCGATGCCCTTGATCTGGTCCACCACCTTGGAGACGTGCACCCCGGCACGCAGGGCCAGGGACACCAGCCGGCCGATGGCTTCGGTCTTGGCGGTGGTCGAGCGGCCGGACTTGCCGATGGTGGCAAAAACCTCGAAGGGCTGACCCTCGTACTCGGTGACCGTCACGTACAGGTTGCCCATGCCGGTCTTCATCTTGGTGGTGAAGCCCTCCAGGGTCTCGGGACGCTCCTTGACGGCCGACATGAAGCTCTGGCGGCGGCTTTCGTGCTTTTCGGAGGTGGACAGCACCTGGTGCTCCTTGCTGCCGTCGCGGTAGATGGTGACGCCCTTGCAGCCCAGTTCGTAGGCCAGATCGTAAACTTTGCGCACATCGTCCAGCGTGGCGTCGCGGGGCAGGTTGACGGTCTTGGACACCGCATTGTCGGTGTACTTCTGGAAGGCCGCCTGGATGCGCACGTGCCACTCGGGGGTCACGTCGTGGGCCGTGACGAAAACTTCCCGTACTTCCCCGGGGATCTCCTCCAGGTCGTGGATGGATCCGCGGCCGGCGATCTTGTCCATCAGCTCCCGGCTGTAGAAGCCGTATTCGCGGGCCACCTTCTCGAAGCAGGGATTGACCTCCAGCAGTTCGTCGTTGTCCATCACGCGCCGCACGAAACTCAGCGCAAACAGCGGCTCGATGCCGCTGGAGCATCCCGCAATGATGCTCAGGGTACCGGTGGGCGCGATGGTGGTGGTGGTGGCGTTGCGGTACTCGCAACCCGGCCGGTCCTTGTAGATGCTCTTGTCGAAGTTTTCAAAGACGCCCCGCTTGGAGGCCAGGTAGCGGGAGGCCTCGTGGGAGGTCTCCTGCACGAAGCGCATGATCTCCTCGGCCAGCTCCAGCGCCTGCTCGGAGTTGTAGGGGATTCGGAGCTGGAAGAGCATGTCCGCGAAACCCATGACGCCCAGCCCGATCTTGCGGTTTCCCTTGACCATGCGGTCGATCTCCGGCAGGGGGTAGCGGGACATGTCGATGGTGTTGTCCAGGAAACGCACCGACCGCCAGACGGTCTCGCGCAGGCCCTCGTAGTCGATGGCCGGTTCTTCGTCGTTTTCGATGACAAACTTGGCCAGGTTGATGGACCCCAGGTTGCAGGCCTCCATGGGCAGCAGGGGCTGCTCGCCGCAGGGGTTGGTGCTCTCGATGGCCCCCAGCTCCGGGGTGGGGTTGTCGCGGTTGGTGCGGTCGATGAACAGGATGCCGGGATCGCCGTTTTTCCAGGCCTGCCGGACCAGCGCCTGGTAGACCTCGCCGGCATCCAGTTCGCCCACCTTCTTGTGGTTGCGCGGATCGATGAGGTCGTACGTCTCGCCCTTCTGCAGGGCCTCCATGAAGGCGTCGGTGACGCCCACCGAGATGTTGAAGTTGTTCAGGTCGCTGTTGTCGGCCTTGCTGTGGATGAACTCCATGATGTCCGGGTGGTCCACCCGCAGGATGGCCATGTTGGCGCCCCGCCGCGTGCCGCCCTGCTTGACCTGCTCGGTGGCGGTGTTGAAGATCTTCATAAAGGACACCGGGCCCGAGGCCACGCCGCCGGTGGTGCCCACCTGGCTGTTCTTGGGCCGCAGGCGCGAGAAGGAGAAACCGGTGCCGCCGCCGGACTTGTGGATCATGGCGGCGTTTTTGAGCGAGGTGAAGATGGCCTCCATGCTGTCCTCGATGGGCAGCACGAAGCAGGCCGCCAGCTGACCCAGCTGCCGCCCGGCGTTCATCAGGGTGGGCGAGTTGGGCAGAAACTTCAGGTCGGTCATCAGCTCGTAGAAGACCTCCTCCATCTTGCGCGCGTCTTCCTCGGTGCCGTAGTTGAGTTCGGCCCGGGCGATGTGGTGGGCCACGCGCTTGAACATCTGCTCGGGGGTTTCGATGATCTTGCCCTGGCTGTCCTTGCGCAGGTAGCGGCGTTCGAGCACGGTGATGGCATTCTGGGAAAGCACGGGCTTGTTCTTGACAAAGATGGACTTGTCCAGCTTGACCGGAGACGGTTTTTTAAGCCCGTATTCCATCAGCTTGGCCTCGATCATCTTCTCGATGACCGGCACCGTGATGGTGTAAATGTCCAGCTTGGCGATTTCCTCGCGCAGAAACCGGCTGATGCTGAGGGCCTGATCGGTGTCGATGGGGTTGTCACGCACCAGCAGGTCGGAAAAACGGTGGTCGTCCCAGCGATAGGTGGTCAGGTCGAACTGTCCCTCGTCGGTCACCAGAATCTTTGCTCGTCGCGCCATGCGAAATCTCCTGTGCGGCATACCGCCGCGTGTCGGCTTTGGGCCTTGCTGATTTTGGGTGGTGTGGTCCGGCCTCGCGCGGCAGGCCTTTTTCAAGAAAAAACTAACGCATGCGGGCACTTTTTTCAACACCCGGCACAACCGTGATGTCGAAAAGGGCGAATCCGCGGATCCATGAACGGCTCCCCGGGCGGGAAGCGACGGGAGGATGTATAATGTACCACATATGGTATGTCAAGAAAAAATTGGGCCCAACATGTTCCGCAACCCGGCGCGGCACCGCCACCGCTGTCATTCCCCCGGCCGGGGGCTTTTCCCGGCGCCGGGAGCCGCCCGGAACAGGCCTAACCGATGGTGTTTTTGACGATGCCGATGAGTTTTTCGGGGTCGAAAGGCTTGCGCACGAAAGCCACCGCGTTGCGCACGGCGTGATCCCCGTCGATGCCGCTGATGACGATCACCGGAATGTTCCGGACGTCCTCGAGCTGGCTCATTTTGCGGTAAAACCGGGGGCCCCACTCACCGGGCAGTTGCAGGTCCAGGGTGATCAGGTCGGGTTTTTCGCGCTGCACCACCTCCAGCGCCTCCTGGCCCGAAACCGCGCTGCAGGTTTCGTAGCCGTTGTCGCTGAAAACGGCCCTGAGGTACGTGACGATGGCCGGGTCGTCGTCGATGATCAGTATCTTTTTCGCCATGCTGCCCCCCCGGGTTCACGATGCGCCGTGCGGGCGCACCGCAGCCCCTTTGCTAATCGTCGTCCTTGTGGTTCCCGTCTTCGCGGTCGTCGTCACCGTCGCCGCCGGAGTGGTTGTTGTTGTCTTCGGCATCGTCTCCGGCGGCCCCGCTTTTCCAGCGGTGGCACTCGCCGCACATGACCGGGCCGGCCTTGCGCGCCAGGTGGCATCCCTGGCACCTCAGGTGAAAGGCGTTCATCAGCGAGGGCTGGCCGTCGGAGGCGCGCAGCTCGTGGCACTCCGAGCAGGCCTGGTCCTCGGAAGACTCGCCCTCCACCAGCTTGCCGTCCTCGTAAAGGTGGTGGCACACGCTGCAGTCCTCGATCTCGGCATTGTCGTTGTGCTCGTCGTGGTTGAAGACGGCGCTGGGGCGCTGGGGCGACACGAAGTCCTCGTTGCTCACCACCCGCATGTCCTCCTGGGCCCCCACCAGGGCCGCCGCCAGCACCAGCATCAGAAGTAAAAGGACTCGTTTCCACATGGGTCTCAGGCTCCTTCCGAAACACCGGGTTTGTCCATCACCTCGTAGAGGATGTCACCGAAGAACTTGGTCCCCAACCCGATCTCGTAGTGGTGAATGATGTCCTCCAGGCCGCTGTGGCAGTTGTGGCAGGGCGTGATGACCACTTCCGCCCCGCGGGCCTTGGCGTCGAAGAGCTGGTCGGCCTTGACACGGTTGCCCTGCACGCGGGGCAGCTTGTAGGGCGGCCCGCAGTTGATCACCCCGCCGCCGGCCGCACAGCAGTAGTTGTGCTCCCGGTTGGGGTACATCTCGATGACCGTCTCGCAGGTGGCCCGGGCGATGTAGCGCGCCTTTTCGTGCAGCCCCCGGCCCCGCGACACGTTGCACGGGTCGTGCAGCGTGACCGGCTGCTGAAACTTGCGGCCGATGGTGATGCGGCCCTCCCGGATCAGGTCGTAGTAGAACTCGATGGCGTGCACGATGGGCAGCGGCGGCATCTCCCAGCCCAGCCAGCGGTTGCCCATGTCGTAGACCGAGCGGAAGGCGTGGCCGCACTCGCCCATGACGATCTTCTTGACCCTGAGGCGCGCGGCGGTCTCGAAGTGGGCGCGCTTGAGCCGGCCCATGAGTTCGTTGTCGCCGGTGAACATGGCCATGTCGCTGTTGTCCCACCCCGGCGTGGCCGGCATGGTCCAGTCGACGCCGGCCACGTCCATGATCACGGCCGCCTGGTAAATCAGCTGGGCCTGAAACTTGGGCTCCGGGCCGATGACCGAGTACATCACCTCGGCGCCCTCCTTTTCCAGGGGGATGCGCAGGGTGGGGATCTCGGCCTGGGCCTCCTCCTCCTGCCACTGCAGGGTGTCCACCCACTCGTCCTCCTTGACCCACATCTGGTTGAGGGTGGCCGAGTGGCTGTGGGCCGTGTCCTGGATGTAGAGCGGGGTCATGCCCAGCAGGTGGACCATGCGCCGCACCACGGACATCAGGTAGGCCACGTCGATGCCGAAGGGGCAGTACATGGAGCAGCGCTTGCACAGGTTGCACTCGGTGTGGGCGATGAGCGCCGCCCGCTTCATGAAGTCCGCGTCCACGCGCCCCCTGCGGCGCATCATCTCCCAAAGGGTCTGCTTGACCTTGGCCGCGGGGGCGAAACGCGGCTTTTTGTGAGAAAGGTAGAAGTGGCAGGCATCGGCGCACAGGCCGCAGTGCACACAGGTGTCCACGTACACCTTCAGCCGTGCACCGGACTCCTGCCGGATGACCCGGTTGATCACGGTTTCGATGCGCTCGGGGGTCAGGCGCGCGGCGCCCTTTTCGACGCCCTCGTCGATGACGGTCTGGTCCGTTTTCGGGGCTTCTTCTGTCATTTGCGATGCTCCCTGTGGCCAGGGGGGTCCGCGGCCGACCGCTCGGCCGCGCTACCAGTCCCTGGCGTTTCTGATCTTGCCGAACTCCGATCCGGTGTATGCCCGCACGAACGGCGCGAAAAGCATATGGCTCAGCCGGGTGAAGGGGATGGCCATGAGCATGACCTCACCGGAAACCACATGC
>Ga0256835_1000830_pt1 | contig 20440 bp, 21 predicted proteins | sample PIR30metaG_FD_185972 | JGI IMG/M metagenome (GOLD analysis project Ga0256835, IMG submission 185972) | Hydrothermal vent microbial communities from East Pacific Rise, Pacific Ocean - PIR-30 | ecosystem: Environmental > Aquatic > Marine > Hydrothermal vents | place: Pacific Ocean: East Pacific...
GGAATGAGGCTTGTGGACGCAGCCCATATAAAAGACATCATCTGTCTTCTTAGGGTTCTTCTGAATCCCCTGGACAGGTTAAGTCTCAACCGGATTCTTCTGTTAATAGACAGGCTTGGACCCAAAAGTGCCGAAAGGATATTTGAAACCCTGGCAGGTTCTCCCTCTGGCCTTGAGGCCCTGGCAGAATTTAACGGCCGAGCCGCATGGGTAAAAGAGGTAAGAGGGCTTGGAGCCATGCTGCTTAGTCTGGCCAATTCCTCTAAGGGCTTGGAGGAAACAATAGAGGAACTTATCTCTTGGTACCGACCCTATCTTGAATCGCGATATTTTGATGACTATCCTAAGAGACTGCAGGAGCTACAGCAACTAAAGGCCATGACCACAAACTATCAGGATGCCGTTGAATTTCTATCGGACCTTGCCCTCGATCCTCCAGAAGCAGAAACAGACAATGGTCAAAAGGAAAAGCTCGTTCTTTCTACCATTCATTCGGCAAAGGGGCTTGAATGGAAGGTGGTATTTCTCATCTCTCTGTGCGAAGGCAGGTTTCCGTCCCATTTTGCCGATAACAGGCCAGACGAAATAGAGGAAGAAAGACGGCTTTTTTACGTTGCAGCAACCAGGGCCAAGGATCATCTCTACCTGTGTTATCCAAGTTTTATAAACGTCCAGGGAGCCGGCCTCATGCCTGCCAGGCCCAGCAGGTTTCTGGATGAAATTCCGGACAAGCTGGTGGATATTAGGCGTCTTGCAGACAGGAGCCCAGAGGCCCAAAGGGCCAAGTCTGAACCAACACAAGTTAGAAGCCGGACATCCATACAAACAAAAGGAAAAAATTCCAAGGCCAACACGTTTCCACACAGTACCAGTGCAAACGGATTCCATCCCGGGGACAGGGTGCGCCATTCTATTTTTGGAAAAGGCACTGTTTTACAGATGATGGATAAGGTGAGGGTTAAAGTGTTGTTTGATGTAGCGGGAGAAAAGACCCTTCGTCTCGACTTTACTTCCCTATCGCACCTGCAAGATTCATGAGTAATTCAAAATACATAGACCTTATTAGCATGCTTGGCACGATTTTTTTGTTGGCTACTTCAATAACTGCCAGTTCATCCATGGCTGGATCAGTCGAGTGCGTAACTGTTTTAGACTTTGAATCGGAAAATGAACTTCAACATCTTGCCTATCAATGTCATACCTGGTTTGAGATAGATAACCGGTACGCCACCAGCGGTTCCCGAAGTCTTAGAGTCGAACTGTATCCTCCTGCCCAATATCCAGGCCTAAGATTCAAGGACCTAAAAAGGCAATGGAAAGGAATAAAACAGGTGAGGCTTGATATTTACAACCCGGATTCTGCAGATATTTTTCTGATATTTAGAATAGATGACAGACCAGATAATCCACCCTATTCGGATAGGGTAAATTACTCTTTTATTTTGCGTCCTGGTCTTAATAAAGTTGTTCTAGATCTAGCATCCCTTAAAACTAGCGGAACTGGAAGACATTTGGATATAGAGAAGATTAACAAATTTATGTTTTTTGTAAGCCATCCCCAAAAACCGTTAACTATTTTTGTTGACAACATCCGTCTATGTAAAGAAAGATAACTACATTAATGTAACAAAGGGGTTTTTATGACTGAACAGTGCAAAATTGATCACTCTGACATATTCATTAAGGTACCGTGTTTTCTTACTGGAAAACTGGTACTAGATACGGATCGGGAAAGGATACGCCAGAAAATTGCCAAATTCCTGGTAAATGAAAAGGGCTACACTATCGCTGATTTTCAACTCGACAGGGAAATCCACATCGAGGCCAACAACGAAAAGATTGTCTCTTTTGTGGATCTCGTTGTCAGAATAAATGACCGTTCCCTTATGATAATCAGATGCGGGCCTGGCTCTGTCATTACAAGGGAAGCGGGCACGGTTGCCGCTGCGCGTCTGCTTGAGCCCGACTACATCATTCCTTGGGCAGTTCAGGCCAATCTGTTTGACGCCTCTTTTATAGATGTCAAAAAGAAGAAGGCCATTGGCTACGGCTGGGATTCCATACCTACCAGAGCAGAACTAATTAAAATGACTTCCGACTGGCCTCCTCCAAAGCTCCCTGAAAAAAGGATACCCCTTGAAAGGCAGATACTCTATTCCTATGATACACACGGGTGAAGATCCCGGTTTAAGACGTTAGGTGACGTCTTGATTTGTAAATAAAAGTGACTTCTTCCTTTCTGCTGGTTGGACTATCGGCTCTGCTGCTATTTAGCGCCTTTCCTGCCTACTACTTCTGGCCAGCCGCATTTGTTGCCTTTATCCCTTTTCTTCAGGCGATAGAGGGTGCACGCAATCCCAAGGCTGCGTTTAAGGCTGGCTTTATCTGGGGGCTGTTTTTCTTTTCCGTGCTTTTATGGTGGCTGGTTCCCACCATTTCAACATACGGCAGAATTCACTTCATTCTAGCTATTCCGGTGGTACTCTGCCTGTGCTGCTATTTGGCCCTTTATCCTGCTATCTGGAGCTTTTGTGTCAAAAAGTTATATGCTTCTGGTAATTGCGGGCTGATGTTGGTGCTTCCGGCATCCTGCTGTTGGATTGTGCTTGAGGCCATAAGAAGCTTCCTTCTAAGTGGTTTTCCCTGGGGGCTTACTGCCTACACCCTTAGTCCTGTGCCTGTTCTCATCCAGAGCGCTGATCTTTGGGGTGTTTACGGAGTCAGCTTTTTCATACTTTTTTTTAATACATCAGTCTTTGAAGCATCTCGCATTTTAAGACTCTATAAAAATAAAACCGAGTTACGCCGCTCTTTTGTCTTTCTCTGCGCCGGTGTGGTCTTTGTTCTTTGTTTCCATTTTTTTTATGGTCTTTTAAAGACGAGAAATATCCCGAGCTCCTCCATCCAGGTAGCTGCCGTACAGGCGGCAATAGATCAGAACCGCAAATGGGCACCTGAGATTACCCGCTTTACCGTAGATACCTATATTGATCTTACCCAAGAAGCCATCAAAACGTATCCCAATCTCAAACTGGTTGTATGGCCTGAAACCGCCATGCCTTTTTATTTCCAGGAAAACTCTGCAATGAAGGAGCAGGTACTGAAATTTGCCCGCAAAAACGGCCTTTACATACTTCTTGGGAGCCCCTCTTATACCTATTCAAACAATGGACAGCTCCAGTATTTAAACAGTGCCTACATCATAGGTCCAAAAGGCATCCTTCTTGGTCGTTATGACAAAAATCACCTTGTACCCTTTGGTGAGTATATGCCCTGGGGCAAGCTTACTTCCTGGGCGAGACGTTTTCTCCCCACTGCTGGAGACTTTGTTCCTGGCAACAAGATAGAACCCTTAAAGGCCGGGCCTTTCAAAGTTGGTACTATGATCTGCTTTGAAAGCATATTTCCAGAAATAGCAAGAATACAGGTGCAGACAGGAGCCAACATCCTTGCAGTGATAACCAACGATGCATGGTTTGGCAGAACCGCTGCCCCGTATCAGCATGCAGAAATGGCGGTATTCAGAGCGGTGGAGAACAGAAGATGGCTTGTTAGGGCTGCCAACACGGGTATAAGCCGGATAATATCCCCGTCAGGCCAGGTAATGGCAGAGTCCCATCTTTTCAAAAGACAGTACATAACCGCTGAGGCAGGACTAAATGAAAAACAGACGTTTTATTCCAGATACGGTTCCTTCTGGTTTGTTGCCATCAACTTTTTGGTCTTCCTTGCTGCTTTCTTTAGGCTTCCTCAGACAAAAAGAGTGCACAAATAGCACACATACCGGAGCCGTTATTATAAGAGACATTCGGTTGTCTTTTTGATGCCTTTTCAACTAAAAGTCACTTAAAAACTTCTGAAAAAGAATCCCTTTTTGAAAATTCATCGAAAGGAGATTCGTTGGCTTTTGAATGGATCAGGGAATAGTTAAGGATTACTATTCTGTTTACAAAACACTCGACCTACTGACCTACTGGTTATTGCAAAAGATAATGATAATACTTCTGTACCACATGATGTGATATAGGAGGAGAGTAATTGCCTTGATCCAGAGTAAGCGGATAGGGCAAGGAAGGACTTTGACTAGACTGGAAAGCAGGGCCAAGAGCTTCTAAGGCTTGCTTCGCTGAAACGCTCCAAAACCGCTCGCTTACGCTCGCTAAATGGAGGTTTCAGCCGCTTCGCTTCACCAAGAATCTCTAGGCCCTGTTCCCAAATGTCTAATCAAACCCCTATCCTTGCCCTGTTTATTTGATGAATCCTGTTGTTCGGGCCACCACCTTTAAAAACTGGGAACCACCCAAGTTCCATGTTTTTGATTTCATTAAATGTCTTAGCAATACCATTAAATGGTTTGTATACTTGTACTTTCCAGAATGCCTCAGTTTTTATGCAATCGAGGGTAGAAACATTATGCCTTAAAATTGCGTTGTTATTAAGGCCATTATTTCTAAAGCCCGCACCGGATGTCCCACATGGGCCTTCTAGTTCTAGCAGTATGTTACAGGAGAAAGGTCTAGATTGGTTGCAGATTGGCCAGGATGGTGGCTTTTCATCAGGCGCTGGGAACAGGGCCTAGAGATTCTTGGCGAGGGCGGAGCAAAAGAAATCCACTCAAGCCGAGCCCTAGAAGCTCTTGGCCCTGCTTTCCTGACTGTGAAAGTCACCTCCTGCCAATCTGCATTCCTTATTACCCCATCGCCATCACCTGTTGACAGCAGGCAGGTACACCCGCCCATCTTTTTGGTAAAATTGCCTTTTTATCCGAACCTTTTAGGCCAAAAGGACACTAACCAGAAATAGACCTTCTTAAACGAATGTCAAAAAAACAGAAGGATATCATGATACCAGAACTATTTATTTAAAAAGATGCCAGCAAGCCTTCAAGACGGGACATAGAAGAGGCATCGAGGAGGCATGGTTCAAAAAACACGACATATCCGCCTGAAGTAAATGCATTTATCCAGAGACATCTTTCCAGACACACCTTGGATCATATCTGGAATCCTGGAGAAAATGTCCGTGGTGCTCCCGGTTCCAGTCGCGTGGGCGACATTCCAACAAAAAAGAGGGCCAGGAAAAGAACAACACTCTCTCCTCTTTCACACAGCCTGGTTTTGGAGGCATGTTGTACTTGGGACGATAAACATCCTGAAAGGGTTAATACAGTTCCTATGGTATTTAAGATAAAATAAAGAGGTCATGGATTAACGCCTGATTGTCACTTTGTCAGAAATTGATATTGATAAGAATAGAGCCAACAGAGAAATATTGTTTCATTTCCAGATCCTCTGTTGGCTATTGTTTATAAATGCTCTTATGAATAAATTCTTTGGGCTGAATGGACTCGTTTAGGCTTTTGCGATCCGTCGCTCTTTTCTGTACATTTGTTTTATGTTATATGCCTGAAATGAATGTGTCTTAAAGAAGAGTTTTTGTATAGCTAGCCGAATATACTTGAAAAATAGTCCGTGAATAAAGAAAGGGGGCTTTTATGACTTCCAAGAAAACCACCGGTGTCCACATAGATATCCAGGAGTTGAAAACGCGACTTGCAGAGGCTGGGAAAAAAATCGACATGCTAAGAGGTTATCTTTGATGGTCAGGATACGAGAGACAGACTTGCCAAAATAGAAAAGGCCCTGCTGGAGCCGGGCTTTTGGGACGGGCCTGACTCCAGGAACATCCTTAGAGAAAGATCGGTACTCACCAGGCAGCAGGAGACCATAAAAATCCTTTCGTCCACTCTGGAAGAACTGGAACTACTTCTTGAAATGGCCCAGGAGGAACATGATGAAGCCACCCTGCTGGAAGTCAGGCAGGATCTTTCCAGGCTTGAAAAAAAGATCAGAAAAGCAGAACTGCAAAGACTTCTTGGTGGCAAGCATGATATAAGTAATGCCATAGTCACCATCCATCCAGGCGCAGGAGGCACAGAGGCCCAGGACTGGGCAGACATGCTTCTTCGCATGTATCTAAGATGGTGTGAACGTCACGGATTCAAGGTGCAGATGCTGGATCTTTTGCCTGGAGAGGAGGCAGGGATCAAGAGCGCCACTTTTCTGGTACAGGGAGAGTTTGCCTATGGGCACCTAAAATCAGAGGCGGGCGTACACAGGCTTGTAAGGATCTCACCCTTTGACGCATCTGGCAGGAGACACACCTCCTTTGCTTCGGTCTTTGTGGTTCCGGAACTTGATGAATCCATTGAAATAGACGTAGACGAAAAGGATCTTCGCATAGACACGTACAGGGCCAGTGGAGCTGGGGGCCAGCACGTAAACAAAACCAGCTCTGCTGTAAGGATAACCCATATACCTACAGGGATAGTAGTCCAGTGCCAGAACGAAAGAAGTCAGCATAAAAACAAGGCCATAGCCTTGAAAATTCTAAAGGGGAGACTGTATCAGCTTGAAAAGGCAAAGAGGGAGGAAGAAAAGCAGAAACTGCACGACCAGAAAAAGGAGATTGGATTTGGCAGCCAGATCCGCTCCTATGTACTCCATCCCTATCAGATGGTAAAGGATCATCGAACCGGTATTGAAACGGGAAATGTAAACGACGTTCTTGACGGAAACATAGATAAGTTCATTGAAGCCTATCTTCAGGAAGAAGCGGCAAAAAGGGCTGCATGAGCCGGATTACCCGGCTTCATACAAACCTTATTTCGCCACTTTCAACTGTAAAAATTTCACCGTGACGTTCCAATATGAGAAAACCCTCCCTAGTGATTCCACGTGAAACACAATGGGTTCCCTTTTCTTGCTCAAGATCCCTGCCATATAGAACCCTTTTGTTTTCAAGATCCGAAAACTTCCCATACTGGGATATCACCGGATTTTCTGTTTCACTAAAGGCCAGTCCTTCCTTCAGGCATCTACTCTCCCATTCATGAAGCATGGAAAAGTTGAATATGGCCCTGGCTATGAGGTTACTGCCCACCTGTAAAACAGGCCACCTGCGTCCAGATTCGATCTTTATGGAAGTTGCAGTCGCCTCGAGCTCTTCAGGAAAGGAAGAAACATTCACATTAATGCCTACACCAAAAAGCAGATACTCCTCTTGCGTCTGTGGTGCAGAAACACTCTGACTAAGGATACCACACACCTTTTTATCACCAATGAGGATATCGTTTATCCACCTGATCCTCGCCCTAATTCCAAAGCTGCAAAGACACTGGCAGGCAGCAAGCCCCATGGCCAGGGAATAAAGAACCCGATTTTTTGGAAGTAGCTGAGGGAAGAGACTTATGCAAAGATAGAGACCTCCTGAAGGAGACCACCACTTTCGTTCCATTCTGCCCTTTGCCATGCTCAAGGACTCAGCCCACCAACAAGCACAGCAGTAATGAGAAGATCCTTTTTGGGCCTGCTCGAGAATCTGATTGCGGGCCAGTGGCATAAGCCGTGGCACGGATTTCATAAAAAAGATCCTTTCAGGAAGACCCTTTGCCCTTAAAATGGTATTTTCTATAAATGGGGCTTCAAGAGTATTATTTGACGCCATTTCAGCCATTAAAGCGTGTATCTGTTTCTTGATCTCATCTTCGTTCGGATACATCTTCTGCTGTTAATCTTCTGCCATATTGGACAGGTTCCACACAGTGATTAAATTATTTTTTAAAAACAAAACACGTTACCTGATCTTTAACATCTTATAAAAGGAGCATTGCCATGATAATAAGACAGCCAGCCGTAGCCAATCAGTTTTATACTGGTGATCCCTTGGCCCTTCGCAGAGAACTTTCCCAGTACATACCTACAACTGTCCATGCCCATCCTGCCAGGGCAGCCATTTGTCCCCATGCGGGCTACATATATTCAGGACATGTGGCAGGAGCGGTTTATAGCCTCATTAAGGTACCGGAACATGTTGTCATACTTGGCCCAAATCATACAGGTTACGGCTCCCCTGCAGAAATAATGACAGAAGGGATATGGCAAATGCCCATGGGTGATGTTCCTATAGCGTCATCCCTAGCCCGGTTAATACTTGCCAAAACAGAGCAACTGACTGATGGCTATCAGGCACATCTTTATGAACACTCCTTGGAGGTTCAGGTACCTTTTCTCCAATACTTACAGCCTGCACTAAAGATAGTGCCCATATGTCTAGGGCCAATTGGGCTTGATGCCTGTCTTGATATAGGAAAAGCACTTGCAGAAGCAGTCTCGGAATTTGAACTTCCTGTGCTTTTGGTGGCCAGTACAGACATGAGCCATTATGTACCTGTAGAAGTAGCCCAGAAACTCGACGGCCTGGCAATCAAAGAAATACTGAAGCTAGACCCTGAAGGGCTTTATACCACCGTCAAACAATATGGCATTTCCATGTGTGGATATGTTCCAACCACAATCACTTTAGAGGCCAGTAGACTGCTCGGGGCCAAACAGGCAGAACTGGTGAAGTATGCAACCTCTGGCGATGTAAACGGAGATTATTCAAGGGTGGTCGGTTATGCCGGCTTTGTAATAAGATAACTTTTATCAAAGAGACGGACGAAAACACAGGCGCAACAGGACTTGAAACCCTGAGAAATACTCTGCTGTAGGTTCAAATAACTTTTTGAAAAGAGGACCGCTTGTCTTTAATTAGACAAGATCGGCCCTCTTTTCTCTATATCTCTACTTCTTCCCATTCAAACCTTGCATCAGCCAACATATCCATGCCGTCCAGCAAGAGTTTGCCAGCATTTGTAATTTTGTCAGACTTTACATATATAAGCTTTCTGAGAGCAAGAGCGGTTTCGTTAGCCACTTCCGGATCAAGACCGCTATCTCTTTCAGCCTCTTTCCAGTTTATCTTGCCATTTTCAGTATTTTTTTCTGCTGCAGCAAGAAGCCGCAACATAGCTGGAGTGACATGAAATTCTATGCCCTCAGGCACCACGGACATCGCCCTTTTAAAAGATGCTCCAGCTTCTGTCACCTTGAAAAGTTCCCCTGGCAGGACATCCACTATGCCATTGCCTGTAAGCCGATCCAGACTTGATTCTATCTCTTGACGAGACATTTTAGGTAGATACTTGTCTATCTGTTCCAAAAAAAGCCCGCGCCAGTATGGCATCACGTCCAGCACCCTTCTTTGTTGACTGTCTACCGTTGGAAGCCTTTCTATGGTTGAGGCAAGTCGCGCAAACAGTCTGCCAGATTGGGATGGAAACCCCTTTCCAACAAGTCCCTGTTTCTCTGCAATGTCTACCCAGCTATCGTCAGGCGATAAATTTTCCATCCTTGTGGTGGTAATGGCCATAACTGAGCGTGCAGAAACAGATTTATGGTCTTGCTGCAAACGGTCTTCAAAAACCTCCTTTCCAATAGCAGTCAGTTCATATACGAGAGCTCCTTGTTCTATTCTCTCTGCCTTTATGAGTCTGTAACTTTCAAGCACATAGAGGGACTTCTGGGTTTGACCCCTTGCTACACCCTTATCCTCCATAAAATTTTTGACAGCCTTGTTGTTGGGAAATATTTCTGGATTGTCTTTATTTTTCCCCCAGAGCGTCTCTATGGCCTCAAGGACATTGAAATCTCTCTCTCTGATACATACAGAGGGATTAAAGACTATTGGAGCAACATAGAGAAGCCTTGCTGCTGCATAAAAAGAACGTCCTGCTGGAAGAAGCTGTCTGTCGGAATCTATTGCTCCTATTGCCTGAAGCCGAACAATGTCATCTTCCTGAAGTTCATCTCTTAGAATGAGAGAAAGAAGTTCATCATCAAGCACGTTTCCTGGAGCCAGACCCTTGAGAAGAGCGGCCCTAATCTGCTGCCCTCCACCTGTGAGTGAATAAGAATTGCCATAAGGCAAGGAAAATGTAAGAAGTCTCATTGCCTCCAACTCGTATATGTGGTTGCTTTCAAAGGGAAGCAATGACTTCATTCCAGGACCAGGTGGACATTTACGAAGGCCCTCTAGCAGGGGTTTGGTAAGAAACACCTGGGGAAGGGCTTCGTTATAAGCCTCAAGAATGGACTCAGCTATTGGAAGAAGTTTACCATCTTCTGCCATCCCTCGTTTTTCAAGTTCCGAGGCAATCTGAGGCTGATCTTTTATATTGCCCTGGGCAAGCCTGGCCACCTCTATCATTGAGATAACCTCTGAACCTATAAACTTGAAGTTGTCCTGCCACTGATCTATCTGACCAACCTTGTTGAAACACTCATCCAGGGCCTCGGCTATCATATGACCGGGCTGGGAAAGTTCAAAAGTCTCATTCTCTTCTATAATTAGGCCGGCAAACTGCAGATGTGTCAGAAATTCAAGGTCTTCTTCTGTCAACTCATCAAGTGCCTTGTCAAGGGGAAGGCCTTGAGCCCATTTCTCTTTAAGCCTCTTTAACAGCAAGGCGTGTTTCTTGGTAATTATCATGAATGAATCCTCCTTATCCCGTTTTTGTGATACCTTAATGAAGATGGTTACGTTTAAGACTATAACCTCCTGTCGTATCTCGTTGTAGAGAATAAACACTCTTTCAAGATTGTCCATAAAATTAGGAGGAAAAGAATGTTTGATCCCAAAATTTTTTTAACAGTGTTTGGAAGCGTATTTCTCTCAGAACTTGGAGACAAGACCCAACTTGCCACCTTTCTGTTTGCAGCGACAGAAAAAGAAGCAGCATGGAGTGTGTTTCTGGGCTCGGCAGCAGCCCTTGTGCTTTCCTCCGCCTTGGCCGTGGTGGCTGCAGGAACAATATCAAGGTATCTTAACCCTTCTTTAATACGAGCAGCAGCAGGTTTCGGATTTGTTATTATAGGTATGTGGATCTTGATAAATCGCAGCTAGTTTAATAGAAAAGTTGGTAGGGTAATACAAACAAGGAGGTGCCTTAAGTGGGGTTTTCAGACAAGATTAGAGTTTTGGCAGTAGATCTTTCAAGTGGCGATGTTACAAGCCAGGAGCTGGCTTCGGATGTGTCCAAAAAGTTTATAGGGGGCAGGGGCGCAGGGACCTATCTCCTTGGCACCTTGCTCAAGAAGGATGTGGACGCACTTTCTCCGGACAATCCGTTGATCTTTGCCACCGGGCCTCTTACCGGAACAGCTGCTCCCACTGGAGGAAGATACATGGTCCTGTGTAAAAGCCCGCTCACGGGTCTTGTTGCCTGCTCAAATTCCGGTGGGCAGTTTGGAGCTGAACTCAGACGTACCGGAGTGGATATTATCTGCGTGACAGGTAGGGCTGAGAAACCAGTCTATCTTGTTATAAACGATAAAGGGGTGGAACTAAAGGATGCAACAGGACTCTGGGGCAAGGATACCCATTTTACCACCGATGCCATAAGAAAAGAGCTTGGTTCAGACACCATTAAGGTAGCTTGCATCGGTCCTGGAGGTGAAAACCTGGTGCGTTTTGCATGTATCATAAACGATAAACACAGGGCAGCAGGGCGATCAGGTGTAGGAGCAGTTATGGGCGCCAAGAATCTTAAGGCCGTTGCCGTTAAAGGCTCTGAAAAACCCGAGGCACACCATCATGAACGATTTATGGAGACTGTTAAGGAAAGGGTAAAAACCTTACAGGAGCATCCTGTTACAGGCCAAGGGCTTCCTGCTCTTGGAACTAAGGTCCTTGACAATATTATTAACGAGCATGGAGCCTATCCAACCAGGAATTTTCAGACGGGCGTATTCGAATCCACAGACGAGGTGTGTGGTGAAGCCCTGGTTGAAAAAGGCTATTTAAAGAAAAATCGGGGCTGTTATGCCTGTCCAATAAAATGTGCAAGGGTTACTCAGCTTCCAACCGGAGCAAAGGGCGAAGGACCTGAATATGAAAGCGGATGGGCCCTTGGGGCCGCTGTTGGCGTAAAGGATCTTATTTCTATTACAGAGGCCAACTATCTGTGTAACCTTTTTGGGCTTGATACAATTTCATGTGGACTCACAATAGCCTGCGCCATGGAACTTTTTCAAAAGGGTCTCATAAAGAAAAAAGAGCTTGAAGGCGGACCAGCCCTCTCCTTTGGAAGCAGTGAGGCCCTAGTATTTTACACCAAACAGACGGCATTTAAGGAGGGTTTTGGAGCAAGGCTTGCTGAAGGTTCCTTGAGGCTTGCTTCAAGCTACGGTGCCGAGCAATACTCCATGAGTGTAAAGGGTCAGGAACTGCCAGCCTATGATCCTCGTGGAGTGCAGGGGCAAGGTTTGTCATATGCCACATCAAACAGGGGGGGATGCCATGTAAGGGCCTACCTTATTGCCCCTGAGGTTCTTGGCATTCCTGAAAAATTGGACCCTCAGGCCACAGAGGGCAAGGCCCAGTGGGTTAAGGCCTTTCAGGACCTTACTGCTGTGATAGATTCCATGGGTATGTGCCTCTTTACCTCTTTTGCCCTTGGCGCTGAGGACTATCTGGCCATCCTGAATGCATTCACAGGATTTAACTACTCATTAGAGGAACTGATGGAATGCGGAGAAAGGATCTGGAATCTGGAACGTGTGCTAAATATACGTTTTGGCATGAAACCAGATACCGACACCCTTCCGCAGCGATTATTAAAAGAACCCATGCCAGAAGGGGCCCAGAAGGGCAACACGGTACGACTTGGGGAAATGTTGCCAGAATACTACAAAAGTAGAGGCTGGGACGAAAATGGCGTACCCACCAAGGAACTCTTGCAAAGGCTTGATATTGATAATATTTAGATGGCCATCAAGGTAAAGATATTCGGAACGCTAAGGCTTAAAAGCGGCGTAAAAGAAGTGGAGTTATCAGCAGGCGGAAGTACCAAAAGACTTGGTCAGATTTTACAAGAGCTTGGTCAACAAAGAGGGCTTGAAGACCTCAAGAGATTAGGCAGCCTAAATCTTTCCCAGGGTATTCCCTTCATTATTATGGTTGATGGAAAAAACTACATGCAGCTTCGCGGCCTTGATACCTTGATTCAGGATGGACAGGTGGTTGCCATTTTTCCGCCAAGTGCAGGAGGATAGCCCATCTTTTCAAGGCAAATTCCTATAGTAGGTGAGGCGGGGCAAAAGAGGCTTGCAGGGGCAGCAGTTGCAGTGGCCGGGCTTGGTGGCCTGGGTACAGCTGTATGCGCAAGCCTTGTAAGGGCTGGTGTAGGCCATTTGATTCTTATAGATTTTGATCATGTAGAACAAAGCAATCTAAACCGCCAAATACTATACTGCGCCAAAGACGTAGGACTGGCCAAGGTAGATGCTGCTGCCAAGAGGCTTTTTGAGATAAGACCAACTGTCAAGTTGACTCTTGTCAAGAAAAGGATCGAAAAGGGTATCCACATTCACCCTAAGGCCGAGATAGTGGCAGATTGTCTTGATGATCTGCCCTCTCGTTTCGTCTTGGATGAGATGTGCAGGAAGGCTCAGGCTGTGCTGGTGCACGGCGGAACAGAAGGCCTGTTTGGTCAGGTAACTACCATATTGCCAGATTCATCTGTAAGACTTTCCAATATATACAAGGGAATAAGCTTTGAGCCCAAAATTCATGCAGCCATTTGTAGCAGCTGCATGGTGGTGGGGGCCATTCAGGCCCTTGAGATAATGAACTTTATTTTAAAGGGCCGTGAAGGTCTTGCTTTCTCAAACAAGCTGTTGAGTATAGACCTTTACGATTTTAGCATGGAGACACTCAGGCTGATACCGCCGGTTTAGTGATGATGCCCCAAACCACATGCAGTACAAGTCTTTCTCTTTTCAAGAGGGCATTCTGTTATATTCCAACAAGGAGCATATTCTAATAGTCTTTTTATACCCGCGATGCTTATGCCCTGATCGTGAATCATATACCGTATGCACTTGATCCACTGAATATCATTAAGAGAGTAGTAACGGCGCCCTGCCTTTCTAAAGGGCTTAACCAGGCCCTCTTCTTCATATATACGCATTGTTCTGGGATGGATCTCTAACATGGCCGCTGCTGTTCCAATGCTGAAAAGCGGCTGTTCAGGATCTATTCCCCTGAACTCACCATCGGCGGTAGCAGCATGTGGTTCATGCATATCCAACAGGCCCTTGCCTTGTTTTGCGCTTTGTTTATGTTTCATGGTCCTCATGGCTCTACTCCTTTTAGGCAGGGGAAGCCCCTGCCTGCAGATACTTAGTGATGGTTGGCTTCATTGAATACCCTGCCAAAAAGCCTTTCTCCAGTTATGAAGCCTGCAATACAAAGAGCTACTGCACCTGCCACCACAATCATCTCACCCAGGGATGGAGTATAGGCAAGATATTTAGGCAGGTTATCCCATCCATAGAAGACTGGCGTCTGCTGCCCGGCAACAACCAAGTCGTATCTTTGTATAAAGGCGCCCACAAGAGCCATTAGAGAAGCGGCAGCCATGGCAGAAACATTTTTCATTTGAGTCCCCACGAGGATGAACAGGGGAAGCACCAGCCCTATTACCGTTTCAAATACCCAGAAATTCATGGATAAAGGACCTGAGAGAAGGTTTTCTGCTGCCAGTTTTGCAAATTCGTTACCGCCTACAAAGAGTGAAATGAAACGCCATACAGTTGCAACCATAAGAAGGAACAGGGTCAGAGCCAGCACCTTGCCAGCCATCTGCAGTCCAGAAAATGTTTTGTCATCCAGTTCAACACCGCGCATCCTACTGGACAGATGGGTAAAGAGTATGATGGCAGCAGCACCACTCATAAAGGCCGAGCAGAGGAAATAGACAGGCAGTTGTGCCCCATACCAGAAAGGCCTTGATGACAAGGTCGCAAACACAGCGCCCAGGTTGGTATTTGCCCCTACTTCTGCCAGGGCACCGGCCACTCCTATGGCCAGGGCAACCTGCCACTTTCTTGTCAAGATGGCAAAAAATTCTACAAACATGCATCCAACGGCAAGGCCGTACAAGGTCCCCATCCACCAAATATTTGATGAAAAGTTGGGAGAAATTACATTGTAAAGCAACATTCTGTGAGGACTTTCAAGCTCGAGTCCTATGGAAAGAAAGGCAGCCAAAATCGTGACGATTGAAAGGAATACAGCCCGATTGCCAAGAGTAGCAAGATTGTTACCCCCAAAGGAGTGACCAAGTGCCGCAAGCAGACAAAGCCCCGTGGATGTTATGGCAAAAAAGGCATAGGTGGATATCAAGATGCCCCAAGGCACCTGTCTTGTTACACCATAGACATGATGGTGACCAACTACAAAGGCATAGATACCAGTAGCAATGGCTGCGCCTATTACGCCAAGGCAGGCCAGGAGCACCATATTGATCTTGGGTTTTGCAAGAGTCGGTTCAGCCAATGTTTCCATCGAAATGTTAAGTGCCATTGATATGTACCTCCCTTTTGTCAAAAAATTTGATCAGTCTTAAAGTGCCTCTGGCTCATCCACATCCTCACCATTACCAAGAGACATTACAGCCAAAAATGCGGGTATGGCAGAAAAAGGTCCAAGAACTACAAAAAGCAAAAAGCTAAGCGTGAACCAGAAACCTTCTGACAAGATTTCATCAGGGGCAAAAAAACTGCTTTTTCTACCGTTATAAAAATGAAATTTTTTGGTAATGTTTGTGAGGACACTCATCTTTATCTCCTTTCCTTGCTATCAAGCCGCCACCTGCTAGAAGGGCTCAGGAAAGGGCCGCCACCCTTTCCGATTCCTGTTGTCCCATTCACTAGTGGATATTGCATTAGGTATGCCAACAGGGCACAAATTAAGACTTCATACAAAAAATATTTTTAAAATTAGCACATTAGCAAACTGAATAATTATTTCTAAATCAATTTTATAGAATTTTTGTTAAGTTTTAAGGAACAAATGGGCACATTTTATGCCTAAACCGACTTTATTGCTGGCGCAAATTACGTCCAAGGCTTGGCGTCGCAAAATATCCGTCTTTTTTCCTTTTTATCCGCATCAATCCAATTTTTTCGAAATTTTTATGATAAATTCCAGGCATTGCCAGGGTAAAAAACGCTATGACAACAGCTACAAGGGCTCAATTTTTGCCCTCGGTCTCAGATCTTTCTCTTGGACCCAGCAATTAAAAGTTTTAATTTCAGCAGGTTAGAGACAACGTCGGGGTGGCCAGCTCCCTGTGACCAAAAAACCATATTGATATTTAGAAAAAAATATCTTCATGATACTTGACAACCACAATTTACAGTGTTAGTAGATTCGTTAACTTGTTTTTATGGTTCTAATGGTTCTTGTACAAAACATTATGACTCAAAAGGGGGTGATAGCTTGACGGGGAGTTAAACTCTGGCCTTCGCTTATAATTTGGTCTCTTTTCCATGTCTTAGAAGGCAGGCCGCCACCTGCCATAAAGTGAATAAGGAGAGTTAAGAAATGAAGGGTATCTTATTTTTGGTTTTGTGGCTCACCTGTGCATCGCTTCATACATTATATGATCTTAAGGTCAAGTCATTTTTACAGCGCAAAAAGGATGAGTGGGGAGCACCCATAGACTGAACCGTGCGCTTTGGCTTTTCCTGAAAACTCTTGAAAGGAGTCTGTGTCCCATGTCCAACTCAATCGACATTCATGCCAAAGGTGATATTTTCATATCCAACAGCATAATATCTAATGCACTATTATCCACCCATGCCTTGCCCTATGCAATGGAAACTGCCTTTAGACAATTCTGGCACGACCAGCACATGCCAACACACCTTATTGTCTCAGCCATTACGTCTAGCTGCGCTGCAATTTTATTTTCCACCGATACAGCTCATCACATACACAGCAGGGCCATCGAAGCCAAGAGCACGGATCCATCAGAGGCAACAGGCCGGTTGGGAATGCCTCCTATTCCAACTCTTATGTCCGTTATTAATCAGTATCAATAAGGTTTAAACCATACCCTTTCATACTCCTGGACTGCATGAGATAGCTGCAACTATAGGAGCCATGAAATTCTGTGATTTGATGTTTTTACCACGAGGTCAGGCTTTCAATGGTCACAAAGATTGTTAAAAAATTTTGAGGGAAACCATGAAACACCACAACCATCCTTATCAATTGGTCCCTGAGCTGCTTGGCATGGGACATGTTTCGCAAATACTTCAAATAAGCCCTGCCACCTTAAGAACCTACGAACTGGAGGGATTAATAACTCCAGAATATAAAAAAGGCCAAAAAGGCTACAGCCATGAACAGATTGCCTGGATTGCATGCATTCGACGCATGATCCAAGACAAGGGTATAAGCATTCCGGCCTTGACACGCCTTTTAAGGCTTGCCCCCTGTTGGGAGATAGCCGATTGCCCAACAGAGACTCAAAAAACATGCAAGGCCAGGGAGCTTACAGCGAGATATCTGGACAGATCTGTCCACTGGACAAATACCACACCAGAAAGACAAAGAATCCGCGAATCTTTCAACAAACATGCCCTGAGCAGTCAAATGATTCATTAAAAGACCGAGCGCATCCTGAAACATCTTTTCCAGACACTGAGACAAAGCCCGCTCTCGCCTTTATATCTTTAAAAAAAAATTTCCAAATGACAGGAAATAATTTCTTCCCATCCCAAGACCTGACATTATAATTCAACAAACCGATTTCCATAAACAACAAGACCTCATAAAGTGTCTTTTCCTACCCAACCATGATCCGGGTACCATAACCAAGCCCAGCACCTCATACATAAAGGCTTAAAATAAGCCCATACAAAAACCAGCAGGCCAAAAACAAGCCCTTTTCGCGTAATTATTTATAAACTTTAAACTACTCAAAAAGTCCACGTCCTAATTTTTCTGTTTTATTAACCTTCTATTTTTAAAGACAAAATTTGGGTAGTTTGTGAAAAGGATCATAGCCTTTTAGTCTTTGGTCCAGCGGTTGCAGAAATTTATCTTACCTTGAGAAAAGGGGCACTTTTTGCGTTGCCAAAAACAAAAAGGCTCCAGATGGCGGCCTGAAGCCAAAAATAAGTGTCTTTTCAGGGAGGATCTAAACAAAAATATCCTAAATTTTTAGAATGCTAACCTTAATCGGCCAAGACAAAGTAATTTTTAAAGAGGAGGATTTACTATGGCTAATGGAATATCTGCTTTAACTGCTTGGATAGAGCCTCGAGTAGCAAAACCAGGGCTCACTGCCGCTGCTCTGGCACTTCTTGGAGTAGTTGGCATAGCATTGGTAATTGGGGTCTACGGATTCTTTTTTGGTCATGAACACCTGTATGCAGTGACGCGGGAGATTCCCTGGGGCATACTAATTTCTAATTACGCATCATTTGCAATCATCTCAACAGGTCTGGTGCTTATAGCGGCAATGAGTCATGCCTTTGGAGGCAATCCATTGGCACCCCTAGCTAACCGGGCGGTCTATCTATCCATTATAACAATATTTGCAGCCTTTTTATCCATCGGTGTGGAGCTTGAAAGTCCACACAGGATGCTGCTTTACAATATCATTTCCCCTAACTTCACCTCTAACATCTGGTGGATGGGAACCTTATACGGCCTTGCTGTTGGCTGCATGCTTTTGGAATTTTTTGGCATACTCACCGGAAGCTGGAAAATGGCCCTTTATATAGGTATATTGGGTGCTTTGGCAGAAGTAGGAGCTAACTCAAACCTCGGCGCTGTTTTTGCAACATTGGCTGCCCGGCCTTTCTGGTATGGGGCGCAACTGCCTGTCTTTTTCCTCTGCTCAGCTGTAATGAGCGGCGCAGCCTGCATAATTCTCTTCACCCATCTTGCCTATAAAATCAGAAACGAAAAGATGGATGAAAAAAATTTCATTGCCTTGAGAACAGCCGGGAAAATACTGGCCCTTACCCTTTTTCTCATAGCAATAGCCATTACATGGCGCCTTATTGTGCTGATGACTGATGGGGACCTAGCGAAACTTGCTGCAACAAACCTGCTAAAAGGACCTTTGGCAACAAATTTCTGGGTATTTGAAATTATAATTGGTCTAGTCTTGCCCCTTGTACTTCTGGTGGGTACGCAGCTAAACAACCTGATGGCCATGTCTGCAGCATCTTTAATGGCCCTGGTTGGCGGATTCTTTCAACGGTACGACCTAGTAGTCAACGGCCAGACCACACCTGTATTTTATGGCTGGGACAATCTGCCAAGCTTCATGCATTACATGCCTTCGCCTGCTGAACTTCTTGTAGTTGCCGGTTCCATATCTTTGACTATTGCCGGCTTCTTACTGGGTGAACGGTTTTTCGGAAAGGTCTTTTCCGTTAGCGAACACTAAAATCTAAACACCTTCCTGGCAGGCCCTTTCTTTGGGCCTGCCCAACTTAATAGAGTCGATAAAGGGACATGCCAATCGTGCAAGAACGGGATATTCAAGCTGCAAAGGGCCAGGAAAGGCTTAAAAAAGCATCCAAAAGCGACAAGATAGATATCGATACTGGTCTTGAGGGAGTAGAGCCTGACAAGGCAATCTTTCCCATTGGAACAGCAGCCTCGATGCTAGAAGTTCATCCAAGGACCCTTAGGATCTATGAGGATGAAGGACTGGTCAAACCTGGCAGAAAGGGTGGACGCCGCTACTACAGCCTGAACGACATACAGTGGATAAAATGCCTAAGGCACATGATTCATGATCAGGGCATAAGCATAGCTGGGATTAAAAAACTTATGCAATACACCTCCTGCTGGAACATTGTAGAATGTCCTATGGAAAAAAGGAAAAGATGCACTGCTTACAAATCTTCAGGTATTGGCATGAAGACTGGGGATTAAGACCTAGTCTTGATATTCCTTTGAAGGCGGTCTGATACAAAAAACGGTTCCCTGGTCCGGAAGGGGTTTGAACCTCCCCTTCAGATAATTGCAGGTAATGATTAATGCGCTGCGACAATAAGCACGAAGCGTCTTTTTTAAGATAACATCATTTTTTGAGAACGAAAATGCCACACTACTGAGAGACTATGTTGCCCTCTTCGTCTCTTACAATCTTTGATATTCCAGGAAACTCGGCTTCTAGTTTCTCTATTGCGGCATCCCTCTCTTTTACCTTCTGCAAAAGGAAATCCCTTTCCTGCACAACTTCCAGGTTTTCCAAGGCCCGCCTTACAGTTATTCTGAGGTCTTCGCTTTCCCAAGGTTTAACTATAAATTTGTAGACACCTGCCTGATTTATTGCCTGTGCCGCAATATTGATGTCTTCTATACCTGTCATCATGATGGTTAGCACCTGGGGATGGGCATTCCTTACCCGTTGCAAAAAGGTAACACCATTCATTCCCGGCATCTGGTAGTCACTTATTACCAGATCTACCGATGTGCCAGCCAGTTTGTCCAGGGCCTTTTGGGCTTTGGTTGCAAAAAAAAGATTATATCCGTCCCTTCTCAAGGTTCTTTTCATTGCATAAAGTAAGTTTTTATCATCATCCACTATCAGTAACGAATACCTTTTCATAATTACTCCTTTGTAAAGAACAATCGCTATCTGCGATAATCATGTTTGAATTAGCACCTCAAAGGGCTCCTCTATTCCTATGGTTTTCGAGAAGTTCACCAAGCGCTCCCTTAGACTCAATGTTATCTC
>Ga0256835_1000831_pt1 | contig 20408 bp, 19 predicted proteins | sample PIR30metaG_FD_185972 | JGI IMG/M metagenome (GOLD analysis project Ga0256835, IMG submission 185972) | Hydrothermal vent microbial communities from East Pacific Rise, Pacific Ocean - PIR-30 | ecosystem: Environmental > Aquatic > Marine > Hydrothermal vents | place: Pacific Ocean: East Pacific...
CGGCCGCCGGTCAAGCCGGGGCTTTATCAACCACGCCCCGATGCGGTATAAGGTGTAAGCCACCAGCTACTTCGGGAGGAAACCATGCGAGCCGCCCTGATAGTCCTTTGCCTGGCCCTGCTGGCCATCTGCCCGCCTCCCCCGGCTCGGGCCGACACCCTGGCGCAGGCCCGCGCCGCCGCGCAAGCCGGGCAATACCAGCAAGCGGTGGGGCTCTACAGCCGGGTAATCGAGCAGGAGGGGTTGAGCGGCGGCGAGCTGGCCCGGGCCTTGTACCAACGCGGCCTGGCCAGGATGAACCTGGGTAAGCTGGAGGCCGCCCTGGCCGACTTCAACCAGGCCCTGCAGGCCGACCAGGACCTGGTGGCGGTCTACGCCTCGCGCAGCCTGGCCTATGAACGCAAGGGCCTGCTGGAGCGGGCCTATGTCGATGCCGAGTGGTACGCCCACTACAAACCGGATGACCCCCAGGCGCGCCAGCGGCTGCGCCGGCTCACCCGCCTGATGATGAGCACGCCTAAAAAGAAATAGCCCCCGCCATGGTGCAGCCATCCTCCCCTATGCCTTGTAGTACCGTGCCATTCCAGGGTGGTTGGCCCATGCCCTGCCGGTCCCACGGGACGCGGAGTGTGGCCGGTGTCATCTCGCGTCCGCCACCCAGCCAGACGGGCGGTCTTCAGTGGTCGCCGGCGATCATGCCCTGGATCCAGGCCAGGCTCTGCTCCGTGGCCTGGCGCTGCAGCTCCCGGCTGGTGAGGCGGTGGTCACCGCCGGGCAGGAGCAAGAGGTCCTTGGGCTCGCCGGCCAGGCGGTAGCCGTGTTGGGCCTGCTGCACCGGCACCACCTCGTCTTGCCGGCCGTGCACAAAAAGCACCCGCCGGGCCCGGGCCAGCACCGCGCCCAGGTCGTAGCGGACTATATCGCGGGCCAGCGCCGGCAACTCCGGGCGGTCGGGATTATTCTGTAGCTTGTGATACAGGGCCTCCAGGTCGGTGGGGGTAGACCAGGCCACCGTGGCCGCCGGCGGCTGTTGGTCGGCGGCCAGCAGGGCGGCGGTGCCGCCCAGGGAGGAGCCCAGGTACACCAGGGGCGTCTCCGGCCACTCCCGCCGCAGCCAGGCCGCCGCGGCCAAGAGCTCGTCCCGGCGGCCGGTGAGGGTGGTCTGGCCCACGTCGCCGGGGGTGTCGCCGCAGCCCATGGCGTCGTACTGCAGGGCTGCGTAGCCCGCCTGGGCCAGGGCCTCGGCCAGAGCGGTGAGCTTTTCGCTGGCCATGGAGGAAAAAAGCCCGTGGGCGATCACCACCGCGGCGTGGGGCTCATCCGCGGGTTGGTGCAGGCGGCCGGCCAGGCGGCCACCGGCGGCATCGATGGATAAAGTCGAGCTCATGGTTCCCTCCGCTGGGTAGTGATATCGCGCCAGCCCAGGCCCAGGCGCCAGAAGTAGTAGAGCCCCGCCCCGCAGGTGTAGACAAAGTGCAACAGCCACAGCACCAGGGCGTAGCTGGCGGCCACGGTGGCGTCGACTCCCAGGAAGATCAAGGACGCGCTGGCGGCCACGTGGAAGGTGCCCACGAACCCCGGCGCGGCCGGGATGACCAGGGCCAGGGCCAACACCACCTCCACCAGGGCCCCGGCCCAGAACCCCAGGGCCAGGTCAAAGGCCGGCAACAGGGTCCAGGCCCACAGGCCGTAGGCCGCCCAGATCGCCAACGACAGCAGGACCACCCACAGCATGTCCGCGGCCCGGGCCACGGCCAGGCCGTCGATAAAGGCGTCGGCCAGATCCAGCACCTTGGCCGACAGGCGCTCCGGTAGCGGCCGCATACACCAGGCCAAGGCCCGGAGGCTCGCGGCGCGCCAGCGGCGAAAGGCCTGCAGCACCACCAGCACGCCGGCAAAGAGGGCCAGGCCCGCCCAACCGGCGATGCGCAGCCCCTCCAGGGTTATGGCCCCGCCGCCGGCCGCGGCCGGGGGCTCGATGAACAGCAGCACCAAAAGGAGCATCAGGAGCACCGAGAGGCCGTCGCAGACCCGCTCCATGACGATGGTGGCCATGGTGGCCGAGACGCTCACCCGGCGCTGGCGGCCCAGGACCACCGCCCGCACCACCTCGCCCATGTGGGCCGGCAGGATGTTGTTGGCCAAGAAACCCACCATCATGGCCGACATCAGCGGCCCCAGTCCCAGGCGCTTCACCGGCCGCATTAAAAAATGCCAGCGCCAGGCCCGCAGCCAAAAGGTGCCGGCCAAGACCAGCACGGAAGGCACCAGCCACCAGGGGTTCATGCGCCCCAGGGCGTGACCCACCTCGGCCAGGGATACGGTGCTGAAAAAGAAATAAAGGGCCGCCAGGCTTATCGCCAGGCCCAGGGCGTAATGTTTCCACATGATGGGCGGACCTAATCCGTGAACCGGTATTTGACCAGGCTCCCAAGAGCCACGATGCCGTCGCGCCAGGTGATCTTCTTGCCCTCCTCGAACTCGCGGCCGGCGTAGCTGATGGGCACCTCGTAGATGCGGATGCCCTTTTTGAGCACCTTGGCGGTTATCTCCGGCTCAAAGTTGAAGCGCTCGCTCTTGATCTCGATGCCCTCCAGGGCCCGGCGGGTAAAGAGCTTGTAGCAGGTCTCCATGTCGCTCAAGGTGGTGTTGAACAAGATGTTGGTCACCAGGGTGAGGAACTTGTTGCCCACCCAGTGGTGGAAGAACATGTTGCGCCGCTCGCCGGTGAAGCGCGAGCCGTAGACCACCTCGGCCTTGCCCTTGAGCAGGGGTTTGAGCAGCTTGCGATAATCGTCCGGGTCGTACTCCAGGTCGGCGTCCTGGATGATGACCAGGTCGCCGGCGGCCTCGGCGAATCCGGTGCGCAGGGCCGCGCCCTTGCCCTGGTTCCGGGAATGACGGATCACCCGGATGGGCCGGTCAAAGGGGCGGGCTTCGGGATTGATATCGGTGCGCCCTTGCATGGCGGCCATGATCTCGGGGCTGCCGTCGGTGGAGCAGTCGTCCACCATTATCAGCTCGCGCTGCAGCTCGCCCAACTCCACCGCCTGTACCCGCCGCACGATCTCGTCCAGGAAACTCTCTTCATTGTATACCGGCATCACTATGGACAAAAGCACTGCGCCCCCCCTGGCAAAAACCCCAGACCAGTCCACCCCTTGTCACCGAAAACGCCGGCTTTGTCAAGTACCGTCCGGCAGCGGCTTGTTTCAGGCGGCGGCGGCTGCTAGCATGTCAACGGCCGAACAAACCCAACCAAATCGGTGAAGCGATGGCGGGCGAGCTGAAATTGCTGTTGATCGCGTTAGACCCCATGGAGGCGCCGGAGCTGCCGGCCTTTCTGGAACGCGGGGCCACGCCCTACCTGGCCGAACTGCGCCCGGTGGCGCTCAGCGGGGTGGTGGCCCCGGCCCGGCCGGCCCAGGAGTTCTGGCCCGCCTTGCTGTCAGACCCCCTGGCCCGTCCCGGGATGCGCGCCGGGCTGGTCAACCTGCCCTGGCCGGGGCCGGCGCCGGAGACCGGCGGCTTTTTCATCGGCCGGGACATGTCGGTAACGCCCCCCGGTCTGCTCCATGACCTGGCCGACTACCTGCCCGATCCCCGGCCACCGCGGGCCAGAGAAACCACCGGCGGCCGGGCCGACCTGGCCTATGCCGAACAGGCCGCCGTGACCCGCATACGTTTTGAGCACACCCGCCGGCTGGTCCGGGAGTGGGGCTTGGAGATGGCGGTGGTGGACCTCGGCGGCCTGGGCCTGACCCGGGACTTGTTCGGGGCCGCCTCGGGACGCTGGCTGGTCTACCTGCGCCAGATCGACTACTACACCCGCCGGCTGGTGGAGGACACCTCCCCGCGCGCCTGGGGCCTGGTGAGCCCCCAGGGTCTGCTGGAGCTGTGGGACCCGGACCATCCCCGGGGCCGCGAACTGGGGCCGGTGGACATCAGCCGCGCCGCCGCTATAATCACCCGGCTCATGGATGCCGAGGCGGTCGCGCCATGACCCATGCCGACCAACGCCTCAGCGTGGTGATCCCCCTGGCCGGCGACCAGGACGATCCCCGGCCGTGCCTGCAGCGGTTGCACGCCCTGGCCCCCCGCCAAGTCCAGTTGCTGGTGGTGGCCATGGGACCGGCCGAGCGGCACCTGTCCGAACTGGCCCACTGGGCCCGCGAAACCGGCCTGGAGCTGGAGCTGCTCAACCAACCCTCCACCGACTGGGGCGAGGCCGCCAACCTGGGGTTGGGCCAGGCCCGGGCCCCGGTGGTGCTGTTCTGGTCGGCCCACCTGGTCCCGCCGCCAGATATGTTGGCGCGCCTGGCCGGGCACTTCGGGGATTCCTCCGTGGCCGCGGTGGGCGGCTCGCTGCAGGCCGAGGCCGAAGCGCCGGCTCCGGCCAGGCTGGCCGTCCTGGACTTTGTCTTTCGTTCGGCCGACCCGGCTGGCGACCTCGTGCCGGTGCTGTGGTCCCACTGCGTCGCCTTTGACCGCCGGCGGCTGCTGCAGGTGGGGGGCCTGGCCCCGGGTGAGGGCCGCGACGGCTCACCTCTGCCCACTCCCTGCGCCCGACTGGCCACCCTGGGGCTCCAACTGGTATTTGATCCCGAACTGCGGCCGCGCACCAGCCTTCCCGCCACCTGGGGCCGCTACCTGGCCGGGGAGCTCAACCTGGGCCGCACCCTGTTTCTCACCCGCCGCCAAGGCACCAAAGACGGCCGGCCCGAGTTGACCAGCCGGGGGCTCATGGCCCAACCCCTGCTGGCCCTGGCCGCGGTGGCCGTCCTGGCCATATACCTGCCCAGCGCCCCGGGACACGCCGTGACCCTGGCGGCCATCGCCCTGTTGTTGCTCTATCCCCTGAACCGCCCCTTTCTCCGGCTGGTGATTAACCAGGAGCCGGCCTTGACAAATAAGGCAATAATCATATGTTTGATCCGACCCTTTGTCTGGTGCGCCGGCATGTTCAGCGCGGCGCTGGGCCGCCTCGGTGGCGCGGGGGCCTAGAGGCCCTATCGCCAAACAATAGACCGACAGATATGCTAACCTAGATTGGTGATATGTATCCAAACCTTTAGCCACTGATTGGTGAGTGCTACCATGTGGTTTTTCAGAAAAAATAAGACCTGGGCCGCTGCCCTGGTCATCGTCTTGCCCCTGCTGTTGACCACCCCGGCCCCGGCCGCCGACCAGGCCAATATCCGGGGGCCCATCGATCTGGACCAGGCCTTGCGCATAGCCCTGCGATACTCGCCCACCCTGGCCGCCGCCCGTCACCAGCTCACCGGCGCCAAGGCCTTGAAGGCCCAGGCCATAACCGGCTACCTGCCCACCCTGTCGGCGACCTATTCCTTCAAACGTATCGACCCGGTGCCGGCCATGGAGGTCCCGAGTATGGGCACCATCGCCATGGCCGACGAAAACACCTATAGCCTCCAAGCCGCCTTTGAACAGCCGATCTTCACCGGCTTCAGGATTACGGCGCAATACACCATGGCCAAGCTGGGGGTGGGGGTGGCCGAGTTGCAGGTCCAGTTGGCCAAGCTCGACGTGGCCCTGGCCGTAAAAACCGCCTATTTCCAATACCTGGCCAGCCAAAAGGCCCTGGTGACCGCCAAGCAGGCGGTGGAGTTGCTCAAATCCCAGCTCAAGACCACCCAGGACTTCCACGACGTGGGCATCGTGCCGGTCAACGCCGTACTCAAAGTGAAGGTGGAGCTGGCCAGTGCCCGCCAGCGGGCCACCGCCGCCGCCAACGTGGTGGCCCTGGCCCGCAGCCGCTTGAATACTTTACTGGGGCGCTCGGTCAACGCCCCTTTGGAGGTGCGCGACATCCTGGGCTATCACAAGGTAGCCATCTCCCTGGGCGACGCCATCCGCCGGGCCAAGGCCCAGCGGCCCGAGCTCAAGGCCATGCGCTTGCGGATGCAGCAAGCCGACTGGGCGGTGACCAAGGCGGCCAGTGGCTTCTATCCCCAGGTGGTTATCCAGGGCGCCTACACCTGGGCCGGCACCGATTGGAACCTGGGCGGTGGTGGCGTCACCGAGCCACATTCCTGGCATATCATGGCCGCGGCCAAGTGGAACTTCTGGGAGTGGGGACGCACCTACCAGGGGGTCTCCAAGGCCCGCGCCGACAAACGGGCCCTCAAGGCCCAGTTGCGCCAGCTCGACGACCAGGTGGTGTTGCAGGTCAAGGAGGCCTACCTGCGCCTGCGTGACGCTGACAATACCATCGCCACCGCCCGGGCCGCGGTGGCCGCGGCCAAGGAGAATTACCGCATCACCCAGGAGCGCTACAAGGAGCAGCTCACCACCAACACCGAGCTCCTGGACGCCCAAAACCTCCTGACCCGCGCCCAAAACGACCTCACCGGCGCGCTCACGTCCTTTAATGTCGCCCTGGCCTCCCTGCGCCGGGCCATGGGCACGGGACTGCCTATGCCGGCCAAGCGCTAGGGTCACGCTGGCCAGAACTTTCCCCGGCACCCGTTAAGCCGGGCGCCGGGGCCAAGGAGAAAATGGTCCGACTACACCAGGTAACTAAGCATTTTCCCGGCCGCGCCCGGCCGGCCTTGAAAGACGTGTCGTTTCGGGTGGCCCCCCGGGAATTTCTTTTTCTCAACGGCCCTTCCGGCGCGGGCAAGACCACTCTCCTGCGCCTGCTCTACGGGGCTGACTTCCCCACCAGCGGCACGGTGACGGTTGGCAAGGCCGACCTGGGACGCCTCAGCGGCCGCAAGCTGCCGCGCCTACGGCGGCGGGTGGGGGTCATCTTCCAGGACTTCCGCCTGGTTCCACGACGCGACGTGTTTGAAAACGTGGCCCTGGCCCTGCGGGTGGCCGGCGGCCGGGGCAAGTCGCTGGTTGAGCGGGTGGAGAAAACCCTGGCCATGGTCGAGTTACTGGACAAGGCCGACGCCCGGGCCGATACCCTAAGTGGCGGCGAGCAGCAGCGGGTGGCCGTGGCCCGCGCCCTGGTGGGCCGCCCGGCCCTGCTTTTGGCCGACGAGCCCACCGGCAACCTGGACCCGGACAACGGCCGCCGGGTCATGCAGCTCCTGGCCGATTTCCACGCCCGCGGGGCCACGGTGATGGTGGCCACCCACGACCCCGGCCTCCTGGCCCAGGCCGGCGGGGCCCGGGTGCTGCATCTGCGTGACGGCCGCCTGGAAGAGTCGCCGTGAGCCGGCGGGGGGCCAGGCAGGGGGCGCTTTACCGCGCCGTGCGCCAGATGCGGGAAAACCCCTGGCTCACCTCGGTGGCCGTGAGCACCCTCACCGTAGCCCTGGCCATCGTGGGGGCCTACCTCACCCTGGTGCTCAACCTGGACACCGCCGGCCGCCGCCTCACCACCGGGGCCGCCCTGATGGTGGTGCTCCATGACGACGTAAGCCCCTCCGACGGCGCATCCCTGGCCCGCGAGATCATCCACTGGCCCCAGGTGGTGCGGGCCCGTTTCGTGTCCCGGGGCGAGGCCCTGGCCCGCTTCCGGCGCCAGTTGGGTCCCCACGCCGGCCTGCTCGACGGGCTGGGGGCCAATCCCCTGCCCAACGCGGTGGAGGTGGAGCTCACCCCGGGCATCGACGGTACGGAGACCGTGGTGCCGCGCCTGGCCAAGCTGGTGCAGGTGGCCGAGGTGGTGACCAGCCGCCCCTGGCTCAACCGCCTGGAACAGGCCATGACCGTGATGGGCCGCCTGGCCCTGGCCGTGGGCGGCCTGCTGTTTCTAGGGGTGGTGCTGCTGTCCACCAACACCGTGCGCCTGGCGGTCTACCTGCGGCGCGACGAGCTGGAGATTATGGACTTGGTGGGCGCTTCCACCGACTACGTGCGGGTGCCCTTTGTGCTGGAGGCCCTGCTGCAGGCCCTGCTGGCCGCCGGCCTGGCCTCCCTGCTGCTGTGGGCCCTGCTGGGGCTCTTGGGCGCCCCGGCCGAGCTGCCCCTGGGCGTCCGCCTGTCGGAGATTCTGCGCCTGCCGCCCCAGGTGCCGGTGGTCCTGGCCGGGGTGGGGGCCCTGGCCGGGGTGCTGGGGGGAATGCTGGGGGTGGGCCGGGTGCTGCGCAACCAGGTGCGGCGATGAAGCCGTGGCCGGGCATCGGGGCCCTGGGCCTGGTGCTGGTCCTGCTGGCCGCACCGCCGGCCGGCGCGTCCCCGGCCGCACCGTCCCCGGCGGCCGACCCCGCGGCCACCCGCCAGCAACTGCGCCAGCGCCTGGGCCGGCTCTTGGCCCAGCGCAGGGCCATCCGCAAGCGCATCGATGACCTGCACCGGGAGCTAGGCCAACTCAAGCAACAGGTGGACCAGGCCTCTCGCTCCTCGCTGGAGCTGCAGCAGGAGGAGGCCCGCCTGGTCCCCCGCCTGGAAAAGGTACGCCGGCAAACCAAGGTCCTGGAGGACCAGCTTCGCACCCTCCGCCAGCGCTACGGCCGGCGCATGCGGGCGCTGTATCTCTTTGGCTCGGACCGCACCTACACCCTGCTGGGCTCGGCCCACGACTTCAACGACTACCTGGTGCGCTCCCAGTACCTCACCCGCCTGGCCCAGGCGGACCACCGCCGCCTGGTGCAGATGCACCAGCGCTCCCGCCAACTCAACCGCCTGCAACTGCGGCTCTCCCTGCACCGGCACCAGGTGGCCCAACTGCGGCGTAGCCAGGCCGAACGGGCGGCCCTGCTGGAGAGGCTGTTGGCCTCGCGGGACCGGCTGCTGGCCAAGCTCAAGCAACAATCGCGCTCCGCCGCCCTGACCATCGCCGCCCTGCGCGAGGCCGAAATCCGCCTGGCCCGCACCTTTGCCCTGGACCAGCCGCGCCCCGGCCCGCCACCGGGATACCGGCCGGCCCCGCCGGTGGAAGGCCGCCTGCTACGGCGGGCCGGACCCGGCCACCGCGGGGTGTTGATGGCGGCCCGACCGGGAGCCCGGGTGCGCACCCCCTGGGCCGGGCGGGTGGCCTATGCCGCGCCCCTGGCCGGCTGGGGGCGGGTGGTGATCGTGGACCACGGCAACCGCATGCACACCGTCTTGGCCCACCTGGGCAAGCTGTCGGTGACTGCCGGCCAAAAGATCGCGGCCGGGGCGGTGGTAGGAGCGGTGGGAAACGACGCACGGTTTTACCTGGAGGTGCGCCGCGGCGCCCGGCCGGTGGACCCAGTGGCCTGGCTCCGCCTGGCCCCTTGACCGGCGAGGTCCCAGACTATAAGTTAAAAGTTCATCCGAGTAATTGGTCCCACCCGGGCGTGGTCGCGCCGGAGGGGGCGGGCCGTGGACCTTTTTTTAGCCGGCGGCCAACTATAGCAACCCAGCGGCCCCAGGGCCGGCTGGATCATTCACCGTAGCGGGAGGCACCTATGCGCCTGAACTCCCTTAAAAACCCCCTGATCGTCGCTTTGGCCGCCGTGGTCTTCACCTTGGTGCTGTTCCAGGCCTCGGGACGCTCGGACGCACGCACCAACGACGATGAGCGCTACCGCCGTCTCCAGATCCTCACCGAGGTCTTGGCCGAAATCGAAAAGAAGTACGTGGAGGTCAAGCCGGAGGAGGAACTGATCATCGAAGCGGTCAAGGGCATGGCCGCCAGCCTGGACCCCCACTCCTCCTATCTCACCCCCGAAGAATACCGCGACCTGCAGATCGAGACCCGGGGACAGTTCTCCGGGGTGGGTATTGAAATAACCATGCGCGACGGCGTGCTCACCGTAGTCTCCCCCATCGAAGACACCCCGGCCTACAAGGCGGGCATGAAAGCCGGCGACCGCATCATCAAGATCGACGGCAAACTCACCAAGGGCATGAGCCTGATGGACGCGGTGAAGGCCATCCGCGGACCCAAGGGCACCAAAGTGGTGCTCACCATCATGCGCGAGGGCCTCGGCGAGCTCAAGGACATCCCCATCATCCGCGACACCATCCCCCTGCGCAGTGTACGCTTCAACCTGCTGGAAGACGGCTACGGCTATATCCGCATCTCCCACTTCCAGGAGCAGACCACCCGCGACCTCATCCGCGCCCTGGAGACCCTGCAGGGCCAGAAGGTGCCGCTCAAGGGCCTGGTGCTGGACCTGCGCAACGACCCCGGCGGCCTGCTGCAAGAGTCGGTGAGCGTGGCCGACCAGTTCCTCCACGGCGGGGTGGTGGTCACCACCAAGGGCCGCTTGCCCAACCAGAACATGTCCTTTACCGCCACCCGCCACACCACCGCCGGCGACTATCCCATCATCTGCCTGGTCAACAACGGTACCGCCAGCGCCAGCGAGATCGTGGCCAGCGCCCTGCAGGACCACAAGCGGGCCATGATCCTGGGCACCCGCACCTTTGGCAAGGGATCGGTACAGACCATCATCCCCCTGCGAGGCAAGGGCGCCCTGCGCCTCACCACCGCCCGCTACTACACCCCCGCCGGCCGGGCCATCCAGGCCAAGGGCATCGAGCCGGACCTGGTGGTGCCCTTTGTGCCGCCGCCTAAAAAGAAGCTGAAGAAAAAGAAGGACCAGGCCATACGCGAGCGCGACCTCAAGGGCGCCATCGCGCCGGAGCAGCAGGATAAAGACGAAAAGCGCCGCAATCAAAAGAAAGATAAAAAACTCTACATGACCGCCGAACGCCTGGCCCGTGACAACCAGTTGCGGCGTGCCTTGGACCTGCTCAAGGCCTGGCAGGTGTTCGCGCCCATGGCCAAGCAGGCGGCCGCCAAGCGATAAACCCCTTGGCCCGCCTCCCCCAGCCCGGCGCCGGGCGCGGCCCCGGCGGACGCCTGGAGAGATGGTTGGCCCGCTACGGCCTGCGCCCGGGCCTGGTGATCGCCGGGGCCCTGGTGGCAGTGCTGCTGGGCATCCTGGCCGGCTGGGCCTGGGACTACCTGCTGCCGCCCCCCCGGGAGCAGCGCGCCTCCCCGGCCGCCCCCCCGGCGCCGGCGCCCCCCGGCCGGCCCGCGGCGGCCCCCCCGTCCCAGACCCCGGTCTACGAAGAACCGGTGGCCCATCTGCCGCCCAGCGGCGTTTTGCAAAAAATCGACGAGGCGCTCTTCACCGCCTTGCGCCAACACGGGGTCTCCAACCGGGAGATGGTGGTCACGGTGGTCAACTCGCCCCAGAGCGAGCTGACCCGGGTGGAGGTGCATCTGCCACCGGGCCAGGCTCCCGAGCTGGTGGCCCGGAACCTCAGCGCCAAGTTGACCGGATTGGCCCAGACCCGGCGCAGCCCCCTGCCCGGCGGCCTGCGCCTGGCGGTCCTGCTGGCCTCGTGTCCCACCCACCAGGTCGACCTGTACCCCTACCGCCTGCGCCCCCCGCCGCGCCAACTACCGGCCCGGCCCCAGGTGGCCCTGATCGTCGACGACCTGGGCTATCTCATGGCCCCGGCCCGCCAACTGGCCGCCCTGGAGTTGCCGATCACCTTCTCCATCCTGCCGTACTCCCCCTTTGGCCGCCAAATCGCAAAACTGGCCGCCCAAAAGGGCCTGGAAGTCATGGTGCACCTGCCCATGGAGCCGATCACCTACCCCCGGCTCAAACCCGGCCCCGGCGCCCTGCTCACCACCATGGCCCCCCGGCGTATCGCCTCCCAGACCGAACGCGACCTGGCCTGCGTGCCCAGCGCCCGGGGCGCCAACAACCACATGGGCTCGCGCTTCACCCAAAAGCCCGCCAAGCTCAAGCCGGTGATGCAGGTGCTCAAGCGCAAGGGGCTCTTCTTCGTGGACTCGGTCACCTCGCCGCGCTCCCGGGCCATGCAGGTGGCTCGCGGCCAGGGGGTGCCCACCGGCCGGCGTCACGTGTTCTTGGACCACGATCCCACCCGGCCGGCCATCGAGGCCCAGATCAAGCGCATGCTGCGCCTGGCCCACCAAAAGGGGCGGGTCATCGCCATCGCCCATCCCCACCGTACCACCCTCAGCGTGCTCAAGCAGTACGCCCAGCGCCTGCGCCGCGAGGTGGAGCTGGTGCCGGTGTCGGTGATCCTGGGGGTCAAAGCGGCGCGGTCCCACCGGCCCGCGGCCGCGCTTGACATGGGCAAAGCCAAACCGTAGGGTGCGCTATGGGTCAAGCGAGGCGGAGGGACGACGCGGTGGGCTCAGAGGTGGAAATTTTTCGCAGCTTCATCCAGGGCCGCAACATGCGCTACACCCCGGAACGCGAGGCCGTGGTGCGGGAGGTCTTTGCGCGCCACGACCACTTCACCGCCGATGATCTGTACTTGGGCCTGCGCCAAAAAAACCAGCGCATCAGCCGCTCCTCGGTCTATCGCACCCTGCCCCTGATGATCGCCGCCGGGCTGGTGGACGAGGTGTTCCAGGAAGACGGGGTCTCCTACTACGAACACACCTATGGCCACGAAGACCACTGCCACCTGCGCTGCCTGGTGTGCGGCCGCATCGAGGAGTTCACCGAGCCCGCCATGCAGGAAATGGAAAAACGCCTGGCCCGCCGCTTGGGATACCGGGTGACCGGGCACCGCTTGGAAGTGAGCGGGGTGTGCCCCCGCTGTCAGAAGACCGAGGACCAGGGCCAGCAGTAGAAGACCAACTGCACCGTGGCCCAGGCGTAGAGCCCGGCCAACAGGTCGTCGATCACCACCCCCCAGCCACCGGGTAGGCGCTGGGAGCGGCCCACCGGAAACGGCTTGAATATATCAAACAACCGGAACAGGATGAAGGCCAGCACCGCCGCCGGGCCCAGCGATTGCGTGCTGTACAGGGCCACCAGCATGCCGGCCGCCTCGTCGATCACGATGCGGCCGGGATCGTGCGAAGGCCCAAACACCCCCCGGCGCACCGCCGCGTCGGAGCTGGCTATGGCCAGCGCGGCCACCGCCGCCGTGACCATCCCGTACCACCATCCCGCCAGGGGAGCCGCGGCCCACTCCAGGTAGAGCATGGCCGCCGCCCAGGTCAGGGCCGAGCCCCAGGTGCCCCGGGGACCGGGCAGGAGCCCCACCCCCAGGGAGGTTAGGTAGCGCAGGACGCGATGGGCCACTCAATACTCCAGGCTTGGGTACAGGGGCAGCATACAATATTAAACCCGTTGCGCCCAGGCTCAATGAGGCGGGCGGCAACGGGCGAGGCTGGCGGCAACGGGCAGGGAAAAGCGGCGGTAACTCAATCGATAGGCACCAATCGCCATGCCTTGGAACGACCGCGCGGGGTCTCTAATGAAAAGGTGGTCCCGGGTTTGTATCCCGTGATCTTTTCAAAATCAGGGATGTTCAATCGACCCGAGGCAGTCACTGTATATGTATCGCTCTTGATGCTACGCTGACTGCTTTGCTTTATTATGCCGGCCTCAACCATCGCTTGCTTCAATTGCTGCGCGAATTCCACCGAGGTCATCTCGCGGAGTCCACCACCACGCGATTTGGTTTTAAACACGCGGCGTATATCTTGCTCCGAGACGCCATCTTGAACCTGTTTCAGCAGGTTTGCACGGTCTTCCTTTGACCAGCGCGGGGACCTAGCCATGGGTCCAACTCCTTTTTTAACTAGTGATTTTCTGCAAACCGACTACTCTAATATATAAATTGCATTTAATCCCAAGACTTCTGTAATGTCAAGAGAGAGATATAAATGAGGACCGTTAAACTTGAACAGAGTATTTTTTAGTATATCGCATGGCGTAATATGCGCCGTTTATTTGGTTCGACTAAACGGGGTTTTAGACTTTTTGTATTAGGAATATATCATGGTTTTTTGTACCAGACAGACCAGGTCACTGCCACCAATTTTCCCGCCTGGCGCATCAGTAGCAATAAATTATACTTGCCCTGTTTAGATATTTATATGATGATCCCCAGAGTACGGCCACGCGGGCCGGGACCAGCCGTCCGGCCCTTTTCGGCTCCCGGTCGAAGGACGATCTATGTTGGGATCGACGGGCATAATCACGGCGGCCGCCCTGGACGTGATCGTAGGAGACCCGCCCACCTGGCCCCACCTGGTGCGCTTCATGGGCCGGGCCATCGAGGGCTGCGAGCGGCTGGCCCGCCGGTATTTCCCGGGGCCGAACCGCCTGCGCTGGGCCGGCGGTTTGATCGTGTTGGTGGTAGCCGGTGGTTTTGCCGCGGCCACCTGGGGGCTCATGGCTCTGGCCACCTGGCTGTGGCCGCCGTGGGGCTGGCTGGCCGGCGTGGTGGTGGCCTTCCAGTGCCTGTCGGCCGGTCAACTGTGGCGCGAGGTGGACCGGACCGCCCGGGCCCTGCGCGAGGGCCGGATCAAGCTGGCCCGGCGCCGGCTGGCCATGATCGTGGGTCGCGACGTGGATCACTTGGATAACGAGGGCATCCGGCGGGCCCTGGTGGAGACCCTGGCCGAAAACCTCAATGACGCCGTGGTGGCCCCCCTGTTCTACCTGGCCCTGGGCGGGCCGGCGGCGGCGGTGGCCTACAAGGCCGTCAACACCATGGACTCCATGCTGGGCTACCGCGACCAGCGCTACCGCCACCTGGGGATGGTGCCGGCCCGGGTGGACGATGTGGCCGGCTGGATACCGGCCCGCCTCACCGCCTTGCTGATCATCGCCTCCTGCCCCCTGCTGGGCTTAAACCCGGCCGGCGCCTGGCGCTCCACCGTGAACCACCACGGAGACCACCACAGCCCCAACGCCGGCTGGCCCGAGGCGGCAGCGGCCGGGGCCCTGGACATCCGGCTGGGCGGGCCCGGCAGTTACCACGGCCGGCTGGTGGACAAGCCCTGGATCAACCCCGGGGGCCGCGCCGCGCTCGACGGCGACGTATCCGCGGCCGGACGGCTGCTGGTGATCACCAGCCTGCTGGCCACCCTGGCGGCCGTGGTGGGCGCCTGGCCGCTGTGGGGCTGGCTGTAGGCGGCGGACCGTTTCTAGGCCGGGCGCACCGTGAGCACCATCTCCGGCGGATTCAGGATCACCTTTTTCACCGCGCATCCCTCGGCCACCCGCCTGATGGCCTTCTCGTACTTGGGCGGGAAACCCGGCGGCAGAGTGAGTTCCATCTCCACCCGGGCCAGGCCCTTGCCCTCGGGTCCGCTCACCGTGGCGAGGCTCAGCCCCATCCCCTGGGGGTCGATGCCGCGGGCCTGGCAAAACACCAGGGCATAGATGCCGGTGCAGGTGGCCAGGGAGGCCAGGAACAGGGCGAATGGTTCCGGGGCGCTGCCCTCGCCGCCGTCCTCGAGCGACTGGTCGGTGGCGATGGTGAAGCCGTTGTAGTGGGCCGTGACTTTTTTACCGCCGGGAAAGGAAACCTGCATCTCCACGAGATAACCTCCAAGCAAGAGTGGGCCGGCCGCCAACCCCGGAGGCGTGGGGCCGGTTAAATTCCACTCCTAACAACCGTCCGCCGCCCTGTCAACCAAGCACCCTTGAGCCTGGTGCCGGCCGGTGGTATGCATAGCGGGGAGAGTACCCGGCCCAGGCCGGCAACTTTGGAGGTGCGGGTGGTGGAGTACAACGAAAAACCCATTGGTTTAGGCTGCGGGCCCACGGCCGCGGCCCAGGACTCGGGGCCCTAGATGGCCGACAAGCGATACTATGCCCCCCGGTGGAGCCTGGGCCAGCGCATCAAGTTTTGGCTCATCACCCACACGGTGGGCCGGCTTATCGTTTTGATATTCCGCACCTGCCGGGTGGAGCTGATCAACGGCCGGGTGCTGCGGGAATACTTTGACCAGGGCAAGCCCCTGGTGGGGGTGAGCTGGCACCGCGGGGGCATCTTCGCCGCCTTTTACTTTGGACGCTACCATCCCGCCTTCATGGTGAGCCGCTCCCAAGACGGCGAGCTGGCCGCCCGCTACGCCCGCCTGGTGGGCGCGGTGCCGGTGCGCGGCTCTTCCTCTTCCGGCGGCGCCACCGCCCTAAAGGAATTGGAGCGGGCCCTGCGGGAAGAGTGCGCCGTGGCCGCCACCGTGGCCGACGGCCCCCAGGGACCACCCTACGTGGCCAAGGCCGGCCTGGCCGTACTGGCCAGCCGCACCGGCCTGCCCCTGGTGCCGGTGATGTGGTCCACCGACCGGGCCTGGGTGTTCAAAAACGCCTGGGACAAGCAGATGATCCCCAAGCCCTTTGCCCGCGTGAAGATGGCCTTTGGCGACCCCATCGAGGTCGAACGGGACCTACCGCCCGAAAAAATCGAGGAGCTGCGCCGGCTGATGGAGAGCCGGCTCAACCAACTGACCGAGATGGTGGACGAGCTCTGCGGCCACCGGGACCCGGAGTAACCCCCCGCCCGCCAGGGGAAAAACCTTCCCTGGCCTCCAGGTGGGATAAGGATAATTCTTCCGACCGCCGCCCAGGCGACCCCGACCGGCACCCTGGTCGCCCCAGGAGCAGCCGCCACCACTTAACCACCTGAAATCGCGCCTATTAATCCAAGAACCCTCGCCGAGCAACGCTGCGGTGCCCTCTTTGGCACACCGATTGCTTCTATCTTCGGTCAGGCGTGGCCGCTGGAATGTCCTGACAGTGGCCCAATGCTGAGGAGGCGCATGGAGGCGTCTTCCCCTAAAGGTCGCCAGGGAAGGTGACGCCCGGTGTCCCCCCGCCCCGCGGATCCGGAGGCGGGGGGAGACCACCCCCTTTTATCCCATCCACAACTTAAAAGCCATGGCGATTTATTATGCCTACTTGCGTACTTGCAGGGGCTGGTGTAGCATCGGTGGCGACTGGAGGCCCCTGTTTGCCCAAGCCGCGCTCCAAAAATCACCGCCATCGCCACCATGGCCGACGCCACGGCAAGGCCTCCCGCCCGCCGCGGCGCCCCGCGCCGGTGGAGTTCAACCCCCGGGTGCACCGCAAGCTGCGTCCCGTGTTGGCCACGGTGGGCATACCCGAGGCCGCGCCCTTTGTGCCCGACCCCTTCCAGGTCGAGGCGGTGGAGCTGCTTACCAACAGCGACGTGGTGGTGAGCGCGCCCACCGGTAGCGGCAAGACCTGGATCGCCGAACAGGCCATCGAACGGGCCCTACGCTCCGGCCAGAAGGCCTGGTACGCCAGCCCCCTCAAGGCGCTGTCCAACGCCAAGTTCGCCGAGTTCGGCGAGCTCTTCGGCCCCGGCCAGGTGGGCATCCTCACCGGTGACCGCAAGGAAAACATCCAGGCCCCCCTGGTGGTGGGCACCACTGAAATCCTGCGCAACCAGCTCTACGACGCCATGTTCCGGGGACGCGACCTGGACTCCGCCCTGGTGGTGCTCGACGAGGCCCACTTCCTGGGCGACCCCGACCGGGGGGTGGTCTGGGAAGAGGTCATCATCTACCTGCCGGTGCGGGTGCGCCTGCTGTTGCTCTCGGCCACGGTGGAAAATGCCGACCAGATCGCCCGCTGGCTCACCTATGTCCGCGATCGTCGTTGCCGGGTGGTCTTCAGCGACCAGCGCCCGGTGCCCCTGTTCCCCCTGTTTTTGGCCCCCGACGGCGAGATCATGCCGCTCAAGGACCAGCGGGGTAATCTCTTCGGCCGGGTGCGCCACATCCTGGACCATCAGTCCTACCGCGGGCGGCGGGGGCCCCTGGCCCACCTGCCGCCTTTCACCCGGGTGCTGCGCGCCCTGGAGATGGCCAACCTGCTGCCGGCGATATTTTTCTTGAAATCGCGGGCCGACTGCGACGCCGCCCTGGGCCACAGCGCCTCGGCCCGGCTGCAGATCAGCCAGGAAGAGATGCAGCAGGCCGACGCCATCATTGACCAGTGCCTGCAAACCCACCCCTTCCTGGCCGACCACCCCCAACTGGAGACCCTGCGCAAGCTGCACGTGGCCGCCCACCACGCCGGGCACCTGCCCCACTGGAAGCTGCTGGTGGAGCGGCTGATGCAACGCGGCCTGCTCAAAGCCATCTTCAGCACCTCCACCGTGGCCGCCGGGGTGAACTTCCCGGCCCGCAGCGTGGTCATCACCCAGTCTGACCGCTTTAACGGTCGCGACTTCGTAGACCTGAGCGCCACCGACCTGCTGCAAATGACCGGCCGGGCCGGCCGGCGGGGCATGGACAAGATCGGCTTCTGCCTGGTGGTGCCGGGTCCCTTTCAAAACGTGGAGCTCATCGCCGGGCTGCTCGCCTCCTCGCCGGAGCCCATCGCCAGCCAGTTGCACATCAACTTTTCCATGGTGCTCAACCTGCTGCTGAGCCACCGGCCCGAGGAGATCAAGCAACTGCTGAGCATGAGCCTGGCCACTTTCCAGCGCATGGAGGAGTCCACCCGGCGGGGCGTCTCCCTCGGCGGCCCCCCCAAGATCGCCGCCCTGGCCGGCAAGTACCTGCAGGAGGCGGCCTGCGCCAGCGTGGAGGAAGCGGTGGTGCGCCGGCGGTGGCGCCGCCGCCTGGAGAAACGCCGCCAGGTCCTGGCCGAGCGCGGCCGAGCTGGGGACCAGCCCGGAGGATACTGGGGGGCCCTGGGCCGGGGGCGGGCCTTTCTCACCCGGCAGGGCGCGCCCTACGCGGTGCTGCGCCGCGAGCGCTCGGGGCCGGATTTCGGGGTGACCGCGGTGAGCCTCATTCCCGAGCGCCGCCTGGAAAAGGGCCGTCCCCGCCTGGAATACATCCCCCTGGAAGAGATCGCGGAGATATGCGACCAGGTGCTGGAGCTGCCCCAGGCCGGCGGCGGCAAGGCCCTGGCCCGGGCGGTGTTTCGCCAGCTACCCCTGGAGCTGAAGCCCCTGGACCCGGCCGCCCTGGAGGCCCTGGCCCAAGACCAGGCCGAACGGGTCCGGGTCCGACTGGCCGAGACCGAGCAGGAACTGGACCATATTCCCTGCCGCCCCTGCCCTTGCCTGGCCGAATGCCGCGACCCCGCATCGCCGCTGAACCGGTCCCTGCAAGAGGCCGAGGCGGCCCTGGCCCGGGTGCGCGACCAGAGCCACGCCTTTTGGTTCGACTTTGTGCGCCACCTGGAGTTCCTCACCTCCGGGGGCTACGTGGACCACCAGGGGCGGCTCACCCCGGACGGGCTGTGGGCCTCCAAGCTACGGCTGGACCAGCCGGTGTTGATCGCCGAGGCCATCCGGGCCGAGGCCCTGCCCACCGACGACCCGGTGCTCCTGGGCGCCCTGGTGGCCCTGTTCGTGGACGACCGCGAGCGCGAGGGCGAAGCACCCTACCTGAGCCCCCGCCTCTCCCGGGCCATGACCCGGCTGCTGGGGGTGCTGGGCCCCACCCTGGGCCGTCTGCGCGACTGGGACTTCCACACCCCACCCCTGCCGCCGGCCGCGGCGGCGGCCTGTTTCGCCTGGGGCATGATGGCCGAGTTCGCCGACACGGTAACCCTCTACGGCGGAGGCGAGGGCGACCTGGCCCACCTCATCTACCGCACCACCGACAACCTGCGCCAGATCATCAGCCTGGGCGAGACCCATCCCCGCCTGGCCGCCTGCGCCCGCGAGGCGGTGGACCTCCTGCTGCGCCCGCCGGTGGTGCTGCCCACTTGAGCTTGCCTGGCCGGCCTCCGGCGAGTACAATGGCCCCGTAGACCGGACCCCCAAAAGTGGACGCTCGCCCGGCCACTCATGCAACTACCACCAGCTTGGATCGCAGCGCGTTGAGCTTCAACAGCATCGACTATATCGTTTTTCTGGCCTTGGTCCTGACCATATATTGGCAACTGCCCCACCGCTGGCAGAACCTCCTGCTGCTGGCGGCCAGCTACCTGTTCTACGGATACCTGCATCCCTGGTTCCTGACCCTGATCTTCGGCACCACCGCCGCCAACTACCTCTGCGGCCTGGCCATGGCCCGCTACCCCCAGCGTAAAAAGCCCATCCTCATCGCCGGCCTGACCTTGAGCCTCGGCATCCTGGGGGCCTACAAGTATTTCGATTTCTTTATGGCCAACTTATCGGCCCTGTTGGACCTGGCCGGCCTGGGCTCTTGGCACACCACCGTGGCCCTGGTGCTGCCGGTGGGCATCTCCTTCTATACCTTCCAGGCCATGGGCTACTGTATCGACGTGTACCGGGGCGACCTGCAGGCCCGCACCCATTTCCTGGACTTCGCCCTGTTCGTATCGTTTTTTCCCCAGTTGGTGGCCGGGCCCATCGAGCGGGCCGCGCACCTGTTGCCCCAGGTGGAACAGCCGCGATCTATAGATACCGGGCGGGTGAACAGCGCCCTAATGCTGCTGTTGTGGGGGTTTTTCAAAAAGCTGGTGATCGCCGACAACGTGGCCATGATCAGCGACAAGGTCTTCGCACTCAAAGACCCCGGGTTCTACCTGGCCTGGCTGGGGGCCGTGGCCTTCTCCATCCAGATACTGGCCGACTTCTGGGCCTACACCGACATCGCCCGGGGCAGCGCCCGTTTGTTGGGCTTTGAACTGGTGCGCAACTTCGATCACCCTTACCTGTCACGCTCGCCGGCCGACTTTTGGCGGCGCTGGCACATGTCGCTGTCCTACTGGTTCCGGGACTACGTCTACATCCCCCTGGGCGGCAGCCGGGTGGGGCCCTGGCGG
>Ga0256835_1000832_pt1 | contig 20408 bp, 11 predicted proteins | sample PIR30metaG_FD_185972 | JGI IMG/M metagenome (GOLD analysis project Ga0256835, IMG submission 185972) | Hydrothermal vent microbial communities from East Pacific Rise, Pacific Ocean - PIR-30 | ecosystem: Environmental > Aquatic > Marine > Hydrothermal vents | place: Pacific Ocean: East Pacific...
CAGTTCCCTGGCATGCAGATGGATGCCTCCGCCGGAGTCGGAACGGGGATAGCCGTACTTCAGGTCGCCGCGGATGGGACACCCCACCGCCGCCAACTGCGCCCGGATCTGATGATGCCTTCCCGTCAAGAGTGTCACCTCCAGGAACCAGTACGTACGCGAACGTCCCACCACCCGATATTCCAGTTCGGCACGCTTGGAGCCTTCCACCTCTCCGGTATAGGCGAACGACTTGTTCAACCGGCGGTTGCGGACGAGGTAATGCACCAGCCGTCCCTCCTCCGCGGGCGGCCGTTCCCGCACCACCGCCCAATACTTCTTCACCGTACGGCGATCGCGGAACTGTTCGTTCATCCGGGCCAGCGCTTTGCTTGTGCGGGCGAACAACACCACCCCGCTCACCGGCCGGTCGAGACGGTGGATCACCCCGAGAAAAACGTTCCCCGGCTTGTGGTATTTCTCCTTGAGGTAAGCCTTGAGCAGATCGTCGAGAGAACGGTCGCCCGTGACATCCCCCTGTACCAGGTCGGCCACCCGCTTGTTCACCGCCAGCAAGTGGTTGTCCTCATGGAGGATCTCCGGCAGTTCCATCAGTATTGCTCTTTCTCATTGGGGAAGTCGAGCGTGCGCACATCATGGATGTATGCCTTCACGGCACCGCTGATCTCTTCGTAAAGGTTATGGTAACGTCGCAGAAAACGGGGCGAGAACTCCTGCGTGATGCCCAGCATATCGTGTAGCACAAGCACCTGACCGTCCACCTCGGCGCCGGCGCCGATACCGATGACTGGGATCTTCAGTTCCTTGGCAACCTTGGCTCCCAGCTGGGCCGGCACTTTCTCCAGGACAATCGCAAAACACCCTGTCTTCTCCAAGAGATAGGCATCCTCTACCAGCTTCTGCGCCTCGGCCTCATCACGCGCCCGCACCACATAGGTGCCGAACTTGTGGATCGACTGGGGCGTAAGTCCCAAATGCCCCATCACCGGGATCCCGGCCGAGAGGATCCGCTCGACCGACTCGATGATCTCACGCCCTCCCTCCATCTTCACCGCATGGGCTCCGGTCTCCTTCATAATGCGTATGGCCGAGGAGAGCGCCTCTTTCGAATTACCCTGGTAGGTGCCGAACGGCATGTCCACCACCACTAACGCACGCTTGACCGCCCGCACCACCGAGGCCGCATGGTAAATCATATTGTCCAGCGTGATGGGCAACGTCGTCTCAAAGCCGGCCATCACGTTCGAGGCCGAGTCCCCCACCAGGATGACATCAATCTCCGCCTCATCAATGATCCTCGCCAGGGAATAATCGTACGCCGTGAGCATGGCGATCTTCTCACCGCGCAACTTCATCTCATGCAACACATGCGTGGTGACCCGCTTGACCTGTTTGTAAAAAGACATTTTCTCACCCATTGGTTATCTACAAAACTACGAAGATTTCCTCAAAAATGATTCGACTGCCTTTTTGTCACCCTTTCGTCACCTCAGCTTCTCCTCCCACGTCATTCGAACAGGTATTGCCGGAAACAAAGCAAGAAACGGAACAATCACCTTCCCGGGCGTTCGAGGATCCGACACACCTCTCTGTACTTCTGTACATTACAAACCCAACTGTCTCCCTCTATCTTCTTCGCCCATAACCTTCCCGAGCAAGAAAAAATGAAGAGACTTTTCTGTCAGATTATCAGAAAATCTCATTGTGGCATAATGATTGAAAAGTAAGGGCGAAACAAAAAAACTGTAAAAGAACGAATTGAATTACTAACACAAAAAAAAGGAGGGTATATATATGAGCAAAATAATCGGAATCGACTTAGGTACGACGAACTCGTGCGTCGCCGTGATGGAGGGCAACGAGCCTGTAGTCATCCCCAACAGCGAGGGAAAACGGACGACGCCGTCGGTCGTGGCATTCCTCGACAACGGAGAAAGGAAAGTAGGGGATCCTGCCAAGCGTCAGGCCATCACCAACCCCAAGCGGACGGTTTATTCCATCAAACGACTGATGGGGGAAACTTACGATAACGTGATCGACGAGATCAAGAGGCTCTCGTACGAGGTGGTACGGGGCGAGAACAACACACCTCGCGTGAAGATTGACGACCGTCTCTATTCGCCGCAGGAGATCTCGGCCATCATTTTGCAGAAAATGAAAAAGACGGCCGAAGATTATCTCGGCCAGGAAGTGACCGAGGCGGTGATCACCGTACCTGCCTACTTCAACGACTCACAACGTCAGGCTACCAAAGAGGCCGGTGAGATCGCCGGGCTGAAGGTGCGCAGGATCATCAACGAGCCTACGGCCGCTGCATTGGCTTACGGCCTTGATAAAAAAGGTCGCGACATGAAGGTGGCGGTCTTCGACCTCGGTGGTGGTACGTTCGATATCTCCATCCTCGAACTGGGTGAAGGGGTCTTCGAGGTGAAGTCCACGAGCGGGGACACCCATCTCGGTGGCGACGACTTCGACCAGGCCATCATCGACTGGTTGGCCGATGAGTTCCAGAAAGAGAACAACGTCGACATTCGCAAGGACCCGATGGCCCTGCAGCGTCTGAAGGAGGCAGCCGAAAAAGCCAAGATCGAGCTTTCCAGCTCGACCACCACGGAGATCAACCTCCCCTACATCATGCCGGTAGACGGGATCCCGAAACATCTGGTAAAGACGCTCACACGGGCTCAGTTTGAGAAACTGATCGACCCGTTCCTGCCGAGGATGATGGAACCGTGCAAAACCGCTCTTGAACAGGCGGGCCTCTCCACCTCCGACATCGACGAGGTGCTGCTCGTGGGTGGTTCGACGAGGATCCCCATCGTGCAGAAGAAAGTGGAAGAGTTCTTCGGCCGCACACCGTCGAAAGGGGTCAACCCCGACGAGGTGGTCGCTATCGGAGCCGCCATCCAGGGCGGTGTGCTCACCGGCGAGGTGAAAGACGTGCTGCTGCTTGACGTAACGCCGCTGTCGCTCGGTATCGAGACCTTGGGCGGGGTGATGACCAAGCTCATCGAAGCCAACACCACCATCCCGACCAAGAAGACGGAGGTATTCACCACGGCTGCCGACAACCAGCCGTCGGTGGAGATCCACGTCCTGCAGGGTGAGCGTCCGCTGGCCAAAGACAACAAGACCATCGGCCGTTTCCACCTCGACGGCATCCCGCCGGCACCGCGGGGCGTCCCGCAGATCGAGGTGACCTTCGACATCGACGCCAACGGGATCCTTAATGTCTCGGCAAAAGATAAAGGCACCGGCAAAGAGCAAAAGATCCGCATCGAAGCCTCCTCGGGCCTTACCGAAGAGGAGATCAAGCGGATGCGCGAAGAGGCCAAGGCCAACGAAGAGGCCGACCGCCGCGCCAAAGAGCGTATCGACAAGCTCAACGCCGCCGACAGCCTGATCTTCCAGACCGAGAAGCAACTCAAGGAGTTCGGCGACAAACTGCCCGCCGACAAGAAAGGGCGCATCGAAAAAGCCCTCGAGGATCTCAAACAGGCCCATAAGAACGAGGACCTGGCTGCCATCGACACGGCCACGGCCGAGCTGAACGCCGCATGGCAGGCCGCCAGCGAAGAGATGTACAAAGCCGGCCAGACCGCCGGAGCAGGCGAACCGCAGGGCGGTCCCTCCGCAGGCGGCAGCACCGGCGGCAGCGACTCCTCCAAAGGCGGGGATGACGAAGTCACCGACGTCGACTTTGAAGAAGTCAAATAAAATACGTGTTCATCCGTACCGAAAAAAAGCTGTCCGGAAATCGGACAGCTTTTTTTTTTTATTTTTACCCTCATGAAAATGATCCTTTTCCTTGCTCTTCTGCTGGGAGCCTCTCCCCGGTCACTGCTGGCGCAAAGCGATACACTTAACCGTATCGACAGCCAGGGCCGGAAACAGGGGTACTGGGAAAAGCACCGCCCCGACGGCTCCCTCCTCTATCAAGGATATTTTCTCGACGGCCGCCCCGTGGGAAAGTTCAAGCGCTTTTACGACGACGGCAGCCTGCGTGCCCTCCTCTTCTATCACCCCCACGACGATACGGTAGACGTCACTTTCTATTACAATACCGGACGCATCGCAGCAACCGGAAAATATCTCAGAAAAAAGAAAGAAGGGGAATGGAAATATTATTCCTATTACACCGACAGCCTCTCCTTTATCGAACATTACCGCAACGGCATCAAAGAAGGCCCAAGCATAAAGTTCTACGCGAACGGCGACACCGCTGAGGTGATCCTTTACCGGAACGGCAAAAAAGAAGGAAGGTGGGTACAATACTATGACAACGGCCAGCTCAAGCTGACCGCCACCTATCACAACGACCGGCTCGAGGGAACATTCACCATGTACTGGCCCGACGGAAAGAACATGCTTCAGGGTCAGTACCACCAGGATGTCCGGAACGGGAAATGGTACCTGTTCGACAAAAAAGGCAATTTGCGTAAGGCGATCTCTTATACCGACGGTATTCCTGACAACCTCGAAGAGCTGACCCGGGAAGAGAGTGCTCTGCTTGACTCCCTCGAGCGGAACAAAGGCAGGTTCCTCGATCCTGAGAAGTACGGAATACAGATTTTCCGGAAAAAATGATCCCCGATCCCGCAAGACGGACGGTCCGTCAGGGCGTCATCCTGCTGGGAATGATCTTCATCTTCCCGTTACTCTCAGCCCAGGAGACCGGGATCTATACGTTGTACTTAAAGGACAAAAAGGGTTCTCCCTATTCGCTGGACCATCCTGAAGATTTTCTTTCTCAGCGGGCCTTGTCCCGCCGTGCAAGGGAGGGGGTTGCTGTCACCTACGCCGATCTGCCCGTCTCCCCCCAATACCTCAGTGCGCTGGACAAGGCGGGGTTTCACATCCGCTGCACCTCGCGGTGGTTCAACAGTGTGACCGTGGACATCGACGACCCTTCCCTTTTTGACACTCTCTTGCGTTTCACTTTCATGGAGGGGATGCGTCTGGTACGTCCTTATGGCAAAGGAGGCGGGCAGGCCGTGGAGAAATGGCACGAGACCCTCGTTGCCGGCACTGCGGGAGCCTCCCTTCCCCAGCTCGGCATGATGCGCGGGGATGAGCTTCACGCCCTGGGATACCGCGCGAAAGATGTGATCATTGCAGTGCTCGATGCCGGCTTTTACCATGCCGATCAACTACCTGCCTTTGATTCCCTCTTTGCCGGCGGGCGGCTTCTCGGAACCCGCGACATTGTCGACGGGAACGGGAACGTTTTTGATGACCATCCCCATGGGATGTACGTCCTCAGCATCCTGGCGGGGATCATTCCGGGAGGTCTCACGGGCAGTGCCCCCGACGCCCGCTATTGGCTGATCCGTACCGAAGATGCCGACAGCGAATACCCTGTCGAGGAGGAATACTGGATCGCCGGGGCTGAGTTGGCCGACAGTGCCGGCGCCGACATCCTCAGCTCGTCGCTGGGCTATTTCACCTTTGACCAGGCTCGTTTCAACCACACTTACGCCGACCTCGACGGCCGCACCACGCCGGTGGCACGAGCTGCACTGATGGCCGCCCGCCGCGGCATCATCGTCGTGGCCAGCGCCGGCAACGAGGGCAACAAGCCCTGGCACTACATCATCACCCCCGCCGACGCCGACAGTTTGCTCGCCGTGGGCGCCGTCGACGTCAACGGCCTGCCCGCCTCCTTCTCCTCCTACGGTCCCGCCGCCGACGGCCGCATCAAGCCCGACGTCGCCGCCCTGGGTGTCAACGTCGTCATCCAAAACAGCAGCGGAAGCCTCTCCCGCGGCTCAGGCACCTCCTTCTCCGCCCCCCTCGTCGCCGGCATGATGGCATGCCTGCGACAGGCGTTCCCCACCCTTACCGCCATCTCCCTGATCACCACCCTCCGCCAACAAGCCGGCCTTTCCGATCACCCCGACAACCGTCTCGGCTACGGTATCCCCGACGTGATGAAGACCTTCGAAGAGCTCTCCCTCATGCAAAAAACCGAGGAACATCCCGGCACCCTCCTCCTCTATCCCAACCCTGTCCGTGACAAGATCCGCTTTTCTTTTCTCCTGCAGGAAAAAGGACCAGCCGTTCTACATGTCACCGATCTCTCCGGCCGGGATGTCCTGAAGATCCCTTTTGAACTCCATGGAGGCTACAATACCGGCCTAATCGACATACAACAACTGGCCGCCGGCACTTATCTCTTGCTTCTCCATACCCCCTCTCACACCCTGATCGGAAAGATCCTGAAGATCAAATGACCATGAAAAGAAGATCCTACACACTGCTGGAACTGCAGCGACAGATCCGGCAGACGCTGGAAGAGAGGTTCGACGACACCTACTGGGTGGTAGCTGAGATCAGCGAGCTTAAGGTGAACCCCCGGGGGCACTGTTACCTGGAACTTATCGAAAAGACACCGGGCGAAGGGCAGACCGTCGCCCGCGCCCGGGCCAATATCTGGGCATCGGTGTTCCGGGTCTTGCGGCCTTATTTCGAAACCACCACAGGCCGTCCCCTCACTGCCGGCATGAAGGTAATGTTCAATGTAGAGGTCACCTACCATGAAGTGTACGGTATGTCGTTTAACATACGGGACATCGACCCGGCCTACACATTGGGGGAGATGGCCTTGCAACGCAGGGAGATTGTCGAACGTCTCCGGCGCGAAGGGGTACTCGAGATGAACCGTCAGTTGCCTTTCCCCTTGGTGCCCCAGCGTATTGCGGTGATCTCTTCCGTCAGTGCCGCAGGGTATGAAGACTTCATTGACCAACTCTCGAACCATCCGGGTCACTATCATTTTCATTATGAACTTTTCCCGGCAATCATGCAGGGGGAAGAAACCTCTTCCACCGTCATTGCGGCGCTGGAAGCGATCTATGCCCGTGAGGAGGAGTTTGACGTGGTCGTGATCATCCGCGGCGGAGGTTCTACCGTCGACCTGGCCAGCTTTGACGATTACGACCTCGCCCTACACATCACCCAGTTTCCTTTGCCGGTGCTCACCGGTATCGGCCACGAAAAGGATGAAACCGTCGCCGACATTGTCGCCTATGCCGCCCTCAAAACGCCCACTGCCGTCGCCGAGTTTCTTCTCGACAGGATGATGGATTTTGAGTCGCGGCTCCTTCTGGCCGCCCGGCGCGTCGCCACCCTCACCCGCGAACAGATCAGCCGTCACCAACATCATCTCCGCAACCTGGCCTGGCTCATCCTTGACAAAGCCCGTATCCCGCTTCTTCTACACCGGGAACTGCACACCCGCATGCAGCACCGTCTGGTCGGTGCAACACGCACCCTCCTCGTCCGGAAAAAGCAGCAACTCCGCCATCTGGCCCAGCACATCGGCCGGGATGTACTGCATTACCTCTCCCGCGAGCAGCAACATCTCCTCACCCACCGCCTTTCTCTTCTCAACCAAAGCCGCAGAGTGATGACCGACCAATGCCACCGCCTCCACCTCCTGGGGGAAACACTTCGACACCTCGATCCCGCCAACATCCTGAAACGGGGATATTCCATCACCCGTCACCACGGCCGCCCCCTCACCGACGCCTCCTTCGCCCAACCCGGCGACACCCTCATCACCTACCTGCACAAAGGAAAACTCATCAGCCAAGTGAAGAAGCCCCCCGACCGATCATAACACTTTTTTTATTTTTACGTATATGTTTCTTGAATAAACCTCCGCCGTTCCATGAAGATCATCCGTCACATCCCGCTCCTGATCACCTTGGTGCTCCTGTGGCCCCGTCCGGGAAAAGCCTGTCAGGATCCTCTCCCTGGGATGCTGGATCAACTGCGGACTGCCACCGACTCCGAAAAGGTTTACATATACAGTGAGATCTCCAAGTATTATCTACGCTCCTCCCTCGAACGGAGCATGGAATGGGCAATGAAAGCCAAATCACTGGCTGACAGTATCGGAAGTGAACGTCTCCGAGCCGAAGCCCTCAACCGCATCGGAAGTGTTCATCTTATCTTCCATAATACCAACAAAGCGGCCTCCTACATCCTTCAAGCATTGCGTATTCGGGAAAAACTGAAAGACTCCGCCGCGATCGCTTATTCCTACACCAACCTGGCCCTTCTGTACGCCTATAACATGGATTACGACAAAGCCATCGAATACAACCGGCGCTCCATCGCGATCAAAAAGGCACTGGGACTGGAAGAACGCATCGGTGCCAACCTCAACAACATGGGCGTAATGTATTCTTACAAGGAGGATTGGGAAAAAGCCTTGGAATGGTCGTTCAAGCACCTGAACTTTGCCAAACAACATCATATCACCAACAGCATCCAGGACAGCTATCTCAATATCGGATCGGCCTATCACAAAATGAGGAAGTTAAAGGAAGCTGAAAAATATTATCTGCTGGCTTACCATATGGCAGGCAATATGCAAGACACTTCCGCCCTGGTCCAAACACTCATAAACCTCTCCGGAGTATATCTGGATATGCACAAACCTTACAAAAGCTATCACCATCTCATGATGGTCACCCCCATAGTGAAGGAATACGGAGAACTGCAAAATCTGAGTGATTATTATGGCAATCTGGCGGAATATTATCGGATGACAGGTGATATGCGAAAAGCTTGGCTGAACAAGCTCGAAGAGATCAAATATAAGGATTCACTCAAGGTCATCAACTCCTCAGACAATCTCTCCAATCTCCAAAGCGAATACGAAGCGGAGGACTTGGAATACCGCATACAATCGCTGCAGAAAAACAAGATCATCGAAGAGATGATGCTTCGCAAGGAGCGCCGGACCATTTGGGCCAGTCTGGCCTTTTTCCTGCTGGTGGTTCTCCTTATCCTCAACGTGATCTTCGCCATTCGGCGACTTGACCGGATCCGTCACAATCTGGACCGTAAGAACCGGCATCTCGAAGAAGCCAACCGACAACTGGCAGAGTCGGAGAAAAAGCTCAATGCAATGGTCCGGACAAAAGACAAGTTCTTCTCGATCATTGCCCATGATCTGATCAACCCTTTCCAGCCGTTGCTGGGGCTTTCCGAATTGCTTGTCACCGATATCGACCGTCTGAATGACGACGAGATCCGAAAATATGCCGGTATGATCAAGGAGTCGGCCATGCGATCGTACAATCTGCTGAGCAACCTGCTGAAATGGACTCAGTCGCAAACAGGACGGCTGGCATATAACCCGGAGAATCTTTACCTATGGGATATCCTCGAGGAGATCCTTTCTTTCTACAAGGAAAATGCCCGGATCAAGAACATCCACCTCCTCAATCACGTTGACAAGGACCTGGTGGTCCATGCTGATCGCGAGCTGCTGAGTGCCATTCTACGGAACCTGATCAGTAACGCCATCAAGTTCACAGGCCGCAACGGTTACATCAAGGTCGAGGCCCATCCCCAGGGAGACGAGGTAGAGATCAGGGTGCAGGACAACGGGATCGGCATTGACGAAAAGAAACTGAAAAAGCTTTTTGAACTAGAGTCGGCATCTTCCACACGCGGCACAGAGAACGAAGAAGGATCGGGGCTGGGACTGATCCTTTGTCGGGAGTTTGTCGAAAAGAACGGCGGACGCATTTGGGCCGAAAGCAAAAAAGGTAAAGGGAGTACGTTCCGTTTCACCGTACCGGCAGCCAAAAGTGCCGAAAAAAAAGAGGAAAAAGCATGAAAGGCAACCGTCTCATTTTCGTGCTGTGTTCACTCCTGTATGTGTTTTCGCTGCCTGTAGGGGCACAAAAAATACAGAAGGAAATCGACAGCCTTAAGGATATCCTGGGCGAGGCGGTACCCGTGCGTGTGGAAGCAGAGATCGCCGGACGATTGGCTGACAAATATCTCCTCAGCAACCTGAAAGAAAGCCTTCGATATGCCTACATCGCATTCGAAGCCGCGAAAAAGACAGGTGATCCCAGGCTGATCAACAAGACCCTCATGACCATTGGCAATGTATATTCCTTTGGCAACACCTATTCGATCGCCATGGAATACTACCAGCAGATCCTCGACAACCATGATCTGTGCTCGTGTCCGGGGATCGAAGGGGAAGCCCATATGTATCTGGGGCAAGACTTCAATTACATGGGCCGTCCATCCAAAGCCCTCTACCATCTCTTACGGGCAGACACTTTACTCAGATTGGCCGGAAAAGAAAAAGCCCAACATATCAACAACCTCTTCATCGCAGAGGCGTTCATGAAAGAGCACCAATATTCAAAAGCCCTACAAGTCCTACAGCGGGCCTTACAGTGGATTACTGCGCAAAGAGACACCTCCGCCCTCATAAACAGCTTCTTCGTCCTGTCCAATATCTATCGCAATAATGGGGATCTTTCACGGGAGAGAGAGATCCTGACAGAACTGCTCTCCCTTGCCCGGAAAAGACGGAATATCAGAGCGGCATGCAAGGCTGAGAACCGCTTGGCAGAAAACGCCCTGCTGCGTCACGACCTCAAAGAAGCCTTTCGTTATCTAAAGAAAGTGAAGACCTGCCTGGAAAAGGAGAATATGCAGGCGCTCCAACAAAAGAACCTGGATCTTTGGGCGGAATATTACGGCCAGATCGGCCACTACGAGCAGGCGATCGCCCTGAAAGATCTAAGCCAGCAACTGGACGACTCGATCCGGCAAGCCCACCTGCGGGAAGTAAGGGAACTTTTGGACATCCGCTACAACACCGAAAGTAAGTTCCGCTCCCTTGAGTTGCTCAAACAAGACAACCACATACGCGAGCTCATCTTCAAACGCAATCTTTTTTACAAAAATATAAGCCGCCTCCTGTTGCTCTTTTTCGGACTGATCTTTCTGATACTTCTGATCATTTTCTTCGTAAGATACCGCGCCCACCGTCATTTGCTCGAGACCAACCGCCAACTGGAGAAGGTCCATGTAGAACTGGCCAGGAAACAGGAACAAATGAACAAGGAGAACCAGGTGCGTAACAAACTTTTCATGATCCTGGCCCACGATCTGCTCAATCCTTTCAATGCCCTATTGGGTTTTGCCGAGTTGCTCTCGGAAGAGATCCACAACTTCGAGCGACGGGACATCAAGCGTCATGCCGAGTTCATTTTCCAGGCCGCCAAGCAGCTCCATTTCCTGCTGGAAAACCTGTTGCAGTGGGCACGGATTCAGACGGGCAGGGTGTCGTACCAGCCTGCATACTTCGAACTGCACAAACTGATCCGTGACGTAACGGAAATGTACCGCTACATGGCCGAGAAGAAAAAGATCACGCTGATGGACAACCATCCGGACGACCTGATCGTCTATGCCGACGAAACCCTCATCTCGGTGGTTCTTCGTAACCTGGTGCACAATGCCATCAAATACACTGGCGAAACAGGGGTGGTAACCCTCGAAGCCTTCTCACAAGGAGACCATGTTACCGTGACGGTCAGCGATACCGGATGCGGAATGACCCAGGAGGAACAGGAAAAACTTTTCAATCTCGAATATCACTTCTCCCGCAAAGGAACCTCGGGAGAAGAAGGAACAGGTCTCGGTCTGATCATCAGCAAAGAGTTCCTCGAGATCCACGGTTCCTCGCTTACCCTGGAAAGCCGTCCCGGTGAGGGAAGCCGTTTTTCTTTCTCATTGCGAAAAAAGAAATGATCCGATACCATGACAGAAAAAAAACTTTCCTACGGAGAAGCTTTGCAAGAACTGGAAAAGATCCTGCAGGAGATCGAAGAGGGAGAACCCGACGTGGACGAACTCTCCGGCAAGGTAAAAAGAGCCGCCTATCTGCTACGCTATTGTCAAGAGCGTCTTCATAAAGCCTCTGAAGAGGTCGAAGAGATCCTCTCCACCCTCGAAGGGGAAGAGAGCGAAAGCGAAGAAAAACCAGAATGATTTTCAGTTTTTCTTCTTAAGCTTATGCGGCTTTAGCATATTTTCCGGGGAAAGGAGCTCATCGAGCTCTTCTTTGGAAAGCAGTTTCTTCTCCAGCACAAGGTCATACACACTCTTTCCCGTCTTTCCTGCCTCCTTGGCCAGCATGGAAGCGGTCTCATACCCCAACACAGGGTTGAGGGCAGTGACGATGCCGATACTGTGCTGCACCATTTCACGCGTCCGCTCGGCATTAGCGGTGATGCCCTCGACACACTTCACCCGCAGGGTCCGCATCCCGTTCTTCAGCATCTCCAGCGATTCGAAAAGGCTCTGTACGATCACCGGCTCAAAAACATTCAGTTCGAGCTGTCCCGCCTCACCGGCAAGGCTCACCGTAAGATCGTTTCCGATCACCTTGAAGGCGATCTGGTTGACCACTTCCGGAATGACAGGATTCACTTTGCCCGGCATGATCGAAGAGCCGGGTTGCACCGCCGGCAGGTTGATCTCATTGAGCCCGGCACGAGGGCCACTCGACAACAGACGAAGATCGTTCGAGATCTTCGAGAGTTTGATCGCCAACCGCTTCAATGCCGAAGAATACATGATGAACGCCCCGGTATCCTGGGTCGCCTCCACCAGATTCCGTGCGGTCGTCACCTCCAACCCCGTGATCTCACGCAGATGCTTCACCACCAACCGGGTATAATCGGGATCGGCATTGATACCCGTGCCGATGGCCGTCCCCCCCAGGTTGATCTCCAGGAAAAGATCGACGTTCTCATTCAACCGCTGGATCTCCTCAGTGAGCGTTACCGCATACGCTTCAAACTCCTGACCCAGCGTCATCGGCACGGCATCCTGCAACTGCGTGCGCCCCATCTTGATCACATGGGCAAACTCCTTTGCTTTTTTCCGAAAAGCGGCGGCCAACTCTTCCAGGATCACGATCAGGCTCTGGTTGCTGAAGATCAGCGCCAGCTTCACAGCGGTGGGATATACATCGTTGGTCGACTGCGACAGGTTGACATGGTTATTGGGATGACAATACCGATACTCCCCCTTTTTATGCCCCATGATCTCCAGCGCTCTGTTTGCGATCACCTCATTGGCATTCATGTTGGTGGAAGTTCCAGCCCCTCCCTGTATCATGTCCACGACGAAATGCTGATGATACTTTCCCTTGATGATCTCTTCGCAAGCCTGTACGATAGCTTTGTACACCGGTTTCTCCAAAAGGCCCAGTTCATGGTTGGCCTTTGCCGCAGCCATTTTCACCATGGCGAGCGACTCGATCAGAACGGGGTAAAAACTGAGTGTCACACCGGTAATGTTGAAATTTTCCATCGCCCGGAGCGTCTGGACCCCGAAATAACTCTCCTCGGGCACATCCCGCTCTCCCAGCAGGTCGTGCTCCCGGCGTGTGCGGCCCGACTCATACTGAGCCGCCGCATGCATGATCAGGGCATTGGAATATTTCATCCTCCGTGAGATCACACGGATAATGTTCGAAAAGATCTTCACAGCCGTCTGACCATGACGGAGAAACACCCCCCGGTCGAGGACCAGCACAAGAGCCTCCTCCACCGCCCGTGCCGACGTGGAATGCACATCCCCGGCGATGGCGCCCTCGCCCAGGAAATCGCCGGCATGAAAAAATACCAACGTCTTCTCCTTCCCCGCCGGCAGGACCTTCAACAACTCCACCTCCCCCGAATGGATAATGAACAATTTCTCCCTCGGCTCCTGTTCGTGGAACAGGAACTCCCCCTTCCGATATTCCCGCACCTCCATCTCCTCGGCCAGCATCCGCAGTTCCTTTTCTTCCAGTCCACGGAACAGTTCAATCGACCGGATGAACGAAAGGATCTCTTCTTTTTTCATCTTTTTTCTTTACAAGATACGAATATTTATGCTTCAGGAGGAGGAAGAACCATGAAAAGCGGCCAAACCTTCAATGGGATAGCGTATGACTTTTTCGAGGGAGAGTCCATGGGTTGCGGCTGTCTTTCCCAGCATCTCACGGAAGTACCAGGCGATCGATCCGGTGGCTCGGAAGTGCTGGATCCGTCCCTTACGGAACAACGGCAGCAGATCACTGCGAAAAAGCCGATCGAACTCATCCTCCAGGATCGCCTGCAACGCCGCCTCGCCGGAGAATTCGAGATAAAAAGGGGTAAGACTTGCGAAAAAAAAGTTGGGACGTCCCTCTACATAAGCTTTTTGTTTCAGTACGACCCGGTCGAGAGCATATTTTTTTTCGAATCTTTCCGCTGTGGCGGGACTGAGGTCACCGTCGAGCCAGGCTTTCACGAGGCGCAGGCCCAGGGTGGCACCACTGGCATGGTCGCCGAGAAGGTATCCCATAGGGATGATCTTCCGGTACATCTTTTTCCCGTCCCAGATTCCGGCATTCATGCCGGTGCCAAGGATAAGCACGCCCCCATGCTCCCGCTGCCACAGGGCCGCCCCCGCACCCGTCAGATCATCCGCCACCCGTACCCGCGCTTGCGGCATGATACGCCGGAACACTCCGACCAACCTCCGGGCAACTTCCTCCCGATCACATCCCGCCCCGTAATAATACACCGACCGCACAAGCGGCCTCCACCCTCCGGAGGTGAGCCACGCCCGCAGATCCTTTTCCCAAAGAACCTCTTCGTCAAAATAGGGATTATAGCCGGCGGTGCGAAGGCGGAGAGATCCCTCCCCCCCTAGGAGCATCCACTCCGTCTTGGTCGAACCACTGTCGGCAACGAGAACCGCTGTCATCCCATGTCTCCGCCTCACTTTTCTTCCTCTTCGAGATATTTTCCTAGCAAATCCAAAAGCTTGCGGGGATGGATGGGTTTGCTGATATATTCATCACACCCGGCCCGCATCACCTTCTCCCGGTCTTCGGACATCGCATATGCGGTCTGCGCCACCACCGGCAACGTGGGACGGAACTTTTTGAGCAGACGCGTGGCTTCATAACCGTTGAGCACCGGCATCTGAATGTCCATCAACACCAGATCGACATCATCGCGCTCACGCAGAATCTCCAGGGCCTCTTTCCCATCATGGGCCCGGAGGAGGACGGCTTTCTTCACACTGATCACCGCCTTGAGATATTCGTAATTGGAATCGTTGTCCTCGGCAATCAGGATCTTCTTATCCCGCCAGTCGCTCACTTTTCGCTCCCCGGCAGGCTGCAACGGTTCCTTCTGTACCGGGATGTTCACCTTGCTATCCAGTGGGATCTCCAGATAAAAGACCGATCCCCTTCCCGGCTCCGAACGAAGACGAACTCTCCCGCCCATCAGTTCGACAAGGTTGCGCGTGATCCAAAGTCCCAGACCGGTACCGCCATATTTCCGCGTTGTGGAATCATCCGCCTGCCGGAAACGATCGAAGATCACCTCATGCTGATCCACAGGGATCCCGATGCCCGTATCCTCCACAAAGAACTCCAACATATCTTCCCTTTTCACACGATACCCGAAAACAATCTTCCCCTGCTCGGTGAACTTCACCGAGTTGTTCAATAAGTTCATCATCATCTGCTTAAGACGGAATGAATCGACATTCACGATAAACTCCTCCTCCCAGGGAATGTCGAGGGACACCTCCACATTCTTCCCCGCCAGGGAAAGATCCCTCTGGACGATGGTATGCAACTCGCGGAGAAAACCTGTCAAATCAGTGGGATGAGGTACGATCCGGACATGTCCCGCCTCGATCTTGGCCACATCGATGATATCATCGATCAGCTTCAAAAGGGCCTGGCTGCTCTGGTTGATGATATCAAAATACTCCTTCTTCAGATCCGGGTCGAGTTCCTCTGAACGAAGCATCTCCGTAAACCCGATAATGGCATTGAGCGGGGTACGGATCTCATGCGACATGTTTGCCAGGAAGGCCGTCTTCAGACGGTCCGACTCTTCGGCTTTTTCTTTTGCCTGGATCAGCTCCAGTTCCGTTTTCTTGCGTTCGGAAATATCCTCTTTGATCGCCACATAATAGACGATCTCACCTTTTTCATTCTTGATACCCGTAATGGAAGCCAGTTCCCAATAGATCTCCCCGTTCTTCTTCTTGTTCTCGAACTCTCCCCTCCACTCTTTCCCCTGGGAAATGGTACTCCACAACTCTTTATAAAACGACTTCGTGTGATTGCCCGACTGCAGGATGCGCGGATTCCGACCGATCGCCTCTTCGGCAGTATAACCGGTGACCTCGGTGAATTTGGGGTTGACATACAAAATGGTTCCGGCCGGATCGGTGATCACCACTGATGCAGGGGAGTTGTTCACTGCACTGGAAAGCACCTTCAGTTGCTTCTCATATTCCACCCGCTCGGTCAAGTCGGTGATAGAGACCAGCACCATATCCCAGGAAAGTTCATGACCGGGGACAAGCACCCAGCGGAGGATCACGTTCTTTTCCTTGTTACTGCGTGTCTTGGAAATAATTTCCCCTTCATAGACATTGTGTCCTTCAAGAAACGTGGCAACCACCTCAATGAAAACCCGGATCAGGTCATCCGAGATCTTTTGTTTACGATACACTTCTGCCAACTCATCCGTGCTGTTCACCTCAAAGAATTCGAGAGCCTTCTGGCTGGCTTCCAAGGGTCTCACCCAGCGGATCATTTTCCGCACAACATCAGGATGCGACTGCAGATAGAGGCGTACATTTTCCACTCCCAAGTTCCCCAACTGCCACAGGTATTCCCTCACCTTTGAAAAATCCTCACTTAGCAAGGGAAGCGGAGAATATTCCAAAATCGTCCGGTATTTCAGTTCCCTTTCGAGGATCTCTTTCTCGTTGTTCTTCTCCTGGGTGATATCCCGGATAAAAAACCAGATACAGGACTCCCCGTCACAGAGATCCTCATGCAGGGCGGCATAGACACCCGAGACCATTAGGGAACCGTCATCCCTCACGAACTCTTTCTCGTACCTCTTTTCGCCCCTTTCATCGAACAGTTCCCTTAAGATCTTCTTTTCAAGAGGTTGCCAAAAGGCGGGGGTGATGTCCCAGTAACTTCTCCCCACCAACCCCTCTTTACCATATCCCAGCAAGGTTCCCATGGCCGCATTACACTCCAGGATCCTCCCTTCCCGATCAATCGCCATGGTTCCTTCATGCATATTTTCCAGCAGATCCCGGTACTTTTTCTCGGAACGTCGCAGTCCTTTCAGAATCTCATTTTTTTCTGTAACCTCTGTGAACCACAGGATGAGCGATTCTTCCACGGGAGAAAAGTACCGATTTACCAGGCAGTCACGCTGCACTCCATCCTCCCCCTGAATGGTGATCTCAGCACTCAGCCCGTTATATTTCGGTCCTTTTTCCTTCAAGTGCAGTTTTTCCGTGATTCCGGTATTTCGGAAGATCTCCGTATCCCACAGGTGCATTCCTTTCAACTGTTCGGCCGTAAGCCCCAGCTTTTCAAGGAGGGAGCGGTTGACCCGCACCACCTTCATCTCCCGGTCGAGCACCACCAGGCCGAGAGGTGAATGTTCCAGCAGGTCGTGCATGAAAGCCTCCATATCCTTCACCCGTTGTTCGGCCTCTATCTGCTCTTCGATCGGCATGAGAAAGTTGAGCGTGGCAGGCCTTCCCTCCCACGTGATGCGGTGTCCGGAAACCATGGCCCAAAATGGTCGACCCGTACGGGGATTATACAAGCGGGTCTTGTATAGGTCGTTCTCCAATTTACCGGCCAGGCGGCGCTCCCGCATCCGCTTGACTTTGTTCCACTCGGCACGATCAATGAAATCCCAAAAAGATGACTTCCGCACCTCCTCCGGATCCATACCCAGAAACTCCGGCACTTTGTCGTTGAAGAAAACCACCCGGCCATCTTCGGAGATGACAACAATAAATTCCACCGCCGATTCGAAGATACGTCGCAACAGGGAATAATCGGGCCCTTCGGCATCTTGCCCGACCACAAGGAGAGAAAGTAAAAAACGGAGCTCTTCCTCCGCCCGCTCCAAAGAGACCGTTCTCATGAGCCCCTCACCAGATAACGGAAGAGGCTCTTCTTTTCGCCGCGTAACGGCCAGTACGGGGAGATCAACAGGCCATTCTCCGGTCTCTTTTATCAATGCATCAAGATCCGCATCCGGCAAGACCACCAGAAAAACCACAGTCCCCTCTCCCATTCGTTTGGCGGCTTCCTCGGGAACCGCACTCGTATACGCCTCAAACATCGGCGCCTTCTCCTTCACCAAATGCTCCCATTCCGCCGCTTCAGCCACCGCATCGCGGGAACCGAAAAACAATATTAGGTTTTTTCCTCCCATCCCTCATTCACAATTCTCACTCTCTTTCTCTTTCACTTCATCATGTTGATTCCTCCCCCTCTAAGATCGACTAAAAAAGGGAGCCGGGCCACCGGCTCCCCCTCAACACAACACATTTCTTAAACTAAACCTAAACTTTTAACTTACCAAACTTTGGCTCAACGAAGAATAGTGTTCTTAATGTTACCCTCGTTAAATATAACGATTTTTCGCAAAAAAATGTTTCCGGGAATAAAAGAATTTTGAAAAAAAATTGCCAACACTCTATAATCAACGATATATCAATTGTTTACATATTCCTTAATTTTTCTTCAGAACCTCACGGTAAGCCCGGCAAGGAAGTGGATACCGGCCTGTGGGAAATAGCCGTCCAGCACCTTGTGCTCGTTGTTCTCATAATACTGGTACACCCAGGCATTGGTCTCATATTTCACATTGAAGAGGTTGTTCACCATCCCTTTTATCTCAAAACGCTGAAAAGGTTTGAGGGGAACATTCCAGGAAACGATAAGATCGTTCACGAAGTATGGATCCAGTTTCCGGTCTTCACTGGAAGTGTTATCGATGTATTGTTTTCCAACGTACCGGGCCAGCCAGGTTATTTCAGCCTTTTTCAGGAAACGGTATCGCAGGGTACTGTTGGCAATCACCGAAGGGGAAAAGGAGAGATCGGTGGTTCCCAGATAGAAGGAACGTTGAGACCAGGTATCCCAGTCATCCACATATTCGGTAAAATGGAGGATCTTGTTGCGACTGAAGGTGGCATTGGCCTGCCAGGAAAGATCTCCCGTGATCTGGGCGGTGACCATCATTTCAATTCCGAGACGATAGCTGCGCGGCACATTGGTTTTTATGGGAATCCCCACATTGTTGATCTTACCGGTCATCACCAGTTGATCTTTATAGTTCATAAAGTATAGCACGGTCTCGAGGGCGATGCGACCGCGGCGGAGCGAAGCACCCGCCTCAAGGTCGTGCAGCACCTCCGGCCGGGGGGGGGCATCCGCCGGCGCCTCCTTGAAATCATAACGTGCCGGTTCACGGTGTGCGACCGCATAAGACAGATACAATGAGAGTTCCCGGCTGAGATCATACATCATTCCGCCTTTGGGATTGAAAAAGAGATAATGATGCCGCTGGGTCAGATCGCGATGATCATCATCCTCACCGCTCATGGCATAGGCGATGCCGCGCAACTGCATATCCCCATACAGCCGCAACCCCGGTAACAGCGCCACATCCACCTTGCCATACAGGTTCCCATCTTCCTTGATGCCGGTGTTATCATACCAGCGGTGGCGGATCTCTCCATTGCTGAAATAACGCGCCCAGATCAACGTACCATAATGTCCGCCGTCATAATGGTTCCATCCGCCTCCCACATTGATTGTCAACAGAGGATGCTTCCAGCGAAGGTTCCCGATGATCCCGTAAAAATCATTGTTCAGCCACTTGCGGCGGATCAGGTCGGTCGTGGCGATCGTGTCGCCGGCAGGCAGGATCACATCCTCCAGCCGATAATCCGAGAGGTCCTGATCCTCCTTGTACTGCTCATAATATCCTTTCCCTTTGGTGTAATGCACCGCAAGATTGAGCCACAGGGGTCTGCTGAACTCCTTCGAATAGAACAACTGCAAATGATCCTGCCAATAGTTGTCGGTTTCGTTGTCATAATAGTGCACGTTCCCCTCCTCATCGGTGTATGCTCCGATGCCGTTGTAACGGCGGTTGACAGAGAGCATGTATCCGGGCACACCGTCCCAGGCCTGGTAGGTCTGCTCCTTGCCTTTCATCACCACCAGCCGCAGGATGTCTTTCTTTTTGCTGTACCAGGCACCGGTGAGAGCCAGCGAGGAGAGGTCCGACCACGCCCGGTCGATATATCCGTCGGAGACGACCTTCGAGAGGCGCACGTCGAAGGTAAAGCGGTCGTTCATCAAACCCGTTCCGGCACGCAGCGTGTTCTTGAAAGTGTTGAACGAACCGCCCGCTCCGGACCATTCGGCATAGGGTTTTTTCTCCAATGAAAATGTACGAAGGTTGACACTGGCCCCGAAAGCCCCCGCACCGTTGGTGGAAGTGCCTACCCCGCGCTGCACCTGGATGTCCGACACCGAAGAGGCCAGATCAGGCAGGTCGACCCACCAGACGCCGTGGCTCTCGCTGTCGTTGAGGGGAATCCCATTCATCGTCACATTGATACGGGTCAGGTCGGTGCCCCTGATGCGAAAGGCCGTATACCCCACACCGGCCCCAGCGTCGGAGGTCACCACCACCGAAGGAAGGGATTTCAACAAAAAAGGAATATCC
>Ga0256835_1000833_pt1 | contig 20379 bp, 22 predicted proteins | sample PIR30metaG_FD_185972 | JGI IMG/M metagenome (GOLD analysis project Ga0256835, IMG submission 185972) | Hydrothermal vent microbial communities from East Pacific Rise, Pacific Ocean - PIR-30 | ecosystem: Environmental > Aquatic > Marine > Hydrothermal vents | place: Pacific Ocean: East Pacific...
CTCGTCCAGAAAGTTTCTGGCTGCGATTGCGGCCTTGCTTCTTAGGGAGAAAGTCTCAAATGCCTTTTTGGTCCTAAGGTCGAGGTATCTGTACTTTAACCGTATCTCCTCGTTCACGTTCTCGTCACCTATTACGAAAGGCAGGGGTGCGGACTCGTTTTCTATGACAAGCTCTTTTACCACCACCTCTATTTTACCGGTTTCAAGCCTTGGGTTTTCCAGCCCCTCGCCTCTTAACCTTACCTCGCCTTTGGCTTTTAGCACATACTCATCCCTTACCTTCTCAGCCACCTTGTGGGCTTCGGGGCTGTCTTTTGGGTCGCATACCAGCTGCACCACGCCGGTTTTATCCCTCAAATCTATAAAAATTACCCCTCCGTGGTCTCTGTAGCTGTTGGCCCATCCGGCCAGCTCCACCTCTTTTCCCACATCTTTTTCACTTAAATCCGCACAGTAATCCGTCCTCATTGAAGCCTTTCCAACTTTTTTTTGCCCCAATTATACAAAAATATTCTTTAAAAGATATGATAAAATAAAGCAAAAAAGTGAGGCCATGGATATAAAAAGCGTAGGTATTGTTTTAAAGCCGGGGGCGCCGGAGCTAAAAGAGCTTTACAAAAAGATAAAGAAGCTTTTTGAGAAGGAGGGCATCAAAACCTATCTGGACCTGGCGAGCGCACAGATGATAAAGGAGCAGGGAATCCCTTTTGACGAGATGTGTAAAAAGAGCGATATATTGGTGTCGGTAGGGGGTGATGGCACCTTGATAAGCGTCGCCAGGAGAAGTTACAGGTATCACAAGCCGATTTTAGGCGTAAACGTTGGGACGCTTGGGTTCTTGACGGACATCAATCCGGATAACCTGGAGAGTTTTATAAAAAAACTGAAAAAAGATGAGTTTCGCATAGACGAGAGGATGATGATAGAGCTCTCCATACTTGGCAAAAGGGACAACATCGTGGCTTTCAACGATATAGTCTTTACCAGGCCCGCCGTTTCCAAGATGATAGAGATAGACGTGAAAGAGGGGGATAAACTGGTAAACAGCTATTATGGCGACGGGCTTATCGTATCGACGCCAACGGGCTCCACTGCCTACAACCTCTCGGCGGGTGGCCCCGTTGTCTATCCATTGACAAACGCCTTTATCTTTACGCCGATTTGCCCCCACTCCCTGACACAAAGGCCTTTGATACTGCCAAGCGAATTTGAGCTTGAGATCAAAACCAACAGCAAAACCGCCCTTATAGTGGTAGACGGCCAGGATATGTACGAATTTACCCCAGATGACAGCGTTATTATAAAAAAGGCCAAAGTGGGCGCAAAACTCATACACAGAAAAGAGAGAAACTATTTTGACGTGCTTAGAGAAAAACTCAACTGGGGCAGATAGTTGATAGAGAGGGTTTATATAAAAGAGTATCTAAGCTTCAATGAGTGTGAGCTGGGTTTCAACGAGGGGCTGGTGGTCTTTACGGGCCCAAGCGGTGCCGGTAAATCCCTGCTGATAAACGCCATACTCGCGCTGTTTGGATATAAGAGCGTGGAAGCCAAACGAAGCGAGATAGATTTGCAAAGCGGTGTGGATACGGAGCGTTTTGGGTATGAGAGCGACGAGTTTATAACGATTAAAGCGATAAAAAAAGAGAAGGTGCGCTACTTTTTAAACGGCTCATCCATATCCAAAAAGCTGCTAAAAGAGATGTTCGAGAGTGAAATACTCTATCTGCACCAGCGTGACAACCGTTTTTTTGAGAGTAAAAATCTGCTGGCTATGGTGGACGCGTTTATACAAAAGAAAGACTTTACAGATACAAAACGGGAGTATGTCAAAAAATACAAAGAGTTCAGCCAGGTTAAAAAAGAACTTGAGGAGCTGGGGCAAAAGGAGAAAAACAGAGAGGAGTTAAAGGAATTTCTGGCCTTTGAGATAGAAAAGATCTCCAGGATTGATCCAAAGGAGGGAGAATATGAGGAGCTTTTGGAGATAAAGAGGAAACTATCCAAAAAAGAGCGCCTTTTGGAGGCTATAAAAGAGGCTCAGGAGATTTTTAACTATGAGGACAGCGTGGTAAAGGCGCTCTCCTTGTTGGATCTCTCAAGCGACTTTTTCGACGGGGCCTTAAACGAACTTAGGGAGATTTTGTATGGGGAGATGCAAAAACTCGAAGAGTTGGAAGATATCGAGGTAGAAGAGGTTTTAAACCGGATAGAGGAACTATCGGGCCTTAAAAGAAGATATGGCAGCATTGAGGCCGCCTTGGAGGCCAAAAGGGAAAAGGAGAGGGAGCTTGAGGAGCTTGAAAGGAGCGAGTTTTACAAAGATGAGCTTATAAAAAGGCAAAAGAGCCTTTTTAACGAGATCCAAAAGCTGGCCGAAACTCTATCCGGATACAGAAAAGAGGGAATAAAAGAGATAGAAAAAGAGGTTAACAGACTGTTGCCGCCATTGAAACTCTCAACCGTTAAAATAGAGATAAAAGATAAAGAGCTGGATCTGACAGGAAAGGATCTGGTTGAGGTAGCGTTAAACGGCGTAGCTTTTGAGAAGATTAGTTCGGGTGAGTATAACAGGCTTAGACTCGCCTTTATGAGCGCTTTTGGCTCAAAAGATGGCACAGGCGGGATTCTTATACTTGATGAGATAGACGCGAACATCAGTGGAGAGGAGTCCATGGCCGTGGCAAAGATCTTAAAAGAGCTTTCAAAAAGCTATCAGATCTTCGCTATCTCCCATCAAGCCCAGCTGGCCTCGGTAGCCTCTCAACATTTTCTGGTGAAAAAAGAGAGTGGCAAAAGCGTTGTAAAAGAGCTGGAAGGGGAGCAGAGGGTCGAGGAGATAGCGAGGATAATAAGCGGCCAAAAGATTACGAAAGAGGCGAGGGAGTTTGCGAAAAAGATGTTAAAGGAGGCTGAGTGATAATCGATACACATACCCATTTGGATCACAAAAAATTTATCGATGATGTGGATGAGGTGATAAAAAGGGCCAAGGAGGCCGGGGTGGGCTGTTTTGTTATCCCTGGAGCCGATCCAAAAGATCTTGCAAGGGCGCAGCAGCTTAGCCAAAAATATAAAAGTGTATATTATGCGGCCGGGGTTCACCCCTACGATATGGACTCTTTTGACGAAAAGCTTATAGCGAAGCATCTTCAAGATCCAAAATGCGTGGCGGTAGGGGAGTGCGGGCTGGACTATTACAGGCTTCCCAAAGATGAGAAAGAGAGAGAGGAGATAAAAAAAAGACAAAAGGAGATATTTGAAAAACAGCTTTTGATGGCAAAAGAGTTTGACAAACCGGTCATTGTCCACATCAGAGAGGCCAGTGCCGACGCCAAGGAGTTGCTGCAGCGATACTCTTTGCCAAAAGGCGGGGTTTTGCACTGCTATAACGCAAGCCCTCTTCTGCTCGATCTGGCCCAAAAGGGATTCTACTTTGGCATAGGCGGGGTGGTGACGTTTAAAAACGCTAAAAAACTGGTAGAGATTCTTCCCAAAATCCCCATTGAAAAAATAGTTTTGGAGACTGATGCGCCATATCTTACTCCAGAGCCATACAGAGGAAAGAGAAACGAGCCGGCTTTTACGGTATATGTTGCCAAGAAGGTGGCGGATATCCTGGGCAAAAGTTACGATGAGGTATGTAGTGTTACAACACAAAACGCCAAAAGGCTTTTTGGACTTGGGTGCGAAGTGTAGTATAATGGTAAAAAGAACATTGGAGGCGCTTTGAGGTATCTTTTATTGATATTCGCCTTGAAAATTTTGCTTTTTGGCTCTTTGAATTTTAAAGACAGCTACTCTATCGATAAAAAGATTGTAAAAAGCCTCAACATCCCTATGAGTTTTTTGCATAGCCAAAAGTTCAGAAAATTTTTTAAAAGTTACGCAAAATTCCGCAACCGGAACTTTTTCAACGAGAAAAACATCGAAACCTATTTTATCCCGGAACTTGACAAGATCATAAAAGCGTCCAATGTGCCGGATATCTTTCTGTTTATGGCGATGGCGGAATCCAATTTCGCCGCCAAAGCCAGATCCAGCAAAAAGGCTGTGGGTATCTGGCAGTTTATGCCAAAAACCGCGGAAAAATACGGCCTTAGGATCAATGAGTTTATTGATGAGAGGAAAGATCCCATAAAATCCACCAAAGCGGCCATAAAATACCTAAAACATCTTCATAGGATGTTTGGCAAATGGTATCTGGCGGCTTTGGCATACAATGCGGGGGAGGGGACGGTGATTAAGGCGATCAAAAGGGCCAAAAGCGACGATGTTTTCAAACTGCTGGACGAGCGGAAAAAGTATCTGCCAAAAGAGAGCCGGATATATCTGTTAAAAATCATCTCTTTGGCAAAGATGGCCTATGACAAAGAGTACAGGCTACACGGGGAGTTAAGCTACATACTGGCACGGTCGGAGAACTTTAAAATCCTTCCGGTATATGTAAAAGGCGCCGAGACGCTGGACTACATATCTTATAAAATCAAGCTTTCAAAAAAGATCCTATCCACTTTGAACCCCCAGTATCTAAAAGGCTTTACCCCTCCAAGCTCCAAAAAATACCCGATCTACCTGCCAAATTTCAAATATGCCGATTTTAAATTGCACTATACACCTTCGAACAGATATAAAAATTTTCTAACATACAGAGTAAAAAGCGGAGACTCTTTGTTTAAAATAGCCAAAAGGTTTGATGTGGGCGTAAAAACGTTGAAAAGATTCAATAATTTAAAAAACTCTTTGTTAAAAGTTGGTAAAATACTTATAATTCCCATTCCAAAAAGCCATAAAAAGATATATGTGGTTAAATCGGGCGATACTATATTGAAAATCGCGAAACGGTTTGGCGTGGAGGCTAAAAAGCTTAAAAAGTGGAACGGAAAGAGGGATAATCTTATAAGAGTAGGAGAGAAACTTGTTATTTTATATTAAAACGGGTGCAGTTTTTTTGACGCTTATCCTGTTGGCAGGCTGCGGATCGAAACAGGAGATCGTTTTGCCCAAAAAGAGCGAAACCAAAAGCCGGGCAGTGCATAAGGCCACTATGAGGCCCTACAGCGTAAACGGGGTTAAATACTACCCAACGGTTGTAAAGGTGGGCGAGAAGTTTAGAGGCAGAGCGAGCTGGTATGGCCCGAATTTCCACGGCAAAACCACCAGCAGCGGCGAGGTCTACGATATGTATGACAAAACCGCGGCCCATAAAACACTGCCTATGAATACGATGGTAAAAGTTACAAACCTCTCCAATGGCAGATCCACGATAGTCAGGATCAACGACAGGGGTCCGTTTGTCTCCAACAGGATTATAGATCTTTCATACGCAGCGGCAAAAGATATAGGAATGGTTGGCACCGGCACGGCCCCGGTGGAGATAGAGGTTTTAGGGTTTGACAATATGGTTCAAAAACTTTACAAACCCTCCCAAAAAGAGGTGGTTTTAAAAAACTACGCAGTTCAGATAGGATCGTTTAGAAACTACAAAGGGGCCGAGATAACCAAAAGCAAAAACTTTTTGGTAGATGGTCGCTACAAAGCTGTTATAAGAGAGTTCAACTATCAGGGCGCACCTATATACAGAGTCTGGCTTACAGGTTTCCAAAGCGAACAGGAGGCCAGGGATTTTATAGATAAAGGCCGTTTTGAAGGTGCGTTTATAATCAGGGAGGATTGATGGTAGAGATAAAAAGAGCTACAAAAGAGACCGATATATGGGTGGAGTTGGAGATCGATGGAGAGGGGCGCTCAGAGATAGAGACGGGCATAGGTTTTTTCGACCATATGCTCCAATCCTTCGCCAAACACGGCAGATTCGATCTGCGTGTCAGATGCAAGGGGGACCTTCAGGTGGATTTTCACCACAGCGTGGAGGATGTTGGTATAGTGTTGGGAGAAGCCTTTTACAAAAGCGCCTTTCCTCCAAAGCATAGAGAGCGTTTTGGCGATACGGTGATCGTTATGGACGAGACGGCGGTAGAGTGTGCCGTGGATCTAAGCAACAGACCCTATCTGGTATATGAGACCGGGCTTGATTTTAAGATCGGTGATTTTGACGCAGAACTTGTGGAGGAGTTTTTCAAAGCCTTTGTATTCAACGCTCATATTACCTGCCATTTGATAAAAAAGCGGGGTAAAAACCGCCACCATATTGCCGAGGCTTCGTTCAAAGCCCTGGCCGTAGCTCTAAGACGGGCTTTAAGATATGATGAGAAAGCCGGGGTTCCAAGCACAAAGGGCGTGCTTTGATAGAGATGATAGTATTGGATGTGGACGGCTGTATGACCGAGGGCAAAATCGTATACAGCGACGATTTTACCGAGTTGAAAGCCTTTGACGTCAAAGACGGTTTTGCGATAGTCAACTGGCTTAGACTTGGTAAAAAGGCTGCCATAATCACCGGAAGAGAGTCTAAAATAGTGGAATACAGAGCAAGAGAGCTTGGGATAGAGTATCTGTATCAAAAAGTTAAAAGAAAAGATGAGGCGTTGAAGGATCTTAGCGTAAAAAGCGGGATAGCCACAAAGAGTATGGCCGCTATAGGGGACGATCTAAACGATTACAGGCTGTTAAAGAGCGCCGGCTTATCTTTTTGTCCCGCCGATGCGGTAGATGAGATCAAAGAGTGCGTCGACAGAGTGCTTTTAAAAAAAGGAGGCCAGGGTGCAGTTAGGGAGATGATAGAGTATCTGTTGAAAAAAGAGGGGCTTTACCGGGAGTATACGGGATATTGGGGACTCTAAATTGAAGCTCTATATCTTTTATTTCTTTATTTTGATATTTATAGCTCTTTGGATAGCGATATTCAAGCCTTATGAGGTAAAAAACGCCCCTGCTGCGTCTCAGGTGATTAGGCTGGAAGAGTTTACCTTCAAAAACAAAGACACAAACGGCAGCAAAGTCTTTCTAAAAGCCGGTGGAGGCGTGGTAAAACGCCAAGAGCTGCTGGCATATGATATAGATCTGGCTTTTCCGAAGAAAAAGGCCCGATTAAGGGCGAAAGAGGCCAGGATGCTCGATAAAATCCTATATCTAAAAGGGGATATAAAGTTTTTTTCAAGCAGGTTCAAATTTTTCACCCAAAGGGCCAGGTATATGGTTAAGAGGGAGGTTTTACTGGTGCCGGCGCGGTTTAGATATCTATCGGATAGCCTGGAGGCAGTTGGCAGCGATTTGGTATATTATAAAAGTATTGGTAAAATAGTCGCAAACAATATAAAGGCGAAAGTATATCAATGAGAGTGATTTTTATTCTGCTATCCGCCCTTTTTTCTCTTATGGCCCAGGATATTGAGATAACGGCCCAGAGATTTGAGGCCAGCGAACAGGAGCTTGTGTCCAGGTTTTTGGGTGATGTGGTGGTAAAAAGAGGAAGTGACATTTTAAAAGCGGGCGAGGCGTATATATATTTCAACAAAGAAAAAAAGCCTGTAAAAATCGTTTTGCAAAAAGGAGTCTTTTTCGATATACGGCACAAAGAGAAAAGATATAAAGGAAGAGCTGGAAAGATAATATACTATCCGGCTAAAAAAGAGTATATCTTTTTGGAAAACGTCCAGATCGTGGAGCTGCCTAAAAACCAGAAAATTTTCGCTCAAAAGGTCTATTTGAACCTTGTCAAAAATATGTTGAAGGTGGAGGGCGAGAAGGACAGGCCCGTAAAATTTATATTAAAGGTTAAAGAGTGATTAAAGCGGTCTCATCAAATTTCATCACATCCGCCCCAACCATAAAAGAGGCTCCACCGCCCAGTATGGCCGAGGTGGCTTTTATGGGAAGGAGCAATGTTGGAAAAAGCTCTTTGTTAAATGCGTTGGTGGATAGAAAATCTTTGGCGAAAAGTTCCGCCACGCCCGGAAAGACAAAACTTATAAACTTTTTTGACGTTACTTACAAAGTAGGTGATGATAGATATCCCGTAAGATTTGTGGATCTGCCCGGATACGGATACGCAAAGGCCAGTAAAAGCCTTAAAAACGAGTGGCAAAAGAGCCTTACCGATTTTGTGGCGAACAGGGACTCCATAAAGGTTTTCGTCCATCTGATTGACTCAAGGCATCCTGCTTTGGATATTGACAAAGATACAAGAGAGTTTTTGAAAAAGATAAAAAAAGGGGATCAGGTAGTTTTAGAGGTTTTCACAAAAGCGGACAAGCTTAAGCAAAAGGACCTGGCGGCCATAAAAAAGGTCTATCCGGATGCGCTTTTGGTCTCAAGCGTCAATAAACGCGGAATTGAGGAGCTTAAAAAAAGAATCCTGGAGCATATATTTGGCAAAGATCTCTTATCAAAAACCGAAACTGAGTGACATTCCAAAGATGTTGGAGCTTGTAAAAGAGGATGTGGAAAAGGGCGTTATTCTGCCAAGAAGCAGCGATGAGATGGCTACAAACATACGATCATACATTGTTGCGAAAGAGGATGGCGAGATTGTGGGCTATACCGCTTTACATATACACAGTATGGATCTGGCGGAGATAAGAAGCCTGATAGTAAGAAAAGACAAAAGGGGCGAGGGAATCGGTAAGGAGCTTGTAAAAAAGGCTTTGGACGAGGGAAAGAGTCTTGGTGTAAAAGATGTGCTTGCCCTTACATACTCTAAGGATTTTTTTGAAAGGCTTGGATTTAATGAGATTGAAAAGAACCAGATTCCGGAGCATAAGATCTGGCAAGACTGTATAAAATGCAAACATTTTCCTATCTGCAACGAAGTGGCGATGATGAAAGAGGTTTGAGGCTTCTTCTTCTGTTTTTTCTGCTCTATTTTGTTTATGAGCCTCTAACCACGCTCTTTGTATACCTGCCGCCTATGCTTGCCGTCGCCTCATGGAAAATATACAAAGCCAGGCGGTTAAGATACAAACTTTTGTGGGGAGCGTATCTGGTGCTGTTTGAGATGGACCACTCTTTGCCTCCGCTTAGCACCGTATTGGCGGTGTTGGGCGTTGGATGGGTCATAAAGCGGCTGGAGGTTTTTCTAAACTGCAAAATCTGTCTGCTGATAGTCAATGTAACACTTTTTTACGCGCTTTTCGCTACCATTATATTTCTGTTTCATATGCTCTTTAATACAGGGTTTTATCTAAATCCGTGGCTTTTAGGGCTCTATGTCATATTAGATTTGGGGATATTGCTGTTATATGAGATATAAAATCGTCTTTTTTGTCATTTTTTTTATTTTTATTCTGCTTTTAAGCAAAGTCTACTACCTCTCCATTAAATCCAACAGCTATTTTGAGGCTCTCGCAAAGCAGAATATGATAAAAAAGGAGTATATAGTCCCTATAAGAGGAGAGATATTTGACAGAAAGGGCAAACCGCTGGCCGTCAACAACGTGGGGTTCAAGCTGACACTGGCCCCGCATCTTGGCAAAAAACGGCTTGAGACTTTGCTAAAAGAGGTTGTGAAGAATTTTCCGGATCAAAACATTACGAAACTATATAGAAGATATAAAAAAAGGGACTCCTTTTACAATCACGATTTTATCGAGATTATTCCCTTTATAGAGTATGACTCGATGCTTGGCAGGTTTGCCGAACTCAGATTTGAAAAAGAGCTAAAAATTGAACCCTCCTTTAAACGCTACTACCCCCATAAGGACCTGGCATCACATGTGTTGGGCTATGTTTCCAAAACAAACAAAAAAGAGGCTAAAAGAGATCTTACCGCAAAGATCATAGGAATTACCGGCAAAACAGGTATTGAGAAGTTTTACAACTCCTATCTTGAGGGAAAGATCGGCTACAAAAAAGTTAAAGTGAGCGCTTATAACGAAGAACTTGGGATTTTGGAGAAAAAAGAGCCGGTTCAAAACAGAGATCTCTATCTTACGATTGACATAGAGCTGCAAAAGTATATCAAAGAGCTTTTCAAAAACAGGGCAGGGGTTGCCATAGTTATGAGAACCGATGGTGAGATACTGGCGGCTGGAAGCTATCCCGGATACGATCTTAATATCTTTGTCAACGGGATAAGCAGAAAGAAATGGCAACAGATCATAACAGATCTTAACCACCCCTTTACCAACAAACTTGTAAACGGGCTATATCCGCCCGGATCCACTATCAAAATGGGAGTGGCGCTGGCGTTTTTGAACTCCCGTCTCATCTCTCCCTTCACCCCATTTTACTGCAGCGGCCATATAAAGGTTGGAAAGCGTAAGTTTAGATGCTGGAGCCGTTACGGCCATGGAGAGGTAAGGTTAAGAAAGGCGATCAGGGAGAGCTGTGACGTATACTTTTATGAAGGGGGGCTTAGGGTAGGTATAAACAAAATCGCCAAAGAGCTGCGTAAGATGGGATTTTCAAAAAAGAGCGGCGTGGATCTGCCAAACGAGTTTATCGGCGTGATTCCGGATAAGGAGTGGAAGAGCAGAAAGTATGGCCAGCCCTGGTATAAAGGGGAGACGGTGGTATCGGCTATAGGGCAGGGCTATACTCTGGTTACGCCTATGCAGATAGCAAGATATACGGCATTTTTGGCAAGCGGCACCCTGCCTGTGCCTCATTTTGCGAAAAGTTTCAACGAAAAAGTGTATGAGAGCAAAAAAAGCGGGGTGCGCTTTAGCGAAAGGGAGAAGAGGCTGCTTACCTTTATCAGAGAGGGGATGTATGATGTTTGCAACCATAAAAAAGGAACAGCCTCAAAATATATCGATACAAACATAACCATAGCGGGTAAAACGGGAACGGCACAGGTTATCGGGATTCCCCAGGAGGAGAAGGAGAGGATGAAAGAGGAGGAACTGGCCTACTTTACCAGGTCCCACGCTTGGCTGACAACTTATGGACCATACAAAAACCCTCAGGTGGTAGTAACAGTGCTTATGGAGCATGGGGGGCACGGAGGGAGTGCAGCAGGACCAATAGTATCCAAAATATATGACAAGCTCATAGAGCTTGGATATATCAGGGGATATGGTTCAAAACAAAGATAGCCAAAATCGTCAGTAACGCTATTCCGGCTGATTTGTTATAGAGTTTCGTAGCTGTGATGAAGACCAGCATTATAGATGCGCTAAAGGCTACAAGTATATCAAAACCGTAAGTTTTCAGATCCACGCTAAGCGGGTTTACGATACTTGCCGAGCCAAGAACCACGCTGAAATTCGCCACGTTTGAGCCAATGATGTTACCAATACTCATATCCGCCTTTTTGTTTATGGCGGCCTGGATGCTTACCACAAGCTCTGGAAGGCTGGTTCCAAAGGCTACGAGAAAGAGGCCTATGATCCATTCGCTGACTCCAAGTTTCCTTGCTATGCTGGATGCGCTTTGAACGGCGAAGTCGGCCCCGTAGACAACCATAACGAAACCAATTATCAGCAATATGATAGTTGGGAGCCATTTGAACTTCTCCTGCAAAACCTCCTCGTCCACCTCGCCTGCTACGATGGTGGGCTCCTGGGCCAAAAAGAGCAGATAAGCCCCCATTAAAAATAGAAAGATGATTCCTTCCGCCCGGCTTATGATCCCGTCATAAGAGACGAGCAGAAAAATAAATATGGGAAAGAGCGCCCAGGCGCTGTCTTTTGAGAATATATCCCGCCTTGGGACGATGTGTTTGGCTATCAAAAAGACGGTTCCCAAAACCAGAGTGATATTCAGTGAGACACTGCCTATTACATTTGATACGGCCAGATCGCTTTTGTGGTGATAGCTTGCTACTATGCTTGCGGCCATCTCCGGCAAACTTGTGCCAAGCGCTATCAGAGTCGCGCCTATTACAAACTCGCTTATACCAAAATGTAGAGCGATCTTTTCGCTCTCTTTGATTATAAAATCAGCACCCTTTATCAGTGCGGCCATAGAAACCACAAAGATAGCCAGATCAACTATCACTCTCGCTCCTTACGATAAGGCTTTTTGGAAGATTGAACCTCTCTATCAGCTCCCTCTCCCTCTCTCTCATCTGACCTTCGTCGCACTCATGGTCGTATCCTAAAAGATGAAGCAGCCCGTGTATAAACAAAAGGGCGATCTCCTCATCGGCGGAATGTCCCAGTTTTTCTGCCTCCTCTTTGGCCTTTTGGCTGTTGATGACTATAACGCCAAGGGGGGCGTTTGGGACATCCTCGAAAGGAAAGCTTATCACGTCCGTGGTAGCGTCTATACCTCTGAATTTACGGTTTAAATCCCTCATCTCATCGCTCTCTACCACCAGAAGTTCTATCTCTTTGTCACTTAGATTTTCCGCAATTTTTTCAATTTTGGATATGTCTATGGTATGTGAGCTCTTATTTTCAAAACTGATCATACTAGTCCCGTTTTTTTATCTTATTGTATCAAATATTCCCTTTTAAATTGTGACAATATATATATTTTGTGATAATATTTCAAAAAAAGCTGGTGGAGAAAATGAAAAAGGCGGTAACGATACTTAGCGGCGGGATGGATAGCACGGTGGCAAGTTTTATAGCCAAAAAGGAGGGTTATGATCTAATAGCCATCCACTTCAACTACGGCCAAAGGACACAGGAAAAAGAGCTTGAGGCTTTTAGGAAGATAGCAGATATTTTGGGAGCCAAAAAATATGAGATAGACCTCCCTTTTTTCAAACAAATAGGTGCCAGCGCTTTGGTGGACGAGAGTCTGGATGTTCCCGTTGACGGGGTAAAACCGGGGGTCCCCATCACATACGTCCCCTTTAGAAACGGAATTTTTTTAAGTATCGCTGCCGCCGTGGCCGAAAAAGAGGGGGCCGAGGCAATCTATATAGGCGTGGTGGAAGAGGACAGCAGTGGCTATCCGGACTGCAGGGAGGCTTTTATAAAGGCGATGCAAGAGGCGATAAATCTTGGCACCAAAGATGAGACTCATATCCGGATAAAGACCCCGCTGATAGATCTGAAAAAAGAGGATATCGTCTCATATGCGTTGGAGCTTGGCGTTCCTTTGGAGCTTACCTGGAGCTGTTACCAAAACGATGATGAGGCCTGTGGGGTCTGTGACAGCTGCAGACTCAGGCTCAAAGGTTTTCAAAAGGCGGGGAGAGAGGATAAAATCCCCTATAAAATCAGATAATCCGCTTGGCGTTTGGAGGAATTTTATCTTTCGTGGATTGAAAATGTAGAGTTACGAAGTGTTCGCTTTTGTGTTTCAGCTCTTTGTTTAAGGCGGAGTAGAACTCCTTTTTGATCTTTTTATGGTCCGCATCGGTGACAAAAAGCAGCTCCACGAATTTCGATTCGTTTTCCAGCTCATATATTTTCAAATCTTTGTATCTGTTTTTAAGTTTTTTGAAAATCGGCGTAAGATAGGCCATATAGGAGTTTAAAAAACGCTCCTGAATCTCTATTCTTTTATCGACGAAAGCTTTTAATTTTACCTTCATAACCACCCGGTAAAAAAACTCGAAAACAAATGTCAAAGCCAGAACGATGGCGGAGGATTTTAGGTTGTCCGGATTTGTCTCATAGTTGTATCCTATCAACACCGCTATGGAGATGACGCAGAGTATAAATGCTAAAAAGCTTATCCATCTGTTGGACTGGGTCTCTTTGTAGAGTTTGAAATTGACATAGTTTACGGCGGCGAAAATTATCAAAAACCCCAGGCTTCCAGCTATAGAGATATTCTCCAGGTTGAATGTCAACGCAAATAGTCCGGATAGGACCGCAAGTATCAAAAGCCCCTCGCTCCCTTTTTTCCATATTTTTCTGGAGAAGTTTTCAGGCAGAGCTCCAAGCTTTGCCACAAGATAACTAACCCTGGCACCCCCGTACAGGGTAGCGTTGATGGCGCTTGATGTGGAGAGCAGAGCGGCTATGCCAATCAGCGTAAAACCAAAATCGCCCAAAAAGGGTTTTGCCGCTACGGCCAGGGCGAAATCGCGGTATTTTTGAACCTCTTCGTAAGTCAGGTTCGCCACGGCCACGGCCGCTACCAGCACGTAGATCACCATGGTTGTAAGCACTGCTGCGTAAAAGGCTTTTGGCAGAGTCTCTTTTGGGTTTTCCACATCGGCCGCGGTGTTTGCTATCAGCTCAAAACCCTCGTATGCCAAAAATATTATAAGCCCTCCCGTCATAATCTTTATTATGCTTTCGTAATGTTCCGGCGAAAGCTTTGAAAAATCACCTGTAAAGAAGCCAAGAATCGAGAAAAACAGAAGTATCGCCACTTTGGCAAAGACCATCAGATCCTCGGTCTTTCCGCTGATATAGGCTCCAAGGAAGTTCAAAAATGTAAAAAAGGCCAAAACCGCAACTATCGCTATCTTTTTGTAAAGCTCTATCTCATGCCCGAACAAAAGGGCGTTGGAGTAGCTCCCAAAGGCGTAGGCGTAAAGGGCCAGCATGATAATATAGCTGGCAAGCAAAAGGGTGTTTAGGTATGCGCTTAAAAGGTTGTTTCCAAAGCCCTGGACCAAAAACTCCACGGTCCCCCCTTCGCTGGGGTATCTAACCGAGAGTTTGGCGTAGCTGTATGAAGTAAGAAGGGCGATCATCCCAGCAAACAAAAAGGCTATGGGCGCAGCCCCTTTTGCAAGCATAATGGTAAGGCCCAAAACCGCAAATATCCCTCCGCCTATCATTCCTCCAACGCCTATGGAGTATGCCTCCCAAAATCCGATTTTCTTATCCATCACGCATCCTTAAGAAGTTTTTCAAACCCAAAGAGGTCCACTCTCGCTGGATCTGCCAGTAGGGCTCTATAGCCTCCCAGACCATTTTAAAATCCCTGCTCTTTTTCGACTGCTCCTCTATAACCTCAAAGAGAGCTTTTTTTGCGGCCTCCACTATCTCTTTTGGAAACTCCTCCAGTATGACACCATACTTTTTAAGCTCTATAAGGGCTTTTGCGTTTTTGTCCTGAAAGTTGTAAACCATCTTGGCGTTAAGCTCGTTTGAAAGCGACGTTATCAAAGATTTCAGATCCTCGCCAAGACTTTGCCAGAACTCTTTGTTGAAGGTTAGCTCCAGCACGCTGCCAGGTTCGTGAAAACCGCTGTAGTAGTATTTTGCCACCTTGTAAAAGCCCATCTTTATATCCAGAGCAGGTCCCACCCACTCGGTGGCGTCTATCGTGCCTCTCTCCAAAGCAGTGTAAATCTCACCTGCTGGAAGCAGTATGGGGTTTACTCCAAGTTTTGCGAAAACCTCGCCCCCAAGGCCTGGTATTCGCATCTTTAGACCCTTCAAATCCTTTAGTGAGGTGATTTTTTTCTTGAACCATCCTCCCATCTGCACGTCGGTGTTGCCTCCCAGCAGCGGGTAGAGATTGTATCTGGCGTAGAGCTTGCGCCAGATATCCAGTCCGCCGCCATAGAGCATCCAGGCACTCATCTCGTTGGAGGTAAACCCAAAGGGAAACCCTCCAAAGAGGCTGAAGGCCGGATTCTTGCCCTTCCAGTAGTAAGGCCCGGAGTGAAACGCCTCTATCTGCCCTTTGCTGCAGGCGTCAAATACTCCAAGGGCCGGCACCAGAAGATTTTTGCCAAATACCTTCACCTCCACTTCACCGCCGCTGGCACTGTTGAGGTTTTTCGCAAACTCCTCCACGCCTTCGCCCATTATTGGAAATCCTGCGGGCCAGCTGGTAGCCAGCTTTATTTCGATTTTTCTCTTTTTTGAGATGTTGAAACTTTTTACCTCCTCCCGTTTACATCCGGACAGGAGAGAGGCTCCGATGAGGGCCGAGGAGGTCAAAAAGAGTCGTCTTTCCATCACGCTTCCTAAAACATTGCCGCGATTACCGCAAAACAGGCAAAAAACATCAGATGGGAGACCCCTTCTATATAGTTTGTCTCACCATTGTCCGTGGTTTTCCAGGCCAAAATCACCGTCAAAAGCAGCGCTCCTATTTGCAAGGAGTTGAAATCGAGGGTAAAAGGTATCCCTTTTATATATGCAAGACCCATCAAAATGGGGACGGTTAGCAGTATAGATACGGTGCTGGCCCCCATCGCGATATTTATAACCCGCTGTATCTGGTCGTTTTTGGCGGCTTTTACCGCCGTTATGAGTTCGGGTGATACCGATATGATGGCGATAATCAAACCGGCAAGCCCCGCACTAATACCCAGGTCCTTAAATACCGCAGAGGAGTCGTGGGCGAAAACCTCCGCCATAATCCCTACTATGAAAATAAGCACGAAGACAGCCAGCAGATTGGCCCAGTTTGGCAGTTTCTCAAAAATATAGTGATCCTCATGCTCTTCTTCCTCATAATCCTTGCGCTTTCTTTTAAGTCTTAGTATCCGGCTTCTGGCGGTGGATTTGAAAAAGTGGGAGTGGGTTTTGGTCTGAAAGACATAGATGATGATGTAATATACCAGCAGCATAATGGATATAATGATACTGGCGTCCATAAGTTTCTCCTGATGATCGGAAAATTTCAGCAGGCTCGGCACCAGCAGGGCTACTGAAGAGATAAACAAAATGGTTGTGTATGTGCTGGAGGTGTCTTCGTTGTGCTCCTGCTCCTTAAAGGCAAGCCCTCCCACAAACACAGCAAGTCCCAGCAGCACGTTCATATCCACGATAACGGCGGAGATGATACCGCTTTTTACCGTCTCAAGCGAGTTTTCGGCGTTTGGTGCGGTAAGTATCATATATAACAAAATTATCTCAACGGCCACCGCGCTAAATGTTAGAACGAAGCTGCCGTAAGGCTCGCCCAGCCTCTCGGCCAAAATCTCCGCCACCTCGCTTACCGTTACGGAGAGCGCCACGATGGAGAGGGCGGCGATAAAGGTTGCAAGGTAATTCATATGGGCTTTGTGAAGAAAGTAGGCTAAAACAGCGGCGGTTATACCAAGAAATATATCCCAGTAATCCTCTATAAACTCAGATAATGATGAAGAACTATCCTGATTCAAAAATTTACTCCTTAAAATAGACTCTTTGTCTCTCTTGTTATTTTTAGTTTTTCCATATCCGGCTCTTTGGAATGTATAAGAGCGTAGGTAAAGTCGCTATTATACAAAATTTCTTTTACCTTATCAAAATCACTCTCTGCAATTTTGATCTTTTTGGCCCAGGGAGCGGTTTTTTGCAGATAGTCCCACTCTTTGTTTAAAAGATTTAAAGAGGGCTCAGTGATAATGGCCCTCGATCCTTTTCCAAACTCCATCACCTCGAACTTCCTGTTTATAAAATGGGGCCTGAAGTGGTTGAAGGGGAGCTTTGCGAAATTGAAATTTAAAAAATGGTGTTCTATTATGGATAGAACACTTTTTAACTCATCAAAAAAAAGCGCCGGTATGGGAATTCTTTCATAAAATCTGTTTGAAAGGAGAAAAGAGGTTTCAAAAAGTGATTTTTTAACCACTTTTATCTCCACCGGCTTCACCCGTGACGCAGGTTCTATCTGCAGAGTTTTAAATAGACTCTCTTTGCCAAGGAAAAGATCGGCTTTATCGAGGTTTGCAAGCATATTCTCAATCTCATCTTCAAAAAGTGCCCTCTCATCATCAACCAGATAGCGGCAAAGGTCGAACTCCGTTTCATCAAGGAGAAAAAGAGGTATCTTTTTTTCGATTAAAAGATATCTAAACAGCCTGTAGAGGGCCTCATCGATACTTTTTACCCTGATCCACGCGATCTCTGGATCTTCTATCTCTATCCATCCTTCGTATAATATACCATAGGCACCTCTTTGTATGGCCTTTTTAACATCTTTTTTGTTTTTGGCTATGAAAAGATCGCCTCTTTTTATCTTCGATGGGTTGGAGGATACGCCTCCAAGTCTGGTTATAGCCGGGGAGCTTTTAAGCTCTCCGTTTAGAATATAGAGATAATTTTCTATCCTCATTTAACGGGAGTGCCCTCTTTGACCTTCCTTTGGGGAGATATGAGAGTAAGGCCCTCTTCATCCTTTGCGGCGAGTATCATTCCCTCGCTTTTTATACCCATCAGTTTGGCGGGCAAAAGATTGCTTACGACACATACCTGCATTCCCAAAAGCTCCGCTGGGGAGTAGTGCTCTTTGATGCCGGCCACGATCTGTCTTGGTCGTTCTTCGTTCAAATCCACTTTGAGTTTTAAAAGTTTTTTGCTCTTTTTTACCTCCTCGGCCTCAATGACGGTTCCCACCTTTATCTGCACTTTGAAAAACTCGTCGATGGTTATGATGTTGTCTTCGAAGGTTTTATTATCCAAAACGCTCTTTTTCTCCTCTTTTGAGGCCTCTTTCATCAAAGGCTCCTCTATCTTTGGAAACAGAGGCGGCACCTTTTTTATCTTGAACTCATCAAGCATCTCAAAATCATCTACGAACCTTTTAAAACTGGCCTCATCTATCTTAAATCCCAACGCATCTGCAATTTTTTCGGTGGTTTTTGGCATCACCGGATGCAGCAAAAGGGCGGTTTTCGCCAAAATGTTGGCAATCAGCGCTATAAGGGCCATCGCCTCTTCCTCTTTTTGCTCCTTCATAAGATTCCAAGGGGCGTATCTGTCGATGGATTTGTTGGCGATGGTTAAAATTTTCCAAAGCTCCTCCAAAAATTTGTGCCACCTCATCTTGGTAACCAGCTCGTCAAGGCCCGATATTATCTTTTTCACCTCGTTTAGTTCATCTTTGTAGTATCTTTCCACATCCGAGCTTTTGATGTTGAAATCGAAATATTTGCCACTCATACCGATGACTCTGTTTAGAAGGTTTCCAAGGTCATTTCCAAGGTCGCTGTTGATTCTGTCTATAAGGGCTTTTTGGCTAAAATCCCCGTCCTGGCCAAAAGGGACCTCCCTAAGTAGAAAATATCTGAAATTTTCCAGCCCGTAGGCGTCGGCCACCGTTTTTGGGTCGACCACGTTTCCTTTGGATTTGCTCATCTTCTCCCCGTTTCTGGTCCACCAGCCATGGGTGGCGATATGTTTTGGCATATCGAGCCCCAGGCTCATCAAAAATGCGGGCCAGTATACGGCGTGAAACCTGAGGATGTCCTTACCCACCAGATGGTAATCCGCAGGCCAGTAGTGCATAAGGTGCTCATCCCCTCCATAGCCCAGTGCGGTTATGTAGTTCAAAAGAGCGTCCAGCCAGACATACATCACATGTTTTGGGTCGTTTATGGAAGGCGGGAGTTTCACCCCCCAGTCGAAACTGGTTCTGGTGATGGAGAGGTCTTCAAGACCCCCTTCAACGAACCGGATAACCTCGTTTTTTTTCGATTTTGGAAGGATGAACTCCTCTTCGTTTTTATAAAGCTCCAAAAGTCTGTCCTGGTATTTGGAGAGCCTGAAAAAGTAGCTCTCCTCCTTTACTATCCTCGTGGCTTTGCCGCAGTCTGGACAAAATTCGTTGTCTATAAGCTGGGATTCGGGGAAGAAGGCCTCACAGCTGATACAGTAGTGGCCCTCATACTCCCCTTTGTAGATGTCTCCTTTGTTATACATTATCTCAAAGGCCTTTTGAACCCCTTTTATATGCTCCTCATCGGTTGTCCGGATAAACTTGTCGTAACTTATCTCGAACTCGTCCCAAAGCTTCTTGAACTTCGCGCTTATCTCGTCCGCATACTCTTTTGGGCTTTTGCCTCTCTTTTTCGCCGCCTCCTCGATTTTCTGGCCATGTTCGTCCGTGCCCGTGAGAAAAAATGTGTCATAGCCTTTTAGCCTGAAATACCTGGCCGCACTGTCGGCTATGATAGTGGTGTAGGCATGGCCGATATGTGGCACGTCGTTGACATAGTAAATCGGTGTAGTTATATATTTTTTAGAACTCAAATCCGCCCCCTTCGCCTTTATTCATACTTAGATATACCGCGTTTACGTACTCTTTTCTAATCTCGCATTTCAATATCTTTTCGCACTCCATACAGCTTTCAACCCCCTTTTGCCTTTGGCATTTTTTCAGCTCCTGCAGCTTCATCTCCAGGTTCTTCTCAAACCTGTCTATCTCTTTACTTTGGGACATTGTAAAACTCCCTAACTCTTTCTATCTCATATTTTGAGCCGAAAAAACAGGGCGTCGTCTCGTGAATCTCGGAGCAGGGCAGCTCCAAAAGCCTGTGCCCCACATCGTCGATAGCCTCGCCTCCGGCCTTTTCATAAATCAGGGCAAAAGGAAACACCTCGAAAAGTTTTCTAAGTTTGCCTTTGGGCTTGTCTTTGGTTCCCGGATAGCTGAAAAGGCCTCCTCCTTTTATGAGAATCTGATGCAAATCTGGAACCATGCCGCCTGAGTATCTGAGTCTGTAGCCCTCGTTGAAAAGGGTTTCTATCAGTTTTTTATGGTGTGGATACCACTCCTTTTGGGTGCCTCCCGGAGCGTTTATCCTGCCCTTTTCTTCCAGCATAATCTCGTGCATATAGACGAACTCCCCATCTTTTAGCACAAAACGCTCCACCCTCAAAGAGGCCAGCACAAGCTCAACTCTCGGGCCGTAAACCACATAGGCGCTGGCTATGAGGTTGGGTCCTTTGAAGCTGT
>Ga0256835_1000834_pt1 | contig 20371 bp, 20 predicted proteins | sample PIR30metaG_FD_185972 | JGI IMG/M metagenome (GOLD analysis project Ga0256835, IMG submission 185972) | Hydrothermal vent microbial communities from East Pacific Rise, Pacific Ocean - PIR-30 | ecosystem: Environmental > Aquatic > Marine > Hydrothermal vents | place: Pacific Ocean: East Pacific...
AGACGCTTTCCCCCCATCGCGAGCACGACGTGCTGCAAATCCTGCTCCTTTCCTTCCTGCTGGTGCTCCTGCGGCTGATCCAGGGGAACTGTTCCGTGATCTGGCTCCTCCTCGTGCTCCTTGGAGGGCTCCTTCCGGGGATGTATTTCTGGCAGCTCTCTTCCGCGGGAAGGGGCCTCAGGGCCCTTGGTCCTCTTGCCGTCTTGCTGGTCAGCGGCGGGGTCTCTCTCCTCGTCTTTCACTATCTGCCCTGGTCCGTCCCCTCTTCCTGGTCCGTGACCGGGCTCTCCCCGTTCTTCGACCTGGGGGACTTCGCTCCCCTGAAGCGGGATCACACCCTGCTTGGCCGTCTCTATCCGCCGGAGACTTCGGGAAACACCTTTCGGCGCGTCTATCTTTCGGCCTTCGTCTACACCAAATATCGTCGCGGGCACTGGTCCCTGGCCGTCCTTCCCCTGGAGTGCAAAGGCCGAAAGGAAGACTTTCGTCTGGTGCTCGAGGAGCCGCTTCCGGCCCTCCCTTACCCGGGCTGTCCGGTGGAGATAAGGACCCCGCACGGGCACTGGTATCCGAAGAGGCTGCCCCTGGCCCCGGCCGGCCCCGGAGAGTATCGTCTCCTCTCCTGTGCCTCTCCGGTATCTGCCGAGCCCTCCCTCTTCCTCGACGTCCCGGAAGAATGGAAAGAGGACCTCGAGGACCTTTCGCGCACCCTGCAGGGGAAGACCTTGGCGGAGACTCTTCAAAAGATGAGGCTCTTTTTCCAGCGCCACTTCACCTACAGCCTCTCTCCGGGGCGGGGAAGAGGTGATCCCCTGCGCTACTTCCTCTTTGAGAGTCGGAGGGGGTTTTGCGAACACTTCGCCTCGGCGGCCACGCTCCTCCTGAGGTCCCTGGGGATTCCGGCGCGTCTGGTCACGGGCCTGGTCTCCGACGAAAGGGACGGAGACCACTTCCTGCTGCGGGCCTCCGGGGCCCACGCCTGGGTGGAGGTGTGGGACGGGAGAAAATGGCTCCTCTTCGATCCCACGCCGCTTTCGCCTCCGCGCCTCCTCCTTCTCCGGGGCCTTCTCGTGCTTGAGGATCTCCTCAAACCGCTTTTCCTCGCCTTCCTCCTGGTGCTCGTGATGCTATGGTTGCAAAGCCTGCGGAACCGGAAAGACCCGGTAAACGAGTTTCTCAAGATTTTCGAAGATCTGGGGGAGAAGAGGGAGCCGCACGAGACACTGGGCGAATACGTGGCTCGACTTATGAAGAGGCATCCTCACCTTTCAAAGGAGCTGTTAGAATTTGTGAATACCTATCACGAGGTCGTCTTTGGTGAAAAGGGCTCCAAGGATAGACTTAGAGTTCCTCTCAAAGAGATTAAAGCCAGAATTCAGCGGCAAGCTAAGGGTTCTGGTTGATATTTTGCGCGAAAAGGGTTCCCTGGCCGTGGCCCTCTCCGGGGGGCTCGACAGCGGGGTCCTCCTGGCGGTGGCGGCCCTGGTCCTCTCTCCGGCAAGGGTGCTTGCCCTGACCGTGACCTCGGAGATCGTTCCCCAGTCCGACCTGTATCGGTCCGTGCTTCTGGCGGCTTCCTTCGGGGTGCGCCATCTCCTGGTTCCCTTTGAACCCCTGGCTTTGCAGGCCTTTCGCGAGAACCCTCCGGACCGCTGTTACCATTGCAAGCTGGCCATGTATCAGGAGCTTCTGGCCGCGGCCTATCAGGAGGGCTTTCGGATCCTGGCGGACGGGACCATCCTCGAGGATTTCCTGGAGGATCGTCCGGGATTCAAGGCCATCTACGAGCTCGAAGTGGTCATTCCGCTGGCCGAGGCGGCGTTTTACAAGCGAGACGTGAGGGCTTTGTGGCGGGCGCTCGGTCTTCCGGATGCGGATCGCCCGGCCTCCCCGTGTCTTGCGACACGTTTTCCCCCCGGAGAACCTATCACCTCGAAGAAGGTGCAACTGGTGCGCAAGGCCGAAGACTTCTTGCGCTCACTGGGGTTTGACCACTTTCGTCTGCGGATGAAGGGCTTTGAAGCGCGGCTTGAGATGATGCCGGAGGAAGAGACCATGCTCTTCCGCGAGAGGGCGATAATCCTTTCCCGCTTAAAGGAGCTGGGCTTCGAAAAGGTCTTCTTCGACCTCGAGGGCTACATCCCGCCTAAGAAACGACGACCTTGAGAAAACGCTTCTTGCCCACGCGAAGGACGTATTCTCCCGGGGCAAAGGTGAAGTTTTCCTCACGCCACTTCTCGCCGTTGATCTGAAGCCCGCCCTGGGCCACCAGGCGTTTGCCCTCGGAAGTGCTCTTGACCAGGCCGTGATCCTTGAGGAACCGCGGCAACCAGACTTCTCCGGCCTGCGCCTGGGCCACAGGTATGTCTTCGGGGATGCCGCCGCGCGCAAAGACCCGCTCGAACTCTTCGGCAGCCTTCTCCGCGGCTTCCGGCGAATGGTAGCGGGAGACGATCTCCTTGGCCAAACGAACCTTGAGCTCCTTGGGGTTGATCTTCCCCTGGGCCACGGCCTCCTTCCAGGAGGCGATCTCTTCCAGCGGCACGTCGGTGAGGAGCTCGTAGTAGCGCCACATGAGCTCGTCGCTGATGGACATGATCTTTCCGAACATCTCCTGCGGGGGTTCGGTGATGCCCACGTAGTTGCCCAGGGACTTGCTCATCTTCTGCACCCCATCGAGGCCCTCCAGGATGGGGACGGTGATGATGACCTGGGGCTCCTGACCGTATTCGCGCTGGATGTCGCGCCCCACGAGCAGGTTGAAGAGCTGGTCCGTGCCCCCCAGCTCCACGTCGGCCTCAAGGGCCACGGAGTCGTAAGCCTGGATCAGGGGGTAGATCAACTCGTGGATGGCAATGGGGCGCTGGCTCTCGAAACGCTTTTTGAAATCCTCCCGCTCGAGCATCCGCGCCACGGTGTACTTGGCGCAAAGACGGATGAAGTCCTCGGCGCTGAACTTGGACATCCACTCGCTGTTGAAGACGACCTTCGTCTTTTCCGGATCGAGTATCTTGAAGACCTGTTCCGCGTAGGTCTTGGCGTTTTCCAGCACCTGTTCGCGGGTGAGGGGAGGGCGGGTCTCCGAGCGTCCCGAGGGGTCGCCGATCATGGCGGTAAAGTCACCGATGAGGAAGTAGACTTCGTGTCCCAGGTCCTGGAAATGGCGCATCTTGCGCAGGAGCACGGTGTGCCCCAGATGTAGATCCGGCGCCGTGGGGTCGAAACCGGCCTTTACCTTGAGCGGTTTCCCCGTCTCCTGGGAACGCTTGATCTTGGCGAGGAGCTCTTCTTCCTCGATGATGTCTACGGCACCTCGGCGCAGATAGGCCAGTTGTTCCTCGGGGCTCTTGACGCTCATGTCGCCTCCTCTCTGAGAAGTCGCTCCCAAAATAACGCAACCCTTAAGAGGTGCAAGGAATCAGCAGATGCGAGGGAGGGCCTCTCCGCGGAGCCTGGTGACTACCCTGGTGCCTCCGTAGCGGGTGCGCAGGAGCACGCGCGGGGGACCGGAGACCACCTCTCCCACGACCGAGGCCGAGTCCGTTTCCGGCAACCGCTTGAGGACCGCCAGGGCATCTTCCGCACGCTCCGGAGCGACGAAGGCCACGAAGCGCCCTTCGCAGGCCAGATACAGCGGATCCAGTCCCAGGATTTCGCAACCGGCCTCCACTTCCGGGCGCAGGGGGAGGGCCTCTTCGTGCAACACGAACGTGGCCCGGCACTCTTCGGCCAGTTCGTTCAGCGTGGACCCCAGGCCGCCTCTCGTGGGGTCTCGCAGGGCGTGGAGATCCGGCCCCAGTTCTTCGAGGAGCGCAGAAACCGCGCGGTGGAGAGGCTGAGAATCGCTGCGGAGCCCTTCGAGCCCCAGGTCCTCGCGCGCGGAGAGCACGGCGAGACCGTGTTCGGCAATGGGGCCGGAGACGATGATGGCGTCTCCGGGAACGATTCTTTCCGGCCGCACGTCTGTACCCGGCGGAACAAGCCCCAGGCCGCTGGTGTTGATGAAGACCTGGTCCGCCTTGCCGCGGGGCACGACCTTGGTGTCGCCGCAGACCACCTGCACCCCGGCGCGGCGCGCGGCTTCGGCCAGGGAGGAGACCACCCGCTTCAGCGTGTCGAGGGGGAGTCCCTCCTCCAGGATGAAGGCCACGGAGAGATAGAGCGGTCTTGCGCCCACCATGGCCAGGTCGTTTATCGTCCCGTGCACCGCCAGGCTTCCGATGTCTCCCCCGGGGAAGAAGATCGGGGTGACGACGAAGGTGTCCGTGGTGAAGGCCATTTTCCCCTCTGCCGCCGGGGCCAGGAGGGCGCTGTCCAGGGGCAAGACGTCCTTCAACAGGGGGAAGAAGACCTCTTCGAGGAGTTCCTGGCTGGCCTGCCCTCCGCTACCGTGCTCGAGGAGGATGATCTCATTGCCAGACGCCATCTATCTTGGCTCCGCACTTGGGGCAGGTCCCTTCGGTGGTCAGGCGATAGGTGTTGACCGTAAACCCCAGGCGTTCGATGAGGAGTTCGCCGCAATTCCAGCAATAGGTGTTTTCGCCATCTTCCCCCGGGACGTTTCCCGTATAGACGTATCGCAACCCGGCTTCCTTGCCTATTTCGTAGGCGCGGCGCAGGGTTTCCACGGGCGTGGCGGGCCGGGTGAGGAGGCGGAAGCGCGGATAGAACCGGGTTACGTGCCACGGGGTCTCCGGGCCCAGTTCGTTGGCGATGAAATTGGCGATGTCCCTTAGCTCCTGCGGATCGTCGTTTTCCCCGGGGATGATGAGCGTGGTCACCTCGAGCCAGACCTTTTGTTTCTTGAGGTGCTTGAGGGTTTCGAGCACCGGCGCCAGGCGGGCCTTGCAGAGGCGCCGATAGAACTCTTCCCGGAAGCTCTTGAGGTCTATGTTGGCGGCGTGGAGATCGGGATAGATGAGGTCGAGGGCCTCGGTGGTCATGTAACCGTTGGAGACGAAGACGTTTCTCAGGCCCCTTTTGGTGGCGAGCCGCGCACAATCCAGGGCGAATTCAAAGAAGACCGTGGGTTCGTTGTAGGTGTAGGAAATGCTCTGCGAGCGCGTGTTGAGGGCGGCTTCGACGATCTCTTCCGGCGTGGTCTTCTCCCCCGGGATGGTCCCTTCGATGCGTGGGAACTGGGATATCTCGAAGTTCTGGCAGAATTCGCACTGGAAGTTGCAGCCTACGGTCCCGATGGAAAAGCTGCGCGAGCCAGGAAGGAAGTGAAAAAGGGGCTTCTTCTCGATGGGGTCCACGTGTTTGGCGATGATCCGTCCGTAGACCAGGGTGTAGAGGGTCCCGTTGTCGTTGTAGCGCACGTGGCAGATGCCGAACTTTCCCGGCGGAATCTTGCAACGATGGTTGCAAAGCTTGCACCTTACGACCTTGTCTTCGAGCTTTTCGTAAAGCAGGGCTTCTCGCATAAGGCACCTCCCGGAGTTCTCTCTTGAAATTAGACACTGAGAACGGGCTTGTAAATCGGGGTTAAAGTTTTGGCCTCAGGGTTCGAGAAGAAGAGACAAGGAACGCCTGAGGGAAAGGAGATGCTTGATGAGCAAATCCATGGTGATTGATGCCCTTAACGAAGCCGTGAAAGAGGTTTTGATGACCTTTACCGGAGCGGCCCCCACGGCGGAGAAGAGCTTTGTCCGCGGTGAGCCCGAGGCCCTGGGGGAGGTTTCCGCCGTGGTGGGGCTTACGGGAAAGGGCTTCACGGGCAGCTTCATCGTGAGCTTCAAAAGGGATTGCATCCTCGGGATCGTCGAGGCCCTCTTCGGTCAGAAACCAGGCGAGATAAACGAAGAAGTGAAGGACGCCGCCGGAGAGATGGCCAACATGATGTGCGGGGCCTTCAGGCGCCGCTTCGAGGAACAGGGCATCAGCCTTCAGGGGTCCACGCCGGTGGTGGTCACGGGCGAAAAACACGTGCTCGACATCCTCTGCAAGTCCCAGCGCCTGGTGATCCCTTACTCCGTCAACGGGTCCAAACTTTTTATCGAATTCTGCCTGGACAAGTCCTAGGCCAGCGCCTGCTTGGCTGTTTCGAATCCCACCTGGCGACGTTTGGTGAACTTCTCGATGACCAGATTGACTTCTTCCGCAAGAGAGGAGAGCTCCTCCACGCGGCGATACGGTTGCCGAATCTCGAAGAGCTTTTCGAGGGCCACCTGGAGCTCCTGGGTCTTTAGGAAGGGGAAACGCCTCTTGAGCAAGATGAGGCCCGCCAGCGAGAGGAAGTCTTCCGTGGAGAGGTCCTGGTCCAGGTGTTCGTCCATGTGCTGGAGCACGCGCCATAGGGATCGACTGAGGCGCCGCGGGAGCTTCCGCTTCTTCCCCAGCCGATAGGTCTTTTCCTCACCCTCACCCTCGCTTTCGAGATAGCCCATCTTCTCGAGGATCTCGAGTGTCTTCGAGAAACCGCGGAAATCCTCCTCCATGTTGAAGGGACGCAGTTCCGGAAGGTGCCGCGAGACCTTGAGCAGGAAATAGTAGAGATAGGCCTTGGCTACGGGCAGGGGCTGGGGATGATGGTGGAACACGTCAAAGACGATCTCTTTGTTGAGATGAAACACGTTACCTTTTCCGGCCATGACAACCTCCTCATGACCCGCCCTCCCATGTCTCTTTTTGGAGATTCTTTTCGGAAGGCCCGCCTTTTTTCTTAACCCTCGATGCTAACGCTAAACGAGCCGCAGGTTGACCTTCTCCACCCAGGGGCCGAAGGAGCGGGCGCCCTTGGCCTCGCTCACGGCGGTGAGGATGGCCGGGTCCTTGACCAGGAGGCCGGAGAGTTGCGTGAGGGGATAGCCCAGGAAGGCTTCGGGGACGAGGGGGGTGCTCGGCCCGAGCAGGACCACCTCCCTTGCGTTTGTGAGCAGGTTGAGGATCTCCTCCAGGGTCTTGTTGATGAGGGTGACGGAGGTAACGATGGCCACCGTGGCCTGGGGGAGATAGTCCGCCATTTCGGCCTCAGAGAGGGCGTGGGCGTAGCGGCCCTCCGTGCGTTCGAAGACCCAGAATTCAGCCACCTTGCCGGCCAGCCGGTGGACGAGCGGTTCGAAGTAGCCCACCATGGCCACCCGGTCTTCCGGCTCCAGGGAGAGGAAGGAAAGCGGGTCTCCGGGCAAGAGGTCGGGGCGCGGACGGTTGAGGATGGCGTTGATCGTGGCGAGCCCCACCCCGGCCTCGATGAGGTTGGGCGAAAGGAAGTAGCGGCTCACGAGATCAGCCGGTCTTCCCGCAAACTTGACTTCCGGCTCGAGGAGGTTGCAGGACTTCTTCTCTTCGAGAATGGTGTAGGCCAGGCCCACGGCCCCGTCGTCGAGTTGGACGGCCGTGTATCCCAGGCCAATGCGCACGTCTGCCACCAGGCGTCCGCGCCCTCGCGAGGCGGCTTTTTCTAGGAGCCTTTCGTAGAGGTTCATCCCCTCTTCAGGCCGCAGCTACCCAGACGTTCGAATTCGAGAGACTTTTCGATGACTTTTTCGGCCAGCTCGGCGAAGACCTTTCCGGTCTCGCTCTCGGGATCCAGAGCCGCCGGACGCCCCACGTCCCCGCTCTTGCTGAGGTTGGGGTCAAGGGGGATCTTGCCGAGAAAGGGAATCCGCAGGTCGCGCGCCAGTTTCTCCCCGCCGTCTTCGCCGAAGACGGGGATGATCTGCTCCTTGCCGTCGGGGCCAACGGTCTTGAGATAGGCCATGTTCTCCACGATCCCCATGATCCGCACGCCGAGCTCGTTGAACATGTGGATGGAGCGGAGCACGTCCGCCGTGGCCAGTTTCTGCGGGGTGGTGACGATGATGGCCCCGCGCAGCGGAAAGACCTGGGCCACGGTGAGAGGCGCATCTCCGGTGCCCGGCGGAAGGTCAATGACCAGATAGTCGAGCACGCCCCAATCCACCACTTCGGCCAGTTCGGAAAGGGCTCGATGGACCAGGGGGCCGCGCCAGATGATGGGTTGCCCCTCCGGGGCCAGGAAGCCGAAGGACATGACCTTGATGCCCCAGCGCTCCGGGGGAACGAGTTTCTGATCCCGCGAGAAGGGTCTTTCGCCTTCGAGCCCCATGAGGATGTGTACGTTGGGGCCGTAGATATCTGCATCCAGAATGCCCACTTTCTGCCCCTTCTTCGAGAGGGCCACGGCCAGGTTGACCGCCACGGTGGTCTTGCCCACGCCCCCTTTGCCGCTGGCTACGGCGATGATGTGGCGCACGTCCTTGAGCGCCTTCTTTTCAGAAACGCTCTTCTTGCCGAAGACCTTTTCCCGCTCCTCGGGGGTCATGGTGGTGAGCTCCACCTCGACCTCCTTGACGCCGGGGACCTTGAGCACGGCCTGGCGCACGTCCTCGGCAATGCGTTTCTTCATCGGACAGCCGGCGATGGTCAGGGCCACGGTGACCTTGACCTTGTCGCCCTCGACCTTCACGTCGCGGATCATGTTGAGGTCAACGAGACTGCGGTTGAGTTCCGGATCCTTGACCTCTTTCAAGACCTCGAGGATCTCTTTTTCCCTGGGCATGGGCTCCTCCTTGTTGGTAACGAGTAGCAATAAGCCGCGGCCTATTCTAACACCATCCAGTTTTTTGGGTAGCTCGCCTGCGGGAAACTATTTCTTGTGGGCGAGGACGAAGATTTCGCGGCTCTCGGCGCGCGTGCTCTTGGGACGGAACCTCTTTATGGGGCCGCCGAGCCGCTTCTTGACCTCTTCCACGAACTTCGGAAAGGCCTCCCCCTCGAACACCTTGACGAAGAAGACCCCGCCGGGTTTAAGCAGTTCCTCGGCCAGGGAGAGGGCCCTTTGCGCCAGGTTGACGGAGCGGAAGTGATCCCCGCTGCGGTCGCCCGTGGTCTTGGGGGCCATGTCGCTCAGGACGGCGTCGAAGGCCTCGCCCTGGATGAGCTCGCGCAGTTTTTCGGGCTCCACGGAGAAGACGTCTTCCTGGAGGAAGATCAGGTTGGGCGCGGTGATCTTGAGCGGGGAGAGATCCACCGCCACCACCATTCCTTTGGGCCCCACGCGTTCGAGGGCATACTTGCTCCACGAGCCGGGAGCCGCCCCGAGGTCGAGGATCTTCTGGCCGCGCTTCAGGAGACGATACTTGCGGTCGGCCTCCTGGAGCTTGTAGACGGACCGCGCGGGATACTTTTCCTGTTTGGCCTTCTTGAAGTAGTGGTCCCGGGGTTTGTAAGGCATCAGCCTTTGAGGAGCTCTTCCCACCAGGAAGGAATGGTGAAGGAGGCCTGGTGGATGGCGGGGTTGTAATAACGCCCGCGGAACTCGCGTTGGGGCTTGGCGGCGGAGGAACCGTCCTTGCTGCCCAGGATGAAGGCGATCTCGTCCCCGTAACAGGGAACAGGGGCCCGCAGGATCTCCACCCGCGCAAAGGCTTTCTGCGCGCGATTATAAGCCATGGGCAGGGTCTGCGGATAGAAGCGGGGGATGCTCGCCTGCTGGATGAAGCGCCCGTGCGGTTTGAGGATGCGGGCGAGATTGGCGTAGAACTCCTCGGTGTAGAGACTTACCGCCGGACCGATGGGATCGGTGCAATCCACGATGATGAGGTCGAAGGATTCCGCCGGGGCCTGCTTCACGAACTCCGCCCCGTCACTGATGCGAAACTCGACCCGCGGGTCGTCGTAATCTCCGGCGAGGTCTAGCAGATACTTCTGGCAGGCCCGAAAGACCTCTTCGTCCACCTCGAGCTGGAGGACCTTCTTCAACCCGGGTAGACGCTGGAGCTCGCGAATGACACCCCCGTCTCCTCCACCGATGACGAGCACTTCCTCGGGAGGAGTCTCAAGCGCCGCTGCCGGGCAAAAGACGATGGTCTCGTGGTAGATGAACTCGTCCTTTTCGGTGAACTGGGTGATACCGTCGAGGACGAGGAAGCGCCCCCAGAGATCGTTCTTGTAGATCAGGAGATGCTGAAAAGGGGTGCGCCGCTCGTAAACGGGGATAACGTGATACCCGTGCGAATAATGCGGCGTGATTTTTTCAAACCACCAGTAGCGAGTCAAGTTTCCTCCATTTCCACCAGTTGTCCACGCTTCATTTCGAGGGCATGGACGTAGTGAGGCTTGAAGGCTTCCTTCAAGCGCTCAAAGACCTCGTAAGCCCCTTCCTGGGAGCTGGCGAAGATGTCTACGGCGGCATAGCCGTTTTCCGGCCAAGTGTGGATGAAGATGTGGGCATCGCCAAAGGTGGCCTTGGCGGAAACACCGTAGGGTGAGAACTGATAGCTGATGACGTCGCCTTCGTCTCCCCGACCGTTTCCGGCGTAGCGCAGGGCCTTTTCTACCTCGCGCGCATCGGCCAGAAGAGAGAAGGGAGCCTGCCACATCTCCATGAGGATGTGTGTAGTGAGGAAGTTACAGCTCCTGGCCCTTTGGGCCTCCTGGGCGGGAAACTTCTCGATCTGACACACAGGTGAGGTTCTCATTTGTCACCTCCCCCCAGGCAGACGCCCGGTTTTCAAAAAATTTTAAAGGCTCCCAGGGTAGCCAGGAGCCTAGACAAAAATAAATGGTCGGGACGGGCGGATTTGAACCGCCGACCCCCTACACCCCAAGCAGGTGCGCTGCCAGGCTGCGCCACGTCCCGCTGCGTCCCGAACCGTCGAAATCTATAACCAGCCGCGGAAGTTTTGTCAATTCCTATCGGAAAGGCGGGGCAGGTTAGTAAAGACTTTCGAAGACCTCCCAGAAATTGGGAAAAGATTTGCCCACACAGGCCGGGTTCCGGATCACCATCCCCGGGGTCGTCAGACCGAGAATGGCAAAGGCCATGGCCAGACGATGGTCTTCGTAGGTTTCGATCTCCGCGCCCCGAAGATCGCCCGGCCCCTCGATGATGAGACCGTCTTCGAGTTCTTCCACCTTGGCGCCGCACTTGGTGAGCTCCGTGGCCACGGCCCGCAGACGGTCGGTCTCCTTGTAGCGCAGATGCGGGACCCCGCGGATGTGGGTCTTGCCGTGGGCCTTGGCCGCCACGATGGCGAGAGTGGGGACGAGGTCCGGATAGCGGCCCATGTTGACGTCTATTCCGCGCAGCGGTTGCTCCGGATCACGCCGCACCGTGACGCCGTTCTCGTAGGAGACCTCGCAACCCATGCGGGAAAGGAGCCCGGCAAAGGCCGCGTCTCCCTGGAGGGACTTCCGCGGGAGGTTCTCCACCGTGACCTCCCCGCCCACCAGGGCCGCGGCGGCCAGGAAGTAAGAGGCACTCGAGGCGTCGCCCTCGATTTCGTATTCCCTGGGCTGGTAGGGTTTCGGTGCCACCCGAAAGACGGGGCCCTCTTCGTCTATCTCGGCTCCGAAGGCCTCCATCACGGCGATGGTCAGGTCCACGTAGGGGCGGGAGACCAGAGGGCTGATGAGCCTTATCTCCGCGGGCTCGGAAGTGTAGGGGCCAACCAGGAGCAGGGCGGAGAGAAACTGGCTGCTCTTGGCCGCCGCAAGCTCCACCGGGCCCCCCTTGAGCCCGGAGCCGTGAATCCTCACCGGCAGGAACCCTTCTTCCTTCAGGTATTCGATGCGGGCTCCCCATTGCTCCAGGGCGTCTATCAGGGGTTTTACCGGACGCTCGCAGAGCCTCTCGGTCCCGGTGAGCACGAGGGAACCCTCGCGGCTCAGGGCCGCCAGCGCCAGGAAAAAGCGGGAACCGGTGCCGTTGTTCCCCATGAAGACTTCGGTCTCTGAGAGGCGGAGTCGGTTTCCCACGCCTTCGAGGGTGTATTCCTCCGGGGCGGACTCTACCTTCACCCCCGCGGCCCGCAGGGCCTGGGCCAGGAGCTCCGGGTCTTCGCTCTGCAGGGCGCCCTTGAGCACGCTCCTTCCCTCGGCCAGGGCCGCGCAGATCAGGGCCCGCTGGGTGATGCTCTTTGAGCCCGGGACCCTCACGCGGGCCTTGAGCGGTCTGGATATGGGTTCGATGGGTCGTGTTTGCATTTTAGTCTCCTTTGAGGGCGGCCAGGGCGGCTTCCTCCATGAGGCTCACCGGTGGTTCCTGACCGGTGAAGAGACGGAACTGCTCTGCCCCCTGATGCACCAGCATCTTCAAACCGTGAACCGTCTTGCACCCGGCCTCCCGGGCCTCCCGCAAGAGACGTGTCTCCAGAGGGGTGTAAACGATGTCCATCACCACTTGAAAGAGGGAGAGGATCTCCCGCGGCACCGGACTCACGTCTTCCTTGAGCCCCACGCTCGTGGTCTGGACCAAGATCTCGCCCCGGGCGTCCGGGAGTTCTTCCCAGGGGCGCGCTTCCACGGCGAATTTTTCCGCAAGACTCCGGGCCTTTTCCCAGGTGCGGTTGTAGATCGTCACCCTCGCCCCTTCGCGTTTCAGGGCGTAGACCACGGCGCGCGCAGCGCCCCCCGCTCCTACGACCACCGCGCGCTTGTCGGCGAGGGAGACGACCTCCTCAAGGGCCCTCTTCACCCCGATCCAATCCGTGTTGTAGCCGAAAAGCCTCTTTTCCCGATGCACAATGGTGTTTACGGCCCCGATCTCTTCTGCCACCCGGTCCAGGGTGTCGAGGAAGGGGATGACGTTTTCCTTGTGGGGAATGGTCACCGAGACCCCTTTGATGTTTAAGGCGCGCAGGCCGGTGAGGGCCTCTTTGAGGTCTTCCGGCGCGACGGGGAAGAGTCCGTAGACCGCGGGGATCTTCCGGGCCTTGAAGGCGGTGTTGTGCATGACGGGGGAAAGGGAGTGCTCCACCGGCCAGCCAATGATGCCGTAAACGTCCATACTAAGGGAGTTTACTTGTTTGAAGGACTTAATCAAGCGGGCTTAAGAAAGGATCTCGAGGACTTCGCGGAGTTTATCGGCGGGAATCTGGCCCGGAGCCGCCCGACAGCTTCGCGGGAGGGAGGCGTACGTGAGGGGCGAGCCGAGCATCAGGCAGACGGCCCGGGAGAACTTTCCGGCCTCTCCCATGGCGAAGGAGATGAGGGAAAACTTCAGCTTGCGCCGCGCCCAGGGGATGAGGGAAAGAGAGACCAGGGCCTCTTCCGGCCGGCGCGCGGTGGTCACGATCTTGCCCCACTTGGCCCCGAGGTCTTTCATCTCCGTGGCCTTTTCCTGGAGCTCCTCCGGCGAAGGGGTGCCGGAGAAGTCGTGAAAGGAAAGGATCAACCGGCTCTTCCCCAGGTCTTGCTTGAGCTCCTCCACGGCCTCGCGCCCGCTTGAGAGCTCGAGATCCACGGCAAAGGCCCCGCTCCGGGCGGCCTCCTTGAGGAGTGAGAGCCGCTTCTCCAGGGGAAGTTCCTGGAAGCCCCCTTCTTCCCGCGCCCGACAGGTGAAGAGCAGGGGTTTTTCCGTGACGCGGAAGAAAGGGGCCACCTGAGGGTCTTCGAGGGCATCCAGGCGGATCTCGATGAGGTCAGCGACCTCAGCCGCCCGCTCACAGGCGGAAAGGGCTGAGGTCACCTTGTTCTCCACTAGGGAGACACAAATCATTCGATACTCGCCGGATCTATTCCCTTCAAATATTCATGGATGGCGGTGTCGTAACGGCTGGTGGTTTCAAACACCTTGCGGGCCAGCTCGAAGCGGGTCCGGAGGGTGGTTTCCCCGTTGTTCTGCTTCATCTCCTCGAGCACCCGACCGTAGTCTGCGGGATCAACCACCACGGTCACGTCCCGGAAGTTCTTGGCCGAGGCCCGCAGGAGGGTGGGGCCACCGATGTCGATGTTTTCGATGGCCTCGTCCAGGCTGGCCCCGCGCTCTACGGTTTTCTCGAAGGCGTAGAGGTTGACCGCCACCAGGTCAATGGGCTTGATGCCCTGCTCTTTGAGCTGGCGCATGTGCTCCGGATTGGAGCGGATGGCAAGTATACCCCCGTGGATCTTGGGATGGAGGGTCTTCACCCGGCCGTCCAGCATCTCGGGGAACCCGGTGACCTCGGAGACGTCGGTCACCGGCACCCCGGCCTCGCGGATGACCCGCGCGGTCCCGCCGGTGGAGATGATTTCCACGCCCATTTCGTGAAGGGCCTTGGCAAAGTCGGCCACACCCGTCTTGTCCGTGACGCTGATGAGAGCGCGCTTGATCCGGGGCATTTTCTCCTCCTAGGCAATACCGATCTCTTCGTCAGTTAGATAGCACGCCGGGTCTGGTGCCCAAAGGTCGCCTGTCGCGGCCTCCGCTCGTACGCGGAAATTTCCGGCACAGCAGTCGAGAAAACGGCATTTAGAGCAGCGTCCTTTGACGTATTTCCACTTTTCTTTCAATTTGGCCATGAGCGGATCGCTCGTATCCATCCAGATCTCGCTGAAGGGCCTTTCGCGCACGTTTCCAAAGGAGTAGTGCCGCCAAAATTGGTCGGCGTGAACCGAGCCGTCCCAGGATACGCAACCGATCCCCACCCCGGAGTTGTTGCCGCCGTTCATCCGGAGGAGCTCCAGGACCTCTTCGGCCCGCGGGTTCCCCTCGCGCTTCATGCGCAGGTAGAGGTAGGGCCCATCGGCGTGGTTGTCCACCGTGAGCACCTCCACCTTGAGGCCCTTGTCGTGGAGTTCCTTGGTGCGGTCAATGATGTAGTCCACCCAGTAGCGGGTCTCTTCGTGATTGAGGTCCTCTTCCATGAGCTTGGTCCCTCGCCCGGCGTAGACCAGATGATAGAAGCAGATGCGAGGGATCTTCCGCTCTTCCACCAGGTCGAAGACCTTGGGGATTTCCTGGGCGTTGAGCCGGTTGATGGTGAAGCGCAACCCCACTTTGATGCCCTCGGCCTGACAGTTCTCCACGGCTTCCATGGCCTTGGCAAAGGCCCCCTTCACCCCGCGGAACCTGTCGTGCACCTCCTCCAACCCGTCGAGGCTGATGCCCACGTAGGAGAGCCCGAGCTTCTTGAGTTCCTTGGCGAGCGCCCGGTCTATGAGGACCCCGTTGGTGGAGACCACGGCCCTCATCCCCAGGGAAACCGCCTTGTGGATGAGATCCAGGATGTCTTCCCTCATCAGCGGCTCTCCGCCGGAGAAGAGGATCACCGGAGAGCCGAACTGGGCCAGGTCCTCAAGGAGGGCCATGCCCTCCTGTGTGGTCAGCTCGTCGGGATCAGCCTTGGGCGTAGCGTGGGCGTAGCAATGGATGCACTTGAGGTTGCATCTCTTCGTTACGTTCCAGACCACCACGGGCTTCTTGTCCTTGGAGAACTGGAGGAGATGAGAGGGCAAGTCCTTGGCCCGACGCCCGTAGCGCAAAGGATCCGAGGCTTCCACCGTTCCGCAATAGAGTTTGGAGATTCCGATCACGTTCTTCCACCTCTTAGAAAGTTTTTTAGAACCTCTCTTATTTTAGCCGGATTTAGCGGACGCGTAAGATGGGCGTCGCAACCTGCGTCCTTGGCCTGTTCTTCCTGATCGCAGCGGCCTTCACACACGGCGACGATGGGAATCTCTTTGGTGCGCTCGTCGTTCTTGAGGAGGAGGAGGGCAGAAAGCCCGTCGAGCACCGGGATGTTTCTCTCGAGGATGATGAGGTCGGGATGATACTCCTTGGCCAGATCTACCAGTTCCTGGCCGTCCTGGGCCACGAGGAGCTCGACCTGCTCCTCCCCCAAAATGGGTTTGAAGTCGTGCATCGCTGATTCGGCCACCGCTAGGAGGACTTTTTTCATGGCTAACGAGGGGGTCGGTAGCTTTCCTGTACGAGGCGGTTGAGATACTGCTCGGGGTGTTCGATGGCCTCGGGGGGAATGACGAACCGGCTCTTGCCCGTGCGCTCGTTGAGCAGGCGCAGACCGTATTCCAGGAGGTTGACGATGCGGTCACAATAGGCGTAGACCCCTTGGTCCATCTCGATGATGTGTTTCAGGATGCGGTCCACGGCCTCCTCGGAGAACACCACCTTGAACCCCGTGCGCCTCTCGAAGCTCCGTTCATAGTTTTTCACTTGTCTCATGAGGATGAAGAGCTCCTCAAGGGCCTGATGGATGTCCAGATCGTCCCGACGATGTAGCTTCACCGCCAGCTCGAGCCTCTCCGGGGTGAGCTTCAACCCCTGTTTCTTGAGGAGATGAGCCTTCTTCTGCGAGATGAACTCCGTGATGCGGCGGTTTTCCTCTTCGAGGACCTTGAGATAGCGGGCTTCCCATTCCGGGCTACGGAAGGAGGCCTCGAAGGTGCCGAGCATCCCTTCGGGGTCTTCGACCAGCTCTTTGGAGACCACGAGGAACTTGGCCCCCAGGGAGGGGAGCCTCTTTTCGAAGGGGATGAGGGCCCTTTCGATGACGCGCACCAGGGCGCGCGCGCCGGTCTGTTCCTGCGCCGCCAGCTCCGCCAGCCGCCTCAGGGCCGCCTCTTCGAAGACCAGGTCTATCCCGTAGGCCCGGAAGTCCCGCTTCTTGTTGACGATGACCGTGCTGTTGGGGTTGGTGAGGATGAGATAGAGGTCCTCCACGGTGAGGGGATCAAAGACCGTGATGACCGGCAACCGCCCGACGAACTCGGATTCGAACCCGTATTCGATGAGGTCCTCGGATTTGACGAAGCGCAGATAGTTTACCTCGGTGTCGTGCTTGGAGGCCACTTCCGCCATGAACCCGAGGCCCTGTTTGTGGAGCCTCTTCCTGATGATCTCCTCAAGCCCGCCGAAGGCCCCGGAGACCACGAAGAGGATGTAGCGCGTGTTGATGGTGCGGCGCTTGCGCTGTCCGGTGCGCCGATAGTATTCGATGGCCTCGAGCTGGCTCACCGGATCGTGCGGGACCCGCAGGTCCACCTCGGTCTCTTCGAGCGGCTTCAGCAGGGCGCGCTGCACGCCGGTGCGGGAGACGTCCGGTCCGATGAGGTTTCCGCTCGAGGCGATCTTGTCGATTTCGTCGAGATAGACGATCCCGAACTGGGCCCGCTCCACGTCGCCGTCGGCTTCCTGGACCAGGTCGCGAATGAGGTCCTCGACGTCGCCGCCCACGTAGCCCGTCTCGCTGAACTTGGTGGCGTCGCCCTTGACAAAGGGGACCCCCAGCCGGTTGGCGATGAGCTTGACCATGTAAGTCTTGCCCACGCCCGTGGGGCCGATCATGATGATGTTGTTCTTGACGAACCCCGTGTCGTTGAAACGGCTCCCGCGCTCGAGCATGTAACGCACGCGATGGAAATGGGTGCAAATCTTCGTGGACAGGACGGCCTTGGCCTCGGGCTGGCCGATGAGGTACTCGTCAAGATAGGCTTCGAGCTCTTCGGGTTTTAAGTCGAAATTGATGAGCGCCTGGTTGGAGACTTTGGACCCTCGAGGTTGGCCTCCGAAACGGGGAGCAGTCATCTCCTCCCCCGGATGATGCTGTTTTTTGAACCTGGCAAAGGAAGGCAAAAATTTTTCTTCTTTATCCATAGCCATCTAGCATCTTACAGATAGGCCTCTTGTTTGGCAAGGAATTTCGGCCTAATCCGGATCGAAATCCAGCTGTACGTGACATTTGTCGAGAAAGGCCCCCTTTTTTTCGTTTAAGAGTTCGAAAAGCGCTCGATGGAGATCGTGGGTCGAGCCGCGCACGAGGAGGGAGAAGAAAAAGAGGTCCTTTCGCCTCTCTTCCCGCGGGCCGAAGACCTCAAGGCCCCTTTCTTCGAGGAAAAGTCGCACCCTTTCGGTGACCTCCTCCAGGTGCTCTGCGTCGCGGCCCTCCAGGGTGAGGAGGGCCAAGCGCCCGAAAGGCGGGAATCCGGATCGCTGACGGGCCTTGATCTCCGCGGCCCAGAAGTGTTCGTAACCCCTCTTTAGCCCGTGGAATACGTGGTGCTCGGGATGGAAGGTCTGGATGATCGTCTTCGCCGGGAGGAGCGAGAGGTGTTTCAGCTCCTGATAGCTTCTTTCGGCGGCCTGCCACTCCGGAAGCCCCAGGAGCTGGTCGGCGAGAATCACCCCCACCAGGGCGAGCCGGGGAAGCGGCGGGTGTCTGCCGGCCTTCCGGGTCCCGATGAGGATGTCGAGGCCCTCGAAGTCAATGGCTTCCCGCGCGGTTTCCTGGTCGAGGCGGGCCACCTTCGCCTGGGGAAAGATCTTCTGGACGATTTCGAGCAGGCGTTCCGTGCCGGTCCCCAGGGGTTTTATGTCCGTGTCCTGACAGTTGGGGCAAAGCGGCGGCGCGGGTAGCTCCCATTTGCAAAAACGGCAGAGGAGCTTCTTTTCGTCCCGATGATAGGTGAGGTTGGCCAGGCAGTGGGGACAGGTCCAGATGTGCCCGCAGGTCTGGCATTGGAGGACCGGCGAGTACCCCAGCCGATTGAGAAAGAAAAAGACCTGCCCGCCCCGGGAGAGGGTGAGGCGTGTGCGGGTGATCAGCCTCTGGGAGACGAGGCCCCGTGCCTCTCTGAGATCCACTATCTCGACGTCGGGATGGGGGATCTCCCGGCCCTTCAGCAGGCGGTATCGTCCGCGTTTGGCGAGATAAAAGCTCTTCACGCTCGGGGCGGCGCTCCCCAGGATGATCTCGACGGCGGACATCTTGGCCCGCATCAGGGCCAGGTCCCGGGCCTGATAGCGAACGGCCTGCTCCTCCTTGTAGGCCGGGTCTTCCTCATCCTCGACGATTATCAGGCCAAGCCTGGGGAAGGGCAGAAAGAGGGCGAGCCGCGTGCCGAGCACCAGTTTCTTTTGCCCCCGGAGCACGTCGAGCCAGAGGCGCATCCGCCTGTTGGGAGTGAGGCCGCCGTGATAGAGGGCGGGCTCCGGGAATCGCGCGGCCAACCGGGAGAGGAGCTCTTCGGCCCGTCGCCTTTCCGGAACGAGGAGGAGCACGCCCTCTCCCCTGTCGAGCGCGGCTTCCATCCGTTCCAGATAGGTCCGCCAGCGGCTTTCCTCGTCTTCGTCGTGGAGGAGGACCGGGCTGAAACCCGGCCCCGGAGTCCACGATGGACCGCCGGAGGTGAACCTTTCCGGGGCCTTCTTCTTGGGCAGCGTGAAGAAGGCGCGCGGCAGGGCGTAGCGGATTATCTGCCCCAGGGGGTTGAGATAGTAGTCCGCCATCCATCGGAAGAAGGAAAGGTCGGCCTCGTGGAGGATGGGCGCGGTGTCGAGGACCTCCTCGACGGGCCTCATGTCCGGCACCTCCGGGGCCTCCAAGGAGGTGACCAGACCGATGCAACGCCTCTCCTTCAGGGGGACGATCACCCGGCTGCCGAGCAGGGGTTCGCCTTGGGCGAGGTAAGAGAGGGACTTGGGGATTTTGAGCGGCAGGGTGACCTCGATCACCCTGCGCTGGTCGTCATCAGAGCGTGGCAAGTTTCTCCTTGAGATAGCGTTTGAATTTTTCGCCGATGTCCGGATGCTTCAAACCGAAGGTCACCACGGCTTGCATGAAGCCGAACTTGTCTCCCGCGTCGTAGCGGGTGCCTTCGAATTCGTAGGCGTAGAGCGGATGGTCGTCCTTTAGGGCGGCCAGGGCGTCGGTGAGCTGGATCTCTCCTCCCACTCCCGGCTTGGTCTTCGCCAGATAGTCGTAGATCTCCGGGATGAGGATGTAGCGGCCGATGATGGCCAGATCAGAATCCACCTCTTCGGGTTTGGGCTTTTCCTTCATCTCGCGCACCCGATAGACCCCTTCGCCGACCTTTTCCCCGGCCACGATGCCGTAGCGATGGACCTCTTCCTTGGGGACCTTCTGCACGGCCACCACCGGGCCCTTGAAGCGTTCGAAGACCTCGATCATCTGTTTGAGACAGGGGACCTGGGAGTCTACCAGGTCGTCGCCGAGGAGCACGGCGAAGGGTTCGTTGCCCACCACGTGCCTCGTGACGTAGACGGCGTGTCCCAGGCCCAGGGGCTTCTTCTGCCGCACGGAGATGATGTCCTCGATGAGGTTGGTCACCCGGCGCACCTCTTCGAGGAGGTCGTATTTGCCCTTTTCCTCGAGATAGGCCTCGAGTTCGTAGGAATAGTCGAAATGGTTTTCGATGGCCGACTTTCCGGCGGCGGTGACGAGGATCACCTGTTTGACCCCGGAGTTTACGGCTTCCTCCACGATGTACTGGATGGTTGGACGATCAACGATGGTGAGCATTTCCTTGGGGATGGCCTTGGTTGCGGGAAGGAACCGCGTTCCCAACCCGGCCACGGGAAGGACCGCTTTTCTGATCATAGTGCCCCCCTATCTCGCTAGGTTTCTGGCGTTCTCGAGGGGATGTTAAGCCTTCTTGGGAAAGATGTGAAGCACTAGAGTTCTTTTTCGAGCTGTTCCTGGGTGCTGAAGAAGGGATGGTAGAAGTCTTTCCAGATCTTTTGGCCCTTTTCCAGGAGGTCGGGGAACCGACCCAGGTCTTCGGTGTTGACCACCATCTGGAGGCTTTTGAGGAAGGCCGGGCGCGGGTCCAGGCTCTTCACCGTGTCCGTCACCCAGACGGTAAATATCTGGCGTCTTTCGGGCATGGA
>Ga0256835_1000835_pt1 | contig 20365 bp, 16 predicted proteins | sample PIR30metaG_FD_185972 | JGI IMG/M metagenome (GOLD analysis project Ga0256835, IMG submission 185972) | Hydrothermal vent microbial communities from East Pacific Rise, Pacific Ocean - PIR-30 | ecosystem: Environmental > Aquatic > Marine > Hydrothermal vents | place: Pacific Ocean: East Pacific...
TCACCTATCTCAACACCTTTCATTGCCTGGATACTCATCATTGCCTGTGCTATTCTTCCATCAAGCCTTCTATCCCAGTGAACATGACTCCCTAGACCGACAGGAACACCAACAGCAAAAACCTCAAACACACCTCCAAGACTTTCACCTTCCTCCCTTGCCCTATCTATCAGTTCTTTAAATTCTTGATCAAGCTCAGGTAAAGGTGTTCTAACCTCAGAACTTTCTGCCTTTTCAAATCTTTCCTCAAGGGGAATATCCTTTATCCTATCCCTCAGTGAAATCTCACCTATTGAAACAACATAGCTTCCTATTCTTATACCTATATCCTCAAGAAGCTGTTTACATACAGCACCAACAGCAACCCTTGTCGTGGTTTCCCTTGCACTTGCCCTCTCAAGAACATTTCTAAGATCGTGAAATCCGTACTTTATCCCCCCTGGAAGATCAGCATGACCTGGACGGGGATTTGTGATCTCCTTCTTTTCTGTAGGTTGTCCTTCCACAGCCATAATATCAGTCCAGTTCTCCCAGTCTTTATTTCTTACCATAAGTGTTACAGGAGACCCAAGTGTATACCCAAATCTGACACCTGAGAGTATCTCAACTCTGTCCTTTTCTATCTTCATCCTTCCGCCACGACCGTATCCGGACTGTCTTCTTGAAAGCTCCCTGTTTATAAACTCAGATGATATCCTGAGATTTGAAGGAAGCCCCTCAATAATTGCGGTCAGGGCAGGTCCATGTGACTCTCCAGCATTTAAAAATCTGAGTGTGCCCATCTTACTCCTTCAGCAGTTTTTTAAACTTTCCCTATTATATATTAAATAGATTCAGCTTACTTCCGAAAATTCTTAGTAACACTTAATAATTTTACAAGGTAATCTTATGGATAAGATCCTTTTTGACTCAAAGAACCACAAATTTATTTTACTGGGTTTCGCAGAGAGCAAGGAAGAGCTAGGAATACCATCAAACCAGTATCTTATTGTTCACAATAATAAAGGTATAATACTGGATCCGGGAGGGTTTGGTCTGTTCCCGATACTCCTCTCAAGAATACTGAAATACACAAAACTTAACAATATAAAAGCTATAATTCTTTCACATCAGGATCCGGATATCTGCGGGGGTCTGAATATTTGGCTTGAGATGACAAATGCGAAAGCCTATATATCAAAATTATGGCTGAGGTTCATCCCCCATTACGATATTAAAAGGACAGACCAGATATACGGAATACCAGATGAAGGGATGGATTTAGAGGTGGATGAGAGGCTGAAGCTTAAAATAATTCCCGCCCATTTTTTACACTCACCAGGTCATGTTAATGTTTACGATCCTGTATCAAAGATACTTTTCACAGGGGATATTGGAGCAGGTCTTCTCCCATGTTCAGAAAACAAACTTTTTGTTGAGGATTTTGAGGAGTATGTTAAGTGTATAGATAGTTTTCATAAAAGGTATATGGCCTCAAACGAGGCCTTAAGAAAATGGGTAAAGAGGGTAGAAAAGTTAGATGTAGATATAATAGCTCCACAGCATGGTTATCTGTTTAAGGGGGAGAATGTGGATAAACTTCTAAAGTACCTTTACGATCTAAAATGTGGAGTTGATCTATTTTGAGCAGGAAAAATCTTAATTTTGAGAACTTAAGAAAAGAGCTCGCATTAAAAAGTGGAACTGTAATAGAAAATTTACTTAAATATAACTCCCTGATAAAAGGTCTCAGGAGGGAGATAAAAAGTCTTTCAGAACCCCAAGAGTTTAAAGAGCAGTCCTGCGATCTTATACTTGAGGAGTTTGAGAAAAATCTGAATTACAACATACAGCTTGTTAAAGACGGAAGTATAAGGGCTATAGATCTTATTCTTCTCCTTGAAAAAGAGGTTGTTGATAAAAAACTTCTTCAGGAAGAAACAAAGATACTGAAGGAGATAGTCCTTTCCAGGGAAAATATTATGGACTGGAAGGGGTATGCAAAGGAGATATTAAGAAAGTTAAGGGCTATATACCCTTACGATCTGTTTTTCTTTATGTTTGAGGAAGATAACACAATAAAATTTTATATATTCTACAGCTATATACCCCCTGATGATCTCAAAGAGGAGATTAAAGTATACCTCACTGAGAATGTGGTTAAAAACTTTAAGAAAAATCCTTACAGGAATCTGGATTTTGAAGAGATATACATATCAAATAAATCCCGAAGAAAGGAAATTAAAAAGATACATATTGAAACCCACCAGTTTTTGCCAGATTCTCCTGGAATAGGAGGTACTCTTGGACTTATAGTTCTACCTGAAGAAAGGCTATCAAGAAAAGATATAAATATATTAAACTCAATCCTTTCAATAATGACACTTGTAACAGGTTCATCAAGAGCTTTATCCAAAGCTATAACAGAACTTGAATATTTTGCAGGCCATGATCCATTAACTGATCTTTATAACAGGAGAATATTTGAGGATCTTTTAAAATACGAGGTAAGTAGAGCTAAAAGAAAAAATTATAAATTTTCATTAATACTCATTGATCTTGATAACTTTAAGTATATTAACGATACATACGGTCATCACATAGGGGATATAGTTCTAAAATCTGTTGCTGACATACTTGAGGCATCAATAAGAGATGGTGATCTGGTTGCAAGGATAGGAGGAGATGAGTTCGTTATTCTTCTAAGTGAAACAGAGCTTGAAAAAGCCCTGATCGTTGCTGAAAGAATAAGAAAAAATCTTGAGAACAACAAACTCTGTATATTTGAGGGAGCAGTAATATCTGTAAGCGCCTCTCTGGGAGTTGTTGAATTCCCAACACATGGAACAACCAAAGAAGAACTTATGATGGTTGTTGATAATGCCCTTTACAGAGCAAAGGATCTTGGAAAAAACAAAGTTTACGTTCCAACACATGAGGAGATAGAAAAAACTATAAAAGAGAAAAGAAAGGAGTTTTCAATCCTGCAGGAAGCTATAGACAAGGAACTTTTCGTACCTTATTTTCAGCCGATATACGATCTGAAAAATGATAACGTTCATGCCTATGAGGTTCTTGCCAGACTAAAGGATGAAAAAGGAGAGGTTATATCAGCTTACAGGTTTATATCCCTCGCAGAAAAGCTTGGAAAGATTAAAGATATAGACAAAACAATAATTAAAAAAGCTCTTACTGAAAAGAAAGAAAATGATCTTAAAGAAAAACTGTTTTTGAATCTTTCAGCAAAAGATATATCAGACGATTCTTTCTGGCAGTACATATTCTCAGTAGTAAATGATCTGAATATAGATCCTGAGGAGATCGTTTTCGAGCTTACAGAAAGGGAGGCTGTAAAGGAAACAGCTGAAGTTCAGGCATTAATAGTAAAACTCAAGGACAAAGGTTTTGGTTTTGCGATTGATGATTTTGGAAGCGGTTACTCATCATTTTATTATTTAAAGTATTTTCCCATAGATTATGTAAAGATAGATGGGGAGTTTATAAGAGAGCTTAAACCCTCCGATCCTAAAAGTATAGCCTTTGTTGAGAGTATGGATCTGCTATGTAAAAGACTGAACATAAAAACGGTTGCAGAATCAATAGAAAATGAAGATATTTTAAAAATTCTAAAGAATATAGGTATAGATTACGGTCAGGGTTTTCACCTTGGTTATCCGGAATCAAAATTTCTTTGAAATCCATTTTATTCTTTGAGATAATGATTAAAAGACAAAATTAGGAGACCTGATAATGAAAAGCAGACTTTCCCTGTTCGTTGGTGTAATTCTTGTATTTATAGCTGGTGTAAACTTTGGACTTAGCGCAAAGACCGATACAAAGGATATTGAAAAAGATCTAAAGCTGATAGGTTTATATACAGAAGTATTCAAGATCGTAAAGGATTACTATGTTGAGCCTGTAGACAGTAAAAAACTTATATACGGCTCTTTAAGGGGTATGTTACATTCACTTGATCCATACTCAACATTCTTTACACCTGATGAGTTCAAAGATTTTACAACAGAAACACATGGTGAGTTTGGTGGTCTTGGAATAGAGATAACTATGGAAAACCACAAGCTGATAATAGTAGCTCCTATTGAAGATACACCTGCATGGAAAGCTGGATTAAAGGCAGGAGATATTATTATAGAGATAGATGGAGAACCTACAGACAAGATGACTCTTATGCAGGCTGTCAAAAAGATGAGAGGTAAGCCTGGAACAAAGATTACACTTACAATATGGAGGAAAGGTGTAGAGAAGCCTTTTAAGGTCACAATAACAAGAGCAATAATAAAGATAAAGAGTGTCAAAACAAAAGAGCTTGAAGACGGAAAGATAGGATATATAAGACTTACACAGTTCCAGGAAAACTCAGCAGAGGAGTTTGAAAAGGCACTTAAAAAATTCAAAGATAAAGATGGAATAATTATAGATCTAAGGAACAATCCTGGTGGTCTTCTATCAACAGCTGTTGAGATAGCAGATATGCTCCTTGATAAAGGAAAGCTAATTGTTTACACAAAAGGAAGGGACCCAAGGGCAAATGAGGAGTACTACTCAACATCTTCACCTATTATCCCGGATGATATCCCTATAGTTGTTATTGTGAATAAAGGTTCTGCAAGTGCTTCGGAGATTCTAACAGGAGCTTTAAGGGACAACAATAGAGCTTTAGCGGTAGGTGATCAGACATTTGGTAAAGCATCGGTCCAGACATTGATACCTTTACCTGATGGTGCAGGACTTAAGATTACGACAGCACATTACTATACACCAAGCGGAAAGCTCATAATGAACAAAGGTATAACACCTGATATCGTTGTCCATATGACTGAAGAGGAAGAGATGGAAAGGATAAAAGCTGAAAGGGAAGCTAAAATAAAAGGTGAAGAAAAGGTAAAGATAGTTGATCCACAGCTTGATACAGCGATAAACGCCATAAAAATACTTAACTTCGCCCGTAAAGAAGCTAAATGAAGATACTGGGTATAGAGACTTCCTGTGATGATACAGCTGTATCAGTATATGACAGTGAGGAAGGTCTTCTATCAAATGTTGTCTCCTCCCAGATAAAGATGCATGAGGAATGGGGAGGCGTTTACCCTGATTTAGCTGCAAGGGAACACACAAAGAATATAATACCTGTTCTTGACAGGGCTTTAAAAGAAGCGTCTGTAAATATAAAGGATATTGATGGAATAGCCGTAACTGTGGCACCAGGTCTGATAGTATCCCTCGTTATAGGAATATCCGTTGCAAAAACGTTAAGCTGGATATACAGAAAACCTCTCATCCCTGTCCACCACATAGAAGCTCATATTTTTGCATCTTTTATCACAGAGAAGATAGATTACCCTTTTATAGCCCTTGTTGTTTCAGGTGGTCATACAGAGCTTTACCTGATAAAAGGTTTTGAGGATTACAGGTATTTAGGCGGAACACTTGATGATGCTGTTGGAGAGGCTTATGACAAAGTGGCAAGAATGCTTGGGCTTGGATACCCTGGTGGACCGGTTATAGACAGGCTTTCAAAGGAAGGAGAAGATACAGTAAAACTACCAAGACCACTTATCAATGATAGAGGTAAAAACAGGTTTAACTTCTCATTCAGCGGTCTGAAAACAGCTGTTCTTAGAGAGATACAGAAAGGAGTTTACAGGAAGGAAGATATAGCAAGATCATTCCAGGAAGCTGCAACTGACGTTCTTCTGGCTAAAACGATAGATGCAATGAAAGAGTTTAATATAAAAAATGTGGTCATAGCTGGTGGTGTGTCTGCAAACTCAAGACTGAGGGAAAAGTTCAAAGAAGCTGAAGAGAATCACGGAATAAAGGCGTACTTCCCACCTTTATACCTCTGTACAGATAACGGAGCAATGGTTGCATTCACAGGATACAAAAGGTTTAAAGAGAGTGGAACAACTGTAGATTATAGCTTTGAGGGAAAGGCAAGATTAAGAATGGATAAGTTTGTAGAGATCATCAGAAAAAGCAGTGTTTCTTCTTAAACTCTTTGTAGGGATCTATCTTTCTTTTATTTACAGACTGATTACATCCTGTATAACAGACAGATTTAGCCTTTTCCAGTATGTCTGTCCCGTATCCTTCCTTTTTTAAAACCTTGTAAAAACCGTTACTCAGTCCTGTACAGTTTGATGGATCCTCAATAAAGTAAGAGCCGTAGTAGCAGTCAGAGTAAACCTTGTATACCAGTTTACATTTATCTTCTTTGGAAAGTTCTGAATCTTTCTTTGAACAGGAGAGGATAAAGAATTGGACTGTTACAAGAAAAGATACAATAAAAAGGCGGGACAAACCCCGCCCATTTATATTAAGCCTGCTTAGCTTCCATCTCTTCAGCTTTTCTCTTAGCATCTTCAATATCAGCAACCATATAAAATGCCTGTTCTGGAAGGTGATCCCACTTACCTTCAACAACCTCTTTGAAAGATCTTATAGTATCTTCTCTCTTCACGTAATCACCTGGCTGACCTGTAAACTGTTCAGCAACGTGGAACTTCTGAGCAAGGAATCTCTGGAGCTTTCTAGCTCTGTAAACAAGAGCCTTATCCTCTTCAGAAAGCTCTTCCATACCGAGAATAGCGATGATCTCCTGAAGCTCCTTGTACCTCTGGAGTATTCTCTGGACTTCCCTTGCAACAAAGTAATGTTCCTCACCAACATACTCAGGTGCAAGAGCCTTAGATGTTGACTCAAGAGGATCAATAGCAGGATATATACCGAGCTCTGCAAGTCTTCTCTGTAGAACGATTGTAGCGTCAAGGTGAGCGAAAACTGAAGCTGGAGCTGGGTCAGTAATATCGTCAGCAGGTACGTAAACAGCCTGAATAGATGTAATAGAACCGTTTACAGTAGATGTGATCCTTTCCTGAACCTCACCAACGTCCGTTCCAAGTGTTGGCTGGTAACCAACAGCAGAAGGAAGCCTTCCAAGAAGTGTTGAAACCTCAGCACCTGCCTGAACGAATCTGAATATGTTATCTATAAATATAAGAACGTCCTGCTTCTCAACATCCCTGAAGTACTCAGCCATTGTAAGACCGGTCTGAGCAACCCTGAATCTAACCCCTGGTGGCTCGTTCATCTGTCCGTAAACCATAGCTGTATATGGGAGAACCCCTGATTCTTTCATCTCCATCCAGAGGTCGTTTCCTTCCCTTGTTCTCTCTCCAACACCAACAACAACAGAGTAACCTGAGTGGAACTTAGCGATGTTGTGGATAAGCTCCTGCATAAGAACAGTCTTTCCAACACCAGCACCACCGAAAAGACCAACCTTTCCACCTTTGATAAATGGAACGAGTAGGTCTATAACCTTAATACCTGTTTCAAATATCTCAACCTTTGTTGACTGCTCTTCAAATGATGGAGCAGGTCTGAATATTGGCCATTTCTCCTCTGCCTCAACAGGGCCACCATCATCTATAGGCTGTCCTACAACGTTGAATATCCTTCCAAGAACTGGCTTTCCAACAGGGATCTGGAGAGGTCCTCCAACACTTTCAACTTCCTGTCCCCTTACAAGCCCATCTGTAGGACCATAAGCGATAGTTCTAACCCTTTTCTCTCCAAGGTGCTGTGCAACCTCAAGATAAAGATCTTCAACAAACTCATTTCCCTTATCATCTATTGCTGTTCTCTGGGTTTTTAAAGCCCATCTGATTTCTGGAAGTTCTTCAGTTTCAAACTCAACGTCAACAACAGGTCCAACGACCTGAACGATTTTTCCTTTCATATCTGCCATTCTTTATATCCTCCTGACTTTCTTTTATTCAATAGCATTAGAAGCATTAATAATATCAATAAGCTCTGTGGTAATAGCTTCCTGTCTTGCTTTATTAAATATGATCGTCCATCTTTTAATGGCTTCACCTGCGTTTCTTGTTGCGTTATCCATAGCTATCATTCTTGCAGCATGTTCTGCTGTTGATGACTCAACAAGAGCTCTGTAAAGCTGGAAGTTTATGTATCTTTTTAGTAACTGTTCTAGAACCTCTTCAGAAGAAGGCTCTATATTGTACCTGCTTATCTCGGAAAGCTTAGTGTAATCAAGCTCAGGTTCTATAGGGAATAGCTTTCTTACCTTTGTCTCGTATGTTGCTGTTGTTATAAGCTCGTTGTTTATAAGGTAAACGGCATCGGTTTTCTCGTTCTCGTATCTCTCTGCGATAATACCGCCAACCTGAGATGTGAATGAGAGATTCATATGATCCCTGTATATATCTTCATACTCAGCTATTATATTAAATCCTTTATTCTTGAAAAACTGGACAGCCTTTCTTCCTATAAGGATAAGATTTACATCCTTCCCAGCTTCCTGAAGCTCCTTTACCTTACCAAGAGTTGTTTTTATCACATAGGAGTTAAAAGCACCAGCAAGACCTCTATCAGCTGTTACAACAACTATATCAACCTTATGTTCATCCCTTATCTTTAAAAGTGGGTGTATATCCCTGTCAACAAACATAGCAAGATCGTTTATAAGATCGTAAAGCCTCTCTGAGTATGGTCTTGTAGCATTCAGCTTTGCCTTTGCTTTATTAAGTTTGGCGGCAGAAACCGCCTTCATAGCCTTTGTTATACGCTGTGTATTCTTAATACCCTGTATCTTTCTTTTAATATCCCTTGGTGAGAGCTTAGCCATTCTTCTCTACCTCTCTAAAATGCAACTTTCTTTTTGAATTCTTCAATAGCCTCTTTAAGTTTTGTCTCTATCTCATCAGTTATCTTCTTCTCAGCTCTTATCATTTCCAGTACTTCAGGCTTCTCAGTATCAAGGAATGTGTAGAACTCCTGTTCAAACTTCTGGATCGCATTTACAGGTACATCATCAAGGTATCCTTTAGTACCTGCGTATATTATCGCAACCTGCTTTTCAACCGGAACAGGTTTGTTTGGTGGCTGTTTTAGAAGCTCAACAAGTCTCTGACCTCTTGCTATCTGTGCCTGTGTAGCTTTATCAAGCTCTGATGCAAACTGAACGAAAGCCTCAAGCTCTCTGAACTGTGCAAGCTCAAGTCTGAGTGTACCTGCAACCTGTTTCATAGCTTTTATCTGAGCTGCACCACCAACCCTTGAAACTGAAAGACCAACGTTAATAGCAGGTCTTATACCTTTGTGGAAAAGGTCAGTTTCAAGGAATATCTGTCCATCAGTAATGGAGATAACGTTTGTAGGAATGTAAGCAGCAACGTCACCTGCCTGTGTTTCAATTATAGGAAGTGCTGTTAAAGATCCTGCTCCAAGATCATCATTAAGCTTAGCTGCTCTCTCAAGAAGTCTTGAGTGGAGGTAGAAAACATCACCAGGGTAAGCTTCCCTACCAGGTGGTCTTCTAAGGAGTAGTGAGAGCTGTCTGTATGCATAAGCGTGTTTTGTAAGGTCGTCATATATGATAAGAGCGTGCATTCCGTTATCTCTGAAGTACTCAGCTATAGTACATCCAACGAATGGAGCTATATACTGCATAGTTGCAGGATCGGAAGCTGTAGCTGCAACAACAGTTGTGTATTCCATAGCTCCGTGTTTCTGGAGTGTTTCAACGATCTGTCTTACAACAGCCCTTTTCTGTCCTATCGCAACATAAACACAGTAAACATCCTCACCTTTCTGGTTAAGTATTGTATCTATAGCAACTGTTGTTTTACCTGTAGCCCTGTCACCGATAATAAGCTCCCTCTGCCCTCTTCCTATTGGAATCATAGCATCAATAGCCTTGATACCTGTCTGGAGAGGCTCGTGAACTGATTTTCTTGTAACAACACCTGGAGCGATCTTCTCAACAGGTGAGTAGTAAGCTATATTCTCTATAGGTCCCTTTCCGTCTATTGGCTTTCCTGTTCCATCTACAACCCTTCCAACAAGTCCCATTCCAACAGGAACTTCAAGTATCTTTCCTGTTCTTTTTACTATAGTTCCCTCTTCTATTCCTGTCTCATCTCCAAGGAGAATTACACCAACGTTATCTTCCTCAAGGTTAAAAGCAACACCGAGCTTTCCGTTTTCAAACTCAACCATCTCGCCGTACATCGCTTTCTCAAGTCCGAAAACCCTTGCAACACCGTCACCAACCTGAAGAACCATACCAACTTCTTCAAGGTTAGCCTTGGCTTCAAATTCCTCAAGCTGTTTCTTTAAACCTTCTAATATCTCCTCAGCTCTTATTGCAGACATCTAAAACCTCCTTTATCTTTCTTAAATTTTTAACAATTTAAAAGGCTGTTAACTGCTGTTCTAACTTTTGAAGATAAGTTTTTAAAGATGAATCAAGTATATAACTTCCAGCTTTAACAATTATTCCACCTATGATTGATGGATCTTGCTTTATATCAAACTCAACCTTTTTACCGAGCTTCTTCTCAACAACCTCTTTCACGCTGTTTATTGTTTCCTCATCAATAGGATAGGCTGTTATTATCTCTCCTTTCACAGTTGCAAAGAACTTCTCAACCTCAAATCTGAACTCATCACCTATAATCTTCAGTAGATTTCCTTTGTTCGTTTTTACTATGTATTCCAGAGCCTCTTTCACAACAGGATCAAGTCCCGCCTTTTCGGAAAGAGAATCTATTATCTTCTTTTTATCCTCATACGGAGCTGAAGGGTTAAGTATGAAATTCCTGAAATCTTTATCTTTTCTGTATATCTCCTGAATAAGTGTAAGATCATCAGAAACTTTTATTAATGCAGCCTCTTCCTTTGGAACTTTGTTTAAAAGAACCTTAACAATCCTTTTTAAGCTCTTCTTGTCTATCTTCAATTTCAGCCTCCACTAACTTAATGCTTTTAATGTTTTCTTAATGATCTCCTTCTCAACCTCAGGATTTACCTTTTCTTTTATGATCTTTTCAGATATCTCTAAAGCCTTCTTAACAGCATACTTTCTCAGCTCATTCTCACCTCTTTTAATCTCAACCTGTATAGCATCTTTCGCCTGGGCTTTTATCCTTTCAGCTATCTCGTTAGCCTCCTTAATGGCAACCTCTCTCTCTTTCTTTGCTGTTTCTTCAGCTATCTTAAGAGACTCTGTGAACTTCATCTTTGCTTCTTCAAGCTTAGCCTCTGCATCTTTTAAGGCCTTCTCACTATCCTCTTTAGCCTTTTTTGCCTCTTCAACCATTGAGACTATTGCATTTCTTCTGTTCTCAAAGAACTGGACACCCCATCTTTTAACTATGTAAAAAAGTGCTCCCAGAAGGATAATCGTATTTATAGTTTTCCAGACAAGCATCATTCCACCGTGTTCTGCACCACCACCTGCAAAAGCAGAGCTGACCGCTATAAGGGATAATAAAAGAGCTTTTCTCATGCTGCCTTCTCCTTGAGAAGTAGTTTTTCTGCTATCTCTTCAGCTATCTTCTGTATCACTTTGTCCATAGTTTTCTTCTCTATCTCAACAACCCTCTCAACATCTTTTTTAGCCTCTTCAATCTCTTTTTCTGCTTCCTCTGAGGCTTTTCTCAAGATATTAGCAACCATCTCATTTGTTTCTGAATGATACTGATCAAGAATTTTCTGTGCTTCCTTTTTGGTCTCAGCCAGTATGGCTTCAACCTGCTCAAGGATCTCATTTGCTTTTTTATTGTTTTCCTCAGCCTGTTTTAAAAGGCTGTCAACGGTTCTCTCCCTTTCATCAAAAGATTCAAGGTAAGGATCAAAATAGATCTTTTTCATAATAAACATGAAGATCAGAAATATGATAAGCTGAACGAACAGTGTTATATCAGGGATAACGCCAACATGCATACTCCAGCATCCTCCATTTTAGTTTATAACTTCAATCTAAATTATCATATCATAACAAAGGTAAATAATTCAAAACCTATATTTGTTTTGGATGTTATAAAGAGCTTTTCAAAAAGACGGAAGTATGTTTTAACTTACTTTTAAGGAGTCGTCGGAAAGGAGAAGATCAAGCTTTTTCAGATCCTCATCAACACGTTCTATTATAACCTTGACCTTATCTCCCAGTCTGAAGATCCTTTCCTTACCGATAAGTCTCTGATTCTCCTCATCGTACCTGAAATCATCAGGAAGTGTTGATATATGTATAAGACCTTCCACAAGATACTTTTCTATCTCAACAAATAGTCCAAATGAGACAACACCTGTTATCACCCCTTCAAACTCCTCTCCTATGTGGGAGGCAAGTATTCTGAGCTTAAGTATTTCAAGGGCATCTCTCTCTGCATCATCAGCAACCCTTTCCATCTTTGAACACTGATCTGCTATAACTTTCAGCTTTTCAGGAAGTTCCTGCATATCTTTCTTTGTGAATTTTTTTCTTATTGCCTTTTTGAGCATTCTGTGGACATTTATATCAGCATACCTTCTTATAGGAGATGTAAAATGTGTGTAACAATCTGAGGCAAGTCCAAAATGTCCTATATTTTCAACGGTGTATTTAGCCTGCTTCATTGTTCTTAAGGCCATAAATCTTATAAGATTCTCTTCAGGTGTTCCTGTAGCCTTTTCTATTATCTTCTGTATAAACTTTGGTGTTATCTTTTCAGGGTATGAAACATCATATCCAAGACCTGCAACAAGATCAACAAACTTTATCACTTTATCAAGATCAGGTTCTTCATGCGTCCTGTATATAAATGGGTATCCCTTTTCCTCCATAAATCTTGCAACAGTCTCATTTGCTATTATCATAAACTCCTCAATGATTCTGTGGGCAAGATGTCTCTCATAGGGAACAACATCGTAAGGATCCCCCGTTTCCGTAAAGAGTATCTTACTTTCAGGCATATCAAAATCAATACTTCCTCTTTTCTCCTTTGCTTTCATAAGTATCTTTGCAAGCTCTTCCATATACCTTAACGGTTTAACAAGATCTGGATATTTCTTTTCTAAAGCCGGATCACCAACAATAAGCCTTAAAGCCTCATCGTATGTAAGCTTTGCTTTACTTATGATCACACTCTCGTATATGTCGTAATCAACTACCTTTCCAGCTCTGTTTATCAACATCTCACAGGTAAAGGCATACTTTTTCTCATCAGGTCTGAGACTGCAGAGCTCAGCCGCAAGCCTTTCAGGAAGCATATGTAAAGCCATCTCAGGAAGGTAGTATGTGTTACCCCTCTCAAAAGCCTCCCTGTCTATTGCAGAACCTTCCTTTACATAGTAAGAAACATCAGCTATATGGACAAAAAGTCTGTAAAGGTTTCCCTCCTTTTCTATGGCAACAGCATCATCATGATCCCTTGCTGATTCTGGATCTATTGTGAAACAGATCTGATCTGTGAGATCCCTTCTGTTCTTTGTTATCCTGACGACTGGAGAAAGCTTTTCAGCCTCTTTTACAGCCTCCTCAGAATGTTTAAGTGGAAGGCTGTACTTTCTTGCAACAATCTCCGCAACGGTTCTTGTATTTTTTGTTTTTCCCAAAACCTCTACAACCTTTCCCCTTCCTCTAACCTTGGGTGCAGGATACTCTGTAATCTCAACAACAACATACATACCTTCTTCTAACTTTTTCTTCTTAGCTTCCTTCTTTGATATGTATATCCTGTGAGGTATCACTGTATCAGCAAGGAGTATGTAATGACCTGTTCTGTCTTTTTTATATATACCTACAACCGTTTTTACAGCTCTCTGTACTATCTTTACAATTTTTGCTTCATCTTTCTTTCTTCTTTTAACAGCTTTTGCAAGAACAATATCACCATCAAAAAGGTATCTCATCTGTGGTGGTGGGATAAAAAGATCCTCAACATCCTCACCTACGATCAGAAATCCGTAACCGCTTGGATGGGCTTCAACCCTCCCTTCTATAAGATCACCTTCTTCTTTCCACTCTGTAAGAAGGTATTTGCCTTTTTCATATCTGATTATCTTCTTTTTCTGCAGTTTTTTAAGAAGTTTTCTCAGTTTTTTCTTCTCGGACTTCGGTATACCGAGTTTCTTAAGAAACATCTTAAAGTATGTTGGTTTTCTTCTATGTTTTAAGAAATTTATTACATCCTTTTCTGTAACTTCCATATATCCCCCTTCAAATTAAAAACTGTTACACTTTAATATTAAGATTTAAATGATCAGACAACAACTTTTTTAAGTATATTCACAGCTTCCTGTATCTGTTCTTTCTGTATTATTAATGGTGGAACAAATCTAAGTGTGTTTCCTCCAGCTGTTCCTATTATAAGCCCTTCATCAAGAGCCTTTTTAGCTATATCACCTGCCTTTATATCCTCAGGTAAAGGACAGCCTACCATAAGACCCTTTCCCCTTGGTTTTAATCCTATATTTCTCAGCTCTTCAATAAGAAATTCTCCCTTTTTTTCTACATCCTCAAGGAATCCATCCTTTAGAACCTCATTAAGAACTACCTTTGCTGCTGTTGTTGATATATAGTTCCCTCCAAATGTTGAGCCGTGTGTTCCAGGTGTGAACACCTCTGCCACCTCTTCTTTTGCAAGTACAGCACCTATAGGAACGCCTCCACCTAAACCCTTTGCAAGTGTAACAATATCAGGACATATATCATAATGCTGGTAGGCAAAAAGCTTTCCTGTCCTTCCTATACCTGTCTGAACCTCGTCAACAACAATCAGAAGATCGTACTCTCTGCTTATCTTTACAATCTCCGATAGAAAATCTCTGTCTATAGGGTTTATCCCTCCTTCTCCCTGGATAAACTCAAACATAACAGCTGCTGTATTCTCATTAACAGCTGACTTCAGGCTTTCAACGTTATTAAACTCTGCATATCTTATTCCCTGCAGGAGAGGTTTAAAACCTTCATGATACTTTGGCTGGGCTGTTGCTGTAAGTGAGCCTATAGTTCTTCCGTGGAATCCACCTGTAAATGTTACTATCTCAAACTTTTCAGGTTTTCCCTTATCATAAAAATACTTTCTGACAAGTTTTATAGCTGTCTCATTAGCCTCAGCTCCAGAGTTGCAGAAAAAAACCCTGTCAAGACATGAGTTTTCAACAAGTATCTTTGCCACATCAATCTGGGGCTGTATATAAAAGAGGTTTGACACATGTATAACATCCTTTATCTGGTTACAGAGAGCTTCTGTAAGTAAAGGGTGATTATAACCAAGTGTGTTAACAGCTATTCCTGCGAGCATATCTATATATCTTTTCCCTTCTGTATCATAAAGATAAACCCCTTCACCTTTAACAAATGAAACAGGGTATCTCGCATAATTCTGTATAAGGTATCTTTTACCTTCCTCAATAAATTTTTCCATCTATTAATGATCCTCCTGATTGATGGATATTATATATTAACAGAATGATCTACTATGATGAACTTCCGTTTTTCGTATAAAATATATGCCTAATAAAAAATTGGAGGATGAAGCAACATTGCTTAAACTATCACCTGAAGAACAGTTAAAAATTATAAAAAAAGGTGTCCTTGAGATAATAAATGAGGAGGAGCTTCTAGAGAAACTAAAAGAGGAGAGACCTCTAATAGTAAAGGCTGGCTTTGATCCCACAGCTCCAGACCTACATCTCGGGCATACAGTTCTTTTACAGAAATTAAGAACTTTCCAGCAGCTTGGACATACCGTTTATTTTATAATTGGTGACTTTACAGCGATGATTGGTGACCCTTCAGGAAGGGATAAAACAAGACCTCCTCTCACAAAAGAGCAGGTTCTTGAGAATGCAAAAACATACAAAGAGCAGGTTTTTAAGGTTTTAGATCCTGAAAAAACTGTTGTTGTTTTTAACAGTGAGTGGCTTGGTGATATGACAGCACAGGATCTTATAAAACTTACAGCAAGATACACTGTAGCAAGGATGCTTGAGAGGGATGACTTTAAAAAGAGGTTTAAGGAAAACAAGCCTATAGCGATACATGAGTTTATATATCCATTACTGCAGGCTTACGACTCTGTTGCGATAAAAGCTGATGTTGAGCTTGGAGGATCAGACCAGAGATTCAATCTTTTAATAGGGAGAGATATACAGAAAGAGTACGGGATTGAAAAACCACAGGTTGCTATCCTGCTTCCTCTACTTGTTGGGACAGACGGTGTCAGAAAGATGAGTAAATCGTACGGAAACTATATAGGTATAACAGAGCCTCCTGAGGAGATGTTTGGAAAGCTCATGTCCATACCTGATGATCTTATGTGGGATTACTGGGAGCTTCTGACAGATCTTAGTATAGAAGAGATAGAGAAGATGAAAATGGACGTTGAGGAAGGCGTTTTACATCCAATGGAAGTAAAAAAACAGCTTGCTATGTATATAGTAACAAGATTCCATGATGAGGAATCCGCTATAAAGGCAAGGGAGCATTTTGAGAGAGTTCACTCAAAAAGGGAGATACCTGAAGAGATACCTGAACCTGAGATAATAGTTGCCACAGAGGGGAAGATACCTCTTTATGAGCTTGTTTTCAAAACAGGCTTTGCACCTTCAAAATCTGAGGCGAGAAGACTTATAAAAGGTGGTGCTGTAAAGATAGATGGAGAAAAATTCACAGATCCTTATTTTGAGGTTGATCTTACAAAGGAGTTTGTCCTGCAGGTTGGAAAGAGAAAGTTCGCAAGAATAAAGCCTGAAAATATAAAAATAGAAAGATAGCTTAAGGAACATATTAATGTTTGAAGGTCTAAGAGAGTGGGCTGAAGCCGTTGTAAACGATTACGGATACTTAGGTATATTCCTTATATCCTTTACAGAAAGTATAATCCAGCCTGTTCCACCTGATCCTTTTATCACAGGAGGAACAGCATTCGGCCTTTCTCCCGTTTATGCCGCTCTAATAGCTGCAGTTGCAAGTGTATTAGGCGGTATGGTTGGGTATGCCTTAGGTAAATTCCTCGGTGAGCCTGTTTTCAAAAAGTTTATAGGTGAGAAGTATTACGACAAAGGTGAGATCCTGTTCAGAAAATATGGAATATGGGCTGTTATAATAGCGGCAATCACACCTATACCTTTCAAAGCTATATGCTGGCTTGCAGGAATATTTGAGATGCCTTTCTGGGGTTTTGTTCTGGCAGCATTTATCGGAAGATTACCAAGATTTTTATTTATGGCATTTTTTGGGCAATGGCTGGGAAGTCTGTAAACTGCTATAGATGTAAGCATTTTTTTATAACGTGGGACAGAAATTTTCCCTATGGGTGTAGAGCTTATAACTTTAAAAGCAGATCCCTGCCTTCATTTGAGGTAAGATCAGCCTCAGGAAAGGAATGTCTGAGTTTTGAAGAAAAGGATAAAAAGGTCTGAAATTTAGCTGAGCAGATCCTTTAGATGTTTTTTTGTCGCTAAAGCTCTTATCTTTTTCAATGCCCTTATCTCTATCTGCCTGACTCTCTCCCTTGATATCCCAAGCTCTTTACCTATCTCTCTCAGTGTTTTTGGTTCTTCACCGTTTAGTCCAAACCTGTTTACAATGATAAACCTCTCCCTTTCTGAGAGATGGGAAAGAATGTACTCTATCTCTTTCTCTATGGACTCTCTTACAATATTCTCCTCAATATCCTTTGTGCTGTGTTTTGAGATAAGATCAATAAAGAAAGTTCCCTCATCCATATCTACAGGTGTGTCCAATGATACAGAATGTCTCTTTATAAGCAGATAGTTTTCAATCGTTTCCTCGTCTATATCAATATTTTCATGTTCCTTTAGATACTCTTTAATCTCGCTGTACTTAGGTTCCCTGTTCAGTCTTTCTTTAAGCTCAAGGTAGGCTGTATCTATCTTCATAGACAGGTTCTGCGTTTTCTGGGGTATCTTTATGATATCCTTCTGACTCTGGATAGTCTGGAGTATAGACTGTTTTATCCACCATATAGCGTAAGAGATAAACCTTACACCCCTTTCTGGATCAAACCTTTTTGCAGCCTCTATAAGACCTATATTCCCCGCAGAGATAAGCTCCTGAAAAGGTATTCCATATCCTGTGTAATTCTTTGCAACATTTACTACGAATCTCAGGTTTGATTTTATCAGCTTCTCAAGGGCTTCTTTATCACCTTCTTTGGCTTTTTTTGCGATCTCCTTTTCTTCTTCAGGAGAAAGGAGAGGTATCTTTGATATGGAGTTCAGATAATAAGTTATTCCCTCTTCGTATTTAAATTTTCTCATTGTAACCTCTCTTTAAGTCCCCCGAATATAAACCTTATACAGTATATATTCGGTTGTGAATTTTACTATAGTTAATTTCCTTTGTCTAATTTCTCCTCAATTACGACGGTGATGATGAGCCTTTTCCTGTTTCTAAGTATCTCAACTGATGTTTTCTCTTCAGGTTTTAGCCTTGATATTACCTGTCTCATATCCTGCAGATCCCTTATCCTGATCCCGTTTATAGATAAAATTATATCACCTGTTTTTATACCTGATTTTTTAGCGGGACTTTTCTTGAAAACCTTTATTACAAGAACACCGTGATCTATATTTAACTTTCTTTTCATCTTTTCATCTATCTCCTGAACAAGAACACCAAGCCAGCCCCTTTTTACTTTACCATACTTTATAAGCTGTTGAGAAAGCTCTTTTACAGTGTCTATAGGAATGGCAAACCCAAGTCCCTGACCTGACTGAATTATCGCTGTATTCATACCTATAACATTCCCATTAATATCAAGTAAAGGACCACCTGAATCCCCCGGGTTTATAGCAGCATCAGTCTGTATATAGTTCTCGTAGGGTGAGATGCCGAGATTTCGGTTAAGTGCGGATATTATACCGAGTGTAAATGTATGTCCGAGGTTGTATGGACTTCCTCCTGATATAACAAGATAGCCAACTTTTAGATTTTTTGTTGTACCAAGCTTTAAAGGTTTTATGCCCTTCGTTTTTTCATCAATCTTTACTTTAACAACAGCTATATCTGTTTGCTTGTCCTGACCAACTATCTTACCTGTGGTCTCATATCCATCATAAAATTTCACAGTAATGGTTTTTGATTTTTCAACAACATGGCTGTTAGTAACAATGTAAAGGAATTTCTGGTCTTTCTTAATAACAAATCCTGATCCAAGTGTTTCACTGTCAAAGGGAAACGGCTCCTCTGAAAATCTGAATATGATAGGTGTTTTACCGGATTTTGTATGGGTGAGAATCGTCACTACAGAAGGTGCCGTCTCCTGAATAATTTTTGCAAATCTTTCCTGTATGACGGCAACAGGGTCTTTCTCTTCCTTTTTCTCGGGTTTTTCACAGGAAAGAAAGAAAAATATAGAAATAAATGACAGTAATATATAAAATTGATGCATACGCACCCTCAGGGTAGGATTTTCTTTTAAATTATAACATCAAAGGAGAATACAGTTGGGAAGTTTATCAAAATTTGAGACATTAAAAAAGGATTTTCTGCTATCCCTTCCTGAAGATAGATATGATCTATTAAAGGATTTAGTTGACCACTCATCCTGTATAGGAGATTTTATATTCAGACATACAGACCAGCTTGAGTATCTTTTCACAGAACTTGAAAAACCTCTGAAAGGAAGGGAAAAGCTTGTTAATGAGGCTATGGATCTGCTTGATATCCCTGATGATGAGGAGTTTATAAGATCACTCACCTTTTTCAAGATGAAACATTTTTCAAGAATAGTTGCAAAGGATATAAAAGGTAAGAACGAACTTTTAGATCTGACAGAGGAGTACTCCTATCTCGCAGATGCCTGTTTTGAGGTTTCTTTTGAGAGGGCATACAGAAAGCATAAAAACAGGTATGGAACACCTATTGATGAGAGTACAGGTGAAGAGGCAAAAGGGAGCGTGATAGCCCTCGGAAAACATGGTGGACTTGATCTTAACTACTACTCAGATGTTGATGTTATGTATATATACTCAAATGAAGGGAAAACAACAAAAGGGATAACAAACAGAGAGTTTTTTATAAATATGTTCAAGGATGTTACAAGATACCTGACAAAAAGGAATTTTGAAGGTATTACATGGATCGTTGATCTTGATCTCAGACCTGAAGGGAAAAAAGGTTTTATAGCATACTCACTTCCCGCTGTTGAGTTTTACTACTGGAGTCATGGAAGAACCTGGGAAAGGCATATGCTTATAAAGGCGAGACATGCAGCAGGTGATCCTGATCTTTCAAATGAGTTTATGAGCATAGTTCAGCCATTCGTTTACAGAAAGTACTCAGGAGAGGAGATATTTGAAGAGATCCTTGAGATGAAAAAGCTTATTGAGGCTGAAGCTAAAAAGAAGATAAAAGGTGAGTATGATGTAAAAAGAGGTGAAGGCGGGATAAGGGAGGTGGAGTTCACAGTCCAGATCCTACAGCTTTTATACGGTGGAAAGGATCCTGAACTTAGGGAAAGAAGAACCATGAAAGCTCTGGAAAAGCTTGTAGACAGAGGTTATATCCCTGAAGAAGACGGTAAAATACTGAAGGATGGATATATAT